>JACCDV010419155.1_pt1 | contig 14211 bp, 8 predicted proteins | sample 7446131 | NCBI WGS metagenome assembly JACCDV01 (sample SAMN15323448, study PRJNA562643) | freshwater metagenome | isolation source: river surface water | place: USA:Blue River Watershed | collected 2017-08-17 | reverse complement strand
GTCAGGATCGCCGGGGCCTGCGCCCACCAGATAGACTATGCCTTTTTTCATGAAGGGCAGAATGGCGGGCAACCGAACAAAGGTAAAATCAGAATAGGTTGGCCGGGGGATAGGGCGACTTTAGCCCCATGCCATATCCCGGCCACCGATACGCTGCGACCTTAGCCAGCCTTGACTTTCTTTTTCGGCTTTTTCGGCTTTCCGGCCTTGGGTGCAGCAGGCGTAACCTCGAATGCAGGCTGCCCGTCCTTGATGCGGACTGCCACCTCGCCGCCATTGACCAGCTTGCCGAACAGAAGTTCCTCGGCCAACGGCTGTTTGATCTTTTCCTGGATCAGGCGGCCCATTGGCCGTGCGCCGTACAGCTTGTCATAGCCACGCTCGGTCAACCATGCGCGGGCCTCGTCGTCGAGCTTGATGTGGACATTCTGGTCGGCCAACTGCAGTTCCAGTTGCAGGATGAACTTGTCTACGACCATCGCTACAACCTCGGTCGGCAGATAGGCGAACGGCACGATCGCATCGAGGCGGTTGCGGAATTCGGGCGCGAACAGGTTTTTCACCGCATCTTCGCCGGCGTCTTCCTTGCTGATATTATTCCCGAAGCCAATGCCTTCGCGCGCCATGTCGGATGCTCCGGCATTGGTCGTCATGATCAGGATGACATTGCGGAAATCCACCGTTTTGCCGTGATGATCGGTCAGACGGCCATTATCCATCACCTGCAACAATATGTTGAACAGATCGGGATGCGCCTTTTCGATCTCGTCGAGTAACAGCACGCTGTGCGGATTCTGGTCGACGGCATCGGTCAACAGACCGCCTTGGTCGAAACCGACATAGCCCGGGGGGGCACCGATCAGCCGGCTGACCGAGTGACGCTCCATATATTCGCTCATGTCGAAACGCTTCAGCGGAATGCCCATGATGCTCGCCAACTGGCGCGCAACCTCTGTCTTGCCGACACCGGTGGGGCCGCTGAACAGATAATTGCCGATGGGCTTATCCGGATCGCGCAGGCCGGCACGGCTCAACTTGATCGCTGAGGACAGCACTTCGATTGCTTTGTCCTGCCCGAACACCACGCGCTTCAGATCCGCCTCAAGCGTACCCAGCGCGGTGCGGTCGTCAGACGATACCTGCCGGGGTGGGATGCGGGCGATGGTTGCGATCACGGCCTCGATTTCCTTGGGTGTGATCAGTTTGCGGCGCTTGGACGGCGGCACGAGCATCTGCATCGCGCCCACCTCATCGATGACGTCAATGGCCTTGTCCGGCAGTTTGCGGTCATTGATATAGCGCGCAGACAATTCGACCGCGGCTTTCAGCGCATCGGGGGTGTATTTAACCTTGTGATGCTCTTCAAACGCGCTGCGCAGACCAGCCAGAATCTTCACCGTATCTTCAAGCGTCGGCTCGTTCACGTCGATTTTCTGGAACCGACGCAGCAGGGCGCGGTCCTTTTCGAAATGGTTGCGGAATTGCTTGTAGGTGGTCGATCCGATGCAGCGGATGGTACCGCCCGAAAGCGCGGGCTTCAGCAGGTTGGATGCGTCCATCGCACCGCCGCTGGTCGCGCCGGCACCGATTACGGTATGGATTTCATCGATGAACAGGATCGCATCGGGCAGCTTTTCCAGTTCGGAAACGACCGCCTTCAGCCGTTCCTCGAAATCGCCGCGATAGCGGGTGCCGGCAAGCAGCGCGCCCATATCGAGCGAATAGATCACCGCCGGCAGCAACACTTCGGGTACCTGATGTTCGACGATACGCCGCGCCAGACCTTCGGCGATCGCAGTTTTGCCAACGCCCGGTTCACCCACGTAAAGCGGGTTATTCTTTGAACGGCGGCAGAGAATCTGCACCGTGCGGTCAACCTCTTCGCTGCGTCCGATCAACGGATCAATCCGGCCCTGCTTCGCCTTTTCGTTGAGGTTGACGGTGAACTGTTCGAGCGCGGTTTCCTTGCCCTTCTTGTCCTTCGCGTCGGGCGCGGCTTCTTCTTTGCGTTCCTCGGCACCTTCAACCGGCTTCTGTTCGACCAGTTTGCCATCCTTGCCGATGCCGTGGCTGATATAGCTGACCGCGTCGAGGCGGCTCATATCCTGTTGCTGCAAGAAATAGACAGCATAGCTTTCGCGTTCTGAAAACAGCGCGACCAGCACATTGGCACCGGTGACAACATCCTTGCCCGATGATTGCACATGCAGGATTGCGCGCTGCACCACGCGCTGAAACCCGCTGGTCGGGGACGGGTCGACATTGCCGCCGACTTTCAGGCTTTCCAGTTCATTGTCCAGATACTGGATGACCGCGTCGCTAAGCTCGCCAAGGTCGACGCCGCACGCCTGCATTACCTTTGCCGCTTCTTCATCGTCGATCAGCGCCAGAAGCAGATGTTCAAGCGTCGCATATTCATGCGCACGTTCGGCCGCGTTCTTGAGCGCATTGTGTAGCGTAGCTTCGAGGGATTCGGCAAAACTCGGCATTCAAAAAACTCCAACGCAGTATGACCGACTACCGGCCATCCCGCTTTCATCAATGTCGCCCTTTTGACGACGCATTTCAACTGCAGTTGCGGCGAATGGTAAAGATAGCGAAAAAAACCGGTCGAAAAGTACGCGGGTAGGAGTGTTTGGTGTCACAAACCTTTGCGGAACAGGGCATCGGCGGCGCTGCGATGGCTTGTGGCAGCTGCCATTTTCGCCTCGCACCGGGCGATTTCTGTTTTCAGCGCGTCGATCCGGTCCCGAAGCTCATCCACCGACAGCCGGTCGATATCCTGCTTCAAAACAATCGCAACCGGGTCTTCGGGCCGCTTGGCGAAAAGCTCATCCAGATCCATCGCTTCTTCTCCTGCCTGCAGCTATTGGCCCTGACCGGAAAATGGGGCTTGAGCCTGGCCTTGTCAATTCTTGCAGGCGGTGGCACGCAACATGCTGGAATCGCGACAGCTTGGCCGCTATGGTCTGACGCCTGAAGTGAGGGGACATGATGGCCGACTTTCCTGATATGATGACAGCGGTGGAAATTTCAGCGCCAGGCGGGCCCGATGTTCTGAAAGCGTGCACACGCCCCGTGCCCGAACCAGGAGAGGGTGAAGTGCTGGTGCGCGTTGCTGCTGCTGGCGTCAACCGGCCGGATGTTGTCCAGCGCATGGGGCTTTATCCGGCCCCGCCGGGGGCAAGCGATCTGCCTGGCCTCGAAATTTCGGGCACTGTGATTGCCTGTGGTGAGGGCGTAGGACCGGAACTGCTGGGGCAGCATATCTGTTCGCTGGTGGCGGGTGGCGGTTATGCCGAATATTGTATCGCTAGGGCCGACCTGTGTTGGCCGGTACCCGACAGCCTTTCGATGGAAGAAGCCGCGGCCATCCCCGAAACATTGATGACCGTATGGCACAATGTGTTCGAACGCGGCTATGCGGTTGAGGGCGAGACCATCCTTGTCCATGGCGGCACTAGCGGCATTGGCAGCATGGCAATAAAGCTGGCGCAGCTGTTCGGCATTTCGATCATCGTGACCTGCGGATCCGACGAAAAATGCGCAGCGGCAATCGCACTCGGCGCTGCACATGCGATCAATTACAAAAGCCATGACTTTGTCGAGGAAGTGAAACGCCTGACCGACGGCAAGGGCGTGCATCTGGTGCTCGATATGGTCGCAGGATCTTATGTGCCACGCAATCTTGCCTGCCTGCGCGAAGACGGCCGGCATGTGACCATTGCGGTACAAGGCGGGTTGGTTGCTGAAATCAATATGGCACAGGTGATGAGCCGCAGGTTGACGCTAACCGGATCTACGCTGCGTCCGCGCAGCAATCAGTTCAAGGCATTGCTGGCCGACGAAATTCACCACAATGTCTGGCCCGATGTGGTGGCAGGCCGGCTGCGGCCGACTATGGCGAAAAGCTTTCCGCTGGTTGAAGCAGCGGCCGCCCATAAGTTGATGGAAAGCGGCGATTTTGTCGGCAAGATCGTGCTTGTCCCATAAAAAAACCCCGGAGTTTCCTCCGGGGTTTCTTTTTTGAATTCAAGCCGAATTAGAATTTGGCGCGAACGGTAAGGCCGTACATGCGCGGTTCTTCAACGAAACCGATACGCGAACGTGTGCCTGCACCACCACGAAGCGGGGTGTTGGAGGTGATGCCACGCGTGATTTCATTGCTCAGGTTGGTACCCCACAATTCAAAGGTGAACTGCTCGTTCGGCGTCGTCAGACCGATACGTGCGTTCATCTTGAAATAGGCGTCCTGATAATCCAGCGGGATTGGCAGGTTGTTGGTATCCAACGGAACGGTGCTGGTACGGCGGCGATCCGAATAGTTGATATTGCCGTTTACCAGCAGGCCCCAACCCGAGTCATTGAGCGGACCATCATAAGTCATGCCAATAACACCGGCAAATTTCGGCGCGTTGGTCAACGACGATCCGCACAGGGGGTTGATCGATGCCAGCGCTGCGACAGCCACGCCAACATTACAGTTTTTGGGATAGCGAGCATCAGCATAGGTCGCCGAGACATTGGCCGAGATCGTATCGCTCAGCTTACCAAAAAGCTCCAACTCTGCACCGGTTGAACGGGCCGAGTGGACGTTAAAGGTAAGGAACTGAACCCCGGTGAATTCCAACACCTGGAAATCACTCATCTTCATGTCAAACAAGGCCAGATTGGCTTTGATCGAACCGAACAAGGTCGCCTTTACGCCGACTTCGATCTGGTCAACCTTTTCCGATTCAAAGCTGGGATCAGCATAGACCGGTGCCACGACCACTGGTGTGGGCGTTGTTGCCAGGCCGGCCAGAACGGCGGCCGAATTCTGCAAGGTTGCCGACATCGGATCCAGATTGAAACCACCGGACTTAAAGCCATGGCTATAACCTGCATAGAACAGCAGATCGTCATTCGCCTTGTACCCAACCTGTGCGGTATAGGTGATCTCGTCATCCTTGAACGTATCGGCCCATGCGCGCGGCAAAGGCAGCAAACGGCTTGCCAAACCACCGCCCAATGCCGCCGGTGCGGTCAGATTGACCGACGTTGCAAAGGGGAAGCAGTTGATGCCGATCAGGCCCGCACGCAGCGGGGCCGGAACGGTACCTGCCAAGACGCCGTTGACGCTGGCCTGACAGGCGCTGGCGCCCGCACCCGTTGTTGCACCCAGTTGGGTGAATGATGCTTCCTTTTCTTCCTTCACATAGCGTGCGCCCAAGGTCAGGCTCAGCTTGTCGGTGATATTCATCACATTGTGCGTGAAGATCGACCAGCTTTTGGCGTCTTGGAAAAAGCGGTTTTCGGCATAGTTGCCATTGGCATTGACCGGAACACCGGCATTGCCCAGCGCGGTAAGCGCGAACAACGGGTTGACGCCGGCGGCGCTACCAAAGTTGAATGCACCACCTGTGCGCTGGAAATCCGCATTCAAGGTCATCGTCTGGTCGGCGCGGATATTTTCGTCGCCATAGAAACCACCGACCAACCAATCGAGCTTGTCGTTAAAGGCTGTACCCTGAAGACGCAGTTCCTGGGTCATGGTTTTGATATGATCGCCTGACGGCAAAATGCCGGGCCGCGAAGTGGTCGCACCATTGCCAACGGTGTAGGTGTCGTTGCCGGTGAAGCCGCCTGTGGTCGTCGAGCTGGAATCAAATTTCCGATAGGAACCGATATAGGTCAGCTTTGCGCCGCCAATATCCCATTTCAGTTCGCCCGACATGCCCCATTGCTTGGAACCGTTGAGATAGTTTTTGGCATTAACCGAGAGATTGTTCAGTGCGGTCAAACCCGACTGATCAACACCGTCGGACGCCAGGCCATGAAATGCCGAAAACGGTGCCAGCTCAGTTTCGCGAACGATAACGGCCTGACAGCATTGTTCATCGGTCTTGGCATAATCGGCAAGCAAACGGATGCTGACATCGGAATTGGGCTCGATGTAAAGCTGGCCGCGCAGCATATAACGGTCACGGTCATTGCTTTCGACGCCAGATGGCGTTGTCAGATAACCATCGCGCTTGCGCCATGTGCCGGAAAGCCGAACGCCAGCGACGTCCTGTGCAACCGGAAGGCTGACGCCTGCCTGCACGTTCATGAAGTTGTAATTGCCATAGCTGGCATTCACAAAGCCTTCTGGGGTCGTCAGGCTGGGGCGTTTGGTGGTGACGTTCAACGCACCTGCCGAGGTGTTGCGGCCGAACAAAGTGCCCTGCGGACCACGCAGAATTTCAAGGCGCTCAAGGTCAACAAGGTCGCCAAGGGCAACGCCGGGGCGCGACTGATATACACCGTCGATGAACACGCCGACCGAGCTTTCAAGGCCGGTATTGTTGCCGGTGGTGCCGACGCCGCGAACCTTGATCGAGGTGCCCTGCGTTTCGGTCTGCGACGACTGGATGTTGAAGCTGGGCGAAATCGATGCCAGATTCTTGATGTCGTTGATGCCCTGGCGCTCAAGCGCCTCTGGCGCAACGGCCGTCACAGCAAGCGGAATGTCTTGAACGTCCATCGCGCGCAGCGTGGCGGTAACGATGATTTCATCCGAAGCTTCTTCTTCGGTCTCCGGTGCATTTTGCGCATAGGCTGGCATTGCCAACGACATGGCAAGCGCAGTCGCACTGATAATTTGTAGCTTACGCATGGCCCTCTCCCTTAATTAAACTGTTATAAAATATAGAGGTTTTTACTAATTCGCTTTAGTAAGTCTTTTGAGACCTCTGGGCGAGGGGTGTTAATCGCGGGATTAAATCAGTCAAGCCTTTCCTTCGCGGCCTATGCCATTGAGGGCATGGGAAAGATCTTGCGGCAACCAGCATTTATTGTGCGTTACGCCAATAAAAAACCCCGGAGTTGCCTCCGGGGTTTTCGGTGTCAGACTGGTTGGAGGCTTAGAATTTGAAGCCTGCGGCCACGCCGTAACGGCGCGGTTCCAGCGTGAAGATGTTGGTGTACAGGCCCGACGACTGGTCGGCCACATACAGGCCGGTCGTGGCATTGCTGTTCGACAGGTTCTGGACGAACCCACGGACATACCAACGATCTTCGCGTCCGCTCAACTGGATCTGGGCATTGATCTGCGAATAGCCCTTCACCTTGTTGATGCGGCCATTGAAGATATTGCCATAGCTGTCACCGACATAGATGAGGTCGAGGCGCGGCACGAGTGTCAGGCCATTATCGAACTCGGTCGTGTGCTGGATGCCGACATTCCATTTGAAGTTCGGCGCCTGTGGCAGTTTGTTGCCCTTGATGTTCACAGGCACGCCAGCGGTGAGCACGTCAACACCGCCAAAGCTGCTGCCCACCGTTCCTGCAAGCGCCGAGAGCGCGCCGCAGACGCTGAATGCACCGGTTGCTGCAAGGCCGCTATCTGCCGGGAAGGCAGCTGTCGGCCGCAGGCCCGCACCCGCGCGCAGTCCGGGAATGGCACCCGCATTGATCAGCGCGTTCACCTGGTTCACAAAGCCGTTTGCACCCGCAGCGCTGCCGCTACGGCTGGCCACGGCGCAGTTCGAACCGTTGGTGATGTCCTTGATGATCACGGCATCGGCACGACCACCCGAGGGATCACGCGGATTGCTGAGCAACTTGTCCTGGCTCACCTTGGTGTTCAGATAGCTGAGCCCGATGTTGATCGCCAGTTGCCGGTCGGGACGGATGATGCTTTCCAGCTCAAGGCCATAGATATCGGCGTCGACATTGTCGTTGACCGACGTACGGGCGACGATACGGCTCAGCTGCAGTGCCTTATACTTATAGTAGAAAGCAGTCGCATTGAGTGTGAACGTCCCGCCGGCGAAGCTGTTCTTCGAACCGATTTCAAAGGCATCAATGAATTCGGGTGCGAAAGATTCGTCGACAGCGAAGATCGGCTGCAATGGCGGGTTGATACCACCTGATTTATAGCCCCGCGAATAAGAGGCATAGATCAGATTGTCGTCGGTGATCTTGTAATCAAGCACCGCACGGCCCGTAAACTCGTCAAATGCGACACTGCGTTCCTGGAACAACTGGTTGCCAGCCAGACCCGGGTCGGCATCAAACAAGCCGACAAAGGGCGAGCTGAAGGCGCTGGTCGAGTTATAGGGAACAAGGAAGCTTGCCAGCGTCGAACGGGCGCGGACAGCTTTCTTGTCATTGTTATAACGCAGGCCCAGCGTCAATTTCAGCTTGTCGCTGAAATCATAATAGGCCTCACCGAACATGCCATAGCTTTTGACATGCAGATTGTCCGTGTTGTTCCGGAAGTAGGGCGTGCCCAGGAATGAAGGCGGTAGGCCGTTTGCGAAGGAGTTGAACGATCCGAGAATGCCAGTGACATAGTCGATGCCAAAGGAGTTCACGAAGTAGCTGTTCTCCGCCATCTTGAAGTCGGCATAGATGCCGCCGAGCAGGAAGTTGAACGGTCCGTCCAAGTCGCTCGACAAGATGCCTTCAACCGACCAGTCCTTGCTGCCCTGGTTTGAGCGGTCAAAGTCGAGCGGTGTTGCCGCGCAGATCTTCTTTCCGCCATAGGATCCCATTCCCGAAAATTCGGTGTCGGATGTACACAGATTGCCATTGGGCCCGCCTGGCATGATTGCAGCAGCGATGGGGGCGAAATAGGCCGATGAACCGGGCACGAATGCGGGCGCTGCAAGACCGGTCGGGATGCCGTTAGCCGCGAACACGGCCAGCGTGTTGAGCGCTGGGGCAAAGCCCGCACGATCCTGGACCGACAGCGTGTAATCCTGCCGCGAATCAACCGATGACTTGTGATAGAAACCGGTGACCTGCAGCTTCATCTTGCCAAGATCCTGTTCGATCCGGGCCTGATATTGCTCCTCACTCGCCTTATATTCCGGGTTAAAGTCTGTCCGCACCTGACGGACATTGGCCGGATTTACGAAGTTCGCATTGGTATCCGCGCCGTAAATGCTGCCAAGTGCCAACGCAGCCGGGATTCCCTGACTTGTCAGGAATTCGCGTGAAGACAACACGCCAACAAAGGTCGAGTTGGTGTTGGTGGCACCGAAATCGCGGCGGTTGGGCAGACAACCCAGAACGCCCGTGGGATCGCGCTGGCAAAGCTGTTTCTGGATGCGTGCGCGGTCGTCATTTTCCTTGAAATAATAGGCCATCAGGTCGACGGTTGTGGACTCAGATGGCTGCCAGCGCAGCGAACCACGAACTGCATACATGTCGCGGCCGTCTGCATCGGTGCCGTCGAACAGATTTTCAGTGTAGCCGTCACGCTTCAGATAAAAGCCGGAAACGCGCGCGCCGAGCGTATCGCCCAGTGCCACATTGACCATGCCTTTGGCCTTCATCGAGTTGAAATTGCCATATTCGGCCTCACCCGCTGCGGCAAAGCCGTTGAGGTCAGGTCGGTTGGGGACAATGTTGACCACGCCCGATGTTGCGTTGCGGCCGAACAGCGTACCTTGCGGACCGCGCAGAACTTCGATGCGGCCGAGATCGAAGAACTCGGTTTCGAAGAGGCGCGTGCTCAGCAACGGCGTGCCGTCCAGATGGATCGCGGTTGCGCTATCGCACGATACGCCGACGCAAAGGTCGCCAATGCCGCGGATAGTGAAGCTTGATCCGGTAAAGTTGCCCTTCGAAAAGGTGACGTTAGGCAGGGTGAGCTGCAGGTCGCTCGAATTTTCGATCTGCTGTTTTTCCAGCGCTTCTTCGCTGAATGCCGATACCGCAATCGGAACATCTTGCAGGCTTTGCGCCTGACGCTGTGCGGTGACGACGATTTCGTCGTTAAAGCCGGTGTCTTCATCGGCTTGTGGTGCATTCTGCGCATAGGCTGGCATTGCCAACGACATAGCAAGCGCGGTTGCACTGATTAGATGTAGCTTACGCATGGTCCTCTCCCTCCATTAATGGCTACGAAAAATATAGGTGATGTAAGAAAATTACGTCTCAGAAGGTCTCCTCAAACCTTTGGTATCGGCAAGTGTTAAGTGCGCGATTAAGACAGTCAAGCCTTTCCTTCGAAGTAATGCAGAGTTTTCGGAGGACTGTCGCACGAATGTCGCTTGCCGTAAGGGAGGCTTTGGCTTAAGCGGACGGCCAGTTCAGGCCGCTCCGGTAAGGGGCGGCCCTATTTATTGGAGAATCAGACATGGCCCAGAACGGACTCGTTCCCCTGATGCCGCATGCGACCGCCGCCTGGCTGGTCGACAATACTGCGTTGAGCTTTCAGCAGATCGCAGAATTTTGTGGCCTCCACATCCTGGAAGTGCAGGCAATGGCCGATGACATGACCGGGACCAAATATACCGGGCGCGATCCTGTGCGCGCTGGCGAACTGACGATGGAAGAAATCGAAAAGGGCCAGGTCGACGCCGATTACGCGCTGAAGATTTCCAAGGGCCCCGAACAGGTGCGCCGGACCAAGGGTCCGCGCTACACCCCGGTGTCGAAGCGTCAGGACAAGCCCGATGGCATCGCTTGGCTGCTGCGCAACCATCCCGAAATTTCGGACGGCGCAATCTGCCGTCTGATCGGTACTACGCGCAACACGATTCAGGCGATCCGTGAACGCAGCCACTGGAACATCAGCGAGATCCAGCCCAAGGATCCGGTGACGCTCGGCCTATGTTCGCAGCGCGAACTGGATGGCATTGTCTCGCGCGCTGCCAAGAAGGCGGGCCTTGAAGACAAGGCGGGCGAAGACAGCCGCTTTGCCGGCGACAAGGAAGCGCTGCTCGAACAGCTGCGCGCCGAGCGTGACGAAGCCAGGCGAGTCGCCGAAGACGCGCTTCATGGTGAGCCTGAGGCACCCGTTGAACTGACCGCCGAAACGCTCTTCAAGAAGAGCGGCGAATAAGCGGCGCAAACTCCTCTCCCCTTGAGGGAGAGGATGTTTACCTTCCCTAACGTCACCATTGCGCATTGCGTCGTCATGATGCACGGCAGGGGCATGACCTCTACCGAAATGCTCCGCGCCATCGACATGAGCCTTGAAGATCACGGCTTTGAACCGCTGGAGATCAAGGGATTGACCTATCCCTTGGGCGGACATGCGCCGGGCTATGGCGAAGTATATCCGCTTGCCCCCGACATGGGCTGGACGCGGATGCCGGTTCCCGGCAACCTCAATCACATCAATATCTGGCTTCTCGACGATCGCGACGAAGAGGGTGATGGTTTTGCCATTGCCGATACCGGGCTGTTCATGCCGCCGGTGATTGAAGAATGGAAAGGCCTGCTCGAAGGCGCGTTGGGCCACCGGCGGATGACGCGGGTTTTCGTGACGCATTTCCATCCCGACCATGTCGGCTGTACAGGCTGGCTGGCGAACCGGGCCAAGGTGCAGGTCTGGATGAACCGCACCGAATGGCTGATGGCGCGCATGCTGGTGGCTGACCAGCGCGAAGAGCCGCCCAAGGATATTCTCGCTCGTCGCAAGTTTCAGGGCTATACCGACGAGCAGGTAGAAGACATGCCCCAGCGCGGTTTTGGCAACTTTGCAAAGGCCGTGTCGCTTCTCCCTACCGGCCACCGCCGTTTGGATGATGGCGCGCATATCCGCGTTGGCGGCCGGGTCTGGCAGGTGATGACCGGCGGCGGCCATACCCCCGAACATGCCTGCCTTGTCGATCACCACAATGGCGTGATCATCGCTGGCGACCAGATCCTTCCGCGTATCACCAGCAATGTATCGATCATGGACAGCGAACCCGATGCCGACCCGCTAGGCGAATGGCTCGACTCGATTGCCAAGTTCCGCCGCGCGCTTCCTGCCGACATGCTGGTGCTGCCGGCCCATGGCGAACCGTTTCGCGGCGTCCATGTCCGGCTCGACAAGCTGGCTGACGGCCATAATGACCGGCTCGATAAACTGGAAGTTGCACTGCGCGAACGGTCTATGCGTGCAGTCGACACTTTCTCGCTGCTCTTTGACCGCCCAATCGACGAAAGTGTCTTTGGCCTCGCAACCGGGGAATCGCATGCCCATCTTGTTCATCTTGTCGCGACCGGTCGCGCAAAAGTGGAGACAATTGACGGTGTAGGCTGGTATAGCGCTGCTTAAGGAATCAGGGTCGCTTCGATCAACCGCACGCCACCGGCAGTTGCCGGGGTGATGCTGCTGCACAATGGAGCCCTATGAGCACTCCCGGTCCCTGGATTTCCAACTATCTCCACCCCGCTAAATGGGAACAGGCCTTTCCGCCGCTTTCGGTCCATGACATGTTTTTCCGGTCTGCTGAACGGATGGGCCAAGCGCCGCTGGCCGATTTCATGGGCCGCAAGTTCAGCTATGCCGAAATGTCCGCTATGGTGCGCCGTTTTGCCAAGGGATTGCAGGCGCGCGGCGTAGGGAAGGGCGATCATGTCGGTCTGTTCCTTCCCAATGTGCCCCATTATGTTGCGGCTTATTATGGCGCGATGGCGGCGGGCGCGACGGTAGTCAATTTCTCGCCGCTTTATACGGTCGACGAACTGACGCATCAGGTCGCCGACAGCGGGACGAGCATATTAGTCACTGTATCTGCATCGGCATTGCTACCCACCGCGATCAAGGTCCTCGAAAAGTCCGACCTCAAACAATTGATCGTCGGCAGCGTCTCAGAGGCACTGCCCCGCGTCAAAGGCTGGGCCTATCGGCTGTTTAAGAAAGCAGAGATTGCTTCCATTCCGGACGATGCGCGTATCCTGCATTTTGGCGGGTTCATCGCCAATGACGGCGATTATGCGCCGCAGCCATGCGATCCCGAAACCACTGTTGCGCAGCTGCAATATACCGGCGGAACCACCAGCACGCCCAAGGGCGCGATGCTGACCCACCAGAATATCAGCGCCAATGCCCGGCAGATCAACCTGCTTGATCCGCACAGCCGCGCGAACAATCCGACAATGCCGGAACCCGATCGCATATTGGGCGTGCTGCCCTTCTTCCATGTATTTGCCAATGCGACCGTGCTCAACCGCACGATCGACAATGGCGGAGAGATTGTGATGTTGCCCCGGTTCGAGGCGAAGGCGGCGTTGCAGGCGATTACGCGCACAAAGGTGACATCGCTGCCCGGCGTGCCGACCATGTATCAGGCGCTGCTCGACAATGCCGAACTCGCAAAGACCGATTTCGGATCCTTGCGGGCCTGTATTTCGGGGGGCGCGCCACTCCCCACCGAACTCAAGGCGCGGTTTGAGGAACGCAGCGGATCGGTCGTGATCGAAGGCTATGGCCTTACCGAAAGTTCAGGCGTGATTTCCTGCAACCCCTATGAAGGCACGAACAAGACAGGCAGCATTGGCCAGCCGATACCCGGCACGCAAGTGCGGCTGGTCGACAAGGAAGATCCGCACAAGGATGTGCCGCCTGGCGAGCCCGGTGAACTGGTTGCCAAGGGGCCGCAAATGATGGCGGGTTACTGGAACAAGCCAGAGGCGACCCACCAAGTTTTTGTCGACGGCTGGCTGCGCACCGGCGATGTTGCGACGATCGATAACGATGGCTTCATCTTCATCGTCGATCGTCTGAAAGACATGATCGCAGTCGGCGGCTTCAAGGTTTTTCCCAGCCAGATTGAGGATATTCTCTACACCCATCCGGCGGTGAAGGAGGCGCTCGTGATCGGCGTGCCCGATAGCTATGCGGGAGAGCGTCCCAAGGCTTTTGTGACGCTGAGCGAAGGTGTGGCGGCGAACGGCGAGGACCTTGAAAAGTGGCTCAATCCGAAACTTGGAAAGCATGAACGCGTGCTTGCGGTTGTCGTGCGCGAAAATTTGCCCAAGACGATGATCGGAAAGCTTGACCGCAAGGCGTTAAGGGCTGAAGTGGGCGCGTGATACCACAAAGGGATACGGGTTATTGCCATGAAATTTGCCACTATTTTGATGGCCACTTGCGCCATGATCGGCGCTACTTCGGCTCAGGCCGAAACGCCCGCTGAGCCAACGGCGCCGCAGCCGAAACTGATTGTGGCGATTTCGGTCGACCAGCTCTCAACCGACCTGTTCAACGAATATCGTGCCAATTTCACCGGCGGTTTGAAACGGCTTGCTGATGGCGTCGCCTTTCCCAACGGTTATCAAAGTCATGCTGCTACCGAAACCTGCCCCGGTCATTCGACGATCCTGACCGGCAGCCGTCCTTCGCGCACCGGCATCATCGCCAATAGCTGGTTCGACCCTTCGGCGACGCGGACCGGCAAGAATGGCAAGCCCGATTATGGCGTCTATTGTTCGGAAGACACCAGTGTCGCCGGCAGCACC
>JACCDV010429447.1_pt1 | contig 14213 bp, 13 predicted proteins | sample 7446131 | NCBI WGS metagenome assembly JACCDV01 (sample SAMN15323448, study PRJNA562643) | freshwater metagenome | isolation source: river surface water | place: USA:Blue River Watershed | collected 2017-08-17 | reverse complement strand
TTTTTCAACCAAAATATAGAGCAATGCATGTAAACTTACGAGTAGTATGAGGCCTACATTCAAAATCATTTCGGCAAGGAATCTAATGTCAAATATAGTAAACTCATATGCTAGGTGTTTCTCTTAGTGTAAGCAGACGAGCCTGAGGAAGCTCTAGTAAAATGCAATTAGTCTATCCAACTGCATTTGTAAAAGTATGGGAGTGAACCCATATAGCCCCTCCTCTATAAAATCAGCATACTTGTGAAGATTGCAGTGGTCTCCCTTGAGGGATAGATTTTTGAGGGAGATAGTAAATAGTTCTTGACCTCTACTCTACAAATGATTGATTCAAAGCCTGTCCTTTCTAACTGCTCAATAGCTCAGTACTATGCTGCAATTATTTTCATACTCATGAAGTAATAAGACAGGGCAAAGGAGTGCTTGGAGTTAGCAGTGAGCCTTCATGATTAGTGCACATTCAATATTTTTTACTCAAAGGCAGTCCTCTTGCTAAAAATGGGCTACTATATGTCAGCTTATAAAGACATCAGCAGCTCCATAGCAATTAAGAAGACAGCAGACGCGTATTTGGTCAAATGCCTAATTTTACTCAAATTTAGCGATGAAAAGCAACCACTGAAGCAAGAAGTACTAAATTTGATAAAGCGTGAGAACGAATAGGAGGCCTCAATATCAATGAAAAGCATAAATCTCAAGTTTATTAGAGAGTATATTATCGAGAAGTGTTTAGATTAGCTCAAAAATTATATCTATACCTGCTATGAAGATGAGGATCAAATCCCTATTTGGGTCACTAAGATTTTATTTGCCTGTCGCTCTTTTGACGAGGCTTTACTTTCCTTTGAAAAAGTCAGGCTTTAGTACCATGAAGAAATATTCACTATTGTATAGTGCCTTAGTATTTATTCTGGCGATTTTGAGAAGGGGGGAAAAGCTGGACTTATCATAAGCCAATCCTTTGATGGAAACTTCCTCTCTAAAGAAGAGTAAGAGCAGATACTAAAAAGCAGCCCGATTAAAGATTATAGCTCTTCTGAATTTGACTATCTCGACTCTAATTATTAAAAATGGCTCATAATTTTGCACCTCTATAGAAAATAGTAGTTTCTTCTTTGTATTGAGTATATCAAAACTATGATTAAATCACTTCAAGAAGATGAAGAATAAACTTAATTTCTCTTAACATACGACCTTGCTATCCTTTATTTTATCGTAAGTGATCACTCTCATGCTGTTGAGGCTGTCTAATCTCTTCTCAAATTTAACTCAAAATTCAACTCTAAAACGTCGATATAAAAAATTTTAGAGTGTCGTTTTGTGCCTGATGAGTGCCTTAGTGATTTTACTTCATAACTATTTTTCCGTTCATCAAAGATGCTTTCAAACTATCTCTCTTACAAATAAATCTATCTCATAAAAAATAGTCAACAGGTCAAAGTATATGCTAGGATCAGTGTTCCCTTTCCATCTTTTTATAAGCCCAAACTATAAATAGATTTTAGTACTAATTACATCCTAAGTGAGCTAAATCTAGGTAAGATTCCTAAAAGAATTGAGGCTCCTTGGATCAAAAAGGTTAAGAATAGTATTCAGTTTACTTAATAGCTGACAAATACTATTACTTCCTTGGGGAGTAACACTAACTAAGGTAACTCTAATTACACCCCATTCTCACCAAAATAAAGCGGTCTCTCTTTTCTATGATGAATTATCACTAATAATCCATTTACTCTATACCTATTCATAAATTTTATCTTAATTGATTGGATAATATTTGGCTCTGACAGAGTTTTGAACGTATTCTAACTTATTGTTATTTGATGACTTAATTTGTATAATCCTCTTTATATATATTATAAAGCTGGACATCGAAATTTGTATGGAAAGCTTTGCTTTTTTATCCAACGTTACCCTTTGTTTATTAGCAAACAGCTATTAGATTCAACTAACCATGAAACTTTTACGATCTGCAAAGAACACTACATTTTTGATTATTGTAAGCACGGCGTTCGTTGTCTTTAGTCAACTAATTTAGTTTATATCGAAAGGGAAATGACTTCTTTCAGAGTGTCAATGGGGATAAAACGTGCCTTAAAATGTTAAGACTAAGTTTTTACCCCCAAATGAATATAATCAAATAAAATCTTGAAACAGGCAATAAGAAAAAATGAAAGGATTACAAATCAAAACTCAATTGAGTCAAAATCATCAAGCGACCTAAACAATGAAAGCCGGAGGGAAAGATAAGTTGGAAAGTGCTCCCCCTTTAAAGATAAGAGAAACGCTAAATTATTAAAATAAGGGTTCCTCTCTTTCGCCCAACAAAATCAAGCGGGGCTCTTCTCGACTGTTCAAAAATGCTCGCCAAATCTAGGACAACTAAACCTACCTCAATGCCAATAAATATAGGCTCAGCAACACCAACTAATCTTCTTCCCCCCAACCCTCCAACACCAAAGGGACCAAGCTCTAAAGACCCATCAACTGTGCCAAGAACAATAGGAGTGTGTCTACTTCCAAGGTGAAGGTGGATAAACAAAAATAGATGAAGACTATTCAGCGGACAGTTTCCATTCTCATAGACGGCAAAAGCAAGGACACGAAAGAAGCATAAACAATAAATGGCTTTAGTCTTATGATGCTCGACTAGTACAGACTGTAGGATGAATTTCAAATATAATGCGCTGATTAGAGCAGCATCCATGGAGATAAATCTAACTTCTTTGGGGATGAGTCCAACTTTATCACCTATTTAGTCAACCCTGAAGAGCACAACAGTCTCAATAAACTTTGATAAATGATCTTATGTTATTATATATTACTCCAATCTTACTATCAGCTCTAATGCCTTCAATAATAAAATATATTCCATGAATAAACTATTGCACAATGAGTGCTAAATCTGCCGAAGGTTGGGCAAAACTTAGTGCGGCTATCATCAGTTCAAAAATAAGTCACTCAACAAAATGGGTAAATCCCGCCTTTCAGAAAGCAAGTTGGCCCAAACACAACCCTCCATCCATAGAAATTAGCAGATCCTTCAAAACTCCAATTACGTTCGAACGCTCACCCCCACCAAACAGAACAAGGTTACCTTCAACTACCAAACACAGTCACCACTAAGACAGCTCGCGATAAACACCCCAACATCTATGCCTTCTTCAAGGGTATACCATACTCCGCCCAAATTGCAGAGCATTCAACAGAATGGTCCAGTGTACAGACAAGGTGAGAATATACAGCACATGGTGAGAGTGTAGGGAAACCAAGTGTTATATTATCCCATTTACCCAGTCTACGAAATCGTTTATGAACCTGTGCATAATTACTCAATGTCCTCCAGCAGAAAATGATCTTCAACTTCCTTATCAGCAACCATTGTTTTGATGATGAGAGCTTACCCTACTTTTTATATATTATATGTAAGACCAGCTTTGCGTTGAAATCGATATTGCATAAAATGACATTGAATCGCCAAAGAAAGTCAACAAAATAAGAAATCGACGCTTTAAGAAGCTGAAGGAACTTCGAGAAAATGGTTTCTTTAGTGAAGACTCAATCAAACTTAGACATGTATATCTTCCAATATTAAGCCTCTTTTATATCACAGCTACTTAGGCAATCACACACAAAGGATCACAGTCTGCTCAGTGAGTTAAAGCACTTTGAGTTAGTTTTTGCATAAAAATTTGCTCAATTTAGAGTACAAGGCCAAATTAGAATAATAGCTAAACTCGATAGAGGGAGAGAAAGGAGGAATGCAAGTGGAGTAGTAATTGAATACAGTGTAATTATAAAGATAGTTGTTGTTCGGATAAAAGTCGAGAGAGTAAACGAACGAGAAGGCTTGGTAGATTGTGTAGGAGGAGTAAATATAACTATAAGAACAAAACCTCATTGACCATGCTGAACAGCTATTTCTTTAAGGAAAAGTAGACCCCAATTATATCAATTACAAGGAAATCGACAATAATTCGTATCCATTCACTAACGTAGGGACTATGACGAGCTCGACTAGTAAAATAGAGACGCCGAAGAACGATACTTCCACGAGTCCAGCAACGAGGAAGACCAAGAAATCAACCTCAGGCATTATACTGGCGTCTAAGACTATTGATATTCTATGTGTGATAAATCATTTGGCTTTGTCCTTTAGTCTGAACTGCTCCACATTCTTCTTGATTTGAGCGTTCCATTGCTCCATCTCAGCAGACCGAATGCCAAGCATTTCGAATATTTCCACTACGACGAAGAGAGGGGCGTTGTAGATTTGAGTTATGTTATCCAAGAGGGCTGGCTTTCGCTCTAAATATCCTCACATTTACTTTCGAACACTCCGTGCCCAACAAACTGGAAAATCCATGCTACCACATGGATTATGATTAGCCATCTCACAAAACTGTCACCCTCCATTCCATCGAAAATACGGTGCCACACGTAAGAAGAGGAGGCCAAAAGCACTCCCATTCCAAGCTAACTAACCCGAACATTACTGTGAAGTTAATGTTAATGCTTGAATAATAAGCCAAGAGAGTGGCAACCAGGATTTAAGCCAATCCAATTTTGAGCCCTACGACTTCAAACGAGAAGGGGACAAAGCTGAGGGATGAGAGGAGGGTCGCCAATATTAGAGGGACACATATGATATGGATCCATTTGTTTCTAACTCACAACTAATGTACACTACGTTGTAATGGTAGCTCCCATAGGAGATGAAAACCTGGCCGAATTTGGTGATAGCTGGCTCACTCATCAATGATGAAATTAATATATTGACATTAAAGGATATATATAGTGAAATAAAATCAAGCAGTCTGCTAAAGCTACCTGTCAGTTGCACTGCTCTCTTCGCTCACCTAAGGTATCACATCGGTCTGGTATTGGCTTACAAATATTTTTTAAAAGTATCCTACCTTTATTTTCTAACAATTCAAATTCTACTGTAACTCCTTTATTTTGGACTGACTTCTCCTTAGTTCAAACTGACAACATTTATGCTTTTCCTCGAGCTATTGGTATTCTTTATAGTTCCGTTATAGAATGTAATTGAACTTCTCTATCTATGCTTTTTTGAAGCAGTTCAATACTTGCTTCAGCTACTTCACATAGTTTTCATACCGACTAAGTCGAACCTTTATCTCAGCTTAGTTTTATATGCTCTTCAAGGCTCGAGCCTCCACCACGTCGATTTACTCCAGTCGATCCTTTAAATCCTTTACCTATTCGCTGAGGTTTTCTCTTTCAGTCATCAAGCTTAGGTTTTCTTGAGTAAGTTGCTGCATTGCGAAGAGGAGCTCTCCCCTTTCCTTGATGAGGCTTTGTGTTTTTGTCTACATTTATATTTTAAACTCTGCATTTTTGTTTGCACGAAAGGCATATGATTATAGTTCGAGGCTTAGTTTCCAATTCTTTTGCCTCTCCTATTAGTAAAGCTGGGTGATTTCAATAAGCTTCAGGGTATTTTTGTTCATCTACTATGCCTTTGCGGCCAATTCTCCAATCATCTCCTTCAGTTCATCTATCTTGCGGTTTTTGCAAGCTATCTTCTCTTCTCTCTCCATGTTCTCCTGATACAGAAATGAGATACGTTCTTTGAGCATTTAATTTTCATGAGCCGCCTTCTTTAAGTGATGCTCATGCAGCACAAACTCACTAAATACTGAAGGAAAATTGTTACTCTCAAGAATGGTTAGCACTTGGTTGTAAATTTGTGCAAAATCTTGCTCATCTTCAGCCATTTTACATGCAAAAGATTATCTAATTGATACTAAAGATTAAAGAGAGGAAATTTTTGACTAAAATACTGCTCTTAATACTCTCAAAGCCAACTACTAATCAAACTCAGCCCTATAATCCTTTCCCTCTTTCCACTCCCTAAGTATTTCTTTTTGCAGAGATTCCAACTATTATACTGGCAGCTACTATAATGGTTTGCCTTAAAGCTACCTCTAGCTTTTATATTTTATCAAAACCCAATCAACTAGAGTCTTCCAGTTTCTTTCACTGTTTAGAAAAAAGGAAAATTCTTTTAAACATTCACCTAGTATTTCCTCAATTAGACATACACTGATTAAGTTATTCTTCACATCTGTCTCTGGGAGCATTGATAGTTCTGGCCGTAGAAACAAATCTACTTTTTTGGCAAGTTCAAGCTTGCCTTCCTTAGATTCTATTTGATAAAAATCCCGACTATTAACAAGCACAAATTGCTTCGCTTACCCGATTATGAGTTTCCCTTCTCGAAATCTATGCAGCCCCCCACAGCTTGCATCTGTAATGGTGAAGGCAGATATTGATTTGAGAATATCAGAAACACTCTCAGTAATGCTGCATTACTTAATCTCTTTATAAGGCAAGTAAGCAATTTGATGCAAGATACTATTCATACTAAAGGGAGGCGAAATATATGCGACGGCTTAATTCTCACTGAGGGTAATATTGCCAAATAGAGATAGTTTTTATGGTTTGACGTTGATGATTGCAATGATGATTGACTTTTAATGAGGTGACTGTTTGCTAATATGATACTTGTAATGCAATGATTTGGCTTGAGTGATCCATGGGTTTAAGGGGATTGGATTTTAGCTTATCTGCATGTTGTTCGATAATTATAAGTCTGTTAAATGTTATTATTGCAAGTAAACATATACATATCATAACAAATATTAACTCACATCCTATTCATCCTGCTTCAGGATTTCAATCACCTCATTGAACATCACTACGCTCTCCCCTCCCTCCTCCACTATTTGCTTTAAAGAAATTGCGAGGGCGATACGAACCATTACAATCTTATCCTTAGTCAGCTCAAGCACTAAGTCCATAAGCTTTTCTTTGAATATTTTGAGTTTGTAGAGATTCCTCACCATGAATGCAAAGGCTTCTCTTTGATGGAACTTCTCGCTAAGGCCAAACCCTTTAATCGATTACAGAGCCATCTATTGAAATATATCTTCGCCTTTCATATTGTCAATCACAAAGAATATCTGTGAGGCAGCTTAAAACCTGACCTCACTTACATTGTCATTGCAGAGTTTGAGAGAGATGGGGAAGATATACTTGAAGACAATTTAGGTGTCATAGATTTTAGATAGAGTTTTGAGCTGGTGTGCAATTTCGAACCTTACTCTCCATTTCTTAGGATCCTTTTGCAACACCAAAAATACGTCGATTAGGTTCTATCTTGTTGTCTTCTCAAAGAGCTACACGAACTCTGAGAGGTGGGAGATAGCAGTTAGTTTGAGAAGGTCAGAACTGTCCTTCAGAATATTGTCCAGAGCTGTAAACATATATTCCTTGGATAGCTCGGGGCCAATAATTCGGCTGATTTAGTGCAGGCTCGAAGCGATAGGCAGCTTGACTTCCTAAATACAGGCTGGAGTACATTGGTCTTGTAGAAAAGTAGACGGTTGAACAGTCTCTTCATCTGGTCCCACTTGGAAGCCCCAAGCAAGTGCATAACTCCTGGGAAGTAAAAGGCGACTTTTTATATGATTTCAGAATCGCGGTTCAACGATTGATTAATCTCGTTATCCATTAGATTCACATATAGCTCCACCAACTTATCTGGAATCTTAGGAGAATTGAAATTGGCCAGGAACTATGGAATCATTTTAAAGGCAGAAATTTTCACTATTTTGTTTCCGTCTTTGGTGAAGTTGATGAGGATCTGAGAGAGATGCTACTTTCTAAGATCTGTAAGGATGATGAGTTGAGGCATGATCTCCACACAGGCTTTTCTGATGCCCCAAACGGTTTCCCTACACTTTTCGATGAAGAAGTTGTCAATGATTTCCTTATTGAGGAAATTTTTGGTGACGTTTTTGGCAAGGACGCTAGTGCTGTAGATGATTTCCTTCTTGATGCGGACAGTGGACTATTTGTAAAGCCTCATGAAGCAGTTGAGAAAGTAGGCCTAAATTTCCTCCTCCTGCATGTTGGGAGTGAGTTTAGCGATCAGCTGGATCGATATGATCTTGTTTTATTCGTCTGTGCTCTTCTAAAGCTCCTCAGTCAAAAGCAAGAGCTCCTTCTTGTGCTAGTCTTGCAGCTTATAACTCACTTCTGATAGCAGTGCGCAGGTCTGCTATTTAATCTACATATGCTTGCCCTTACTTCAAGGTAACTGCTGAAGATGAGCTTCTTAAGTGGATGGAGAAACTCCTTATCGTACTAGTCGTTCGTATGCAACTTTTGAAAATGTTTTTTTAGGAAGTCAATGAGCTAAAGTTGGATCTATTCGTTATCTACAGCCTAGCTATGAGCAAATATACAAGTTGTTCTAGAAAGCGGTAGTAAAGATGATGGCCATTGCATATTTCCTTTATGGCCACGATGTTCTTGGCCAGACTTATGCGATAGTACATCTTCAGGGTTTGGTACTCTTACAAGTTCTTTAGGATTTTGTCTCTCTCGAAATCAATAAACACTGCATTTTACTACACGTCGAACCGGTTCACTTGGATGAAAGGACTCTCCGTCTCCTCAAGGGTTTCAACACTTTTTTCTTACATTGATAATAATATAAATCTTAATTGAGTATTCAAAAGGCCCATCAATCCAGATTAATTAAGGCCGAGGATTATAATATTTGAAATAGGTTAGTAAAGATCAAATATCAAAATAAAATCTGTTTTCCTCGGCATAGGACATTCATTTGCTCTTGTGTAACCGAAATCCTTTCCTCGATTTTTTGGGGCTTGCGAAAGAACATGTCTGCAGCCGTTACTTTCTTACTCTTCGACTGCAAATTCGTTGGTAATTTGGGAATTAAACTAATAGCTTTTTAAATTTAGAGTTTATTATTCCTCAAGCCCTTGAGCTAGAAATCACCTAGTGAAGACTCCCTCTTCCAATTCTGTTAGGCCACCTTCCTCACTCTTCTATACTGCGCTCCCTACCACCCCACTAACAAGTGGGCTTTATTCTTATCAACACTTCTATCCTATCCAACATAGATTTCTTCCTCATTGAAGATGGGCTTTATATTCGTGTGATAGTTATTGTTCCTCGATAAGCTGTATGCTCTTTTGTTGGTGATCATGGAGGGCGGACGAAGTTTGCGATCGTTGATAGTATTGTGGGAAGGAATATCAAGTAGATACTCATATGACTCCTTCTACTTGACTAGGATGAAGCTCTACTAAGGAATCGTTGTCTAACATTTCTGCTTGAAACTGCTATTCTTTAGCATCTTTCGAGTATTCTTATGCAATGTACTTAGCTTCATTTTGCTTACAGGCTTATCCTCTTTTGTATTCTCGCCTTTCTAGGGCTCACTCTCTGATCCACTGTTCTAAAAGGTTCCAACCTTCAGTAAACTCAAGTCACTTGACAACATCTTTAAGGCTTCTTCCTTGAACTTAGATAGCTTTTTCACTAAAGAATCCTGTGAATTCATTTGAGGTGAAAAGTATATGCTGATTCCCTAGCATAGTTTTTTGCCAATTTTTTCATAATCTGCTTCGGTATAATTAGAGCCGACTTATGATCCACACATGGAAGCCTCGAGAGTAAAGATTTAGCATATTTTAAACTATTTCCACATTGAGATTCGAGCTGTCCCCTCTTTCTCTTTTTGGATATTAAAGTTGGAGTCAAAGTAGCTGAAGGCAGAGTGAAGTTTGCTCATGAGGAAAGGGAAGGCTTTGGATTGAATGTAGTCCTATTCAGTATTCGTGGCCGAGCAGCCATAAAAGAAGACGTTTTTCTTTCTGGAGTGCCCATGCATGTCGATAAACATCTTCACCTTCCTCACTTTGCTCTCCTTCAAAATCATTTCTTTCAGGTAGTATATTTCTGGGGTTTGCTGCTCCATTGGCTGCTTCCACTTCCGATTCAAATCCACTCCAGCTGCTGAAAAACGATAGTTGCCTTTGGCCACTCCATCCAAGTTTATCATCGGAACCACTTTGAAGTAGAATTTTTACCTTAGAAATCTAGAATGCTCACTGTCGGAAAGCAGTTCTTTGAGAAGTCCTTCAATGATAAAGGAAGAGCACGTTTATCCAGGATGAACACGGCTCGATAGCACTATCAACTCTTTACTATTTTAGTTACCTATGCTCAGCAAGGGGATATCTCTTCCTTCATATGTCCTTCCTAAGAGCTGCACTTGCGCTTTAGAATGAATGCTTTTTATAAAGCTTTGCAGTCTCTTAAGATTGTAAGGAAAGGCGTATGCGAATTGTATTGAGGATTGCTAATTATTTTTGAAGAAGTAGGTGAAATGCAGCTCATAAGAAGTTTGGTCCTCATCCTCCTTGTCGGATTTGATATAGCTAATATGAGCTCCTCCTCTCCTCCATCTATCTTCCTTGAGGTCCCGACAGCAAATCTTCATCCCGTTATTATAAAGACTAGTAGTCTTAGTAAACCCCTCTATGATGAACTTTGCCTCTCCTTTGATCCCCTCAACCACAAAATCAAACCAAATATTCCCTCGCGTTGAACTGCTCTCCTCATCTAACCCGATCCTGAATACATTCACACCGATTAATTATACACGACCAATGTGGCCACATTCATAGTTAGATCGAAAAGTGGCACTCCCAACTTTCAAAATCTTACCATAGGACTGGGGTATTGATTTGGATGTATTGGGAGAATACAGACTTTGGGAGAGGGATGTAGATTATAGAATGCCTAATTTGACTTTTTCCGAGTTGATGTTTTTCCGAACAGCCTTTTTCCTAATAGTAGAAATGAGGTTGGAGGGATTAAGGGTCTCTATTTAATCTCTAATTTATTAAAACTAGCCATCGCTTTCAATTTATTTTTATTATTTTGATTGCATTATTATTTATACAACCACCGCCATCTATTTTCGTTCGCTTAGCCAGGAAACACACAATTAAAAGCATCAAAGCTATTTCCTTATGCCAAACAGCAAAAATAATAATAATAAGGGCGTGTTTGGATGGATAGTAAAAGTAGCTATCTGGATGAAGATTGATGGTTTGGAGTGAGTGGATGTGTTTGGGTGAGTGGATGTGCTGTTTTGGTGGATAAAAACTGTTTTTACATTTATTAAGATAAGAATTGATCAGATATTCATATTTTTCAAGTGATCATCAGGAGGCGTTTCTTCAAATTAACGCATATCTTAAGATACTCCAACCCTTCAACACCACCCCTCACCTGTCCACACCCTCCCAGCCTAAATTAATAGCAAATTAGGCACTTTGGCTCCGCGAACATCGAAAAGCTGATAGAACTGCCAAATCAAAATCAAAGGGATATCTAATGAGTAAATAGCTAAAAATGGGAGAGTTAGTAAAAAATATGTAAATCATTGAAGGTGGATCTCATTGTGGAGGTCCTCAGTGTTGCCACAGTACTCCTCAGTATCTTCCTCATAGGACTTGAAGGTTTATACGAATTTGGGTATTTGTGGTATTTTCCTGATGGGTTTCTGGAAGACGTTGAGTATGTCTTGAGAGTAGAGTCTATATTTTTTGGATTGGGTTGCAAGGGTGATGAACTTCTTTCCCATTGATCAATTTAATTATAACTTGACCAAATATCATAGACTATATACCATTATATACACCCTTGCTGTTACTTGGCTTAACCAACCAACTACACACCCACTCCTTACCTATCCCCAGAAAATAACACTAGCTCCTTCCTCTCTTGGTTATAGAAAATATAGAATTTAGTCGAAAATAGGGTTTTTCATGGTTTAGCTTTAATATTGGAGAGCACTCAGTCAGAATACAATAGACTGATATATTTTCTTGCAAATAAGAGGAAGTGTTGGTAAGTTTCATTGCAAAAATAGACGAGCTGCATATTCCCAGATAGTTAAATCATCATAAAGGAATTGGCCTTGCCGAGAGATAGCTATGAATTGATTTATTGGAGTATGATTTTGTACAAATCAATTATCCACAATATAGTGCTAAGTTGTTTAATTAAACAGAAAAACACATATCTTTCCTACCATCTTCTCTTTCATTATCCTGCACGCACCTCAATAAACAACACACCTCTCCATCATTAGTAAGAAGTGTAGGCAGCTCATTCGGTTGAACTTAGATTGTTCATATGCCATCCACCTTTATCATCACCAGTGTGAGATCGACCATCCAAAAAGTCTCTTCTTCTCATGTTCAGCTACAATATAGCTTTTGCAAATGATGGATGGGCTGGAAATATGATTTGGTGGTACTTCTTGTAGTACAAAATGATGTGATGGCATAAATAGAGTGTTGAGCACAAAAGGATATACTATATCAATAATTAGAGTGTTTGGTGTTACACCTTCATGATCGTTATAAATACTTTATAAGTAAGCCGTATTATCCATTGATTGCGACTTATAAATTAATGAGTGATATCTTCCCAATCCAACACTAAATAGAGCTCCTAAGATTCCATGACAAGGTAGCCATATCTTTAACCAAAGGTCAAGGAACTCACTTACCCTCAACCCCATATCTTTATTCCTCACAACGCTAGCGAAGCCTTAATAAGACTTCTAGAAGTACACCACTTTTTATTTCTTTATTCTCTCTCATCTTCAATTAAACTAGGCAAATGATACCGTGGAATCGACAGGACAAGTGAAATTTTACTCGAGGAGCATCTATATCTGTTTGGCACTCAACGAGGGGGATGCTATTACCCTCGAAGATGTGATGATGTCCAACGCCAAGAGTAGTCTCCACTATGCTTGCAATGTACAATTCGTGTGATATAGATCTGCTACAGCCCCGAGGAATTTGCTTCGTTTGTGACAAGTGATAAAATAATTGATTCTATGCCCTACTATTAATCGAACCAGCATCAACAAATCAGCAATAGAATTTATCAGCTCATTGGCTCAGATTTCACCATCACAACTCCCTACGACTTCGTCCACCCCCTCAAGCCCTTTGTTAGCAGCTCTAATTTTGAAAGCGCAGTCAGTTGCCTTATCGACTTTTCCTTAACTATTGCACACACATCTCAGCTATCGTCCTAAGAGATTTTCGTAGGCTGTTGCCTGGTGTTATGTGAAAACATGGGGGAGGGGAGTCTATTCAACCTGCTGATGACTTATTTCCAAAGTTCCTTAGGGAAAGGATTGCAGGTGAAGCAGACGATTAAAACTCAGCTGGCTGATGTTCTCAACGGGCAGGTTTGAAATGATGTTTATTTCAATATGTAGCGCATCTCCCTCTTTTGTATTCACTCCCTCCTCATCGCCCTTTTAGCGCACTTGTCTATAAATATTTTCAATAAATTCTAACAGAAATAAAGGATTTAATTGCATGAGGAATTGAGTCAAATTAAATATTAAATCATTGATCCTTCGTCACTTTATCTATAACTCTATACATAAATTCTTCAAACTCTATAAATGCCCACTGCCCAATAAACTGTTTTGTGCCCCAATCATGCTGATGTCTCCAAATCTTAAATGCTATTACTTGGCCCCTTTCAGGAACGAACCCTAATCGCAGTCTTTCCTAAACTAGCCCCTTACTTTCTTTAGCCCTTGATTATTTGATTTGGCTTGGTCCCAAGGCATTTTTACTATTTTACAGGCTGAGTGCACTTTTTATTTGCGGTCGAATCGCTTGAGTGATTTTTGGTTTTACTATTTGAGCTTATTGCTGTGTGTATTGGAAAAGCATCCAGCTTAGTTTTATTTATTGCAAATTTATTTCTTATGTATCTCTTGAGGCTAATTCTCAAGAATTACCTTAGCTTTCTTTGGCGCTGGCTATTCCTTTTGAAAATGGATTGATTTTTTAGTCTAGAGCAAAGCAAAATTGATCTTTTTGCAATTGGAGTAAGTAATAGTATTCTACAATAAAAAAGCATTCCTGTTTGTCTAGTGATGGGTGGGTTAATTTACAAGTTTAGTGGATTAAAACTGTTATTATATTTGCTTTGTGTTCTCATTTATTTGCTTCATTATTACTTCCTTTAGCTCATTCAACTCCACCTCAATACTGTCTTTAGTTTGTATTGGCTCATCCTTGGCGCGGTGAAAGCTTATATACTTCTTCTCTAATTAGCATCCATATTTACTTCTGATTACAAATGATTTAGCACTTTTGGATTTATGGAGACTTTGACTTTTAATTGCTATTTCGGTATTATGACGATTATTCTCGCTGGACTTGCATCTTGAGATATCGGTCTTAGTCTTTATCCCCTGCCTGCTGCCCATCTTCACTCGCCTTATAAACACTTCTTCGTTATACTTTTTTACCTTT
>JACCDV010053653.1_pt1 | contig 14213 bp, 12 predicted proteins | sample 7446131 | NCBI WGS metagenome assembly JACCDV01 (sample SAMN15323448, study PRJNA562643) | freshwater metagenome | isolation source: river surface water | place: USA:Blue River Watershed | collected 2017-08-17 | reverse complement strand
TATTGCATGAGCCCATCGATATCGATGCTGGGGTCATCAATGAAGGCTAGGCAACCATCGATAACTTCACCCAGGTTGTGTGGCGGAATGTTGGTCGCCATACCGACCGCAATACCGCTTGAACCGTTGATCAACAGGTTTGGGATCTTGGTAGGTAAAACTGCCGGAATTAATTCGGTGCCATCATAGTTCGGCACATAATCGACCGTCTCTTTATCCAAGTCAGCCAATAATTCTTGAGTGATCTTGGCCATGCGCACTTCGGTATAACGCATAGCTGCTGCAGAGTCGCCGTCGATTGAACCAAAGTTCCCTTGGCCGTCAACCAGCATATAACGCAGTGAAAATGGTTGCGCCATACGAACAATAGTATCGTATACAGCACTATCACCGTGCGGGTGATACTTACCGATGACGTCACCGACGACACGGGCGGATTTTTTGTAAGCTTTGTTCCAGTCGTTGCCGAGTTCTTTCATCGCGAACAACACGCGACGGTGTACTGGCTTCAAACCATCTCGCACATCAGGCAACGCGCGGCCGACAATCACGCTCATGGCGTAGTCGAGATAGGAATTCTTCAGTTCTTCTTCAATGGTAATCGGAAGGATTTCTTTGGCCAGATTCGTCATAAATAACGCTTTATCCCTTTAAAATCATAAGGTTGTCTCGCATTCGTTGTTGTGAGTTGCGGCGAGAATTCTCGATTCTATCACAACTATTGCCGCTTGCCATGCTGCAAAAATAATGTTTTGGCAAAGGCTTTTTGCTCCCTATAATGCGCACAGCACAGAAAGGATCTTGATATGACTGAAATTTCTACAGCACTGCATTCGAGCAACGTCGATACCGCCGAAATCCAGAAGTTTAATGCGATAGCATCACGTTGGTGGGATTTAGACGGTGAATTTAAACCGCTGCATTTGTTAAATCCAGTTCGCCTAAGTTTTATCTCTGATCAGATTCAGGGGTTGTTTGGTAAGCGTGCCGTAGATGTCGGATGCGGAGGTGGCATTTTAGCGGAAAGCATGGCGCGGATGGGTGCTGAAGTCACAGGCATTGATATGGCCGACGAAGCCTTAGGTGTTGCTAAACTGCATGCGCTGGAAGCTGGCGTCAAAGTTCTCTATCGTCAAACGACCGCTGAAGCATTTGCTAAGGAACATGCAGAGCAATTTGACTTAGTCACCTGTATGGAAATGCTTGAACATGTGCCAAACCCTGCATCCGTGGTGCAATCGTGCGCCGATTTAGCCAAGCCAGGCGCTACATTAGTGTTCTCCACGCTGAATAAAACATGGAAATCATATTTATTAGCCATTGTCGGGGCGGAAAAAATCCTAAAGTTAGTTCCCAACGGCACGCATGAATTCGACAAGTTTATTAAACCTTCACAACTGATGCGTTGTATTGAACAGGCTGGATTGGACGTAGTGGATTGTACCGGTTTGCACTATAACCCAATCACAGAATCCTTCCGCATCGGTGCGGGAGTAGATGTCAATTATTTGGTGGTTGCGAAGAAGCCTTTATGAAAAAGCGCCATTTTGTCAAAGGAAGTGAGCGGGCACTAACAAAGCCCAAAGTAGTGCTGTTTGATCTCGATGGAACCTTGGTTGATACCGCCGATGATCTGGGTGCCGCCTTAAATCATGTGTTGCAACAAAACGGTTTACCTAAGGTCACTGCAGCGCACTATCGACCTGTTGCCTCACATGGTGCCAAAGGATTGTTAGAGCTTGGATTTGCAGAGCGTTTAGTGGAGTTTGATTTCACTGAGCTTCGTAACGCGTTACTTAATTACTACGCCGACCATATCGCAGACCATAGCAGCACCTTCCCAGGGGTGACTGAGCTGTTGGAATATTGTGAGCAACAGCAAATTCGATTTGGTATCGTAACCAATAAACCTTGGTCGTTAGCAAATGCTTTAGTGAAACGGTTAACCACACTGTCTTCCTGTGCTCTGTTGCTTGGTGGCGATAGTCTGCCTGTTCGTAAGCCGCATCCAGCCCCACTTTGGTTATGTTGTCAGCAACTCGCTGTTAAACCTAGCGAATGTTGGTATGTGGGCGATGCGCAGCGTGATATAGAAGCGGCTAACCGTGCTGGCATGACATCCATCCTCGCCGAGTATGGCTATCTTGGCCCAAACGACGCGCCTCAGTCTTGGCAAGCGGATGTTCGGGTTACTAGTTTAGCGGAGCTGCAAGGACTGCTGCGTTCCTTGTGTTAACAATGGTTGTTTAAGCGGTGTAGCTCATCACAAAACCTGCCTCAGCGCAGGTTTTTTTATTTGGATGTAGCTAGATTAATTGTAAATTTATCGATCAGAATTATTCACCAATGTAACGAGCTATCTAGACGATTAGACATACGGATTGATGGTTAAAAAAGCAGATAATTTAAAATTTAAGCGGTCGGTATTTTTTGAAAAAAAAATAAAAAACCATTGCTTTGCTCTACCCTCAGTGAACATAGTTCTCGACACGTGAGTAAGCACTCACATGATTAAAAAGTAGACGCACCTCAGGGCTTGCAAAGCCCCACTAACCACCTTATCTTGTGATCCGAAGCAAATCTCCCCCCATATCTAGCAGTGACGCGTAACCGGCGCCTGCATGGATACCAGTGTCTTCGGGGAGCGATGACAGTTGGCACCGTCAGCTGTCTTTTACGAATAACAATAATTGACACGGAACTCTTCAGTTATGAATCAGCCACTATACGTAACCAAACGCGACGGCCATCGTGAGCCACTGAACTTAGATAAAATTCACCGTGTCATTGAATGGGCCGCTGATGGTCTGGACAATGTGTCGGTGTCGCAAGTCGAATTACGCTCACATATCCAATTTTACGATGGCATCAAAACCGAAGATATCCATGAAACTATTATCAAAGCTGCGGCGGACCTGATCTCTAAAGAAACGCCAGATTATCAATACATGGCTGCTCGGCTAGCGGTATTCCATTTGCGCAAGAAAGCTTACGGTCGTTTTGACCCACCGAAGCTGTACGATCATGTCGTGAAAATGGTTGAGGACCAACGCTATGATCAGCATATCTTGACCGATTACAGCAAAGAAGAGCTGGACGTGATTGATACCTATATTGATCACAACCGTGACCTAAACTTCAGCTATGCCGCGGTCAAACAACTCGAAGGTAAATATCTGGTTCAAAACCGTATTACCGGACAGATCTACGAAAGCGCTCAATTTTTATATGTGTTGGTTGCTGTCTGTTTATTTGCTAATTATCCAAAAGCAACGCGTTTAGATTACATCCGCCGTTTTTACGATGCGGTGTCGTTATTTAAGATCTCGTTGCCAACACCTATTATGTCTGGCGTGCGCACCCCAACCCGTCAATTCAGTTCTTGTGTGCTGATTGAGTGTGGTGACAGCTTAGATTCAATCAATGCTACATCCAGCGCCATTGTAAAATATGTCTCTCAGCGTGCTGGTATTGGTATTAATGCCGGTCGAATTCGCGCTCTGGGCAGCCCTATCCGTAATGGCGAAGCATTTCACACAGGTTGTATCCCATTTTACAAACATTTCCAAACGGCTGTGAAAAGCTGCTCACAAGGTGGTGTTCGCGGTGGTGCTGCGACCTTGTTCTATCCGCTTTGGCATTTGGAAGTGGAATCTCTGCTAGTACTGAAAAACAACCGTGGTGTCGAAGAGAACCGAGTGCGTCACTTAGATTACGGTGTTCAATTTAACCGTTTGATGTATCAGCGTTTAATCAAAGACGAAATGATCACGCTGTTTAGTCCTTCAGACGTACCAGGCCTGTATGATGCATTCTTTGAAGATCAAGACCTGTTTGAACAGTTATATGTTAAATACGAGAACGATGGCTCGATCCGCAAAAAACGTATGAAAGCGCTCGAACTTTTCACTTTGTTCATGCAAGAACGTGCCTCAACCGGTCGTATTTATTTGCAAAACGTCGATCACTGCAACACACACAGCCCATTTAATCCGAAGTTTGCCCCGGTTCGTCAAAGTAACTTGTGTTTAGAAATTGCGCTGCCAACTAAACCATTAAATGATATTAACGATCCCAATGGCGAAATTGCATTGTGTACGTTATCAGCCTTTAACCTTGGCGCAATTGAACATCTAAGTGAATTAGAAGAGCTCGCCGAACTAGCTGTTCGTGCGTTAGACAGTCTGTTGGATTATCAGGATTATCCGATTCCGGCTGCGTTCCACGCATCGATGAACCGTCGTACATTAGGTGTTGGTGTTATTAACTTTGCATATTACTTGGCGAAAAACGGCGTGAAATATTCTGACGGTTCGGCCAATGGTCTAACCCATCGCACCTTCGAAGCCATTCAATACTATTTAATGAAGGCATCGAATAAATTGGCTCGTGAGTTCGGACCTTGCCCGTTGTTTAAAGAAACAACGTACGCTGAAGGCATCATGCCGATCGACACCTACAAAAAAGATTTAGACAAAGTGTGCAGTGAACCACTGCAATTGGATTGGGATGAACTGCGTCAGTCTATTGTGCAATATGGTCTGCGTAACTCAACATTGTCAGCATTAATGCCATCTGAAACATCGTCTCAAATCAGTAATGCGACCAATGGTATTGAACCACCACGCGGTCATGTCAGTATCAAAGCAAGTAAAGACGGTATTTTGAAGCAAGTCGTACCTGAGTATGAGCGTCTGAAAAATCAATATGAGTTGTTGTGGGACATGCCAAACAACGATGGCTACTTGGCACTTGTCGCGATCATGCAAAAGTTTGTGGATCAAACTATTTCGGCCAACACCAACTACGACCCTGCCAAATTCGACGGTGGTAAGGTGCCAATGAAGGTGTTGCTCAAAGATTTGTTAAATGCCTACAAACTTGGCGTCAAGACCATGTATTACCACAATACCCGAGACGGTGCGTCTGATGTGCAAGAAGACATCAAGCCGGCCGCGACCGAGGTGATGGTAGAAGAAGATGACGGCTGTGCCGGCGGTGCTTGCAAGATTTGATAATCGAGCATCAAAATAGCGGAGCTGGTCTCCGCTTTTTGGCGTTTTGTGATAAAAATTTCCTAAGAGAACAGTATGACTTACACCACGTTTAACCGGAAAAATAACGATCAACTCAAAGAACCGATGTTTTTCGGTAACTCTGTGAACGTGTCACGTTATGACCAGCAGAAGTATGGTATTTTCGAAAAACTCATTGAAAAACAATTGAGCTTTTTCTGGCGTCCCGAAGAAGTGGATGTTAGTAAAGACCGTATCGACTTCCAGCAACTGCCAGATCACGAAAAGCATATTTTTATCAGTAACTTAAAGTATCAAACTTTACTGGATTCCGTGCAAGGCCGCTCACCCAACGTGGCACTTCTGCCATTGGTTTCGTTACCTGAACTTGAAACTTGGATTGAAACCTGGGCGTTCTCAGAAACTATTCATAGCCGAAGCTACACCCATATCGTTCGAAATATCACCACCGAACCACATAAAGTATTTGATGATATTTTGCTCAACCAAAAAATCATCGAACGTGCTGATGAAGTGACGCGTTATTATGACGATCTCATTGAATCCACTACCCTTTACCATCTCTGTGGTGAAGGCACGCATACCATCAATGGCGAATCAAAATCAGTCACATTGCGTGAGCTGAAGAAAAAGTTATACCTGTGCATTATGTCGGTAAATGTGCTGGAGGCTATTCGCTTTTACGTCTCTTTTGCCTGCTCATTCGCTTTTGCCGAACGTGAACTGATGGAAGGCAATGCCAAAATCATCAAGCTGATCGCACGTGATGAAGCGCTGCATTTGACCGGTACCCAACATATGCTCAATATCATGGCCAATGGTGATGATGATGCAGAAATGGGGGAAATAGCCAAAGAATGTGAATCCCAAGCTTACGAGATTTTCCAACGGGCCGCAGAGCAAGAAAAGGAATGGGCGGAGTACTTATTTAAAGATGGTTCGATGATTGGCTTAAACAAAGATATTTTATGCCAATACGTTGAATACATTACCAATAACCGCATGCAAGCCATTGGTTTGAAACCTGTGTTTAGCACCACTCAGAATCCTATCCCGTGGATCAATGCTTGGTTGGTGTCAGACAACGTGCAAGTCGCGCCGCAAGAATCAGAGATTAGCTCTTATTTAGTTGGGCAAATTGATAACGAGGTTGATGGTTCTGACTTTGGCGACTTCGATCTCTAATGTCCAAGGTTCGGCTGCAGGATGGCCGCAGTTTCGAGTTTGACCCAGCAAGCCCCAACTTGCTGGTCAGCTTGGAGCAACAGCAGTTTGAGGTAAATTTCCATTGTCGTGCCGGCTTTTGTGGTGCTTGTCGATGTAAGTTAATCCAAGGCCAAGTCAGTTACTTAGAAGAGCCGTTGGCATTTGTGCGAAAAGGTGAATTTTTGCCGTGTTGTTCAGTTCCTGTGACTGACATCGACATTGAGATCCCGACCTAGCTGAAATATTCATATAAAAAAGCCGGTGGATAAACCGGCTTTGTTCTTCTTGAGATCCAGTGAATTACTGGCGAATCCCTTCAATCACAAAATTCAAATACACGACTTCAGATGCGGGACCTAAATTGTATTTAATACCGTAGTCAGCCATTTTGATACTGGTGGAGCCTTCAAAACCGGCGCGATAACCGCCCCATGGATCTTTGCCTTCTCCAGTTTTACTGGCGGCAATGGTAATTTCTTTCGTCACACCATTTAAAGTAAAGTTACCGATTAAATCAAATTTACCATCCGCCTTCGGCACCACTTTGCTTGAAACAAAGGTGGCTTTAGATGATTTATCGACATTTAAGAAGTCAGCACTACGAATATGCTTGTCACGTTCGGAATGATTCGAGTTAACGCTGGAGGTATCAATTTCGATGCTTATTTTCGAGGCTGCAAGGTTGGCACTGTCATAACTAAATTTGCCATCAAATTTATCGAAACGACCGTGTAACCAGCTATACCCTAAATGGCTGACCTTAAAATTGACGAACGCATGTGCACCTTGTGTATCGACAATATAGTCTGCGGCTTGTGCCTGCCCAATCAAAGCTGCAGTAAACGCAACTGCCAACGCTAACTTTTTCATTATAAACTCCTGTCAGTGTGAAGAACGACCCCACATCCGCTGCATCGTAGTGTCTTTATCAACAAATGCATGCTTCAGCGCAGCCAAAATATGTAAGCCAATAAGCCCCATGAGAGCCCAAGCTGCATACAAGTGGATTTGACCTGCAATATCAGCTTGTTGTTCACCCAAAGGCGGTAAGGCTGGCAATTCGAACCAGTCAAACACCATGATCCCCTGACCTTTGGCGGTTGAAATCAAATAACCTGTGGTTAAAATCGTCGCTATTAGTAGATACATGCTCAGATGCGTGATCTTTGCAATTACACCCAATAGGCCCGCAGCTGCAGCAGGTTTGTTAAATAGTCGAAGTACAAGCAAGCGAGCTAAAAACAGCAAAAAGACCAACACGCCAATAGATTTGTGCAATTCTGGGGCCTTGTGGTACCAAGGATCATAAAAACCCAAGTCGACCATCCAAAGACCTAGACCGAATAAGATAGGGATCAACAACGCCATTACGGCATGCAAGATCCTGTGTGAAACGTGATAACGATGAGTATGCATAACTGCCCTCCTACATCCATTGTACGAGCAACAATTTGAAAATAAATGGCAAAAAACTCGATATAAAGTTCTAAAGAATCGAAAGCTTTGCTTAGATCCGGTAGTCTGTCCCCAGCTTTTTCAACTGAGTGAGCATGTGCTCCCCTACGTCTTCAAGTGGCGAGATCTGCTTGATACCGCCTAAGCGGATCGCCTCTTTTGGCATGCCAAATACCACGCAGCTTTGTTCATCTTGTGCAATAGTATAGGCCCCGACTTGATGAAGCTTGGTCATCCCCGCAGCCCCGTCTTTACCCATTCCCGTTAAAATTGCGGCGATGACATTACTACCAGCAGCTTCGGCGATTGAATGAAATAACACATCAACAGAAGGTTTATGGCCAGAGACTCTTTCTCCATCATCGAGTTTGACGCGGTAATCGGCACCACTTCGAACCACTTTCATATGATGATCTCCGGGCGCAATGTACGCATGGCCTGGTAAAATACGCTCGCCATCTTCAGCTTCTTTCACCCGAACTGAACAGATTTTGTCTAACCTTGCAGCAAATGTTTTCGTAAATCCGGCGGGCATATGTTGCGTGATCACAATACCAGGGCAATCCACAGGCATTTGTAGCAACACTTCTTTGATGGCCTCTGTTCCCCCTGTCGAAGCGCCGATCGCAAACAACTTTTCTGTCGTGCGGAAATTCAGCTTTTGATGTTGTACTCGGTGTGCTGAAACTTCACGCTTTTGGACCTTGGCCAAGGCCGCTTGTTTTATTTTATCCAGGATCTCATCGCGATAAGCATCAATTCCTTGTTTAATATCGATTTTTGGCTTGGCCACATAGTCTACCGCGCCAAGTTCAAGAGCTTTTAAGGTGACTTCCGCACCTTGTTCGGTCAAACTTGAGACCATGATGACTGGGGTCGGTCTGGCTTTCATTAATCGGTCTAAAAAGGTCAGGCCATCCACTTTCGGCATTTCAACATCTAAGGTAATCACATCAGGTCGAAATTGGTTGACTAAATCTTTGGCAACATACGCATCAGGCGCCGCACCAATTAATTCTAACTCTTGATCGGAGCGCACAATCTCTGTCAACAGAGCACGCATCAACGCCGAATCATCTACTATTAGCACTCGAATCATAGTCCCTCACTCATCGAATAATTCTACATCACCTGATGCTTGGCTATTACGTAACTGCATACGATATGCGCTTTCCCGATCCATGATGGTGGTATTGTGTAGCGATTTAATTTTCCGCACCAAGACTTGGCCAGTATCGGGGAAGAAATAGACCTTCCGAGGGTAAATATCCAACAGATCTTTCGCCAAAATAGGGATGTTTTCAGTTTTTAAATAATCTAAAACAAATTCGGAATTGCGCTCACCGACACTAGTACTGGTAAATCCTTTGAGTACATTACCACCACCAAATACTTTGGCTTCCAACCGATAACGACTCGCGCCAAGCTTGAGCATATGGTTAATCAAAATATCCATCGCATACACACCGTATCGCGCAGATTCAGACAACACATCATTACCGCCCCCCTCATGTGGCAGCAGAAAATGATTCATGCCAGACACCCCTGCCACCGGATCGCGTAAACAGACACTGACACAAGAACCTAAAACGGTGACGATCAGAGTATCGTAAGTGGTCGCGTAATATTCGCCAGGTAAAATTTTAACTGCCTCACGCTCAAAATGGCGATCGAAGTAACGATTTGGAGCAACATGCGGATTATTAAAATCAAATTGCGGCATGCGAACTCCGACGAACTGGTTGGTAGGTAGTCTTTCCAACCAAACGCACGAGTTGATTTAAGTGGGTAAAGTTCTCAGAGTGCCCCGCAAAATACAAACCATGGTCTGGCAATCGCTCAATCATATGACGCAATATGCGAGCCTGAGTATCTTTATCAAAATAAATCATGACGTTACGACAAAAAACAACATCAATTTTATTGGGTAATGGCCAGGTTGCATCTAATAAGTTGATTCGACAAAAATCGACATGTGAACGAAGTTCATCACTCATTTTCACCAGACCTTCGTTGGCGCCTGTGCCGCGGGAAAAAAACTGTTTTTTTCTTTCAAGAGATAAGCCGGCTATACGATCGATTGCATAAACCCCTTTTTGTGCCGTCTGTAATACTTGACTGTCTATGTCTGATGCAATGATTTGCACTCGATCGGCATCTTTACCAAGGGTTTCGTAGACCACCATAGCAATCGAGTACGGCTCTTCCCCGGTGCTACTGGCCGCACACCAAATAGTCAGTGGACCCGAGGTCGTCTTTAAGAATTCAGCCAGTGTTTCAAAGTGATGAGGCTCACGAAAAAATGAAGTCAAATTCGTGGTCAACGCATTGATAAATAACTGTTCTTCAGCTGGTGTCGCATCTAAATAGTTTAAATAATCTTGAAAGCTTTTTAACTTCAGTTGGCGAATACGTCTGGCAAGGCGACTATACACCATTGAATCTTTACTCGGGGTCAATCGGATCCCTGCCAATTGATACACCCGAGTACAGATCTGTTGAAAGTCCGCATGTGTGTAACTAAATTCTCTTACTTCCAACGTCAAATGATGTTCCTTCCTATTAGAACGATTCCCATTCGTCATCATCCGCAGGCTTAGCCCGCACATTCAGTGCTGGTTTGGCGGTGGAGCTTTTGCTAGGTGCTGATGATTTGCTCCCCCCTTTGCTAAGTGCGGGGCGTTTTGCCGCGACTTGCACCTGCCGGCGATTCGTTAATTCAGCATGACCGTCAAGCCGGAAACGAGCGACTAAATCTTGTAACTGCTCAGACTGTGATAACAAGCTTTCCGCAGCTGCAGCCGCTTCTTCCACTAACGCCGCATTTTGCTGGGTCGTTTCGTCCATTTGCCCAACGGCTTTGCCAATTTCATCCAAGCCTGACGCTTGCTCTGCACTGGCCGCTGCAATTTCACCCATGATGTCATTGACGCGTTTGATGGACGTCACGACATCCCGCATGGTGTCTCCGGACTTGGCGACTAACTCATTGCCATTACTAATTTTATGAACCGAATCGGATATTAACGACTTAATATCTTTGGCGGCGTTCGCCGAGCGTTGCGCAAGACTGCGAACCTCTGATGCGACAACCGCAAAACCGCGGCCTTGTTCACCTGCCCGCGCCGCCTCCACTGCAGCATTGAGTGCCAAAATGTTTGTTTGGAAGGCGATGCCATCAATGACACCAATAATATCGGCGATTTTACGAGCAGATTCATTGATTGAACTCATGGTTTGTACCACTTGTTCAATTAAGGCGCCGCCAGATACCGCGACTTCCGACGCTTTGGCTGCAAGGCTATTGGCCTGCCGCGCATTGTCGGCATTTTGTCGAACCGTGCTGGTCAACTGCTCCATACTGGACGCCGTCTCTTCAAGCGATGAGGCTTGTTCTTCGGTCCGGCTCGATAAATCCGTATTACCTTGCGATATTTCATTGGCTGCTGTGTTGATGGTCTCAACCGCTATACGAATTTCACCAAGCATGTTGGATAAATTAGTGGCGGTGTTATTGCAACCATTCTTCAGTTCTTCAAAAGTGCCGTTGTACTGGTTTTCGATTCGACGCGTTAAATCCCCTGCGGCAACGGTCTGCAGCACAGAATTGATGTCCTGCAAACTGGCACCAGCCGTATCCATCAGCGTATTCAAGCCCTGCGCTAGTGCCAGTAAGAAACCTTGCTTGTTTTCGGTGCTGACGCGAGCAGCAAAATCGCCATTCACTGCGGCTTGCACTAAGCGATTAATCTCTTCTTCGGCATGCACTTCTTTGGTTCGGTCTTGCCACTCAACCACCGACCCCAAACGCTCTCCGGATGGGCTTAAAATGGGGTTTGCTATTAGCCGAAAATGCAAATCAGCGACCTTAATATTGCCCTCGTAACGATTTTGTAATCGCTCCAATAGATGGGCTTGGTGCGCAGGATTTTTATGGAAGATATCCATGTTACTGCCGATGATTTTATCCACTGAAAAATGCGGCAGTGCTTTACGAAGCTCGGGTTCGACTGACCGTAACATCCGTTCGACTGATTTGTTCATGTAAATAATGGTGCGATGTTCATCCGCAATCATCACATTGGTACTGGTACCATCAAGGGCGGATATCACTTGATCCGTTCGGCGTTGCACCTTCAATATTTCGGTTGTGTCCAGCCATTCCACGGATGCACCTAACGCAACGCCGGCATCACTGCGCAGCGGCGTTACAATGAGCTTGAAGCTTCGCCCGCCAACGACAATGGTAGCCGTATGCTGCCCGGTTAAACGGTTGAGCATTTGGATTTGATGTTGTGGATTTTTGTGGAATTCATCGATGCTTCGACCAATCAAATTGCTTGCCGAAAACTGTGGCAGTTCTTTTTGAATATCTTTTTCAGCCGTGGCAAGCATGGTTCTAACTGCTTTATTGGCGTAAACAATACGGCGCTCAGGGTCTGCAATCATAAAACAGCTAGCACTATTTTCGAGCGCCACACTAAAACGCAGTAACTGAGGGTCGACTGGAGTCACTTCTGGGGCTGATTTCAAACGGGCTAAAAACTGTAACATGTTATGCCTCCACCGCTGCTAATTTCTGGTCGAACAACCCCAACTCAGAACTTGTAATTAAGGATTCAATATTTAATAAAATCACCATTTGTTCGCCGACTTGAGCTAATCCAAACAAATAAGCACTATCGAAGGCAACGCCAAACTCCGGCGGAGGCCGCACATCATCGTCAGCCAAATTCACCACATCTGACACGGCGTCCACCACAATACCGACGATCCTATCTTGCACATGCAACATAATGACGATGGTGAACTCATTGTAGGTGGGCTCCCCTACGTTAAATTTGAGCCGCAAATCGATGATCGGCACGATGTCACCGCGTAAATTCAGGACACCCTTGACGTAGGATGGCGCGTTGGCGATTTTGGTGACAGGTTCGTAACCACGGATCTCTTTAACTTTCATAATCTCAAGACCATAGTTTTCAGTGCCGAGTGTGAAGGTTAGAAACTCTTTGCCTGCGTTTTCCATTGAGCTCATTCGATAGTCTCCGTCATTAACGCGATTGATTCATGTTCTGTTTTTAAGTGGGGCAAGGATTCAATATCCAGAATTAATGCAACGCTGCCATCCCCCATAATGGTGGCTCCAGCGATGCCTGCAACTCGTTTGTAATGTTGTTCCAGACTTTTAATGACCACTTGTTGTTGACCCAATAAGTCATCGACCATCAAGGCAAAACGACTACGGGATGCTTCAACTAGCACTAAGATCGATTGGCGTAAGTCTGTTTGTTCTGGTTCGACATCCATTAACTGGTGTAAGCGCAAAATTGGCCAATAGGTTTCCCGCAGGTGCAACATTTGTTGGTTGGAGAACATCACCAGCTGCTCTTCGCTGGGTTGCATTGATTCGATGATGTTCACCAGGGGGATGATAAACTGTTGTTTGCCGACGCTAACCGACATACCGTCAACAATTGCTAAGGTGAGCGGTAACCGTATTTGCATACGCGTGCCCACGCCCGCCTCTGAACCTATATCAATTTTGCCGCCCATGGCTTCGATATTTCGTTTGACGACATCCATCCCAACGCCACGACCTGAAACATCGGTCACTTGATCGGCCGTTGAAAAACCAGGGGCCATGATCAATTGCCACACATCAGCGTCAGCGGCGTTTTCATGAATGGGTAAGCCATTTTGAATCGCCTTGCTAATGATTTTCTCTCGGTTAAGGCAACCGCCATCATCAATGACCGAGATCAATATATTGCCGCCTTTCTGCTCGGCTTTTAGCGTCAGAGTGCCGGTGGCATCTTTGCCACGCGACACTCGAACGTCAGCGGACTCGATGCCATGATCAAGGCTGTTGCGAACTAAATGCGTTAACGGGTCCACTAATTTTTCAATCAAACCCTTATCGATTTCGGTTTGCCCACCTTCAATTTTTAATTCAACTTTTTTGTTTAACTTGCTTGATAAATCGCGGACTACACGAGGGAAACGGTTAAAAACGAAAGACAATGGCAGCATCCGAATCGACATGATGCCTTCTTGTAAATCTCGGGTATTACGCTCTAATTCACGCAACGCGGTCTGCAATCGCTCAGCACTTGGCCCCTGTAATTCCTCACCAATCAGATTAAGCATGGATTGGGTGATCACCAGCTCACCGACAAGATTAACTAGCCCATCAATTTTTTGAATATCAACCCGAATACTGCTGGATTCGTCATTGGCTTTATTTTTGGAATCTTTACTTGTGTCACTTTTAGTGACGGGTTCTTTAGTGGGGACCGATTGCGCCGCCTGCGCAACTGGCATAACAGCAACCGCTGATTCAGCTTGAGCAAGATTTACGTTAACAGCCTCAGACTGTTGCGCACTTGGCCCAGTTTCTACCGGTTCAAAAAAACCAAACCCATCATCGGCATCTTCGGTGGTTGGTGCGCTTGCGGGTAGCGCATCAAAAAATCCAAAACCTTCATCTGCACAGGCTGCGCTTGTCGGTTGATC
>JACCDV010556689.1_pt1 | contig 14217 bp, 16 predicted proteins | sample 7446131 | NCBI WGS metagenome assembly JACCDV01 (sample SAMN15323448, study PRJNA562643) | freshwater metagenome | isolation source: river surface water | place: USA:Blue River Watershed | collected 2017-08-17 | reverse complement strand
GGGATGTGCGTGACTATGACTATTAGTTTTAAAGAACTGGGCTTAGCCCAACCCCTACTTCAAGCAACTGAAGCTCTTGGCTATACACAGGCTACTCCTGTACAAGAAAAAGTGATCCCTGCTGCCCTAACCGGTGGTGACTGGATGGTTAGTAGCCAAACAGGTAGCGGAAAAACAGCTGCTTTCTTATTACCTCTATTGAATCAATTGCTAGCGGCTAATCCAAATGGCAAACCTGTTCCAGGTCGTGCTGAGCCACAAGTATTGGTTTTATGCCCAACACGTGAACTTGCACAGCAAGTGAGTGCAGACGCCATTAACTTGGTTAAGTTTGCCCGCGGCATCCGCATTGCGACCATCATGGGTGGTATGCCTTACGGTAAACAAATTTCTCAAATCAAAGGTGCCAACTTAGTGGTTGCCACACCTGGTCGTTTGTTGGACTTGAGCAACAGCCGTGCAATTCGCTTGGATAAAGTGAAATGCATGATTGTTGACGAAGCAGACCGCATGTTGGATCTTGGTTTCCAAGACGACATCGAAGCCATTCATGAATTATGTTCAGACCGTGGTCAAACATTGATGTTCTCTGCAACATTTGCGCCACGCATCATGCAATTGGCCACAAGCCTCATGAACAACCCTGGTCGCATTGAATTGGCCAGCGCTCATGACAAACATGAAAACATTTCTCAGACATTGCATTGGGCAGACAGCATTGCTCACAAGCACAAGTTGTTGAGCCACTGGTTATCAGACCCAACAATGGAACAAGCCGTTGTGTTCGCTAGTACTCAAGTAGACAGCGAATCAATTGCTGATTCATTGCGCGCTGATGGACATGAAGCAACTGCACTTCACGGTGCAATGCCTCAAGCAGTTCGTAACCGTCGCTTGCAATCATTGCGCAAAGGTCAAACTCGTATCTTGGTAGCAACTGATGTGGCTGCCCGCGGTATCGACGTTCCAACCATCACACACGTGATCAACTTTGGCTTACCAATGAAAGCTGAAGATTATGTTCACCGCATCGGTCGTACAGGCCGTGCTGGTCGCAGTGGTGTAGCCATCACTTTGGCTGAACATCGCGATCGTTCAAAGATTCGTGCCATTGAACAGTACACACAGCAGCCATTACAAGCTGAAGTGATTCCTGGACTTGAGCCACAAGAAAAATCACGCAAGCCATCACACCGTCCAGGTGCTGGTCGCCCAGGCAGATCTTTTGGTGGCAAAGGTGCTAGCAATGCTTCAAATCGTCAAGGTCAAAATTTCGGCCAAGGCGAAGGTAAGACATTCAAGCAAAATCATTTTGCAAAGCCAACCGGTCCTAAGTTTGCTGGCTCAGGCAAGCCTTCTTCAGGTCCTAAATTTGGCGGCGGTAAACCATCAGGTCAAAAGCGCTCATTTGCGTAAATGAAAAAGCTTCGCCAGTCTTGGTTGAATCTTGATCACACGGTGCTGCATGCAGCACCGTTGGTCTGGCAAGACTGGTTGAGCAACCCTCATTCCCTCACCCAACTCATTGCAGACAAAACCCAATCAACAGTCACTGTTGAGGTTTTAAGCGATTGCAGGCAAAGCCTGCTAGCAGACGAAGCAGCCCTCTTTGGGAACTCCATTCGTCGCTGTCGTATCAGAGAAGTTTATCTTTGCGTCAACGACGTTCCAGTTGTTTTTGCGCGCAGCGTATTACCCACCAGCAGTTCTACAGGCGTTAATCGCGATGTCTTGCAGCTTGGCAGCAAGCCATTGGGCGAAGTGCTGTTTAAAAAAGGCAAAGCGCCGATTCTGTTACGAGAAATAACTGAGATACCTGGCTTAGGCTGGGGAAGAAGAAGCCTCTATCAACTCAGAGGTCACCCCATTCTGATCAGTGAATTCTTCTTACCTGAACTACTTGATCAAATGAAATAAACAAGCAATCAAATAAGAGAACAAATAAAAAAGCTGCCAAGGTTTCCCAAGGCAGCTTTTTTTAAAACTTGTTTTGATTACAGAACGTAACCGATGTGCGCAGCAGCCAAAGCGAACAAAATTGCCAAACATGTAGCAGCAGCCAACATCACGATCAAAGTGATGATTTTTTGGTTGATTTCGTCTTTACTTTCCTTGTGCCATTCGTTCATTTAAAGCTCCCTGATCAAAATATTCGCTATTGCCCGTATTATCCATGAAAAAGTCCTATTATTTGATATTTATCAAATTTCTTATCTCTTTAATCACTTCTGATGGCGTCAAGCCGATTGGCCCAACACCTTGATTTAAAAGGCTATCAGCCGCAGCAGCATGAAGCTCTACCGCCAGACAACTGGCCTCAAATGGGTTGATGTGATGCTTGATTCCCTGGCTTATGATGGCTGCAATCACCCCAGTCAATACATCCCCCATACCAGCAACCCCCATGCCAGGATGACCCTTGAGACACATCTGAGTTGATTCATTCAATTGAGGAGATTTGATCAAAGTATGTTGGCCCTTGAGCACAACGATGGCCCCCGTCAATGCGACGAGTTGATCAATTGCCAATGGTCGGTTGATTTGTACTTGCTCAGCGGTGGTGTTGAGTAATTTAGCTGCCTCACCTGGGTGAGGTGTTATCACGGTGCTCAATGCTGGGCGATTCTTGAGTTGCTTCATGAGTTGAGCATCCCCCGAGATTAAATTAAGACCATCAGCATCAATGATCAACAAAGCAGATGACTGCAATGCATCACTCAATAAATCTCGAGCTTGCGCACTCTGCCCTAAACCAGGACCAATAGCCAACACATTGGCTTCAGCCTGCTTCATCATTTCTTTTGATGCATGACTCAACATCAGTTCAGGTTGATCTGAAAGAACGGATATGGCGCGCTCATCCAAAAAGCCAATCATCACCCATCCAGCACCAGCATGCAGGGCTGCACGCCCAGACAATAAAATAGATCCCGCCATGCCAGGAGCGCCACCAATGATCAAGACCTTGCCAGCATGGCCTTTGTGCTCATGGGGTTGCCGAATCAGGCGGCTGCGCAGATGCAGAGAATTGAGTTCTTGAGGATTCATGTATTTTTTTTATTAAGTCTATACTCAAGACTACAACAAAAAAGGGGATCAAGAATGAATTTGCATTTGTACTACTGCCCAGGAACCTGTTCTTTCGTTCCTCACGTGATGCTTGAATTGGTCAAAGAAAGCAAGGGTCAAGATTTCGCATCGACCATGATCACTTTGCGCAATGGTGAACATTTAAAACCTGAATACCAAGCAATCAATCCAAGAAGCCAAGTGCCTGCATTGATTGTTGATGGTCAATTAGTGACCCAAGTCATAGCGATCACCAACTTCTTGAACGAAGCGTTCCCAGAAGCCAAGATATTCCCAACCGATCCAATGCAAAAAGCACAAGCACTTTCAATGCTTGCTTGGATGAATAACACGGTTCACCCAACTTTCACCCGAGTGTTCAGACCTGAGCGCTTTGGCGATGAAGCAGGTAAAGACGGTGTCAAAACAATGGCATTGGAAATGTTCAAAACGCAATTGATTGAAATTGATAAATTAGTAGCAGATGGTCGCTCATTCATTTGCGGTAATCAATTGAGCCCTGCAGATCTTTACGCAGTTGCCTTCATTCGTTGGGCAGGTATGGCTGGCATCAATCCAGCTAACTATCCTCAGTATCAACGTTATGCTGCCGCGATTGCCGCTTTACCAGTGGTTGATCGCATCATGACCAAAGAAGGTATTAACTTAAATACGTATGTTGGTAAGTAATTTAGTCAATAAGCAAATAATTAAATAAATTAGTTCGATAGTTTTTAAGTCATACATCTAGGCCCAAACTCTGAGTTATCAGGATTTGGGCCTAGACCATTTTCTAAGCAGCAAAGCATTCCCCACCACACTCACACTTGATGCTGCCATCGCAGCGCCTGCGATCATCGGGGTTAGATATCCTAGTGCAGCCAGCGGAATACCAATCAAGTTGTAAACAAAAGCCCAGAATAAGTTTTGTTTGATTTTCTGCCAGGTTTTGGTGGATATCTGAATCGCATCAGGCACCAAGGCAGGATCACCTCGCATGAGAGTGATGCTTGCCGCATGCATGGCAATATCCGTTCCAGTTGATACGGCAATACCAACATCGGCAAGGGCCAGCGCAGGCGCATCGTTCACTCCATCACCCACCATGGCCACATAACTGCGTCCATTGATGGCTTTTAAAGATTCAATGATGGCGGCTTTTTCTGCAGGCAACACTTGTGCATACACTTCATCAATCCCAATGGTCTTAGCAAGTAAATCAGCGACCAGTTGGTTATCACCAGAAATCATCACCGTTTTAATGTTCATTGATTTGAGGCGTTGAATCGCTTCACTCACGCCTGGCTTTAGCTCATCCCCAAATGAATAAATCGCCAAAATCAAATGATTGGACGCATCTGTCACATCAACCAAACAAGAGACACTGTGACCAAGATTTAATTCATTGACTGCAACCGTCTGCATTTGCTCAGAGGCATGTTCTTTGATTGCATGAAAGCTCACAAAGGCAATGGTTTTACCTTGATAGGCACCCGTCAAGCATTGCCCCTCAATGCCTTTGCCGACGTTGGCAAGAACAGCGGCATAACCTTCTGCGTTCACTTGATACTGCTCACCAAACTGAATCATGGCTTTTGCCAACGGATGCTCACTACCCATTTGCAAACCCAATGCCAAGGCATGGATTTGCCGATCATCTGAAGTGCTGAAGTTATGGAAATTTTTAACGCTTGGTTTGCCCAGCGTTAATGTGCCAGTTTTATCAAATGCCACAGTGTTGATGCGGTGAGCTAATTCAAGGGCCTCTGCATCTTTGATCAAAATGCCAAACTTTGCCGCCACCCCAGTGCCAGCCATGATGGCCACAGGTGTTGCTAAACCTAAAGCACAAGGACAAGCAATCACCAAAATTGCTACTGAATACAACAGCGCATTTTGTATATCGTTAAAAATGAATGCGTGAACTAAAAAATTAAGCAGCGCGATCAAAACCACTGTTGGCACAAACCAAGCGCTGACCTGATCGACCAATCTTTGGATGGGGGCTTTTTCAGCTTGGGCATTTTCGACCAAAGCAATCATCTTGGCTAAGACACTTGTCTCACCAATACCTGTTGCTTGAATGATCAATCGCCCAGAACCATTCAATGAGCCACCAATCACCGCTGAACCTTTTTCTTTTTCAAGTAACTTCGATTCACCAGTCAACATCGATTCATCGATTTCACTGAGACCCTCGATCACCAAGCCATCGACTGGAATGCGTTCACCAGGTAAAACCAAGACCCAATCACCTGGCAGTATTTGTGCAATCGGTAAATGCTCGTAATCCAATTGGTTTAAATCACGCTGACGCAAAAGCTTGGCCTGATCTGGCCATAAAGATTGCAGAGCTGTGATAGCAGCCGTGGTTTCTTTTTTAGCCCTGGCTTCTAACCATTTACCCAACATCACTAATGAAATCACCACCGCTGAACTTTCAAAATAAAGTTCATGTGGCTCATAACTTCGACCCCAGTTGGATAAGTACCAGGTGTAAATACTCAAACCATAAGCAGCTGTTGTGCCAAGCGCGACCAACAAGTCCATATTGCCTGAGCCCATGCGCAATGCTTTAAAGCCAGCCACATAAAAACGAGAGCCTAAAATAAACTGCACAGGAGTGGCTAATAAGAACTGAACCCATGCTGGCAACATCCAATGAATTCCAAATGGCATGAGCAGCATCGGGGCAACTAATGGCAGAGACAGTGCGATGGCCAACATAACAGCGCCCTTGCCATGCAAATCAATGATCTTGTTTAATTTGGCGCTTGTTGATGAATCGTCTGTTGATTTTGAATTGATTGTTTTATGACTAAAGACACTCGCCTCAAATCCAGCTTTTTCAACAGCAGTGATCAAAAGACTGGTGATCACTTGAGGTTCTTGATTGACTCTGATTTGAGCTTTTTCAGTTGCTAAATTAACGCTCGCAGCATCAACCCCAGCAACTTTTGATAATGATTTCTCAAGCCTAGCCACACATGAGGCGCATGTCATGCCGCGTATGTTTAAGGTGACTAATTGACTCATAAGCTCCATAATGAAATACATTAAGATTTAAATATATTGTCCTCCTTATATTAGGAAACCACAAAAAATATGACATTCATTTTTACCGTTAAAGGCATGAACTGTGGTCATTGCACCCAGACCATCACAAAAGCCATTCTGGGCCTAGATCCAGCAGCGAAGATTGATACAGACATTCCGAAGCAAACTGTCACAGTGACAAGCAGTCTTGATCGCGAACAATTGAGCGAGACCATTGTTGATGCTGGCTACGATATTGTGGCGGTCGCTTAATGGATATTGCAAACATCATTCAGACAGTTGCTATTTATGCGATACCGGTCATTTTTGCGATCACCTTGCATGAAGCTGCACACGGTTATGCCGCTAAGCAACTGGGTGACAACACAGCCTACGCTTTAGGCAGAGTCACACTCAATCCCATCAAGCACATCGATCCAGTGGGCACGATTGCCGTGCCACTATTACTCTACTTTGCTACCGCAGGAACTTTCTTATTTGGTTATGCCAAACCTGTACCGGTTCGCTTTGGTAATTTAAGACATCCTAAGAAGGACATGATTTGGGTAGCACTGGCGGGTCCAGGATCCAACTTGGTTCAAGCCATTTTTTGGGCCATCATGTATTTGCTCTTGGTCAAGGTATCGCTCACGGAGCGTTTCTTTCTAGAAATGTGTCAAGCCGGTGTATTGGTCAACGTGGTGATGTTTGCCTTCAATTTGTTTCCTCTTCCACCCCTAGATGGTGGACGTATCTTGGTAGGCGTGTTACCTTGGAAACAAGCAGCCATGGTTTCAAGGATTGAGCCATGGGGGTTTTATATCGTTTTAGGCTTGGTGCTTACCAATGTGATCAGTACGATTTGGATGCGCCCAGTGATGTCCTCAACTTATTGGTTCTTAGATACCCTTCTAATTCCATTTCGTTTGATTTTTTAGTAACTCAGGAGATAACCATGAAACAACCAATCTTAGTAGCAGGCGTATTGCTCTCATTGTTAGCACCCGGCATGGCTCATGCTCAATTTGCCAAAACTGAAGATGCCATCAAATATCGTGCAGCAACCTTTACAGTGATGGGCAACCATTTCTCCAGAATTGGCGCTGTTGTTAAAGGTGAGAAGCCATTTGATAAAAATGAAGTTGCTGCAAACGCTGCAGTGGTTGCTAGCTTGGCTCATCTTCCATGGCAAGCATTTGGCCCAGGCACAGAGGGCGGTAAGTCATTGCCTGAAATCTGGAAAGAAATGGACAAGTTCAAAGCTGGTAGCGAGAAAATGCAAAAGGCTGTTGCTGAACTGAATACGGCTGCTAAGTCTGGTAATTTAGAGACGATTAAAATAGCATTTGGTGAAGCAGGTAAATCTTGCAAAGCCTGTCACGATAACTATCGTAAGAAGTAATACATGATCAAAGCGATGGCGATCAATATAGCCATCGCTTTGAGTCTCACCTTTGAGTCGTCCTGAATCAAAGGCGCCATAGCAGCATCCGCCAATTCTTTATCACCCGTGATCATCGCAGAAGTCAGATTGATTCTCTTGGCATATTTGTAATACAGAATTGCTCCAATGTGCGTTGCCACCAAAGCAAGCAGCACCCATTCATTCCAACGATGGAATGAAGTCAAGAGCTCTACCCACGCAGAGGCTACATACTTAGCGAGTGGACCGTCAAAGGCAATGTCATCTGTTACAAACAAACCTGCCAAGGCTTGAGCTAAAAATAAAGTAAGCAACACAATTACAGAAATCGCACCCACTGGACTATGCCCTGGAGTTTCAGAGGGATTCTTAAGATAAGCCAAGATGGCTTGGGGGGACTTGATAAATTGAGTAAAGCGCGCATGATGAGTTCCCACAAAACCCCAAACGAGTCTGAAGGCAATCAAAGCTAAAACAAGATAACCAAAACGACCGTGCCAAATCATGGCATTACCGCCTAATTTGACAGACACAAAACTACCGATCACTGCCATGACTAACAGCCAGTGAAACAATCTTAGAGGTAGATCCCAAATACGAATTTTCATATGTGTATCAATTTAGTTTACGATGTGATGATGCGTAAATACATTTATATTTTCTTTATCTCAATTACCAGCGTTTTCATTTTAAGCGCTTGTGCCAATCAAGCTGTTTACCGTCAATCCAGCAGTCCTTTAAAAAGTGTCAGTTCTGTTGACCTGAATCGCTACCTTGGCACTTGGTATGAAATCTACCGCCTACCGAATTGGTTCGAGGGTACTGATTGCGTGACTGTCTCTGCTCAATATGGAATTAGAGATGACGGCAATATCAGCGTGCTCAATACCTGCCTTAAAAAGGATGGTCCCAAGGTGGCTAACGGTATTGCCAAAGTGGTCCCAGGCTCAAACAACTCACAACTCAAGGTGTCTTTTTTCAGACCCTTTTATGGGGATTACTGGGTGATTGATCTGGCTGAAGACTACTCTTGGGTTTTGATCGGCGAACCAGCAGGCAAGTATTTTTGGATTTTAGCCAGACAAAAACAACTGGATCCAAAGTTAGAAGAAGCTCTTTTAGTCAAAGCTGAAAAATTAGGCTATCAACGCAAAGATTTGATCAAGCCAAGCAATAGTCTTTAATGTCTTGATAGAACATCATTGCTGGTGCGCTCTTGGCCATCAGCAAATAACTTGTAGCAAAGACCCGCACCGGTTTGATTGCGGACCTTCTTGGCAGCCTCTTGCATTTTGTACATGGTATTAAAACAATCCATGCGCGACTCAAATTGATACGTTTTGATTTCGGTCGGCTTATTGTTTTTGAGCAATGTGAACTCTAGGGTCCAATGAGTGTCCCCCATTACTTTAGGCGCTTCTTCCTTATGACCTAATTGACAGGCCGTTAAGAAGATTGCGCTCAGAAGTAATAGTTTTCTCATTCAGTGATTCACTACCCCATTTTTACTTGATCATAGTCATGCTTATTTGGTACCAAATAAGCACCAATCAACATACCAAACGCACTGGCAATCAAGCCTAATAAATGAGGCTCAACAAGTAACTCAGCGTTTGTGAACTCTAATAGTAACCATACACCCAAACCAAAGGTGATGGCAAGAGCAGCACCTAAATTACTCGCCCTTTTCCAGAACAAGCCTGCTGCTAAAGGCACAAAAGCACCAGCCAAGGTGATGCGGTAAGCATGCTCAACCATGGTGTGAATCGATGCATCCGTGTAAATCGCGTAAAACGTCACAATGCATGCAAAGCAAGCAACCGTGAATTTGGTCGCCCATAAGAATTGTCTATCACTCATGTGTGGCACCACTGACTTCAGAATGTTTTCTGAAAAAGTCACTGAAGGAGCCAATAAAGTTCCTGATGCAGTACTCATGATCACCGATAGCAATGCGCCAAAGAAAACCACTTGCATGAAGAATGGCATTTTTTCCAAAATGAACATCGGTAAAATCAACTGAGAATCTTTACCAAGATATCTTGCGACCAAATCTGGATCAATCATCGTGGCTGAGTAAGCCAAGAACAATGGCACGGCAGCGAAGAAGAAATAGGAGATGCCGCCTAATGTGGTTCCCCACACAGCAACTCGCTCATTTTTAGATGAGTTAACTCTCGCAAATACGTCCTGCTGAGGTATTGAGCCCAAGGCCATGGTACACAATGCTGCAATCCAAGCAATCATGTCGATCCACTCTAATCTTGGCAAGAACTCAAACTTGCCTGCAGCTGCTGCAGTACTGATCACCTTATCAAAGCCGCCCGCCATGTCTCCAGCCATCCAAGAGACTGCCAGCAAACCAATCACGATCACAATCATTTGCACGAACGTGGTGATCGCCACTGACCACATACCGCCGAACAAGGTGTACAACAAAACCACGGCTGCACCAATCAACATTCCCTGGGTTTGTGACAAGACATCATATGAGAGGACATTGAACACAAGGCCTAAGGCAGTGATTTGTGCTGCAACCCAGCCCAAATAAGAAATAACAATACAGAGTGACAGAATCATTTCTGTTTGTTTGTTGTATCTGATTCTGAAAAAGTCACCCAGGGTGAGTAAGTTCATGCGGTAAAGCGGTCTGGCAAATATCAAACCAAAAATAACCAAGCAGATGGATGCGCCCAAAGGATCAGAGATCAATCCGCGAAAACCACTTTCTAAGAATGTGGCAGAAATACCTAGAACAGTTTCAGCACCAAACCAAGTGGCAAAGACCATGGCAAGCACCATGGGCAAAGGCAAGTTACGTCCAGCCGTGATGTAGTCTTTAGCGTTGTGGACTTTTCTGGCACTTAATAGACCAATCGCAATTGATGCCAATAAATAAATTGCAACCAACCAAAGCAACATAGTTAACCTTTGTATTGAAACTGATTAATTCGCGAATTATAGAGGAGCATTCCTTGAATTTGATAAATAAAGGGCCATGCAAATGCATGGCCCTTTAAGATCTAAAACTGTAACAAATCAAGGCTTTACTGACTTCCTTGCAGTCTTTTTAACTGCCTTCTTGGCAGCAGGCTTAACTACCTTTTTGGCCACCTTCTTAGCGGCTGGTTTTTTGCTCGCAGGAGGCGCTAATTTTTTACCAGCGTCATGAGCCATTTTTTCTAAATTAGCGAAGCCATGTTCTGCAGCTTCCGCTGCCTGCTTGGCCATCTTACGCCCTTCTTTTAAGACCTTGTGACCAGCATCCGACACATCGCGCACGATATCCGTGAACTTGTCTGATCCCGCTGGCAAGTTCTTGCTGGCAGTTTTTAGCCAATCTTCCATGGCTGAGCGAGCCTTATTGAGATGTTTTTCAACCTCATCAGCCGCCTCATCCTCCATCGATTTCAAAAGACTCTTGATTTTCTTTTGATAGATGGTCATGCGAGCCATGGCATCTTCAGAAAACTGCTCCTGCAAAGCCTTTAACTTGGCCACATCATTGGTGGCAGCTTGCTTGGCATAAGACTTGGCATGCTCCATGCTGGCCTTGATTTCAGTGACCTGATGTTCGCCAAGCTCTTTGGCAGTCTCTAACAGTCGATGAGATAGAGAGAAAAGTTCTTTGGCACGCTCTTGTTGCCACTTCATGAATTCATGTTGTCCTGACATCGCGACCTCCTATGGATAGTTGATCTTTCATCCTATACCTAATTGAGGGTTTTGCCAACAATGTCAATTATTGAGAGATATCCTTGAACCATCGGCTCAATCTAAGTTTTTCAATCAGATCCTCTGAGCGTTGGCCTAATGTTTTTCTTAAGTAAGCCTGAGATTGTTTGCGATAAACAAAAACCACAGCCACAGCTGCAATACCGGCAGCCAAAAACAGCAAATAGACCAAATCCCCAAACTGAGGCTTAAGGAGATAACCAATCAAGGCTGGGATCGCAAAAGCAATAGCCATCAAACCAACATCCAGGATGACGACCGCTAACTCAAAGAATGTGAAGATCAAAAGACAAAGCCCAGTCAGCAAAGTCTTTTTGTTCATGACACTGATAAACCTGTACCTGCTGTGAAAGTGCCAATGGTTTTGGAATTTGAAAACCCTGCAGTTTTCAATATCTTTAATACTTCCTGCTCTGCTTCAGGTGCACAAGAAATAAGCAAGCCACCACTGGTTTGTGGGTCTGTGAGTAGATTTTTTTGCCAAGCAGTCATGTTGCTTGCTAATTCAACTTCATCACCATAAGCAGCCCAATTACGAGTCGATGCCCCGGTGAAGATATCTTTTTCAGCAAGCTTGGCAGCTTCCTCAATCACTGGAATGTCTTTCCAATTGATTTGAGCTTTTAAATTCGATCCGCGTGACATTTCTAAAAGATGTCCCGCCAAACCAAAGCCAGTCACATCGGTCAATGCATGAACACCCGCGGCTTCTGCCAAGATGGCACCAGGCTTATTCAACTGCGTGGTCAGTTGAATCATCTGCTGATAACCAGCATCAGACAAAACTTCTTTTTTAAGTGCAGCAGATAAGATTCCAACGCCCAAAGGCTTGCTTAAAATAATTTTGTCACCAGCTTTGGCAGCATTGTTTCTTTTGAGCTTCTTGGGATCAACAATGCCAACCACCACCAAGCCGTAAATAGGCTCAACCGTATCAATTGAATGACCACCCGCAATCATGATGCCAGCCTCTTTACAGACAGACTCACCACCCAATGTGATTTTCTGAATCACATCCATGGGCAAGACATTAATAGGCATACCAAGCAAAGCAAGTGCAAAGATAGGCTGCGCACCCATGGCATAAATATCTGAAATGGCATTTGTGGCGGCGATTCTGCCGAATTCATAGGGGTCATCAACGATGGGCATGAAGAAATCAGTGGTTGCCACAATCGCTTGATGCTCATTGATTTGATAAACAGCAGCATCTTCATTGTTATCTGAACCAACCAATAACTCTGCCGGAATACTTCCAACTGGCGAGGCCTTCAAGATCTCTTTCAAAACGCCAGGAGCTATTTTGCAACCACAGCCCCCACCATGTGAAAGTGAAGTGAGGCGTCCGTTATAAGTCGTATTCATGTGCGAAGAAGATTCTAATTAAAAATAAATGGATGCTGGTGACGTTTAAAAATGATTTTCAACAATCATTTCTGATTGTGGAATGAAGCCAGGCTTTGGCCAGGCTGGTTTGGTGGCTTTACCAATCGGTAACATCGCAGCCAAAGCAAAGTCTTTTGGTAAATGAATTAATTCAGCGACTTTCTTAAAATCAAAGCCAACCATTGGGCAAGAGTCATATCCCATGCCTTTAGCGGCCAACATCATGGTTTGCAGCAAAATTCCTGCAGATCTCATGGCTTCATCACGCTGCAACTGCTCATCGGCTGAGTAAAAAGGATTGATCCATGGCACCAAGATGTCTTGTGCTTCCTTAGGGGCATTGACCCAATATCTGGCAGGATCTTTGCTCCACGCCTTGATATCCACAGCAATCACAAACAGTAATGAGGCATCTGTGACTTGTGCTTGATCATGAGCAGCAGCGCGCAGTTGTATTCTTAAAGCTTTATCGGTGACATTCACCAAACGCCAGTGTTGAATATTGAATGAAGATGGGGCTTGCATCGCTAACTCAATCAATTGCTGCGTTTCTTCTTTAGTGAATTGATGAGCTGGATCAAAGTGTTTGATCGCTCTTCTTTGGCGGATAGCATCTAGTGTGTTCATGTGTATCTCTTTTTAGTTATTGGTTAAAAGTACTAATAGGTGAATTATGTCTTAAATGAGAGACCTAGAAAAAAATCAAAACCCCCATCATTGCTGATGAGGGTTCGTTACGACTGGTGGGCCCTCGCGGACTTGAACCGCGGACCAAAGGATTATGAGTCCTCTGCTCTAACCAACTGAGCTAAGGGCCCTTATGGATTAATCTTCCTCTAAGAAGCTCTTAAGTTTGTCGCTTCTGCTTGGATGACGCATTTTACGCAAAGCTTTTGCTTCAATTTGACGTATACGCTCACGCGTTACGTCAAACTGCTTACCAACTTCTTCCAAAGTATGGTCAGTGCTCATCTCAATACCAAAACGCATTCTCAATACTTTTGCTTCACGCGGTGTCAATGAGTCAAGGATGTCTTTAACCACATCACGCATTGAGTCATGCAAAGCAGCTTCTTGCGGAGCCAAAGTGTTCGTATCTTCAATGAAGTCGCCCAAGTTCGAATCAGCATCATCACCAATTGGAGTTTCCATTGAGATAGGCTCTTTAGCGATCTTCATGATCTTGCGAATCTTGTCTTCTGGAATCTCCATCTTCAGCGCCAATGTTGCAGCATCAGGCTCGACACCTGTCTCTTGCAAAATTTGACGGCTGATACGGTTCATCTTGTTGATTGTTTCAATCATGTGAACAGGGATACGGATTGTGCGGGCCTGGTCAGCGATTGAACGCGTGATTGCCTGACGAATCCACCATGTTGCGTATGTTGAGAACTTGTAACCACGACGATATTCAAACTTATCAACGGCTTTCATCAAACCAATGTTGCCCTCTTGGATCAAGTCCAAGAACTGCAAACCACGGTTGGTGTATTTTTTAGCAATAGAAATTACCAAACGCAAGTTAGCAACAGTCATTTCACGTTTAGCAGCACGAGCACGTTTTTCGC
>JACCDV011145274.1_pt1 | contig 14225 bp, 16 predicted proteins | sample 7446131 | NCBI WGS metagenome assembly JACCDV01 (sample SAMN15323448, study PRJNA562643) | freshwater metagenome | isolation source: river surface water | place: USA:Blue River Watershed | collected 2017-08-17 | reverse complement strand
GCATTCAACATGAGCCATCCTGACATTGGCATGATCAGTAAAACAATATACAGGCCAAGATGCACGCCCTTAGCTGCTATCAATTGCATACGAGGTGTCGTCAATACCGGTTGGGGTGATGCTAAAGATAGACGAAGTATCAATCGTAAGCTGGTCATGAGAAGTAAGATAACTCCCACTGTCAGATGCAGATCATAACTAGAGATCATCTCATCCAACCATTCTGTCTTCATGGATAGATAAGATAACACAATCAATAGTACGGTGACCCAATGCAAGAGAATACTCAAAAGGTCATAACGTTGAGGGTTCGACATATCAGTTCCTCATTTATTTGATGCTTGCCAAATAGGCGATTAAGTCTTTTCTAGATTTCTGGTCTGATATCCCTTTATATTTCATTTTTTGATCTTTAATTAATTGGCTAGGGCGCTCAATAAATAAATCTAGGTTCTTGGTGTTCCAAATAATAGCAGCTTCTTTCATTTCTTGACTGGTTTTCTCATAACCTACAATTTGCCCAGATTTTTTCCCGAAAATACCATATAAGCTAGCCCCTTTTTTATGTTGATTTTGGATGGTAGTATGGCATTTTGAGCATTCTTTATCGAATATCGTACGTCCGATCTTAGCATCTCCAATGCTAGACATAGTGAGCAATGCCGGATTAGAGTCTTCTACAGCAAATGTGGATTGACCTAAGATCAAAAATCCTGAGCCTAATAGAACAAAAAATAGACGCAAGCGGTGTAAAACGGACATAGTAATCTCCAGTCATTGAGTTTGGTTTGCGGACACAATAATGTGACACACATCATGGTTTTGCATTGCTGTGACATGCAATATCTCGATGAGCATCAGTCATCAGAATTAATCATAGAAATAGACCGTAGCTTTCTTAAAAGCTTACAAGACTATTGAAAAAAATTAAAAATCATAAATTATTGATTTTTATTGTTTAATATAGTTAAAAATAAAGATTGAAGCATACTTGGATTGTCGATATAAACAGCAAAGGTCAAAAAACCAATCTAAACTCGCAGTAGAGGATCAACAACATGCCATTTTTTTCAAAATGGAAGTATTTGGTGTTTGTATGTGGAGTGGTGATGACATCCGCACATGCAAATAATGAACTACAGGGGCAACAAATATACAATGATGAGTGTTCAATGTGTCATGATGAAGGCGATGCAGGTGCGCCAACGATTGGTCAAAAAGACACATGGGGTGAGCGACTCAATAAAACAACAGCAGATTTGTTGCAACAAGTTTTAACTGGCAAAGGCGAAATGCCACCACGCGGCTCTTGTTCTGTGTGTACAGATCAAGATATTCAGTTGGCTATCGAATATATGTTGCTGAAAACTAAATAATCTGGAGATTTTAATATGTCTGATTGTCAGAAAGATTTTCTTTGTGTATCTAGAAGAGGATTTTTATTTGCAGGCGCCTCGACTGTATTAATATCATCTATTCCTGGGTTTGCTGCTGATATCATGATACAAAAACAGATCATGGATCGAAAAAAAATTGGATCAATTAGCCAACTCAAAACAGATGATCCAATAGAATTCCGCTATCCAACAACAGAGAAATCATTCTCGCATCAGTTGATTAAATTGGGGGTTGCTGCAGGCGGTGGCGTGGGTGCTGATCAAGATATTGTGGCGTTTAGTTTATTTTGTCCGCACATGGGTGGGCCGTTACATGGCACATACAAAGGGCAACATAAAGTGATGGGGCCTTGCCCAATGCATCTGACTACGTTTGATTTGACACGACATGGCATGTTGGTGGCTGGTCATGCAACACAGTCCTTACCTCAAGTGATTTTGGAGGTCGAAGGTGATGATATTTTTGCGATTGGGATCATGGGTTTGGTTTATGGTCGGCACAACAATCTTGCACTTACTCAAGTCTAATTGGAGCGTATTGTGATGAAAATTGACATGCTAGATACTCAAGATCATGTTCCTCTTCCACCCAAGGATGCGGATGTGCTTTCCACAGCATGTGACTACTGTGTCGTGGCTTGTGGTTACAAAGTTTATCGTTGGCCTGTGGGGCAGTTGGGTGGCGTAAAGGCAGAAGAAAACGCATTAAATGTCAACTTTCCTGTGAAAGTCATGAGTGGTAAATGGATTAGCCCCAATCAACACAATATTGTGTCATATCAAGGTAAACCCCACCACGTTGCTGTCATTCCTGATAGTGATGCAAAAGTTGTGAATGTAGGTGGTGATCATAGTGTTCGTGGTGGCACAATTGCCAAAAAGTGCTACAACCCTCAGTCTGCAACGGCAGACCGTTTATTATACCCTATGGTGCGAATCAATGGAAAATTACGGCGAGTGTCGTGGGATGTCGCACTTGATTTGGTTGCCAATATCTCCAGATATGTAATTGATAAACATGGCGAAGATGCATGGGCCATGAAGATGTTTTCTTATCAGTATTTTGAAAACACTTACGCACTGACTAAGTTGGCATTGCGTGATGTTCAGACTGTTGCATTTGCTGTCCATGATCAGCCCACTGGAGCAGGTTCAGATACACCAGGTATGTCTGATGCAGGATTAGAAACCTTTTCGTCTAGCTACGAAGATATGGCATCTGCAGACACGTTATTTTTATCAGGTACTGACCCTTTTGAAACCAAGACAATTGTGTTTAACGATTGGATTCTCAAAGGTATTCGACGTGGTATGAAGGTCATTTACGTGCTGCCACGCAAGACAACAGGTGCGGCATATGCTGAGGTCAACGGGGGCATGGTGCTTCAGTTGATTCCAGGTACGGATACGATTTTGCAGTTGGCGATTGCACGGATTATTGTGGAAAATAACTGGCAAGATCAGCAGTTCTTAGATCGGTATATCAATCAGCGTGCGGAAAGTGATGCCGAAACTTTCCAAGCAGATGGATTTGATGATTATAAAAAATGGCTGTTGTCTGTGTCGTACTCCAAGCTTGATTATGCAGCCAAAGTCACTGGTGTGCCAGCGGATAAGATTCAGCGAGCAGCTGAATGGCTGGCAAAACCAAAAGCAGATGGAACACGCCCCAAGACCTCAATCAATTTCGAGAAAGGCAACTATTGGTCAAATAACTATCTCAATACGGCATCTTTGGCGTCTTTGGGACTGATTTGTGGTGCAGGTAATCGACCCGGCCAAGTGATCTCACGTCTAGGGGGGCATCAGCGCGGAATGATTGAGGGTGGCAACTATCCTTGGCATAAGGTGGTTGAAAAATTTCCGGGTCGTCAGAAAAAACCTGTTGATCTAGATCGTTGGGTTGAGGCAGGTAAAGCACGATTTGCGTGGGTGGTGGGGACAACGTGGATACAGGCCATGGCCGCATCAGCTGGGTTGCGTGATTCGATGGAAAAGATGACACGTGCCAATCCCCATCAAATTGAGGATAACGATCCCAAACATATGCTTGATGTACTCAAAAAGCGTGTTGATAGTGGTGGTATGGTGATCGTCAATCAGGATATTTACCCCGTAACGCCAATTGGTACAGTGCTCGCTGATATTGTATTACCTGCATCAGGTTGGGGAGAGCAAGACTTTACCCGTGCCAATGGTGAGCGTCGTATTCGCCTATACTCCAAATTTTATGATGCACCAGGTGAGGCCAAACCTGATTGGTGGATCGCCGCGCAAGTTGGAAAGCGCTTGGGTTTTTCTGGTTTTGATTGGAAAGACAGCAACGAAATTTTTGAGGAAGCAGCTTGGTTTGGCCGCAATGGTGTCACTAGCTATTTATCCTTGGTGGAGTATGCCAAGGCACACGGTAAAACAGGGCATCAGTTGTTGCGAGAAATGGGAACCGAAGGGATTCAAGCGCCTGTGCGATGGGAGAATGGTGAGCTAGTTGGTACGAAGCGATTACAAGATTCTACACTCAAACTAGGAACGCCACATGGTGCCAATCCTTTCACGGGAAAAATCTTAAGACAATTTGGTACAGCAACAGGAAAAGCTAATCTGCTCAAAACGCCGTGGGAGCTTTTTTCTGATTTCTATCAGTTTATCCGTCCAAAAGAGGATGAGCTATGGGTGACAACAGGGAGGATCAACGAGCTGTGGCAATCGGGTTTTGATGACCAACAACGTCGAGATCTACAAAAACAACGTTGGCCTTACAATTTTATCGAATTACACCCTGATGATGCAAAGGTGCGTGGGATTGAAAGTGGCGACATGCTGATGGTGTGGTCAGATCGTGTGCCCGTACAAACAGGCGGTTTTATGGAATATACCCCAGAACAACGTGGGGTAATTCGTACCACAGCTGCTGCTGCTGCCATGCAACAAGATCCATTGATGAATACCATCAATAGCGCTGATCATTTAGGTGATTTGGTGGCTCCATCAACTGAAACCGCAGTACAACAAGACCCTTTATTGCAGCTAGTAGGTCAGGCATCAACATCACAACCAGAGATTCAACGGCTCGATGTTGATCCTGACGCAGCCTCGGCTGTTCGACTGACATGGCATGATATTCAACCCATGACCTTTACGGCGCTACAACAAGCGGGCCATATCAAACTAATTCATGGCGGTTTTAGTGCGGTGGCGATTATTACAGATGCAATTCGACCAGGTGTCGCATTTACCTATTTCTTAGACCCCAAAAATCCTGGCAACTCACTTGCGCCACGCGTGCTAGATCCTGTGAGCCAGCGTTATCGCTTCAAATTGGGTGTTGGAAAAATCAAGAAGATCGGTGAGTCAGAATATAAGAAATCGATGACGCAAATGAGCTTTGCACCACGCCATATTGTCTAGGGGAGTGAAGATGAAACAGGTTTATCAAGGATTTATTGGATTTGGCCTTATGCTCAGTAGTATGACTTACGCCAGCACTGACCAAGCCGTCCAGCAAGATCCGCTGTTGAGTGTCGATCAACCATTTTCTCAATATCCGCGTACCCTCGCTCAAGATGAAAATGAACGTGTGTCTACAGCTGTGCAGCAAGACCCATTATTGGTGTTGCCATCTGATACAACCACCAAATTCAACAGCCTACCGCCAGCAACACGACCTGCATCTCGATCAGAGGATCGTCCACCAGCGACTCGTTCATCAAGCATACAGGAAGATCCATTGATGCAAAATTTACCAACACCTTAAGCCCAGCCACACATTTTACAGCCATTGACAACTCATCAAAATTGATGAACGGGGGAGCCATGTTTTTTAAGCCAACACCACTGGCATTGATCATCACCACCATATTGATCTCTGCACCTAGTTTTGCCAAATCTTCATTTGGTGGCATTATTTATACTGATGTATACAGCATTAAAAAAGATAGTCCAAACAACAGTGGTGGTGTAGCAAGTAACGCCCAACCAGATGCTGATAACTATCAAGGCATCAAACTTGAACTGCCCAACACTAGTCGCCTGCGTGCTGCTTGGAGCAACGAAGACAACCTTGGGATGTATATTGAATTTGGTTTTGGTGGGGCAAGTGGAGCCACCAGTGTGGGGTTGCGTCAAGGTTATGGCACTTATCAAATCAATGATCGCTGGCAGGTGCTCGCAGGTCATACGACTACCCCATTGTCACCTCTATTTCCACATCAATTGCTTGGCAACAATGCTCCTGCAAGTGCTTCAGATAGTCCGGTCAGTGTCGGTGGAAGCCACAACACTGGTAAAGGATATGGTGACTTGGATTCGGGGCGACACCCTCAAGTACGTTTGACATATATCTTACCTAGTCAGCGCGGTGCCATTGCGCTGGCATTACTTGATCCAAATCAGGGGAAAGCACTTGAATTACCTTCAAAATATACCACTAAACCTGCTCGCGAAACCACTTTGCCACGGGTTGATCTTGGTGCTGCACTCAATCTAGGCACTGTCAAATTATTCCCCAGCGCTTCTTATCAGCAGCAGTCTTATAATGGGGTACAACAAGGCAGTGATGATAATGTTACAACTTGGGCAACATCGCTTGGTGTGCAAACGGCACAAGGACCTTTTGAGCTGTCAGCAGAGTACAATATTGGCGAAAATTGGCGTCAAGCAGGATATTCACTCGGTAATAGTGCTGCAACGCTAGGTAGTGGTGCTGTGACTGTCGCGAAAGGAACCTCAGCCATCCAGACTACAGAGAGTCAAAGTTATTGGATTGATCTTGGTCTGAGAATGTCTTCTGGGAAAACCAGCAGTGTTTTGCATGTGATCTACGGTCAGATGACCAGCCAAACCTCATTACAACAGGCTAAGCATCAGAGTGACATGATGGGTGTGAGCTGGCCTATTGAGCTGCCATGGATCATCAAAGGGCTGACGATACGTCCGGAGGTGTTTATCTATGATGAGGGAACCAGCGAGCAGTCAGGTACAAAGACCAGTTATGGTAAAGAAGTGCTCGGCGGTGTACAAATGCAATATACTTTCTAGAAATCTTCAAACAGCATGAGGGTCGATGCCCTCATGCCATTTAGATCAAGCCGTCAATGGTTGCAAATTTTGGGTCATGAAAGCAGTAATCGCTTCAAGTGTTTGAGGTTGATCCGTGACCAGCCCCAGCGATGTTGCTCCAATATTCAAGACTCTTGCAGAAAATCCATCTCGCTCAAGATGCTGAGTCGTCAAATTTTGGACATGACGTGGAATCATAATGAGTGTGATTTTGCCATATTGGGCATGATCCAACACCACATGTAATCCCTTGCCGCCAGGCATATCACAGTGATCTAGGTAACGAATTTTGCCAAGCGGTGTAGCATTGACCACCCCAAAGGGTGCAAGGGCCTGTTGTAATTGTTGGGCAGAAATATCTGCTTGCTGTTGTAAGGTATCTTGCTCGTTGAGCACATGTGCAAGCACCACCTCACTCCAATCGGGTTGAGATTGCCCATGATTCCAAAAAAACATACTACTGATGGTCAATACAACTGCTGCTGCCCATCCCATAACAGGGCGCCAGAAACGTTGCCGCTGATGCATTTGATGATTGAGCAAGATACGATCTGCAAAGTGAGGGGGGGGGGAAACATGCAAGGCATCAATCAAGACCTGCTCTTGTTGCAGTAATTGCTGTGCAAATTGTTGACAATCTGGACAGATGTCTAGGTGCTGACGCAAGAGGCTATGTTGGTGCTGGCTTTGCGGATGTTGCAATAACATTCGCCGAACCTCTAAGCAGTTCATTTGAGCACTCCTTTTCTCAAACCCTGATCAGACAAACTGGCCTTTAGCCACTGACGTGCGCGGGTTAGCCGTGTCATCACTGCACCAGAACTCGTTCCTTGAATTTCAGCGATTTCTTCACAACTAAATCCGCCAATCACCTGTAACACCAATGCTTCACGCAAATGAACAGGTGCCTGATGAATAGCCTGTCGTACAGCATAAGCATCATCATAGCCTAAGGTCGTGATAGGAATCAGATCCGCCTCCTCAAGATCGGTAAAAACGGGGATCGTTTTATCAAAGCGGCGTAAAAACTCACGTCGTAGAATTTTGAGCAACCATTGTTTGACGGCTTGATCATCTTTTAGGGTATGCCAACTGCGCCAAGCACGTTGGAAGCATTCTTGTACTAAATCCTCAGCATCAGTCGGATTACGACTGAGCCAGTAAGCATAACGGTACAAATCTCCCGAAAAAGATCGAACAGCGAGTTCAAATGCAGCGTGATTCTGCCCCATAGATTATGGTCGTCCTGTTGGGTCATTTGTTTGGGCTTTCTCAAAAGGATGTTGATCCAAGATCTGGAAAATCATCAAAGCCTGCAATTCTTGCATGATTTGTTGAATATCAATATCTGGCATGCGTGTCTGTATTTGTATCAATCCATCCATTAGCGTCCGTTCACTATGCCAACTTCTTAAAAGTGCAAAAGTCTGTGGGTGTATCTCTATCATGTTGACTTGATGTTGTTCACGATAAATCAGCAGATAACTACCCTCAGTATGAATAGACAAATCTAATGTCCCAATAGGTTTTTGTAAAAATTGCCAAATCTGAACCAGTGGATAAATAGAGTACAGCAGACGGACGGCAGGATGTAAGGCGATTGCTACATGCAAGAGCTGTTGCTCAGGATATTCCAGTAATCTTTTAAGGCTAGCAGGTATGGCATCGGGTGCACAAAATGATTGAAACAGTTGCCATTCAAGCATCGCCACATCGTGGATATAGCCCATGTTTCGGTGTGACTGAAGCTCAGCTGCCAAGAACGTAGCAAACTGCTGACCATACTCGTTGAGATCACCATGGTTGCTGGGATATTGTTGTAAATAAGCCCTCGACAACTGACGAAAAGAAGCCTCTCCAATTAACTGGCATGTATATTGATAGGTATCTTGCAAGGCTGCCAAATGGATTTCTGTATAATTACGCTGGTAGATCTGCTGGCTATGCTGGTTGATTGGTATTGTGGTATCCACATCAAACGGCGCATGGTGTTGCAAAGCATCCAGAATGTGTTGTTGTCGTTGGTGTAGATTAAACATCAGCACGCTCCATCAACAGCAAAGCCGCTTTTTGTGCCTCTTCTAGTAAGATATCAAGCTCAGGGAGGTCAGCGTCCCATTCAATTAACGTACGTGTTGTTGGGTACAGATGTGGTAGTGCTATTTGATACAATTTCCAGACTTCAGGTTGGACAGCTCGACTATGAGTGTCAATCAGTAATGTGCCGTCTTGACTGTAGCCTGCAAGGTGGATTTCTTGTACAGCCTGCCATGGCAATTGATCAAGATAGGTCTGTGCTGAAAACTGATGATTGACCGCATTGACATAGACATTGTTCAGATCTAGTAATAGACCACAGCCTGCCTGCTCAATGACCTGCTGAATGAACACCCATTCAGGCATGCTGGACTCTGCGAAGCTCATATAACTACTGACATTCTCGACTAAGATTTGACGACCTAAATATTGCTGAGTTTGGTCAATATGTTGTACCAAAACTTGGATGGATTCTTTAGTGTAGGGCATAGGGAGTAGATCATTACTGTGAATATCCCCAACCCTGCCCCATGATAAATGCTCTGAAATCAATATGGGATTTACACGATCAACCAAGTTTTTGAGTTTTTGGAGATGGCTACGCTGAAGACCATCTGCAGAGCCTAGTGATAGACCGACACCATGCAAACTTATAGGATAATATGACCTCAGATCGGTCAGGCGTGCTGCAATTTGTCCACCTTGTGCAAACCAGTTTTCGCTATGAATTTCTAGCCAACCCAAAGCAGGACGTTGAGCCAATAGTGGCTCAATGTGAGGGGCACGTAAGCCCAGACCAATGCGTGGATCTAACAACATCATGCATGCCTTGATATGAGGAGTATGTTGCCCATACTCCTCAGCGAGTGACTATTTTTTTTCGGTTTTGCTGGGTGTAAACACTTGTCCGCCTACAATTTTGTCACAGGTACCAATCGGGACATAGACCCATTCTTCTGAGTCACCATCTTTAGATGACATACCTGCACAGTTATGTTTACTGGTGCCACAATCATTTTTGCCAGCTTTGGCAATCCCTGCGCATTTTTCCATACCCGCTTTGGCAGCTGATGCAGCTGGGCTGACAGTTAAGCCTGCAACCACTAAGGCCAGCATAGAAGCTTGTAGTGATGGATTCATTTTCATAAATCATTCCTCTGAAGTGATGAACGTGCATACAAACGCACTGCACAGTTGAATAGACCGATTCGTTATTTAAACCTTACGGGCAATTGCCAATATTTCTGTATGAAATTGACGTTACAAGATGTCACAGTGTCGATTGTCAGGATTATGAGGTGATGTAGGTCTATTGGGGTGAATGACTTGTCAATCCTTAGAGGATAATGAAATGCATACCCTACAAAAGCTGTGCCTTGCTTTAGTGATGATCGCACCTTCTGCATTTGCACTGACTATAGAGCCATTTAGCCAGCAGCGCTTTGAGCACTTACAACAACAACATCAACCGATTGTGATTGATGTTCATGCAGATTGGTGTCCCACTTGCCAAAAACAACAATTCGTTTTTCAACAGTATCAAGCACAACATCCCAACAGTGGAATTACAGTACTCAAAATTGACTTTGATCAACAAAAATCATGGGTTAAATACTTTAGAGCACCCCGCCAATCTACATTAATCATGTTTGAAGGCAAGCAAAAAAAATGGGTCAGTGTTGGGGAAACAGGGCAAGAAATTATTTTTAAGCAACTTGATCAAATCAAAACAACGGCTGTACAACCATGAGTCTAGAAATAACGGCGATTCCCTTGTCCTTTATAGCAGGAGGTCTAGGGGTACTCTCTCCATGTGTCTGGCCGTTGATCCCCATCGTCATGGGGTCTGCGGCACAAGCAGGGCAACGGGGAGCATTATATTTGGCGGGTGGCCTAAGTCTGTCTTTTGCACTGTCTGGTACAGTACTGAGTTTTGTGTTGCTCAATCTTGGACTTGACCCTGAGTTTTTTCGCTATGTGGCTGCAAGCTTATTAGTGATCGCAGCTATCTTGCTAATCCATCAACCTTTAGGTGAGTGGGTGAGTATTCGACTGTCGAGTTTGACAGCACGTTTTAACCCCACTCATGATGCACAGGTTTCAGCCAAAGGTCAGTTTTGGTTGGGTGCGTTATTAGGACTGGTCTGGTTACCTTGTGTTGGCCCCACATTAGGTGCTGCGATTGCATTGGCCTCCATGGGGCAAGACATGCTGACTGCTTTTTTGGTGATGCTAAGCTTTGGTGCAGGGACAGCACTAGTATTGCTGATTGCTGCCTTATTATCGTCACAAATGCTCAAAAAACTTAGTCCTCAATTGATGAATCGTACGCAAACGCTTAAACATGGGCTGGGTTGGTTATTACTGCTGTTGGGTCTAACAGTGTTGTTAGGTTGGGATAAACAAGTGGAGGCTTGGGCAATCACATGGTTGCCTGCATGGGGGAGCGATCTATAGTAACGTGAGTTCAGGCTAAGCCACTCCTCAAACATCAATTTTCAATCATTCATTTTGCCCTTTGACAAGAGCAGTTCTGGTTTGTTGAGATTTAAACAGTAAGCCTCTAACCTATTGCTCTTGTGGCTATCTAGTCCAATCGTCTGCCGACTGGTCTAAACGCTCGTGCGAGTGCTGATACACTTTCATCAGCAGCCAGCCTTGTCTGGACTTCAACTTGATCTGCTTCACTCAAAACTCAAGGATTGGCCGTCCAAAACACTTACCGGCTTGCCACGCTTGCCCCAGTCCGGCTTGGGTACGCTCAATCAATAGATCCCGCTTGTCATTTGTCAAAGTGGGTGTCAGCTGAAATAAAAATATCCATGCCATTTTTCTGACACAATTAAATTCAACTCAAGATCTCCGTTGATAACCGTGAGTATGTATCAGAATCAATCACTGTTGCAGACTGCTTCGCCCAAATACGCTTGACCTGACTCTGACTACACCCTGCCATCTCAGCGGTGGCTCGAATCGAATAGCCCGCCTTGCGTAGTGCAACGATGCGCTGCTGCATCAACAAATCAGGTTTACGGCCAGCGTACTTGCCTGACGCTTTTGCTAAGGCAATGCCCTGTTGTTGGCGATCACGCCGCGTTTCGTAATCATCACGCGCCATTTGTAAGGCCAGTTTGAGCAACATATCTTGGGTAGACTCCAGTACGATCTTGGCAATCCCATCTGCTGACGTTGCCATATCGGATAAATCTACTAACCCTGGAATTGCCAACCTTGCCCCCTTCGCACGAATGGCGGAGATGAGCTGCTCTGCTTCAGGTAGTGGCAGACGGCTGAGCCGATCCATTTTTTCAGCGATTACTACCTCACCCTGCTGCAAGTCAGAGATCATCCGTAACAGCTCTGGACGATCGACCCTAGCCCCCGACGCTTTTTCTCGATAGATCCCTGCGATGTAGTAACCGGCCTGACGTGCATTCGCCTCTACTGATGCCTGACGAGCGAGATCTTGTTCATCGGTACTGACACGCAGATACAAACGAGCAACGTTCATGGTTGGTTGTTCCGAGTTGATGAGTGCTGAGTATAGTCCAATAGGGTATACCCTAATAGGCTAGTCTACACAATGGTAGCCAATAATACTTATAGCAACCCTATTGAGCCATGTTAATTTTGTCTACTTAAAAGAGCCTACCTAGGCTGAAAAGGCATGTACGTATCGTAAAGTTTGTGATTCAGCAGAATGCTTGGTTCCGTACACCCTGAAGCAGGGTGTCCGAAAACGGATGGTTTTATACGATAATCAGTTGGCTTATGGCTCATCTCCTGAGCCGAACCTGCTCTGGTATCGGCTCATCACCTAACTGCCATACCAAATCGATCAAAAAACAGCCGGTATCGTGATTTTTTATCATTTTATTGGTAGCGTATACGAAACAAGCAATTGTTTTTATTAGCAATTAAATCTTAAAAAAGCCAGATGTCGTTTGCGCGGACATTAAAGCCGTATACGCTAAAACACATGAAAAGTAATAGCTTTTTCACAGAAACGATAGTTGCGTTATGTGTGATGGATTTTTTGGGTGTGGGTACACCACGATTTGGCAAAACTTGTCTATTCAATCGTGCCTACTGATGTGTTGACACTTGATGCTAGAAGCCAACATCAGCAATCGTAATCAATCTATGAATGCCACTCTCCCTATCAACTACTGAAATGAACATCTCATCTCAAAGATGGCTGAATGCGAGCAAGATCGTGGGACACCCACACCCGAAAAAAATGTCACACACCACGCAACTCCCGTTTCTGTCAAAAAATTAATGTTTTTTAATGACTTTAACGTATACAGCTTCAGTGCTCGCGTAAACGACATCAACCACGATTTGAGTTTTATTTCTCGCTAAAACAACGATATAATGCGTATACACTACTCAAAAACAGAGGAAAACACCCACAATGAGCAGCTCCAGACTACGAAACTCCAATCTAGACGCACTTGTCCCCATCAGCGTGAGAGTCGAACCAGATGTGTACGATTACTACGCCAGAGAAGCGCGTAAACGTCGGATGAGCATGACCACCTATTTGAGAATGTTGCTCAATCAAGGAATGATGAATGCAAAAATAGATGAGTTTGAAGAGCGAACCGAGCAGATGCTGCATGACTTCGGACAAGGCATCAACGCAGCCATGCAACAGGCAGGGTTTACCCCAAACACCCTACATTCAATCGCACTCACCGAGATCATGCTCAAGGAAATTGTGAGTAAGCTCCCCGAAGAAAAACATCATGAGATGCAAAAAAGTGCAACTGCACTGGCCGCACAGTTTTATTCACGGTAGTAGCAGATAGTTTTGAGTGATCTACTGCTCAAATTATGCCTTTTTAGGATGATCCTGTGCAGCACAGACAGGATCTACCAACAATATGCTCTTTAAGCGTGTTTAGAAGCTCTAGAAGGCCTGTCTGAGTTGTTGGTGATCATACCCTACGTCTTTGCTCATGAAACGCGTTGTAGCGCCTCTAAACGCGATTGATCATCGATGTAAGGAAATATCTATCTTTGGCACACACATGCAATAAGCAAAAAAATTAGAGTTTGACGCTTCTCAAAAACCTACAAAGTTTAATTCTTTGTAGGTAATAACACTAAGAATCTTCAGCTTTCCACTAAGCTGTAATTTAGCGTTAGTTTTTTAGCAAAAATTCTTTTTAAAAGCTTTTAAAAGCTTTTAAAAGCTTTTCAGACGTTTTTTTTTTAATAAATTCATGTGTTTATTGTTTTATGTAACTACAAGTACGCCGCCATTTAACTACAAGTACGCCGCCATTTAACTACAAGTACGCCGCCATTTAACTACAAGTACGCCGCCATTTAACTACATAAAAAACGATTGTTTGTAGTTTGTAAGAGTCGTTGACAAAAACATAGGCATGCCTCCAAATAACTACATCATAAGATCATCTTTGTAGGGCTATAAAGTGAACACAAAAGCACTTGTTGTAAAGGACAATCGATTGGTTGAGGCGAGCTATACGCTCAGTCTGGTGGAGCAGCGAATTGTGCTGATGGCTATTGCATGGTCACGTCAGAATGATCTTGAATTGAGTTGTGACACATGGGTGGAGTTGCAGGCATGCGAATATGCTGACATGTATAAAATCACACTAGATGCTGCTTACAAGCAGCTGAGTAATGCATGTGAGTCACTGCAGGAACGTAAAATTAAGATTATGGGTGTTGATAGGCTCACCCGTGCGCCCGCTGTAT
>JACCDV010609233.1_pt1 | contig 14225 bp, 11 predicted proteins | sample 7446131 | NCBI WGS metagenome assembly JACCDV01 (sample SAMN15323448, study PRJNA562643) | freshwater metagenome | isolation source: river surface water | place: USA:Blue River Watershed | collected 2017-08-17 | reverse complement strand
GCATGTAATTGAGATTCAAGGTAGTCAGCATGGCCTTCTTCATCCACAAGAATTTTTTCAAGGAGTTGTCTTGTTCCTGCATCGCTGTGTTTAGTGCATAGCTCAATAGCAGTTTGCAGAAATGAAATAGCACTTTGCTCTAAGTTAAGGTCTGATAGAAATTGTTCTTTTACATCGGTTCCGATGTTGAGTTTGCCAAGTTTTTGTAGGTTTGGAACACCTTCTAGAAAAAGGATGCGATCTGTGACTTCACTGGCATGTCTCATTTCATCAATGGACTCTTTGTAGATGAGATCTCCTAACTTCGTGTATCCCCAATTTTTGCACATTCTTGCATGGAGAAAGTATTGATTAATAGCAGTGAGTTCTCCACAAAGTACTTCATTGAGAGCTTTAATGACATCTGAGTGTCCTTTCATAACGAGCCTTTCTTTAAGTTTCATAATTACTTTTTGTGAGTTCAATAAGTTTTTCTTTAGAAGTAAAGATACTGCTCTTTTTGTTTTTCCTAGGGTTTTGCATAAGCCTAAACCCTAGTATAAGATTGAAAACACTTGCTTCTTTCTTTGTTAAGGGCTTAGTCGAAATACTTTGGCTCTGAGGTAGGTTCAAAAGAAACTGTCTGATAAACTCTATGCCTTGACGACTAGTGAGCCAACTATCATAGGCTTGAGTAATAGTCAAGCTTTCCCCTAGTTGTCCAAAAAGGATAGAATAAATTTTTCCACCAGGGCTAGGTGATAAATTTTCTAAAAACAAAAGCCCTGATTCTTCCCGAAGATTTGTAAGAGTGTTATGGAATTTTTCTAAATAAGAAAATGAGCTAAAAGACTCCAAATATTGTTTTAGACTTCTTTTTTTAAGAAGAAATCTTAAGCTTCTTAGAAGGTAGCGATACTTTTCTTTAGCTAATACAAGAGTCAAAATTTCTAGATCCTCGGAGTCTAGTAGAAACTTGCCTCTTTGTGGTTTTTTATCAAAAAGTGTTTCAGCTAAAAATTGCAGGAGTTTTTCAGCTGATTTATAGTTGATAAAAGGTCCATAGAAAAAAAGATTTTTTTCTATTGGATGGCTGACGCTAAACTCATAAAGATCGCGAGAAATTTTTATAATGGCTAGCCCAAAGGTAAAGTGTGGGCCAAGATGAAGTTTTTCTAGAGATCTGCTATTTTTTTCTTCTTCTACAAGAGTTGTCAACTTTGCTTCGAGTAAATTATCATGCTTTAAAAATTCAAGCTTGTGAGCTTTGGTAAGTATGCGAGCTAATTGTTTTGGCAACTGAGCTAGATTTTTTAGCTTATGGAAAGCTTCATGGCAGTCTGGTGAAGCTACTCCTAGAAGAGTTTCTTTTGAGGGTCCTTGAAAAGATAAAGTCCCCACAGTTCTCGGGATTTTTTTGGTAGAACTTTCTTCAATTTCCCAACCAATTTTGATAGCAGAGGCTAAATCTCCTTGAAACACAATGGCTTCTTTTAGAGTTTTGATACCTTTGTGATCTAATTTTTTTAGGATGTGAGAGAAAAGATCTTTTGTGCAAATAGCATCTTGTTCAGCTCTGTGATTAGGTTCTAGTATGATTCCTAAATGTGCGCATAGGCCTGAGAGTGATTTATGCTGTGATTCAGGGATTAATTTTTCACTGAGTAGATGAGTACACAAAAAGAAATTTTCTAGGGGAATTTTATTAAGCTTTCTTGAGTAGTGATCAAGAAATTTGATGTCACATAAAGTATTATGACTTACAAGGACTTTTCCTTTTATGAATTCAAAGAAAGCTGGCATAACTTCTTCAGCAGTAGGTGCATCTCTCACCATTTCGTTTGTGATTTTTGTTAGCTCTCTCACAATAGAAGGGATACGCATGTGAGGGTTTATAAGGGAGTGAAAACTTTTTGTTTCTGTTTCTTCTTTTTCAAAAGAAATAGCAAAGACTTCTGTTAGACCACTTTTTAAGGGGTTCCCTCCTGTTGCTTCTAAATCAAAGATGACAAACTCTATATTTTCTAAAAAGGTCTCTAGAAATACTTCTTTTGGGATTGAGTTATGATTTTGTTTTTTCATTCTTTAGAATTTTTGCCTGATATGGGGTTTTTTAATAAACCCTTTCGCCTCTGCACCAAGTTTGTTTTACGCTTGCAGAGAATTTAAAGCCGATATAAGGGCTCCAGCCACATTTTGCTATGAGGTTCTCACTTGTTAGAGTCCACTCTTTCTCGTCGAGGTGAACCATATTAACACTGGTTCCTTTGTAAAAACCAGCTAAATCCTTGAAACCAAAGATAGAAGCTGGGCCTAAAGTGACAAGAGGGATGAGCTTTTCAAGAGGGGCTGTGCCATGAGCTTTTTTTGAAAGCTGATAAAGAAGAGGCCAAAAAATTTCTAGGGCTGGAATCCCTGCAGGTACCTCTGTGTAATAATTATCTTTTTCTAGAGAACTATGAGGAGCGTGATCAGTGGCAAAACAATCCGCTTTTCCTTGGGCTAGAAGGCTTAAAAGTTCATTTCTTTCAGCTTCAGAACGAACAGGCGGATTGACTTTAATTCTTCCGCCATAACGGGAGTAGTCTTTATCGGAAAAATGAAGATGATGAGGTGCGACTTCACAACTGATGAGAGAGGATTTCTTTTTTGCTTTTTCTACTAGTCTAATTTCTTCAGGTGTTGATACATGAGCAATATGCACCCTGGTTTTGTTTGTTAGGGCCCAGTTGAGAACAGTTTCAGTTGCTTTAATAGCAGCTTTTGAGCTTCTTACTTTACTGTGAATGATGAAATCTTCGGGAGTTCTTGCTTTTTTTATTTCTTCTGCAAAAAGCTTTGTGTTTTCTTCTATAATTTCTTGTTGTTCACAGTGAAAGACAAAGACTTTTGAAGTTCTTCTCGCAATAGGAGAGAGAGCTTCTAGATTATCAAAGAGAAGGTTTCCTGTGGATTTTCCGTAGTAAACTTTCACACCTGCTAAGGGAAGGTCTTTGTCCTCTAGAAGAGAGTTGATCATAGGGAGATTTGAGTCGACAACACCAAGAAGAAATTTATAGTTTAAGCGAGAAGTGTTAGCTACAGCCATTTTTTCTAAGACAGTCTCTCGATCAAGAGTCGCAGGATTTGTGTTTGGCATATCAATAATTGTTGTCACACCACCTTTGAAAGCTGATTGACCAAGAGTTTTCCAAGTTTCTTTATAGGTAAAACCAGGTTCTCTGCTGTGAACATGACAATCAATAGCACCAGGTACAAGAAGCTCACCCCGAGCGTTACAAAGCCAGTCATCTTTCTCATCAAGTAAGCTTGTACCTAAATCTTCTAACGGAATATGCTTTGAGCTAAGGGATTTTTCAAAGCTCGTTTGCTTTTTTATGTTTGAAAAAAAATTTTTCTCAAGTGTATATGTGTATAAAGCTCCATCAGCACCAAGTGCGTTGTATAAAGTAATCATTTTTTAGGTCAACTCCCTATGAAAACAGCTTCTCGTCTAGACAAAGAGAAGGAGTCTGCCTAAATTGTGTGTGTTCTTCAAGTAATTTTGGAAGCGTATCTAAAAGTCAAAAAAAAATGAAAGGGTATGGGGAATGCCAGTCGAAGATAGTTTTTTCACACGTAGTGTTCATAGTGCTATGAAAATTGAGCCTTCTACAGGAGCTGTTATCACTCCTATCTTTGCTACTTCCACTTATAAACAAAGCGCTCCTGGTGAGCATTTAGGTTATGACTACTCAAGGGGAGCTAATCCTACAAGGACAGCTCTTGAGGACACTCTTGCTCAATTAGAAAAAGCTTCTTATGGTCTTGCTTTTTCTTCTGGTCTTGCAGCAGAGCAAGCTATTATTCATAGAGTGAAGCCAGGTTCAAAAGTTTTAGTTTCAGATGATGTGTATGGAGGCACGGGTCGGCTTTTTAGGAAACTCTATAGTCATTATGGAATCGAGTTTAAGTTTATAGATATGACAAATGAACAAGAACTGGAGAGAGAGTTAACAAAAGAAGTGAGCTTAGTTTGGATAGAAACTCCCACGAATCCAACTCTAAAAATTATTGATATCGCAAAAGTGAGTGCAAAAGCTAAAACTGTGTCAGCTGTAACAGTAGTGGATAATACATTTTCTTCCCCAGTGTTTCAGTCTCCTTTAGAGCTTGGAGCTGATGTGGTTGTACATTCTATGACCAAATACATTGGAGGTCATTGTGATATTATTGGTGGGGCTATTATGACCAATGATAAAAAACTTTATGAAGAGCTTTCTTTTGTTCAGATGGCTATTGGAGCCATTTTAAGCCCTTTTGAGTGCTTTCTTGTGAGTCGAAGTGTCAAAACTTTAGCCATTCGTATGGCTCAACATGAGAAAACAGCTTTAAAGGTAGCTCAGTTTTTAGCCCAAGAGAAAAAATGTGAGAAAGTACTTTACCCGGGACTAGAAACACACCCTCAGCATATTCTTGCTAAAAAACAAATGAAGGGTTTTTCTGGAATGATTAGCTTTGAGCTGAAAGGGAATTTGTCAGTTGTCACTCGTTTTTTAAGCTCTTTGAAAGTCATAATTCTTGCTGAAAGTTTAGGGGGTGTTGAGAGTCTCATCAATCACCCAGAAAAAATGACTCACGCTTCTGTGCCTGAAGAAGATAGGAGAAAACTTGGTATTCATGAGCGTTTGCTAAGGCTTTCTGTTGGTATTGAAGATGCTAAGGATATTATAAATGACCTAGAAAGAGGTTTTGCTCGAATTTAGAGTTTGTTTTTTTAGAAGCTTTGTTAGAATTGGAACAATTTTAACGTAAAACAATTTTTTTTACTCTGTAAGTTTTCCTAGTGAGAAAATTTTTAGGAGTTTTAAAAAAAAGGATTAGGCTTCTATGAAGGGAATTATTCTTTCTGGTGGACTCGGTTCGAGACTTAGCCCTATGACAAGATCTTGTAGTAAGCAGCTGCTGCCTGTTTATGACAAACCTATGGTTTATTACCCCCTGTCCACTTTAATGCTCGGAGGGATTCGAGAAATTCTTTTGATATCAACAAGAGAAGCTCTTCCTCTCTATGAAAATTTACTGGGAGATGGTAGTCAGCTTGGACTTAAAATTTCTTATAAACTTCAGAGGAAACCAGAAGGTTTAGCGCAAGCTTTCTTATTGGGTGAAGAGTTTATTGGGACGAGTTCAGTTGCTCTTATTTTGGGAGATAATCTCTTCTATGGTGCAGGTTTTGGGCAAATACTCAGTGAGTATTCAAAAAATCACGCAGGTGCTCGCATTTTTTCTTACTATGTAAAATCTCCTGAGCACTACGGAGTCATTAAAGAAAATGAAAAAGGTGAAATAGAAGAAATTATTGAAAAGCCAGAGGTTAGTCCTTCTAACTATGCTGTCACAGGTCTCTACTACTATGATAATAAAGTGGTAGAGTATGCAAAAACTCTAAGACCTTCTCCAAGAGGTGAACTTGAGATTACAGATTTAAATAATATTTATCTGAAAGCTCGAAAACTCCAGGTCACAAAACTAGGTCGAGGGACTGCTTGGCTTGACACAGGAACTCCTGAAACTCTTTTACAAGCATCAAATTTTATTTACACAATAGAGGAAAGACAAGGTTTAAAAATTGCTTGTCTTGAAGAAATAGCCTATCTCATGGGGTATATTGATTTTGACCAATTTAAAAACTTAGCTGAATCTTATGCAAAAAGTTCATATGGAGATTACTTAAGAAGTCTTCTAAAAAAAGAATTTCAAGAATTGTTAAGAAAGCACATACCTAAGAGGAATTTTTTAGGTACAGAAGTTCTGCAGTGAGAGAGATTTTTTTATTAAATGACGTTTTGATTATCAAAATATTTCTATTATGAAACAAAGCATATGCGTCAGGTTTTTCCAGGTAACCATAAAAAAGAGTTGAAAGAAACGAGTATTATAAGTGTGAATAATGCTTTTCAAGCTTATTTAGAAGAGTATGGGCATCTGTAGAATTGAGTAACTATCATTTAATCTTTATGGTCTAGATCTAATTTTCAATTTCTTCCATTAAGAGAATTCCTGTTGCTCAGTTTGATTTTTTTTCAAAATCGAAGAAGAAATGGAAGGGTTTTTGTCAATCAGAGCGGTCAATTCTTTAAAACGATTTGAACACTGCCAGCGGTAAGCTGTTTTTATAATTTCTTCTATGTTTGTTATTTGTGTTTTCCAGTCAAGAATTTTTTCTGCTGTTTCATTTCTACCAATTAAAATTGCTGGATCTCCAGGTCTTCTTGGGAAATTTTTTATTTGGATTTTTTTGCCTAAAATTTTTTCAAGAGCTTGAATAATTTCTAAAATAGAAAATCCTTGTTCATTAGCAAGATTAATTCTAAGACAAGCCTCTTGTTTTTCTAAATAATTGAGGGCTTTTAAGTGAGCATTTGCTAAGTCACTGACGTGAATGTAATCTCTGATGCAAGTTCCGTCATAAGTCTCGTAGTCTCTTCCATTAATAGAAATAGGTTTGTTTTCAAGGGCAGCTCTTACGAGTAAAGGAATCAGGTGTGTTTCTGGTGTATGAACTTCTCCTACTTCTAAATCTTTTTCTGTGCCAGAAGCGTTAAAGTATCTAAGAGATATTGAGTTTAGTCCGTAGGCTTTGTGATAGTCTTTTAGGATTTCTTCTATAAAAAATTTTGTTCGTCCATAAGGGTTGAGAGGTTTGGTTTTTGTTTTTTCTGTGATAGGGATTTTTTTGGGCTTTCCATATACAGAAGCTGAGGATGAGAAGATTATTTTTTTTACATTAAATTCTAGCATTTTTTCTAGAAGTTTTATGGTTCCTACTAAATTATTTTCATAGTATTTTTTAGGATTTTGAACAGATTCTTCTACAAGACTACTAGCTGCAAAATGGAGTACAGCTGTTATTTTAAAAGTGGAAAATATTTTTTCTAAAATTTTTTCATTTGAAATAGAGCCTTCATAAAAAAAATCACTTTTATTTAAGCCCTTTGTTCCTGAAGAAAGGTTATCAAGTGTAATTGTCTTGTAATCATGTTGTTGAAGAAGTTTGGTTGTTGTGGAGCCAATATAACCAGCCCCTCCTGTTACAAGGACGATTTTTTCCATTCTTTCATCTCTGTGGCCGGTCTTATTTTTAGTTTGAGTTGTTTCTTAAGAAATCACTGTGTGATCTCCTTTTATTTTTGTAAAGATCTATTTGCGATTTTTTGTTTTTGGGTCAAAAAAAAGAGGAGATATCACTTGTGTTACGCTGTTTTTATTATATGTGTCATTGCTTAGCACAAATAACTCGTTGGCATCAATTTCTTAGTTTGTCCTTATCTAAAGGAGTTCAGTCAAAAAGTTTTAAAATATTAGAAGAATGTACAAAAAAAGATTTTGAAAAATTGTGTGATGAATTCTATCAAGAAAAATCATTTGCTTTGCTTATAGAAAAAGCAAAAGGAGCTGGTTTTTTTTCTTCAAAAGAGCATCTTTGTGATCTTTTGTATGAGTCATTGGAGGATCTTTGGAAAGAATCCAGCTCATTGGTTGTAGTGAGTGATTCTTTGTATCCGCCTTTGTTACTCGAAACACAAGATCGTCCTCTTTGTCTTTTTGTTAAAGGAAATCCTTCTCTCTTAAAACAAGAAATGATCAGTATAGTCGGCTCTCGTAGGGCTTCTTCTTTTGCTCTTGATAAAAGTTTTGAGATAGCCTCTTTTTTGACACGTCTAGGTTATGTGGTTGTAAGTGGTGGGGCCTATGGATGCGACGCACTTGCTCATAAAGGAGCTCTTGCACATGGAGGAGAAGCTTCAACTCTTGCGGTTTTTGCTGGTGGCTTTAGTCATCTTTATCCAAAAGGGAATGAGCTTCTTTTTAAAGAAATTTTGGAGCAAGGAGGAGCTCTTGTGACAGAGCGTCTTTGGAATCAAAGCTCAAGACCTTATGACTTTCCTATTCGTAATCGGATTATTAGTGGCCTTTGCCGGACAACTCTCGTGATGGATGCTTCTCTTAAGTCAGGAACTCTTGTGACTGCCTATAAGGCTCTTGATGAGGGACGAAATGTTTTTGTTTTAAAATCAAAGACTCATGGACTTCCTGCTTCTGGGATTGAACTTCTTATAGAACAGGGAGCTTTATCTTTTGAAACAAAAGAAGAGCTTTATGGGCTTTTAAAAGAAACCGAGGTGAGTTGTGTTTAAGAGGAATCCTTCTTGGCTTGAAGAAGTTTTGCAAGTTGTGAAAGGAAACTCTTTAGATGAGCTTGTGATTCGTGGTGATGGCTATTGTCTTGGTACAAGAAAGCAAGAAAATATGATTTTAAAAGATAATTTTATGAAAGGACCTTCTTTCACAAGAGATCTTCAAGAATTTTCTTTAAGTCGCGGTTTGCGTCTTGATCCAAAAAGTCCTTTTTCAGGAGGAACTATGCGAGGGGGAGCTTACCGGTGGCAATGTGTTATCCCCCCTGTCGTCAAAGAGTCCATCTTGTTTCTGAGAAGACATCGCTTTGAAGCTTTGAGTTTAGAAGATTTTTCTTATGACAATGGGATGAGGTCTAAACTTGATCACCTTGTAGAAGAAGGTTCTCCGTTTATCATACTTGGTGCTACTGGTGCTGGAAAAACTTCTTTTATGCAAGCTATTCTTCGAGAGTATTTTATATCTAAGCGTCTTTTAATTTTAGAAGAATATGAAGAACTTCATTTAGAAAGCCCATTGTGGTCTCGGCTTCTTGCTCGCAAAGAGGGGATCGAAGCAGAGGAGGCTTTTTCTTTGGGGTTTATTTTTAAAGAGGCTCTTCGTTTGAGGCCTGATCAACTTGTTTTGGGTGAACTTCGATCTGAAGAGTTGAAAGTTTTTTTTGAAGCTTGCCACTCTGGTCATAAAAGTACTTGCGCCACTATGCATGGTGGAAGTCTTGAGGATCTTAAGAAAAGAATTTTATTGATTCTAGGTGGGAGCTATTCACAAGTGAGGGAACTTCTTAGTGGACTTTCTCTAGGGGTCATTTTGCTTTCTTTTAAAGAAGAAGGAAGACCAAAGATTCAGGCTCTTGAAAATCTTAGGAGCTGTTTTTAGTTATTTTGAAAAAAACTTTGAAAGCATTTTAGAAAGAATCCCTTTTTTCGCTGCAGGCTTTTTTGAGAGAGGAGAAAATGATTTTTTTTCGTATGAGTCTTTTCCAAATTTATTTTTGTAAGAAGAATCTCTGTGATTTCTTTTGTTGTCAAAGCTTCTTTCAGGTCTTTTTTTATCAAAAGAATCATTTCGTGAGTATTCATTCTTTCTAGGAGATGCAAATCGAGAAGGCTTTTCAAAAGATCTGTGCGCGCTGTCTCTTGTGTATTCTCTAGTCTCTTTGTGTAAGAATGGAGTTCTATGTTCTTCTCCGTATGGATTTTTTGCTAGATCCTCTATTCCTTCTAAAGATGTCTTGTCTAACAGACTAGCCATTGGAAGCTTATCCCCGAGGAGTTTCTTAATACTTTCATAGTTGTGAGCGTAATCTTCACAAATAAAGCTATAGCTTTCTCCACTTGCTCCTGCACGTGCTGTTCGTCCAATTCTATGAATATAGTTAGAAGCGTCATCAGGGAGATCGAAGTTATACACATGAGAAACCCCAGAGATATGAAGCCCTCTGCTCGCAACATCTGTAGCTATGAGGATTTTTGTATCTCCATTTTTAATATCTGTGATGAGCTTTGTTCTTTTGTTTTGTGGTAAGTCACCTGAAATCATTTTTGCGTTGAAATTATTTTTTTCGAGTTTCAAAAGAAGCCAAGCAGCTACAAGCTTTGTATTCGTGAAAACAATAGCGCAAAGAGGATCATGTGCCTTAAGAAGAGATATAAGTAGTTTGATTTTATCTTCATTATCACAAATAATAAGGTGCTGCTTTATAGTCTCTGGTGTTAGCTCTACATGATTTAAGCTAACAAACTCTGGTTTATTCAAATATTTTTCACAAAGTTCTCGCGAGCGCTCATCAGAAGTAGCTGAAAAAGCTAATTTTTGAATATTTTTTGGAAGTTTACTCAGAATGCTTTCTACGTCTTTTGAGAAGCCCATATCAAACATTCGGTCTACTTCATCACAAATAAAAAGCTTGAGTTGAGAAAGTTTGATTTCAGACTGTTCTTCTAAGTCAAGTAGTCTGCCAGGAGTCGCGACAACAAGATCAACCCCTTTTTTAAGAGCGCTAATTTGGGGTTCAATAGATACTCCGCCATAGACAGCTAAGGTTCTCGCGTCTAAATTTCCAAGTAGGCACTGAGCTTCTTCTTCTATTTGGACAGCTAGTTCTCTTGTTGGGCAAAGGATAAGAGCAAGAGGATGTTTTGTCTTTTTGTCATGAAAAGTTCTCTGTTTTATGAGTTTTTCTGCGAATGTGATGAGAAAGGCGCCAGTCTTACCTGTCCCTGTTTGAGCAAAACCAGCTAAGTCTTTGCCAGCAAGTGAAAAGGGAAGAGACTTTTCTTGGATTTCTGTCGGATATTCCCAACCATGGGCGGCAAGAGCATTTGATACTTCTTCGGAAACACCAAGCTTTTCAAAAGTAGGTTTTTCTTGAAAATCCTCTATTTCTAGTTCTTCAGAATTTCCGCTGAACTCCTCTTCTAAGTTGTTCAATGTATCGTTAGCGAGGTCTTCTGTTTCTTTTTCTTTCGCAGGATCTTGGCTCATTTGTGTCTCTCTTTGGACTTTTTTGTCATGGAGGATATTTGCTCAAGCTTTGAGAGGAGCAAAATTTCGTTGCATATATTGAAAAGAGGCTATCATACTAGTGAACTCAGCATAAAAGGCAATCTCTTTATGATTTCTATTCTAAATAGGCTTTTTTTTTGCTAAAAAAGAATTCAAAAGCACAGGAAAAATTTTTATAGCTTAATGTGCTCTGAATGAGTTTTAAACTTAAGCCATCTCAAAGAAAAAGGATGTTTCAATGAAAGACAGTAGGGAACTCTCTAGAATAATTGGATTATTTTTTTTATTCCCATGCGTTCTTGTATCTTGCCAAACAGATAAGGACTTAGAGCGGGATCGTCGTATTTTTAGTATGCAGACAAAGCTTATTGAGCTTGAGAAGAGTTTGAATACAAAGGCAGAGGTTAATGAAAAGAATCTTTCTCGCGGCATGGTTGAGTATCAAAGTTTCTCTGAAGAGATGGGAAGAGACTTACAACTTCTTCAGGGCAAGGTTCAGACATTAGAACATTTTCTTGGAGTAGATGAGATTCAGGCAGATGAGTTCGCGTCAAAAGCTCCAGAGCAAAAGATAGCAGTTTTGGCATCTGATTTAGAGCACATGACTAGCAGAGTTGATGAATTGGAAAAAAAGCTAGAAACTGTGAACAATACTCAGAATGAGCTTTTTAAAAGTGTAGAGAGTGTTTTAAAAGCAGGTAGCAATAAGAATCTTGGATCTTCCTCAAATTCTTCCGGTAAAAAAGTATCTTTTTCATCTGTAAAAGAAGTCGAGAAAGCTTACGAGGACAAATGGTATACTCACATCATTGAAAACTACGAAAGCACTAAGAAAAAATTGGGAAAAGCAGATCAGTATGACGTGAGTTTTTTCTACGGAGGAAGTCTCTTTAAGCTTGGGCGTATCAGTGAGGCAGCTCTTGTTTTTGATGAACTTCTGAATGAAAAAACAAAGAGTGAGAAATTGCCGCAGATTTATTTAAGACTAGGTGATTGTTTTAGATTGCTTGGAAAGAAAGATGTAGCTCTTATTTATTATGAAGAGCTTATCGAAAAATATCCAAAAGACTCTCAAGCAAAATTAGCAAAAGAATATTTAGAACAACTTAGGAAAATATGAAAGAAAATCCCTTAATTATTGGCATAGAAACAAGCTGTGATGAAACTGCTTTAGCTCTGATTCAAAATGGAAAAATATTAGTATCTCTTGTTTCTTCACAAGTGAAGGATCACGCTAAGTTTGGTGGTGTAATTCCTGAAATTGCAGCTAGGAAGCACCTTGAGGTGATCTCTCATTTGTATGAGGATTTGCTTTTGCAAGCAGGTGTGAAAGAAAGTGATATTGACTTTATAACAGTGACACAAGGGCCTGGGCTTGTAGGTGCTTTGCTTGTAGGAAATCTTTTTGCAAAAGGCTTAGCTGCCAATCTTCGGGTTCCTCTATTGCCTGTAAATCATGTGCATGCTCATGTTCATGGGGCTTTGCTTTCTTTGGAAGAAGGTAAAAAAAATGAAGATATTTTTCCTTGCTTAAGTCTTGTCGTTTCTGGAGGTCATACAAATCTTTTTTCAATGAAGTCTCCTATTCATTTTGAGCTAGTGTCTCAAAGTTTAGACGATGCTTGTGGAGAATGTTTTGATAAGGTTGGTAAGATGCTTGGGCTACCTTATCCTGGTGGGCCTGTTATTGAAAAGACAGCAAGAAAAGGAGATCCTACAAAGTTTCCTATGCCAAAGATGATGACAAAGACAAAAACTTTGGATTTTAGTTATTCTGGGTTAAAAACTCATGTGTACTATCTCCTTCAGGAACAAGAGACTCCTCTAAGTGAAGAGACACTTGCTAATATTTGCGCTTCATTTCAAGACAATGCTTTTGAACAACTTGTGAGACGTTTAAAGCAAGCTTGTAATCTTTTTCCAGAAGTAAAAAGTATTCTCATCGCTGGTGGTGTGGCTGCTAATTTGCGTTTTAGAGAACTGCTCAGTAAGGACTTAAAAATACCTGCTATCTTTCCAGATCTTCGTTATTGTTCTGATAACGCTGCTATGGTGGCTGCTTATGGAGAGGCTATTTACAAGGCAAAAGGAGAAGCTGGCTTGAAGCAAGATTTGAGTTTTGAGTCATACTCTCGTTATCATGAATTACCAGAAGGGGGGCTTTAAGAGTGGCAAAGTTAAAGAGGCAAAAGAGCCCTCGTAATTTAGGACATATTTATCAAAAAAGAAGCTTGAGTCAGGTTTTTTTGAAAGAATCTTGGCCTTGCGAAGAAATAGCAGAAATTCTTGTAAGAGAAGGGGTTTCCTCTGTTCTTGAAATTGGTCCTGGGTCTGGAGCTTTAACAAAAGAATTGTTAGCAAGAGGACTTCATGTTTTTGCCATTGAAAAAGATGAAAGATTTGTCACTTATTTAAGAGAAGAGTTAGCTCCTATTTATGAAGAAAAGGGAGTCACTCTTGAGGTTCTTCATGAAGATATTTTGCAGTTTGATTTGAAAACGTTTTTATCTGATAATAAAGATGTACAAGCTGTTGTTGGCAATATTACTTATAGTATCTCGACTCCAATTGTTTTCCACATTTTGCCTGAGATTTCAAAGATTAAGAAAGCAGTATTGCTTGTTCAGCTTGAGTTTGCAGAAAGACTTGCTTCTGAGCCTGGAAAAAAAAGTTACGGAAGTCTTAGTGTTTACACACAACTTAGATCTCAGATTTGCTTTGAATTTGTTGTTGAGAAAGAATCCTTTGTTCCTGTTCCAAAAGTAGATAGTGCGGTCATTTCTTTTTCTAGTAAAAATTTCATTCACTCACAAGAGGTTCTTCAAAAAGTAGAGAAACTTACAAAAGTAGCTTTTTCCCAAAGAAGAAAAAAACTAAGTAATGCTTTAAAACCTTTTTTAACATCTATGCCAGAAGCAAACATCACTATTGACCTCACAAGACGTCCTGACACTGTCTCTCCTGAAGAATTTGTAGATCTTGCACGAATGTTTTTCCGAGAGATAGAGTGAAATTTTAAATAGACTTGGTGAAAATTTTTTTTCTGACCTGATGGATAGATGTTAAAATTTTTTTTTGAAAAGTTTCTTTAAGAGGTTTTGTTCTTAAGCCTTTAAATCCTGTGAATTTCAAAGTGATTCCAATGGACAGAAGATATGAGACTTTTTGAGTTGCTAGAGAAAAGATTTCTTTTTGTGTTAGACTGTTTTCGATATCATGAATTGTTTTTTCAGAGAAACCACCCAACTCTTTTAGAGGTTCGAAATTTTGTGAGAGATCGGCTTTGAGCATTTCGATTATATCTTTTCGTGTGTAGTCATTTTTGTTTTTTGATTCTTCTATTTTACTCTCAGTATGCCTGATAAATAGAGATTTTTCAGGGAATTTACTTTTCAAAAGTCCTTTAAAAGGAGATTTTTCCAGTTGTGTGATTGAAAATGTTTTAGAGCTTTCATCAAAAGGCATCGTTGCAAGCAGAGGATTTAGAAGGCAAAGAAGATCACAATGAATTTTATTGGAAGCAATATCAAAATCAGATAACTTTTTAGCAGCGTAAT
>JACCDV010204906.1_pt1 | contig 14227 bp, 2 predicted proteins | sample 7446131 | NCBI WGS metagenome assembly JACCDV01 (sample SAMN15323448, study PRJNA562643) | freshwater metagenome | isolation source: river surface water | place: USA:Blue River Watershed | collected 2017-08-17 | reverse complement strand
CGGATCAGACAAGTTTGTGTGGAGCCAGCAAGGTTATGAAGGTGTGATAGCCGACATGAACAAGGCTGGGGTGGACAAGATTGTGCTGGGATTTAGCCCGGATGATTCGCTGCGCAATAACCAGCCGCGTATGACGTATGACTTGAGTCATTTGAGTGATGCAGATACGCAGGGCGGAACGCAGTTCACGATGAACATGGCGCCGATCGCGAACCAAGCGCAGGTGATATTTAACACTGCAACGGGTTTCTTGCAGATTGACTTGCCGACATGGAATGAAGCGACGGCGACGTGGACGGCGAGGGATGGGCAAGCGGATGCGGCGGTGTATGTGTACAACGATTTTGATACGAACAAATTGCTCAGTGGTGGGCTGACACTCAGTGATTTTGAGGTCGCTGATGGTCGTGATTACACCTATCACCCAGTCGCCTGAGCATAGGGCGTTGCCTGGCATCGCTGATGTCTTTTTTGCCGCGGTTGTTTTGTAATGACTAAACCACTTGCTGCTAAATTGACCTCTGGCTCGTTGGTTTCTGCTGCGCCAGTTGGCGCAGTGGGTACTCTTGTTGTAGGCTTGCAAGCTTCTGGTTTAAACCCGTTTGCAGGTAGCTTGCAGGCAATGCCCACTCTAGAAGAGATCTCCAATAGTTTGGATGAACTCTTTGGTCCGTCGGATTCATCCGCTGGACAAATTAATGAAAATCATCTTCAGGCACCGCAAGAGACAGACGCATCTTTGCCGCAGAATATTGCCCCTGCCGTAAGCGAGTCTCAGTCAATTAGTCTGGGGGGGCGTCCACAAAGTACTGCTGCAGGTCGAAGCCGCATCGAAGAAGAGGGCCCTCCCAAAGAGCCAAACAGCAACACCATGTCTGGTGAGCCAGAAGGGGCTGAACAAGTTTCTAGGTCTGGAAACGGCACGCCACCCGCCTCGTCTATCGAGGGGCGGAGCTCTCCCAAGGTATCTGATTTGTCTAGTGGGTCTAGTGGGTCTAGTGAGGCGATCACTACAGATTCGGTACTTGCTACGCCGAAAAAAGAAAGCGCTACGCCTACAAATACTGAGGATGCTTCAGCAAATGAACCCATTGCTACAGAAGAAGACCCCGTTGTAGATTTTGGGCAAGTCTTAATTGGTTATGGCGATGACCAGTATTTACATGGCACATCTTATGCGGATACATTGATCGGAACTACAGGCCGAGACACGTTTGATGGCGGCTTAGGTGATGACTTATATTTGATTTACTCTGAAGATATCTTAATTCAGGAGTCTGTCGATGCTGGACATGATGTGCTTCTGACGGATATTAGTAATTTACGGGCAGTTAGAAATATTGAAGTATTAAAGGTAGATGAGCAATCTACCATTTATACGCCGTATATAGATGTAGATCCCTTGGCGGATGGATTAAGCACATCATTTTCTATGCGGGGTGGCTTTGATACTCAAACCATAGAGGGCGGTCATGGTTCAGATTACTTGCAAAGTTCTGGTGATACCACCCTCTTAGGGCATGCGGGTGATGATGTTTACATATATTCGGGTAGAGAAATAATTATTGAGGCAGATCGCGAAGGGGTCGATACAGTGTTGGGAGCGGTGTCGTTTGAAATGCCACGGAATATTGAGAATGCAATTGCACACGGTTCTTCAGGCATTGATATTTTGGGTAATGCATTGCATAACCTGATTGTCGGTAACGCCGAAGACAATGTGTTGTCGGGTGGAGCTGGTAACGACATCTTGGTTTCACTGGGCGGTGAAGATCAGCTGTCGGGTGGATCGGGTGCCGACACATTCATTTTGTCCACCAATGAAATCAGTTACATCACAGATTTCCAAGCAGGTGACCATTTGGTGTTTGCCATCAATGCACCACCTTCGGCGCTTAGCAAAGTGAACGAGTTCACAGGCTTAGCGGGCGAGTGGACCTTTAGCGATGGCTTGATGCAGCTTGATTGGAACGGTGACGCACAAGTGGATAGCCAAATTTTTCTAGACAATGTGAGTGAGTTGGAGATTGACATGGTGTCTGTTACATCCGCCTACGTGTCTCCGCTCTAAATCTGAGCTTTTCAAATTAATTATTCCTCTAAGAGGTAAATCATGGCAACGATAAACGGAACATCTGATAGAGAGGTATTAAATGGTACCGTCGATGATGACACGATTTACGGTAACGGCGGTGGTGACACCATCGATGGAGGACTTGGTAATGATTGGCTAGATGCACGTTCCCCAGTTAGTGGTGCTAATTTAAGTTACTATTGGACGTCAATATCTGGGGGGGCTGGAAATGATATCATTTATGGTGATTCAAATTATGCAAATAATCTAGTTGGGGGAGGGGGGGCAGATACGATTTATGGCGGATCATTTAATGATTCGATTATTGACTCCTCGTATGATTCCGATAGATCAATCGATGGGTCAGATACTATTTATGCAAATGGTGGTGATGATAGTATTTCCATCATAGGTGCGGGTAATGATACAGCTTTTGGTGGTGCCGGTAATGATGGTTTTAATGTCCAGAAACCTTATGGTGGTAATGTATTTTTATGGGGTGAAGGGGGGGATGACAATTTTTCGATAGATTTATATCAATCTACCGGAGCGGGTGGGCTTATCTCAGTCGATGGTGGTGGTGATGATGATGGTTTTACGTTTCATATTCCATATTTCTCTTACTCAAGTGGCTCAGTTGCACCTACGATTTCTTCGGTCGCCGTGACAGGTGGCGCCGGCGTAGATAACTATTCATTTGGTGAAAATGGGTTATTTTATGCATTCGAAAGCTACTACCAGGCTGATCTGACTAAGCGTCCGCAGTTGACGATTAGTGATTTTCAGACTGGCTCATCAGGAGATGTCCTGAATTTGAGCTCTTTCGTTCTTTTAAGTGCGGATAAAGGGTGGTTCACTGGGGGTGATTTATTTAGTGCAAATCTTGGTTTTTTCAAGCTAGAGCAATCTGGCGCAGATACATTGGTAAAGTGGGATGCCGATGGGAAGTTGGGTGCTCAATATGGCTGGACAACGATTATAAAACTTGCTAATGTAAATTACACGGCGATCACTTCTGATAATTTGCCTATTATCTCTAGTGCCGCCAAAGTTATGCAAGGTACCACTGCTAACGATACTTTGATTGGTGGATTTGGAAATGACACGATTTACGGAAATGGTGGTCGTGATTCTTTGAGTGGCGGTATCGGTAATGATTTGATTGATGCTAGATCGCCAATTAATACAAGTGCTACGGCTTATTCTGGATCTTCAATTGACGGCGGATTGGGTGATGATGTTATATACGGTAGTGTAGGTGGGGTCAATGAAATTGCAGGTGGTGCAGGCTTCGATACCATTTGGGGCGGAGATCTGAATGATTCCATTTCTGATTTTTCTTTTTATGGAAACGGAAGTCCTGGATCCGATGGATCAGACACTATATTCGCTGGCTCTGGTGACGATAGCCTAAGAATTCAGGGGGGGGGGGACGATACTGTTTACGCCGGCCTAGGAAATGATGACATACATATAGATAAGAGTTATGGCGGCAACTTGCTTATATATGGTGACGATGGAAATGATCATTTCCGCGTATCTTTGTATAAAAACGACAGCAGTAGATCTTTATTTCAGATTTTTGGTGGGGCTGGGGAAGATCAGTTTTTAATTGACTTGCCATATTACAGTGTGGGTTCGGTGACTAATCTGGCTGCACAAGTTGTTTTAGATGGTGGACAAGGGGTTGATACATATAGCTTTTTAACTTCTGTAAATACATATGGTGGTTTTTATGTCTCTAATGCTGAAAATCGCCCTCACCTAACAATCAATGACTTCCAAGTGGGGGCTGGTGGTGATTTGCTAGATTTGAATTCTTTTGTTTCGACTAGCGGAGAAATGGGTTGGTATAGCGCAGGAAACTTATTTGACACGAATTCTGGCTTCTTTCAATTAGAGCAAGTTGGTGCTGATACCCTGGTTAAATGGGATGTAGACGGAAAAGCTGGGTCTCAATACGGATGGGCAACCGTTACCACTCTTGTAAATGTCAATGCTACGGAAGTTGTAGCTGATAATTTACCTGTTCTTGATAACGCTTCGAAGCTGCTGACTGGAACTTCGGGTAACGATACGTTAATTGGAGGATTAGGTAACGATACGATTTATGGTAAAGGTGGTAGCGATAGTCTTAACGGTGGTTCTGGTAATGATGTCATAGATGCTAGATCTGACATTGACTCCGAGATTTCATTTGATTATGCATGGATTGAAGGAGGGCTGGGAGATGATATTATTTATGGTAACTTGAATGGCCGTAATAATATTTATGCGGGTTCGGGTTCGGATGTGATATATGGTGGCGACCAGTTAGATTACATATCGGACTATTCTAATTACAGTCAGTATCCATTGTCGGATGGTGCTGATACGATATTCGCGAATGGTGGTGGCGATAATATTAATCTTATTGGTGCCGGTAATGATACGGTATATGGAGGTGATGGTGATGATTATTTTCAGATAAACAAGAGTCAAGGTGGCAACGCGATTTTGTACGGTGATGCTGGTTTTGATGAATTCAATATTAATACTCAGCAATATTTTGGTGCGAGTTCGTTCATAGCGGCATATGGTGGTGATGGTGACGATTTGTTTACCTTTAGCATCCCGTATTACATGTCCTACAGTCCGAGTTCTAATTATATTCCCGCAGCAGTTGTGGTAGATGGGCAAAGTGGATCCGATACTTTTCGACTTAATAACTACTTTGGGTCATCTCAAGTCGATTCGTTTTTTACTGTTGATTCAACTTATCGTCCCCAACTTACAATTAATAATTTTCAGGCAGAGGTTGATGGCGATAAATTAGACGTTAGTTCTCTAACTCAATACAGTATTGGTAACGGTTGGTACACCAGTGGTAATCCGTTTGATGCCAACAATTCATTCTTAAAACTTGAACAAGTAGGCTTAGATGCTGTAGTTAAATGGGATCCAGATGGTAAAGCTGGTTCTCAATATGGATGGGCTACGGTTATCACGCTAACCAACACCAGCATCACAGCCCTCAATTCAACCAATATCGCCGTGATGGAGGCATTCCAATACACAGCGGACCCTTATGCTGCGTTTAACAAATTAACTGGCACTGAATCCAACGATTCATTTGCAGGTACATCGGCAAATGACTTCATTAACTCATATGGCGGTATCGACACGCTCAATGGCGCTTCAGGTAACGACGTTTTATTAGGTGGGCTCGGTGACGATGTACTAAATGGCGGAGCTGGGGTCGATACCTTAATTGGTGGTGCAGGCGACGATCGTTACTATGTGGATGATGCATCCGATGTGATCATTGAACGCATTTCCGATAACACCCCTCAACAACAAGCATTCAGTGTTGGTGGGTTAAATGACCATGTGGTGGCATCTGTGAGCTACACCTTAACGGCAGGCGCTGCCGTAGAGGACATGGTGGCAGCTGGTGCGCTCACCGGGGCGTCGACTGATGCGCCCATTAACTTAACTGGCAATGAGTTGGCCCAAGGGCTGATGGGCAACGAGGCTGCCAACACTCTGACCGGGGGCGGTGGCGATGACATTCTCATCGGCATGAGGGGCAATGACAGCCTCTACGGTGGCTATGGCAACGACGTTTTCTTATCCGGTGTAGGTAATGATGTCAGTTATGGCGAGCAGGGGGATGACTCATTTGTATTCGCTTGGGGGGCTGTTCAGGGGACTAACAATTTCAATGGTCAGCCTTTGACTGTAACGTTGACAGGTGGTGCAGACACTGTTGATGGAGGTGATGGCATTGATACGTTGGTGATTAACGGTATCCAGGCAGATTTCGCCATTCAACGGGTCAATAGCAACACCTATCTCATTGGCTACGGTAACGGCACGGGTGAGACCATGCAGTTCACCAACATCGAAAAATTATCATTTGGTGCGATCAACACGGGAGATGGCCCGTTGCAGATCAATCCCATCGTGGTCAATATGGCGGATGTTCAGATCGTTAAAAAGATCGATGGAACTTCTGCCGATAACAACTTGGTCGGTACCGTAGATACAGACATCATCAATGGTTTTGCAGGCAATGACACCATCAATGGTGGTGCAGGCATAGATAGCTTGTTTGGCGGCGATGGCAATGACACGTTGATCGCTGATAACGCGCTTGACTACGTGTCAGGTGGCGCAGGAACCGATGCCTTGCAAATAGCGGTGGCGGGTAATTTAGCTGACTATGTATTAGCGTCAGACATTGAAAACGTCACCTACACAGGCTCTGCAAACGCAATTATTCGAGGGAATATTTCTGCCAACTCCATGTTTGGTGGCGCTGGCAATGATGTGCTTGATGGGATGGAGGGCGCAGACTACATCAGCGGCGGCGCAGGTGACGACACCCTTGCAGGGGGTGATGGGTTATACAACGACACCCTAGATGGTGGTGCGGGTAATGACCAAGCTATTTTTTCGGGGCAACTGACTCAATACACCTTTACGGTGTCAACAGACAAAAAGTCACTCACTGTGAGTGGCATTGAAGGTGTTGATACGGTGATGGATAGCGTAGAGGCACTTTACTTTGATGGTTCAGCCAACCTAATGGTCGATGTGGGGCTCAGCCTCAAAAAAGGTCAAGCTGTTGTGGGCGTTTTAGGAACGTCTGCCAGTGAGTCGCTCAATGGTACGAGCAATGCAGATGTGCTGTACGGGAAAGAGGGCGACGACACGCTGACCGGTTTGGCTGGTGACGACGTTCTGTATGGCGACTCGGGTAATGATGTGCTAAGCGCAGGAGATGGCAACGACACTTTGCTGGGTGGGAGTGGTAGCGATTCACTGCTAGGTGGTGCTGGTAACGACAGCTATGTGCTTGACTTTAAAACCGATAGCACCATATCGGTTGATGTGATTCATGACAGTGGTGGTACTGATACCTTGTCGGCCACCTTCGGTGCGTTTGGCACGAACCCAGAGCAATGGGTCAAGGTGACAAGGTCTGGCCCAACGGGCCAAGACTTGGTGTTTGGGTTGGTCACAGATGCTGATTCAACCTACACATGGGACCACAAAATTGTCATCAATAACCAATACGAAAAGGTGGGCACAGCCTTAACCAATACGATTGAGTCGTTGGTTGTTTCTGATCCTTCTTTGAATGGGGGCGCTGCAACGACATTCAATTTGGTATTGACATCGGCATCGACCAGCGCTTTGACAGGTACTGCGCAAGCTGATCTTTTGGTTGGATTTGGCGGAGCTAACACACTCTCCGCAGGTGCAGGCAACGATATTTTGATTGGTAGCAATGGAGATTGGTGGGTCACGCCAGGTCTGGGTGATACCTTATATGGTGGCGATGGCAACGACATAATTGTTGCAGGCAGTAGCAGCGACACCTTGGACGGCGGTGCTGGCAATGACACTCTCATGGGTGTTAGCGGTGACGATGTGTATGTGGTCGATAGTGTTGGCGACTTAGTCGTAGAAGACAACACCAATGGGGGCAATGACACAGTTCAAACCAACTTGGCCAGTTATTCATTGGCCAATATTCAAAATGTTGAGAACCTCACATACACAGGTACCGCTGCGTTCACGGGTACTGGCAATAACTTAGCCAATACCTTGATCGCTGGTGCAGGTAACGACACCTTGGATGGAGGTGCTGGTGTTGACCGAATCAGTGGTGGTGCAGGTAATGATTTATTGATCGCTGATAGTATGTTTGATGTGGTCAGTGGTGGCGATGGTATTGACACGTTACAACTGACAGAATACACATCTAGCCCTACATACAACTGGACAAATTTGGGTTTGACTGGAGGTTTTCCTAAATCACTGACTGCGGGATCAGATGGTTCGATTTATATAGGTGGATATATTAATGGTGCAACTGGAATATCCGGTTCCTTTGTGTCTAAGTATCAGTCTGATTTAAGCGAGTCTTGGGTTAATTTGTTTGGGTCAGATTTCAATAGTGATGGTGGTTTTTCAAGTGCGACATCACTTACCTCTGGGGCGGATGGTGCTATATATGTTTCTGGTGCTTATCGTGTTGATTCAAACTCGAAAACAAACACCTTCATTACAAAGTATGAATCAGATGGAAGTTTTTCTTGGAGCCAATCGTTAGGCTCTAATGTTGGAGCTGTTGGGACTACTCTAACCACTGGGTTGGACGGAGCGATTTATATCGCTGGATATACCCAAGGTGATTTGGATGGGCAAGCATTTAGCGGTGGATACTCTGACGCGTTTGTGATTAAATATCTTCCTGATGGAACCAAATCGTGGTCTAAGTTGTTGGGTTCTAGTAACTTTGATAGTATTGATTCTATTTCTACAGGATTGGACGGGTCGATATATGCATTTGGATCGACTTCTGGCCCCGGAAATTTTGATGGTCAAATTTCTACGGATAGAGATAATACTTTTATAGTTAAATATTCGCCTGATGGAGTTAAGGAGTGGTCTAAGTTGCTTGGCTCAAGTGACAATGAGTATGTTGAAATTAATTCTGTTGATGTTGGAGCTGATGGTTCGATATATGCTGTTGGAAATAACTATAACAGCAATGGCTATGTATATAGTGTTTCTATTTCTAAATTTTTGCCAGATGGTGCTAAGTCTTGGACCAGCATAATAGGTTCAAATGAACGTACTGAATCCTATGCAATTACTGCTGGATCAGATGGTTCTGTTTATATAGGCGGTTTTACTCGTGGTAATTTGGATGGGCAAATATTTAACGGCGGAACCTCTGATGTATTCGTAACAAAGTTTATGTCAGATGGAGCCAAATCTTGGACCAAATTGCTGGATTCAAATGGATACGAGGTGGCAACAACAATTACCTCGGGCTTTGATGGCTCAATTTATATTGGTGGGCTTTCAAGTACTGATGGTTTTATTATTAAACTCACAGAGCCGTCTGCGTATATATTGCCCGCCGACATAGAAAATTTGACTTTTACGGGGTCAACTGGACTTATCGCATCTGGCAACGAGCTCAACAATGTGATGACGGGTTCTAGTGGCGCTGACAGCATTGACGGTGGTGCAGGAAACGATACCTTAATCGGTGGCTTGGGCGACGATACCCTGCGTGGTGGTTTGGGTCGTGACACGTTTGATGGCGGGGCTGGTGCCGATGTGGTGGTCATGAGTGGCACACGCAATGACTACACCTTCACCATAACCAGTAACAGTACAGGTATTTCTTCTCTCAGCCTCGACTCAGTAGATAGCACAGACCTGATCAAGAGTGGCGTAGAAACCATCAAGTTTGAGGGTTCACCTGACACGGTGATTGATGTGGCGTTGAGTCTAAGCAAGAACACTATCGTCACGGGTGTGGTGGGCACTTCGGCAGGTGAGTCACTGGCGGGAACAAATGGCTTTGATGCGATTTATGCAGGCGATGGCAACGATACCCTCTTTGGCATGTCCGGCGATGATGCGTTGTACGGTGAAAACGGAGACGACACCTTAGACGGCGGCGCAGGCAATGACACCATGAGCGGTGGTTTAGGCAACGATGTGTTTGTGGTCGATGCTGCAGGTGACTCCGTGATGGGGGGGGACGGTGTAGATACGGTACAAACCAGCCTTGCGTCTTACACCTTGGGCGTCGATGTAGAAAACCTCAGCACTATCAATTCGGCCTCTGCCGCTGCGTTGACCTTCACAGGTAATGCCTTGAACAACACCCTAACCGGTGGCGCAGGTAATGACACCTTGGTTGGCGGCGCTGGTAATGATGCTTTGTACGGCGGCGCAGGCACCGATTATGTGAACATCAATGCAGCAGGTGCTGCGTTGACGCTGAGTAACTTCAACATCATGCAAGGCGCGACCAGTCTCACAATCACCACATCAGATGGTGTAGACGTCATTGGTAACGATGTTGAGTATGTGAAATTCAGTGATGGAAAAGTGCTCGCTGTACAAAACTCGCTTAGCTCAGGCTTTGCAGTTTTTGCTGTGCAAGGCGATGATAAAAACAACTCTTTGTCAGGTACTGACAGTGTTGACATCATTCAAGGCGGTGGTGGTAGCGATACCTTGTATGGCTTAGAGGGTAACGACACCTTAGATGGCGGTACTGGCAATGACACCTTAGATGGTGGCAGCGGCACTGATAGCATGAGCGGTGGTGATGGCGATGACGTATTGTTCGCCGACAGTGTGCTTGATACCGTGTCTGGTGGCATCGGGATAGATACCTTGCATCTGTCAGCCTCAAGCGCACTCCCGACCGATCGTGTGAGCTACGCAATGGCTGACGACATTGAAAACTTGATTTACAAATCAAGCAATGGGTTAAATCTCACAGCAAATGCGCTAAACAACACGCTGACTGGGGGCTCGGGCTCTGACAGCATTGACGGTGGCGTAGGTAACGATACCTTAATTGGTGGCTTGGGCGACGACACCTTGCGAGGCGGCGCGGGTAATGATGTGTTTGATGGCGGCGCAGGTGCTGACACCATCACGCTGGCTGGTAGCAGAAACGACTATTCGGCAACCATTGCGGCAGACAAGCTGTCAATCACGCTGACTGGCCCAGACGGTACTGACGTCATCAAGAGTGGGGTGGAGACGATCAAGTTTGACATGTCGCCACAAACCGTGATCGATGTGGCCTTGAGTCTCAGCAAAAATACGGTGGTCACAGGCACAGTTGGCATGGCTACTGACGAGTCGTTGCTTGGTAGTTCTGGCGTTGACGCTATCTATGGCGGGGACGGCAATGACACCATCATGGGCATGGCTGGCGATGATGCGCTGTATGGCGATGCTGGTGATGACACGATAGACGGCGGTACAGGTAACGACATCATGAGCGGAGGTGCGGGCAACGACACACTATTTGTCGATGCAAAGGGTGACTCTGTGAGTGGTGGTGATGGCGCTGACACAGTGAAGACCTCACTCGCAAGCTATACGCTGACCGCCGATACTGAAAACTTGGCAGTGGTTGATGCTCAAGCCTCTTTAGCCATCACGTTTACCGGCAATGAACTGAGTAACCAAATTTCTGGTGGTGCAGGGAATGACGTGCTGGATGGCTTAGCAGGTGAAGATGTTTTGGTGGGTGGTGCAGGAAATGACACCTATGTGGTTGACAACAGCAATGACCAATTAATCGAAGATTTTGGTGCTGGTGTAGATTTGGTTCAAACCAAACTAACAAGCTACACCCTGACGGCAATGAATGTAGAGAACTTGACGTTCAACGGCACAGGTAACTTTACAGGCATGGGTAATAGCCTGAACAACGTCATGCTCTCAGGGGCAGGTCGCGATACCTTAAACGGTGGCGCGGGTGCAGATACATTGATGGCTGGTGCTGGCGATGACACCTACATTGTTGACACTGCGGGTGATGTGGTGCTTGAAAAAGATTCTGCTGGTAAAGATACAGGCGGATGGGATACGGTGGTTTCTTTTGGCAACTATGTGTTGGCATCTAAAAATAATATTGAATATCTGACGCTGTCGTATATAACAAACCCTGCCAATACATCCATGATGTATTTGGCAGTTGGTAACGAGCTCAATAACATCGTGACCGGGGGAGATAGTGGCGACCGCTTGTATGGCGGATCGGGTAACGACACGCTGCTGGGTCTTAACGGTGCTGATGTTTTGCGTGGTGGTGCGGGTAACGATGTATTAGACGGTGGTGAAGGAAACGATACCTTGTACGGTGGGTCAGGCAATGACTCGCTTTCGGGTGGAGCCGGCGCCGATACCTTGATTGGTGGTGCAGGTACAGATGTGCTGGCGGGTGGTTCTGGTGGTGACAGTTATGTTGTTTCAGATGTTAATTCTTCGGTTGTAGAGTCTTTGGGTGAAAGCGAAAACATCTGGAATTTATGGTCTGCAGGAAGTGTTTGGAACGACGGGGTTTGGAACACGAAAGGTGGTTTAGACGGGATTGACAAAGTTAGCTCCACGGTTGATTTTGATTTGTCGATAAAGGGGGCAAATGTTGAAGCATTGGGTTTGCAAGGGTTTGCAGTGCGTGGCCTTGGAAACGCCCTAGATAATTTCATAGCAGGAACTCAGAGCGACAACATTCTTGACGGAAAAGAAGGCGACGACGTAATTTTTGGTGATTCTGAGCTCAATCTCATCAAGTTTTATCAGTTAGGTAATGCGATTGATTTTTCAGCTGACTTCTTAAGCCAAGGCGGTGATGACAGCATCCTCGGTGGTGTTGGTAACGACGTATTGATTGGTCAAGGCGGCTCTGATGTGCTAGACGGCGGAGCTGGTGTCGATGTCATGATTGGAGGTTCTGGAGCAGATACCTTCTTTGTTGATAACGTGAATGATCGTGTGTTCGAAATGGTGCTCAGTGGCTATGAGATGAACTTGGCCATCCAAAGTATGCGCGAGGGTAACGATACTTATAAACCCAGTACGTTTGCCCACATGTATTTCGACAGTCCGTCGCTGCAGGGTGATGCGTACGCATGGTCTAACTTACGATTTAGTGCAGAACAATATGCGCAGCTTGTATCCAATGGTGACCTTACACCTGTCTATGCAGAGGGGGATTACGATCCATCTGCCGCTGTGAGACCACTTTCGTTAGAGGAATTGACGCTGCTTCAAAAGAACGATCCGATTTGGACCAGCGATCCAGATGCCAACGGCGATTTGGCAACGCCATTGCTCAACGGCGTCGGGCCTGATCGTCCCAATAATCAGCAACTGCAATTTTTCTATCACCCCGCTGATGCACAAGTGAATAGCCCGACAGACAGTCTTTACGGTTATTACTTGCTTTCTAATTGGCGAGCTGATGGGCAAATGATTAATTTCAATGCTCCTCGCATAGACAGCGGAGGAGAGGACTGGATTTATTTGTCTGTGGATTTAAAAGACAGCCAAGACAATTATCTAAGGCTGGATCAGTTTGCTCCCAATGTTGAAAACATCAAGCTGGTAGATGGTGTGGCGGCAGCCACTACTGCGGTGGGCTCAGATGGCAACAATATTTTGTTAGGCAACGAATTTGACAACCGCTTAGCAGGTCTAGCAGGCAATGACACCTTGTCCGGGGGTAAAGGCATAGATTTCTTGTACGGTGGCTTGGGTGACGATGTACTGGATGGCGGTGAAGGTTTTGACATCGCTGTATATGACATGGATTACCAAAGTGGCGGCAAGGGTGTGAACGTCAACCTTGTCACGGGCTATGCCACAGGAGACCTAGGCACTGACAAGTTAATGAACATCGAGGCCGTCGTAGGCTCTTGGAATGGTGATGTTTTCTTAGGCGATAAAAACGACAACGCATTCCAAGCCAACGGTGGAAATGACACGGCCAACGGGGGCGATGGTAAAGATACGTACGTATTGAGCACCAATATCTATTTGGCCGACGGGCATACGAAGTCGGTGAATGGTGTGGTGCTGGACTTGACCCAAAAGATCAACCTCACGGGCGCTGTCACCTTAGATGCCGCGGGTCAAGTCGTTGGCAGCATTGACACCACCAAAGCCACTTTGGTGGATTTGACCAAGGCTGTATCGGAGGCCACGGCTGTGACGCTGGATTTGCGTCAATACGGCTTGGGTATTGACAAGCTGTGGGGCTTTGAAGCGCTGGGCTTGACAGATGCCAATGACACCTTGATTGGCTCAGCGGGGGCTGACACGGTTTGGGGTATGGACGGCGACGACGTGCTCAAAGGCGGTGCAGGCAACGATGTGTTGTTTGGTGGTAACTCGGCAGAGCAAACGTCGAGCAACAAAGACGAAGCCTTCTTCTGGAGTTCAGGCAACGACACCTTGCAAGGTGGTGTGGGCGATGACACGCTAGACGGCGGTGGCGGAAACGACGTGGCTGATTATTCAGACACATCGTTTGGTGTCACAGTTGACTTCACACAAACAACCGTCAAGGCTCCTTACACGGGTGTGTTTGTTGCGACTGCCACCTCTAGCAGCACAGCTGCAGGCAACTCGGGCAAGGACGTGCTGATCAACATAGAAACTGTGGTGGGCTCAAGCGGCAACGACAAGTTCATCTTCTCCAGCGCCTCGCAAGTGGCGTATGGTGGCTTAGGCGTGGACACGGTCGTGACCAATGTTGGCTCATATGCTTTGACAGATGGTTCTGGTATTGAAAACCTAGAAACAACGTTTGCCACAGGCGCTACATTG
>JACCDV011002477.1_pt1 | contig 14228 bp, 13 predicted proteins | sample 7446131 | NCBI WGS metagenome assembly JACCDV01 (sample SAMN15323448, study PRJNA562643) | freshwater metagenome | isolation source: river surface water | place: USA:Blue River Watershed | collected 2017-08-17 | reverse complement strand
GCTTAAAAGCTATGCGTAAGCTGGCCGGATGGGATAATGACTTCTTGGATAGTGTATTAATCACTCAATTTTAATGAGGTGGCCCTGGGTCTTGAAATATCATCTGTATATGATATGCTGCTTTTGTGAAAAGAGGTAAGTCATCATATTTCGTTATCGTTTAAAACTCGCTTTTTTTTGTTTATTCTGGATTTTTGCTGGACAGGCACAATATTATGCGCCTCATTTTGATGTGGGCGGCTTTTTTCAAACTAACAGTAGTTCTTTCGGAGAGATAAATGGATTTCTTCCCATCGCTGGTGGGCAGAATTCACTCGTCTATACAGATTTTATTGGCTCAGAAGAGCAAGAAGAAGGCAGCAGTGTTCAGGTGGGGGCTGGATATAGGCACTTGATTAGTGGTAGCCAGTGGATGTGGGGCGCTCATAGCTATTATGAATTATCGGATGAAAATAACCACGATGCTTTCCAAAATATTATTATGGGTGGCGAGTTAAATGGCAATAATATATTGTTGGATGGTAATGTCTATTTACCTATTGGTGCACGTAAACAATTAGATCTGGCTGAAACTAGCAATCAAGTGTTTGTTAATCCCGATGGTAATGTATTTGTACGTCAAGTGTATGATTTAGCGATGACCGGTGTCGCGGCAGAAGTGGGTTACCGCCCGACTCACTTAGCTGAGTTAAAAACTTATCTGGGGGCTTATTATTTTGATGCGGATGGTGCAGCTGCTGTCGCGGGTCCTAGCTTACGGGCTTCTTATGAAATAGAGAATCCTTTTAGTAAAGCGGGTGCCCATAGTTTAATATTTGAAACAGGGGTCCGTTATAATGTCATTGAAAAAGTACAATGGTATTTGGGAGTGCGTTTACGTTTAGGTTCTGTGGCTAAATTAAGTGAAGACGATAATTTAATTGATGATGATAGTGATGTTGCTACTGTCGATCACATACGTTTTGCATTAGCGAATAGAACTCACGCCGGTGAGAGCGCGCCTGAAGAAGTATTAAATCCGGATGGTAGTCCTTTTCTAGTTAAATATATTTATGATCGAGATGATTTAAACGATCGCCAAGCTAATGTGTTAATGGCGGTTACCGATTTAAATGATATATCACGATTTACTTTAGGTAATAATCAAGTATTAACCGGTGGTGATTATAGTTTGAATTACCAAGGTATTAACTATAATTTAAGGAATCCCACTTTTGGTTTTGAGCATGGCAATACTATCGCGCATTATACAGAAGCTAATCAAGTTGATCAGGGGGGCTTTTTAACGTTAGCTAAAAATAATACCATTGATGACTTGAATTTAACCGTGGCAAATCCTAACACAGAAAATGCGATAGCGAACGCAGATGTGAGCGTGGGTGTATTAGGATTACAAAATATAACCGCTAATGGGCGGATTAATATTAATATTGGCGATGGCAGCAGCGATTCTACTATTAATCTTAATAGTGTGACACTGAATGTCAATAAAACAAATTCTGCAGGAACAGAAGGGGCTTTGCAGTTAACGACTAGTAATCAAAGCGAATTAACCGCTTCTCTCTCTAAAGTGAATATTACTACTGCTGGAGGATTGACAAATGGTATCGTCAATCAAGGAGAGGGCAGTCATATTGCGCTCATTAACGATAGCAATATCATTACGACCGATAATAACGCCACCGGTATTTTTAATGGGAGTGGGGCCACCATTACCACTATTACGTCTAGTCAAATTACGACGTCGGGTAATTTTTCATCCGCTATTATGAATAATGGTACAATAACGACTATCGGCGGTAATTCTTCCCAAGGCTTGGGTAATACCATCGTTATTAATGGTGGTGGTAGTCGAGCCATTCTCAATCAAGGTAGTATTAATTTAATCGCGGGTAATACTATGAATGTGGATGGATATATTGTTGGCTCCTATACTATAGGTATTGAGAATATTAACCATGGCATTATTAATGCGATTGGCCGAGATGCTACTTTAGCGAATACTATTACCATAAGCCATCGAGATGTCCTAGACTCTTATGGTATTTATAATCATGAAGATAGTACAATTAATCTGATAAGCAATAATACTATTAACGCCTCCAATGATATTCGTAATAATGATTTTGAGGATGCGAGTATCATTACCGATATTCAAAACAATATTTTATTTGTTAACGGTGGGTATGGGATTCTGAATGTAGCCAGTGGCATACTGGTTAATGCGCCCGTTCATAACACCGTTACTTCCGCAGAGGGTCGATACGCCACAGGCCCCGGTTTGACTAATTTTTGTACTAATAATACGTGTTTAACTTAACATCATTCTCTGCTTGTTTTCTCGGCGCGTATCCGTTAAGCTGCTGAAAATGAAAGAATTACTTATATTTGCTATCTCGGCAATCCTTCTCTATGGTGGTGCAACGTTATTGCAAGCGATTAGTTTAGCCGGTCGGTTGAAGCCCAATAAAGCCGGTTTGCTGATAGGCGGAAGTTTTGCCGTTGGCTTACACGCCTGGTTTTTGTACCACTGCATCGATATGGGTGGCGGGCAAAATCTTAATATTTTCAACATGTTGTCATTAATATTTGCCGTGGCATCGGGTTTATTGATTTTAACTGCGATAGGGCGGGCAGTAGAAAACCTTTGTTTATTACTTTATCCACTCGCGGCGTTTTCGATCATTTTAGTCGGGGTATTTCCCCGACAATATATTATCCATACTGCGCAAGACCCACAGCAATTGATTCATATTCTTTTATCTATTATTACAGTGAGTTTTATGTGTATTGCGGCTGCGCAAGCTTTGGCGTTAGCGTGGCAAGAACGCCTATTAAAATCTCATAAGGTAGGGCATTGGATTCAGATTATGCCGGCCTTGCAGACGATGGAAGTCTTATTGTTTCAAACTTTATGGATAGGGTTTATTTTATTAACGCTCGTTATTGTGAGCGCATGGTATTCATTGGGAGATTTAATGAGTACTGGAGATTTACCTAAAATAGTAGTCAGTTTTTTAGCTTGGTTAATTTATGCGATATTGTTATTAGGCCGTCATTTAGCAGGATGGCGCGGTAAATTAGCGGTTAATTTTACCCTGTTAGGGTTTGCTTTATTGGCTATTGCTTATTTTGGTAGTGAATTATTGATGATGTATAAATAGAGGATGAATGTGATACACGATATTGAGTTAATTGGATTATTAGTCGCATTAATTATATTGTCCGGTTTCTTTTCTACCGCCGAAACTGGCATGATGGCAATCAACCGCTACCGGTTACATCATAAAGCAAAAATGGGTAATAAGAATGCCAAATTAGTCATAAATTTATTACAACGTCAAGATCGTTTATTGGGCGTAATTTTAATCGGCAATACTTTTGCTAATATTTGTGCCTCTGCTATCGGCACGATTATTGCCGTCGATCTATTTGGCGAAGTCGGTGCACTCCTTTCTACTATTGTCTTGACATTGATTATTTTAATTTTTGCCGAAGTGACCCCAAAAACTTTTGCCGCTTTACAACCCATGAAATCATCGTTTTTTGTGGCTTGGCCTTTATATATTTTGCAATTTATTTTATATCCTATCGTGTGGTTCGCTAATGCGATTACCAATGGTATCTTAGCGGTATTTGGTATGCGGCGCAGTAAAATAATAGTCGATGCCTTATCTGCAGAAGAATTGCGTACTGTGGTGCACGAGGCAGGGTCAAAAATTTCAACCCACAATCAAGAAATGTTATTAGGCATCTTAGATTTAAATACCGTAACGGTAGAAGATATTATGATCCCTAAACATGAAGTGATCGGCTTGGATTTAGAAGATGAGTGGGTAGATATCGCGCGGCAATTATCGAGTAGCATGCATACACGCTTACCGGTTTATGAAGGTAGTTTAGAAAACTTACGCGGTATGGTTCATATGCGTGATGTGATGCGTTTATTAACTCAGCAACAATTAACTCAAGAATTATTATTACATTTATTGTATGAACCCTTTTACATTCCTGATACAACGCCATTAAATAAAGCCTTATTGAATTTTCAGCATGGCAAGCATCGCCATGCTATCGTCGTTGATGAATATGGTGAAGTAAAGGGGTTGGTAACATTGGATGATATTTTAGAAGAGGTAGTGGGAGAATTTACCACTACTATGGCAGCTGCTAGCCCCGATATTCATCGTGAAACCGATAATAGTTATATTATTGATGGCAGTATTACCCTGCGCGAATTAAATCGATTATTAAAGTTAACTTTGCCGACCCAGGGGGCAAAGACTTTAAGTGGAGCGATAACCGAATATTTAGAAACGATACCGGTGCCTCATTCGTGTTTACGGTTAGCAGGTTATCCAATAGAGATTATTAAAATTCAAGATAATATCGTTAAAACGGTAAGAGTCTATCCAAAATTGTTCAACCCACTAAAAAATGGTAATTGATCATGGAATTACAACGTGAAAAACAGGAGGGTATCTATATTCATTCTTTCCAGAAAGGCGAAGTGATTATTGATAAACAACTTTATCAACACAGTGTGATCGTGACTCCTACTCAAATCATTACTGATTGGCCACCTCAGGAATTGGCACAGTTAACTCCCGAAAATATGCAGCAATTATTGATTCATGAGCCGGAAGTGATTATTTTAGGGGCTGGTATGACTCTGGAATTTCCACCTGCAGCAATATTAGCGCCTATTTATGAGAGTGGAATTGGGGTAGAAGTAATGAATACGAGCAGTGCTTGTGGAACCTTTAATCTATTAACCAGCGATGGGCGGCGTGTCATTGCAGTATTATTCCTTAATTAAACTAGATTGATAATCCCACTTATCGACCGCTTATTTTGCTTCTTTTCATCGATAATTCGCCTATAATCAATCGCTTTCAGTCCAAATTTTTAGTACAATCCCTGCCTATATATCTTAAGTGGACTATCATTTTATGGCTGAATTAACACATATACGCAATTTTTCTATTATTGCCCACATTGATCATGGGAAATCGACTCTTTCTGACCGTCTGATTCAATTGTGTGGAGGATTAGCGGAACGGGAAATGGCGGAGCAAGTGTTAGATTCTATGGATTTAGAACGGGAACGCGGTATTACCATCAAAGCGCAAAGTGTTACTTTGCATTATCAAGCCAAAAACGGTGAGAATTACCAATTAAATTTTATTGATACGCCTGGACATGTAGATTTTGCCTATGAAGTTTCTCGTTCTTTGGCAGCTTGCGAAGGGGCGTTATTATTAGTTGATGCAGGTCAAGGGGTGGAAGCTCAAACAGTGGCTGTTTGTTATACGGCATTAGAGCAAAATTTAGAAGTATTACCTGTCTTAAATAAAATTGACTTACCACAAGCGGATGTAGAGCGAGTGAGTCAAGAAATTGAAGATATTATTGGGATCGATGCTAGCAATGCTGTGCAAGTTTCAGCTAAGACGGGTTTTGGTGTCGATCAGTTATTGGAAAGAATTATTAGTGATATTCCGATGCCGAAAGGTGATCGAGATGCTTCTTTGCAAGCCTTAATCATCGACTCTTGGTTTGATAGTTATTTGGGGATTGTCTCTTTAGTGCGAGTGAAACAGGGCACTTTACTTAAAGGTGAAAAAATTCAAGTTATGTCGACCGGTAAATCGTATATCGTCGATGCATTGGGAGTATTTACTCCTAAACGCCATGATTTACCTTTGTTGCAAGCCGGAGAAGTGGGTTATGTGATCGCCGGTATTAAAGATATTCAAGGTGCTCCAGTTGGCGATACCATCACGAGCACTAAAAATCCCGCTACTCAAGCCTTAGCGGGATTTAAAAAAATAAAACCCCAAGTATATGCGGGATTATTTACTACCGATTCAGATGAGTATGAAGCGTTTCGCGATGCATTAGAAAAGTTAAGTTTAAATGATTCGTCTTTGTTTTATGAACCAGAAAATTCAGAAGCCTTGGGATTTGGTTTCCGTTGTGGTTTCTTAGGCATGTTGCATATGGAAATCATTCAAGAGCGATTAGAGCGTGAATATGATCTTGAATTGGTGACTACTGCTCCGACGGTGGTCTATGAAGTAGAAACGAAAACAGGCGAAACGGTATATATTGATAATCCTGCTACTTTGCCTGAAGATGGAAAGATTCAAGAAATGCGCGAACCGATCGTAGAAGCGCATATTTTAGTGCCGCAAGATTATTTAGGTAGTGTGATTACGCTTTGTATTGAAAGACGTGGCGTGCAAAAAAATATGCAATATGCCGGTAAACAAGTGGCGTTGACTTATGAGTTACCGATGGCGGAAGTTGTATTAGATTTCTTCGATCGTTTAAAATCCGTCAGTCGCGGTTATGCTTCACTAGATTATCACTTTTTACGTTTTCAGCCCGCTAACTTAGTTAAATTGGATGTATTAATTAATGGCGATAAAGTTGATGCGTTAGCAGTCATTGTGCATCGTGAAGATGCACCTTATCGTGGACGAAATTTAGCAGAAAAATTAAAAGAACTTATTCCGCGACAAATGTTTGATGTAGCGATTCAATCCGCTATTGGCAGTCATGTAATTTCACGTACCACTGTTAAAGCTTTACGTAAAAATGTTACCGCTAAATGTTATGGTGGAGATATTTCGCGTAAAAAGAAATTATTACAAAAGCAAAAAGAAGGTAAGAAACGTATGAAACGGATTGGGAAAGTAGAAATTCCACAAGAAGCTTTCTTAGCTGTATTAAAAGTAGATAGATAAGAGCTATGCGACAAAACTTAAATAAATTAGAAAAAACGATTGGTTATCTTTTTAAAGATATTGAGTTACTCGAAAAAGCGGTAACTCATCGTAGTTTCAGTCATATCCACAACGAAAGGTTAGAATTTTTAGGTGACGCGATTTTAAATTTTGCCATTGCTGCAAAATTATATGAAGTATTTCCCGAAGCTAACGAAGGTGAATTAAGTCGTTTACGTGCCTTGATGGTGCGTGGAGAAAGTTTAGCTAAACTAGCCCAGGAATTTTCCTTGGGCGATTATATTAACTTGGGTTCGGGTGAATTAAAAAGCGGTGGATTTCGTCGGCCTTCTATTTTAGCGGATGCCTTAGAAGCGTTAATTGGGGCTATTTATTTAGATAGTAATAGTGCTGTGTGTATTCAAGTTGTTAGTCAATGGTTTGCTGATCATATTGCTATTGTCGATCAATTGCTCGATATTAAAGACCCGAAAACACGTTTGCAAGAATATTTACAGGCTAGAAAAAAAGCTTTACCGGATTATCAATTATTGAAGATGGAAGGCCAGCATCATGATAGAAGTTTCTTTGTCGAATGTTCAGTAACGGGATATGATGTTAAAACACAAGGAGCAGGACCCAGTCGTCGTAAAGCAGAACAAGAAGCGGCGAATGCTTTTTTACAGGTAATAGAAAATGACAGATAAAATTTGTGGTTATATTGCGATCATCGGTCGTCCGAATGTGGGTAAATCCACTTTGATCAATCAAATTTTAGCTCAAAAAATTAGTATTACTTCACGTAAACCCCAAACAACTCGCCATCGAATTTTAGGCATCCATACTCACGAGCATATCCAAGCAATTTTTGTTGATACTCCCGGTATTCACCGCGCCAACAAAAAAGCCTTAAATAAAGTATTAAATCGAACGGCAAAAAGTACTTTAATGGGAGTCGACGTTATTTTATTCGTGATTGAAGCATTGCAATGGCAGGAAGAAGATCAAGATATTTTGCAGCGCTTTGAACATTTAGATTTGCCGATTATATTAGTCATTAATAAAGTGGATAAAATTAAAGAGAAAGCCAACTTATTACCTTTTTTACAAGAATGTGAAAGTAAATACCCCTTTCACAAAACTATTCCCATTTCAGCTAAAAATGCTATCAATATTACAGAATTAGAACAAATTGTCTATCCTTTGCTACCTGCGCGTCAGCATGTTTTTGCTGAGGATGATATTACCGATCGCAGTATGCGGTTTTTAATAGCCGAAATTATTCGTGAAAAATTAATGCGGAATACCGGCCAAGAAGTCGCTTATTCTTTTGCCGTCGAAATAGAGCAATATGAAGAATCGTCGAAATTAATTCGCATCAGCGCATTAATTTTGATTGAAAAAGCCAGTCATAAAGCCATTGTATTGGGTAAGGAAGGTGAGCATATGAAAAAAATTGCCACTCAAGCCCGTAAAGATATCGAAAAACTAGTAGAGAAGAAAGTTTTTTTACAATCATGGGTAAAACTTAAAGAAAATTGGTCAGATGATGATAGGGCATTGCGTAGTTTAGGCTACGCGGATTAATCTAGTATGTCTGCTATGTTACCATTAGAACCCGCTTATTTATTGCATGCGCGTCCTTATCGCAATACCAGTGTATTAGCTGATTTTTTTACTCTGCATCATGGTCGAGTCAATGGAGTAGTGCGCGGCGCTCGTGGAGAGCGTTCTAAATTACGCGGTATTTTACAACCGTTTTTACCCTTATTAATTACCTGGCGAGGGCAGCATGACTTAGTGAGTATACAAAAAGTTGAGCCTGCTTTATATGCTTTACCGCTTGCGCCAAAATTTATTGCTTATGGATTTTATTTGAATGAATTACTATCGCGCTTATTACGTGGTACCGAATTGCATGATGAATTATATTTTGCTTATGCAAATTTATTAGAAAAAATTCGAATGGGAGAATTTTCTGAAGTTGATTTGCGCTTCTTTGAAAAACAATTGTTAAGAGATTTAGGTTATAGTTTACAATTACAATATGAAATTGACAACGGTGATGCAATACTGCCTGATCAATGGTATCATTTTATACCCGATCGAGGACCTCTGAAAGTCAAAGATAATAACGCCCATAAAAGTAAAGCATTTTTAGGTGCAAGTTTGCTTTCTTTAGAAAAAGACCAATTATATGATGAGGTTAGTATTAAAGATGCTAAACGTTTAATGCGGCAAGCGATTAATCAACTCTTGGGGAATAAACCCTTAAAAACCCGAGAATTATTTTAAGTCATCATGTGGAAAAATAATTTCATTCCGACCCGCCTAAAAACAGATGAAATCAAGGTTATCTTAGTTGATTTACAGTTAACTGATGAAGAGTACGTCAATTATTGGCAGTTTTTATCCGCCGATGAAAAACTACGCGCCCAAAAATTTTCATATGTTAAACACCGTAATTATTTTATTGCCGCGCGAGGAAAATTGCGTCAATTATTAGCTCAGCAATTAGATGCTGATCCGGTGGCTATTGAATTTACTTACAATGAAGCGGGTAAACCACAATTGGTCGATAATAGCTTGCAGTTTAATGTATCGCATACTGACCATAAGGCGGTTATCGCTTTAACGCGGCAAAGTTCTGTGGGTATCGATATAGAATATAGATTACGGGACCTTGATCTTGACGGTGTGGCTAGTCACCTATTTACTGATGCTGAACAACACTATATGCAGTCTGCAGCACAGAAAAGAAATACATTTTTTGCCATATGGACTCGAAAAGAAGCGTTGTTAAAAGCATTAGGCGAGGGAATATTTTCTCCTGCGAAAGAACTGTGTGTATTACCCGACAAAGTGCAATATCAGCAGCAAAAATTTTATATCCATCAATTACCTGCTTATGATGATTATCAAATTAGCATTGCGTATCAATTAGATGAAAAGGGTAATGCGTTATTCTTCAGCTTGTACAGCGATTAATGTTTCTATTTCTTGACATAAGTTTTCATATAAAGGGCTGATTTTATCGAGTTCCATTTTCTTTAATGCAGTTTCTAATTCGCAAGCGGCTTTTTGCAAACGCGGCAAACCGCAATAGAGCAGTGCGCCATGAAATTTATGAATGACTTGTTGTAACGTTTCATATTCTTGCTGTTCGGTTTTTTTAAAGGCGTTAGCTAATTTATGTTTTTCTTCTGCTAACTTACTACAAAATAATTCAAACATTTCCTTAGCTAGCGCTTCGTTACCACCGGAGCGCATCTTTGCTTCTGCCCAATCAATAATTAATTCTCTAGACATTCCTTTCTCCTTCGGGGTATAGATGCCCTGAATACTATTGCGGCAATGGGTATTTGGCAATACTGATATTCATATACAGGCATCTGGGTCCTTCATATAAGGCGCACATTTTGCCAAAAGTTTAACAATTTTGCAAAATCGATTTATGGCTAAATAATATACTACCTTGCTTCTATTCGATAAATAGGAAGTTTGTTATACTGCACGCTTTGTTATCGATTGAGAAATAAGTATGGAAATCAATCCCCTTAAAGAACAATTAGCTGATTTAAATCAACGCCTCCAAGACCTTCGGGGGTATCTTTGACTACGATGCGAAGTTGCAGCGTTTAACTATCGTTACCCAGCAATTAGAAAATCCCCATATTTGGGATGATCAACAGCAAGCCCAACAATTAGGCAAGGAGCGTTCTCAATTAGAGGCACTTGTTACGCAACTTAATCAATTAATGCAATGTTATGTGGATGCAAATACCATGCTGGAATTGCTGGTGGAAGAAAATGATGAAAATAGTTTACCGGATTTAAAAATAGAATTAGATAATTTGCAGCAAGTCATAGAGAAGTTAGAATTTCAACGGATGTTCAATCAAAAAATGGACCCCAATAATGCGTATTTGGATATCAACTCAGGTTCCGGTGGTACTGAAGCGCAAGATTGGGCGGAAATGTTATTGCGCATGTATTTACGTTGGGCGGAAGCGAATGGTTTTCAGGCAGAGTTGATGGAAGCTTCGGCAGGTGAAGTGGCGGGTATTAAAAGCGCAACGATTAAAGTGATGGGAGATTATGCGTATGGATGGTTACGCACAGAAACAGGGGTGCATCGTTTAGTACGTAAATCTCCCTTTGATTCCGGTAATCGTCGCCACACTTCTTTTGCTTCCGTATTTGTTTCACCGGAGATCGACGATAGTATTGAAATTGATATTAATCCAGCCGATTTACGCATCGATACTTATCGAGCGAGTGGCGCCGGCGGTCAACATGTGAATCGAACCGATTCAGCGGTACGGATTACGCATTTACCGACCAATACAGTAGTACAATGCCAAAGCGATCGATCACAACATAAAAATAGAGCAGAGGCCATGAAACAATTGAAAGCTAAATTGTATGAATTAGAGCTGCAAAAACGCCATGCTGAGCAACAAACATTAGAAGAAACGAAATCTGAAATAGGATGGGGTAGCCAAATTCGTTCCTATGTATTAGATCAATCGCGGATTAAAGATTTACGCACGGGCGTAGAAATATCGAATACTCAAGCAGTATTGGATGGAGATTTAAATAAATTTATTGAAGCAAGTTTAAAAGCTGGAGTGTAGCATGAATGAAGAACCGCAATTAGATACCAACACACAGATAGCTATTCGTAAAGAAAAATTAGCGGAGCTACGTCGGCATCATAATGCTTATCCTAATGATTTTCGTCGGGAGAATTTAGCCGCTGATATTTATAAACAGTATGAGTCCTTTACTAAAGAAATGTTAGAAGCGGAAAAAATTACAGTCAGTTTAGCGGGTCGTATGATGACTCGTCGTATTATGGGTAAAGCGAGTTTTATTCATATTCAAGATATGTCTGGCAAAATCCAAATTTATGTGGCAAGTGATGAATTGACCGAGAGTGTTTATGAAGATTTTAAAAGATGGGATATCGGTGATATAGTGGGTTTGCAAGGTTATTTATTTCGTACTAAGACCAATGAATTAACGATTCGGGCCACATCAATCCATTTATTAACGAAATCTTTGCGACCATTACCAGAAAAATGGCATGGGTTAACCGAACTAGAAACTCGTTATCGGCAACGGTATTTGGATTTAATGGTTAACGAAGAGACTCGTGAAACATTTAAAAAACGTATCGCCATTATTGGTGCCATTCGTCAATTTTTATTACAAGCTAATTTCTTAGAAGTAGAAACACCGATGATGCATGTGATTGCTGGTGGCGCCGCGGCCCGGCCCTTTGTCACTCATCATAATGCGTTGGATATGGAACTCTATTTGCGTATTGCACCTGAGTTATATTTAAAACGTTTGCTGGTCGGCGGGTTTGAACAAGTATTTGAAATTAATCGTAATTTCCGCAATGAAGGCTTGTCTGTTCGACATAATCCAGAATTTACGATGTTAGAATGGTACCAAGCATATGCCGATGTCAATGATGGTATGTGCATGACAGAAAATTTATTGCGCACCGTGGCACAGCAAGTATTAGGTAGCGCTAGTTTTAATTATCAAGGCCAAGAATATGATTTTGCTAAGCCTTTCCAACGCTTGTCTGTGAAAGACGCTATCTTACATTATAATAAAGATATAGATGCTGCTGATCTGGAAGATATGGATAAAGCCAAAGCTATTGCTGCACGCCTGAATATTAAATTAGAAGGTGAATATGGGTTAGGTAAAGTATGGATTGAAATTTTTGAAGCGACGGCTGAACATCAATTAATCGCACCCACTTTTATTACAGAATATCCAGCGGAAATCTCTCCTTTAGCGCGGTGCAATGATAAGAATTCTTTCATTACCGATCGATTTGAATTATTTATCGGAGGTCGAGAAATCGCGAATGGTTTTTCTGAGTTAAATGATCCAGAAGATCAATCGGAACGTTTCAAAAAACAAATGCAGGCTAAAGCGGCAGGTGATGTCGAAGCGATGCCTTATGATGAAGATTATGTCATTGCTTTAGAGTATGGATTGCCACCGGCGTGTGGAGTAGGGATTGGGATTGATCGGCTCGTCATGCTATTGACGGATACGGCTTCTATTCGGGATGTGATATTGTTTCCGCATATGCGCCATAAATAGAAGGATCCCTAATAATTAGTTTTTCGTGGCATGAGTTGTAGAGGCAGACCTATGTGTCTGCCCGTTAGCGACGCTATCCACCAATGATGTTTATTGTGGTGACAACCGTTGCATAGATAGTGTCATCATCCTGCATAGCGTCAACAATTTGTCCTTCGGCAATTTCTGTGCCAGGGCTGGGGCAATGATCTAATTCTAATAATAAGGTTTCCAAGTGGCGTTTGGGTTTACCACGAAACTCCAGGCGAGCAATAATTTCTTGACCTAGATAACAACCTTTTTTAAAATTGATGGCGCCTAGTGTAGGTAAATTTAAATCATGCGGTAAAAATAAACTACTAGTGGCAGCATAAATAGTTGGAATGCCTTGTTGAATCGTTTGCCACTGCCATGTGGCGTAATCACTGAATTGGCGTTGAATATTGTCAGGGAAGGAAAGGCTTGTAATATTTTTGTACTCTTCTATCGTCACTTTCGAGAAAATAGCATATTTTTTTAAATGTTGTAGGGCGATAGGGATTAAGTCCGTTGGCATCGTTAAATAGTATTTATCATCGTCCAAGAAAATATAAAATAAACTGATTACGCGACCTTTATCATTGCAATGGGCAGCCAACAAGCCTTGCTCAGTTGTCACGTCATTTATATTGCACGTTAATTGGCCTTGTAGGAAGGATTGACTATCAGGGCCTGCAATTTGAATTACACTTATAGATGTCATTAGTTTGCCTGTTAAGTCTTGCATTGTTAGTTAGGTATCGCTTATGTTAGACTTATCCGATGTTTCAATCATATATTCCTGCATTGTCTATTGGCCAAATAGCGCAAGCTCTTTGGAATAATGCAAATGTCATTATTTCAGAAATCGATCAGCAAGGCAATTGTTTAAACATTCACACTGCTGGTCATGACTGTGAAGCGCCGTTAGGAATTGGCAGCAATTATTTTCATTATTTATCTGAACAGAATAAAGCAGCATTGCAAAATGCTATCGATCACATTCTAGCAGGAGTCGCATCCCACACGTATCTCGTAGTGATGGAGGAGCCGAAGGGGCAGATCAGACGATTTAATAATTGTATGTTGCCTATCGTAGAAAAAAATGAAATTGTTAGCTTGCTGATTGTCAGTCGAGAGATCGTGGAATTAAATCAGGATTTAGAAAAGATGCCTCTTTCTGCGCAACAATATCGGGATTTATATGATTTTTCTCCCGATATGATGGCAGTATTTAATAGTAATGGCAATATTACTAATTGCAATGAACGGTTGATAAAAATGACTGGCTATAGTCGTGAAGAATTATATGGCATGCATTATGAAGAACTCTATGACCCCTTGTCTTATGCGGAAGCTAATAAAGTG
>JACCDV010491270.1_pt1 | contig 14228 bp, 10 predicted proteins | sample 7446131 | NCBI WGS metagenome assembly JACCDV01 (sample SAMN15323448, study PRJNA562643) | freshwater metagenome | isolation source: river surface water | place: USA:Blue River Watershed | collected 2017-08-17 | reverse complement strand
TTTCTTACGGAGGATCTCTTTCGTATATTGAGTGACCGCAGTATCCACTTTAACTACACTTGAACAGTCGATTGTAGAACGCATGAACTGATCAGATGTTGCGCTCGGACCTTTTTCCTGATTGGTAAGGAACTTCTTCGTTGCCGTAGTCAACGCTGCCATTTGAGTATTTGGTTTCCCAGCATCACCCAAATAGTTGAAGTCCAGCTTATTCCAACCAGAAGCGTAATCTTCTGCTTTCTGATCTTTAGATGCGTTAAAGTCTTTAAGTGCACGATCGAGGTTTTCGTTCAATGTCTCGTAAGCTTTAGCGATCTGCTCTGGCGCTTTAGAAAGGATGTTCTGTAACAACGTCGGACTAGCACCCGCCACCGTAGAACCAGCAATTGCGAAATGGGCTGTCTTCCAACGACCCTTCATTGAGTCCATGAGGATGATGTCCATGACACCATTGTCGGTTGCGTTGTGAACTTGGCGAGGGTGGAAGTCGAAGTTCGGGTGACGTTGCTTCATGTACTTCACGAAGCGGTCGGCAGACTCTTTCGGGTTCTTGTCGTTCTTCATGATCGCCGCGACTTCTTTCTGCGCCTTATTCAACTTAGCGTTGAGTTCAGCAGGCGTACGAATCGCTTGAGAGTAACGTACCGCGTCCATGTTCTTACGCGAGGTAACAACACGGTATACAGAAGCCACGATCTTAAAGATCACCGCCAACACGACTGCAACGATACCGCCGCCCAATGCTTTTTGACCAGTAGATAAAGCATTAAGCCCTACATCCATTCCCACTAAGGTATAACTCTCAGAGAACATGTTAATGTCAGGGATATATGCGTTTAAGCCCGGATATGCTTCCATCGCTTCTTTAATGTCAGCGCGAGTAATGGCGCCACGTTCAACCACTTCTTTCGTGATGTCTGCTAGGCGTTCATTTTTCGCATCGGCACTATCGACGACTGCCATCGTTTCTTCGATGTCTTTAAGCAACGCTTCCATCGTTTCTTCATCATCAGGGTCAATGGGTTGCTGTAATTCAGCGAGGAAGTCATCTTCCAATCCTGGGATTGAAACAACGTCATCATTCACTGAACCGTCAATAATTTCTTGACCTAGCGCATCTTTACCCGGAGATGATTTTTCTAAGTTAATCGGTGCTGGGAAGATTGGTTCGTCATCCGAGGCACGTAGCCCCAGATTCTCCTCCAGCGCACTCAATTGATCTGCACTGATGTCTGTCATGATTTATCCTTGTTTCTGAATGCATCAATAAGGGATTTAAGTTGCTCTTGGTATTTCACATTGTCGTGGCCACGTGAAACCGCTGCTTCGTAGAAACGACGCAAGTCACCAAGTACATATGCTGAACTATTTACCGCGCCCTGAATGCGACGATGTGCTTGGTTAACAAAGTCAATCTGTTCACGTTGAACGCGGGCAATAGAGGCAAACACTTCTGCCGGCATACCAGCTTCGATGAGCTTCTTACGTAACTCAAGGTTAACGCCACGACCGTTGTCTTTACCACTCAACCCTTTCGACCCATACACATTATCCGCCATGTAGAAGTTCGAACCACGCATGCCACCGTGGTAGTCTTGGTGGCGATCTTCATTACTGATCTTCTTCTGAATATTTTCCATGCTATCACGGAACTTCAAAATACTGCTCGGTAAAGTGTGTTTCGCATATTCCGTATTGAGGGCATCAATCTGGACTGGGATTGGATTCATCTTAGCAATGGCGTCTGACTTAGTTACATCGATGAAGTTGTATTTAAGTTCAGCGCGTACCGGATTGATCTTACCTGTCAACTCTTGGAGTTCAGCTGAGCGCTCTTTGAGTTTAGAAAGTGCATCACCTAGACCAGTGGAAGACATCGCGTCATTGAAGTCAGATACGCTACGGAACTCAGTCGGTTTCTTACTCCAGAACTTCACCGCCGCATTGTGTGCTTTGGCAGTTAGGTCACTGATCTCGTCAATCTTCTCACCTACGCCGTCCAATAACGCACAAGCGTTCTTCACGCGCTTAACAGCATCGGGAGCATAGATGAATGTATTGTACCAATCGTTGACGCTTTCTTTATTGCTGAATGATGCAATAGACGGTTGCATGCGAAGTAACCAAGAAACACTAAGGTTCTTAGTAATAACCGCATCGGACGAACCGTAACGCAATAGCGAGTTAACGATCTGACGATAGATGACGAGTACTGACTCAGGTAAGTGAGCATCGGTCTTGTCAATTGAGAAGATATAAGACTTAGCGGCCTCTGGTCGACTGCCGATAATATCTGATGCTTTTGCAGGGTCCATGATGCGAGATTCGCGTTCAAACTCAGCGCGTTCCGCTGCACGTTTCTTTTGTTCCTCCTCAATCTTCTTCTTCTCTGCTTCGATTTGACGTGCCTGTTCAGCACTTGCTTCGCGGGCTTGCTCAGCAAGTCGAGCTAGACGTTCCTCTTTCTCACGCGCCCACTCTTTGCGTTTACGGTCGTCTTCCTCTCGCCATTTACGTTTCGATTCTTCAACGTCTTTATCAGCAGTTGATTTAGCGGCTTCGTTTGTTGCCTTAACTTCAGGCGATGGCGATGGAATGCCCTCTGGTGCCGCTTTACCAGCCCCACCATTACCGCCGAACACCTTAGCAATAATGAAACCAATGACACCTAGAATGGCAGCAATGATTGCAGCTAAGATACCACCTTTAGCAGAGATACGATCGCCCAAAGCATTCAACGCAGGTTCTAGGCCAACGGTCGACGGACGGAACGTAAAGTTCGGTTGGTCTTCCATGTAAGACAATAGTCCCGGAGCAGCGTTTTCAATCGCATTCACATCAGCGCGTGAGATTGTACCTGACTCTTGAATTCGATCTGCGATGTCACGTAGTTTTTCAACTGCCGTGATTTCGAGTTCCGCTTCTTCAAGGTACTTGTCTAAACCTGCTTCATCAAACGAGTTGGCAATGTCTGTTGGATCATTTGGATCTTCGACAGATACCTTAGTCGCAGACGCTGCCTGCACGATAGTATCATCGACCCACGTTGATTGCTCATCTAAGCTGTTTAGGCCGAAAGTGAAGCCAATACCATTGTTACCAGCGGCTTTCTTCTCGCCCGCTGCTTTATACGCTTTATAGCGCATACTGCTCACGAGATCATCGTACGCTTTTAACTGCTTGAGGAACTTATCCGTCTGCTTACCGACGGCAATACCGTTGATGATTGCGCGGTCAATCGCTTCATTCAACTTGTTGAAGTCGGATAGTTGCGTGCGGACCTTGGTTAAGTGTACTTTGTAGTCACCGCGTTGCATCCCTTCTAGTTTCTCTAGGCTATGCTTAGCTTTGTCTTCAGCGATCTTTAAGCGCGATGCAATCTTGGTGGATAGTTCACTGATGCGCTTAATGTTTTCAGCTGAGTTTGACCCCATTTCCATCGCGTAAGTACATGCGTCAGCGATGTTTGCCGAACCGCCTTTAAGAATGAGATCCATCGAATAAGCAGTTTTTACTGAAACTAGGTCAGACTGGGTAGTCTTAGTCAAACTAGACTCAGGATAGCGGTGCGGCCAAGCCGTCTGTGTAGCCGTGAGGAAACCTTCGAGAATACCGCCCGGATATGATTGCTTACCAGTGAACGGGTCTTTGATGTAAAGCGCTTCGAGGAAGTCAGGGAACTGACTCGGTAGTGGGTTACCTTTAGTCATGTGCTCAAGGAACGCATCGAACCACTTCTCAACCTTATTAGAAGTTGCTGATAAATCGGAAGTAAGACTAGCCACTGCGGCATTGAGGCGTTTAATGTCGCCCACCTCACCACGCCAAATCTTAGTCTGGATGATCTTATTAATTTCCTTTGTCTTCTGAGTGATCGGATAGACTGGGTTCTTAATGAAGTCGGATGGGATAGAATCAAGCGACTTACCATCTGGACCAACGATTTGAGCCCAAAGCTCTTTGATCTTACCGTAGATACCAATCACTTCATCATTGATGAGTGGTTTGTCGTTCAATGAAATAGTGACCGTTTTGAATTGCAACGTATTCTTCTGAATCGCCTCTGACGAACTGCGAATAGAATCAATCGTTGCTTTATGGTCTTTATTCTGCTGAATGAAACCATACACCATCATCCCGATACCCGCTACACCTAAAAGCAGGGCAACGATAATGCGGAATAAACCTGCCTTGTTTGAACCAATGGCATTCAGTGCAGCAGCGACATTTTCATCTGAGCCTAAGTTACGTAGGTTAGATTCTGGAACAACTTCATTAATACGTGCAATGTCGTATACTGATACTGTGCCGTTTTCATTGATGTTGTCTTCGATGATGTCTAAGATTGTTTCGCGACGCATTGCGATGTCGCAGTCGTCAATATGGCGACTGATCTCATCGAGAATTTTATCCCCGTCGCATTGAGATTGCTCGATTGAGCGACTGAGTTCACTTTGTTCGAATCCCATGTCTTATTCGCCTTTCTTTTGGTTCAAGTGACTGTCCACTGCACGGAACACGGCCATTGAAATGTCATTGTAATGTTCTTGAGAAGATGCTTGAGCCCCAATCGTTTTCTGGAACTCTGCAACGCCCTCTTGAACGAATTCTGGGAACACGCCATCCGCAGTTGCCATCGTGTATAAGATACCAGCAATGGCCGCAGGCGTATAAACCATACGGTAGCGAAGAATCCACATTTGTACCGCGACGCGAGCGATCGCCGAAGTATCAATAAGGAACTCCTCATTGATCGCCTCAACTAACTTCGTCACCGACCAGCGATGATAAGACGTATAATAGTCTTCTGGTGTCACGTCAGTGAGTTCCGATGTCGGCAACGGGATAGCATATGCGATAGCTGTTGCAAGGTTTTGGATCATTACCGCGTTTGCAGTATTTGTCGTACAGCCAGTGAGTTGATCACGGGCAAGATCGCGTAAGTTTTCTGCGATGTTTAAAACGTGTGGTGATGTCGGCATGAGTGACTCCTTATTGCTTAATCTTAATGGCTGAAATGAACAAATCGTTGTGAATCAAGTCCTCAATGACAATATTCTTCTTCTCTTGACGATTGAGTCGACGAATGCGTGGGACGATTGCACCTTGGATATAATCATACAATGACTTGCGATCATATACGCTCGCTTCAACCTGTTGGATGAATTCAATGTCTTCTTTCAGGCGCTTAATCATTCGTGGGTTATTATAGTTAGCAGTAATCTCACCGACGAGGTTTTGACGCATGAGACGCAGACGTTTCGGTAAACGGTCGTACGTCATGTCTTGTTCATCTACAAAGAGATAAAGAAGAATGAATGCACCAGTCGGCGGGAACAGTAAGTATAATGTCTTAATGATCTCGGTAAAGATGAATGCACCTTTACTTGAAGTATTCTTATCAAACGGTGAATCGTGGATTTTACGTAAACCTGATGCGAGGTGAGGGCCAGCACCGTGCATGACTGCGAATTGATCGGCAAGCTGCTCATTAGCGCGCCAGTTATATTCAGCATCACCATAAACCGTACTGCGATGAATGGTACCGTCGATATACATTCCCCAAGCGATGGTGTCTAATGGAACGTTCTCATCCAACTCATCTGACATCAACTCGTCTGGGTCTACGATTTCTACATCTACTTTCTTCAAAGCGTAAGTCAATACGTCACGACGCTTGTACTTATCTTTAATGCCGTTAGCTTCGTTGATTGCACGGCTCATAACGCTCATGTCATGGAAGCGGCTGTGTAGCCCATCGAAGTAGTTGAATAGGTGACCGTATTCATGCAGGATGACTGCTGCGATTTCTTCTGGCGTAAGGCCGGCATTCACTAACCCAGTATAGACGTAGATTGTTGCAGGTAGGTCAGTGTAGAATCCAGAGACTTGACCCGTAGAGCGATCCACAGTACCGCGCTTATCACCTTTCAGTTTACGGAAATCATCCGCAAAGTATTCTTTACCGATCGCACGACGAAAGTCATCAAAGAATGCGTGGTTAGGATTGACGTACGGTGGCAGGATAGCCGCGTTCGGCATGGTGGTAACTGTAACTTCCGGCTCAGCATTTAGACCAGTGCGGTCTTTAATGATGGTGAAGAATTTTGATTTTTCAAACCCCTTTTGCGTAAATTGATCTTTTTCAATTAACGTCGCAATGATGTCGGTCAAATCTTTGTGTAACGAGTTACCTTGGTACTTGATGACGTTCAGGCCGTCACTTAGATTCTGGTTCATATTTAGCCCTTATTGACATAATCTATCACATAGCATAAAGGCATAACTTGATTAATGACCCCCTCTCTTATTAGATGAAGCTAGAGGATTAACCCATGGAATATATCGACTTAACCAACCCATTACATCAATATGCCGATAAGATCAAATACAAAGAAGAAGATGTAGTGGGTTACGAATGCCAACATGCGTTTTATACGAAGCGCATTGATGGCCAATCAGACATGTTGTTCTTGAAAGAATACATCCATTTGAAAGACGGGCGTAAGTTAATTAATACCCGACAATACATCGATCACCCTCGAAAGTATTGGATCACTCAAGAACGTTATCGTACCAATGCGGATAAGTTAGAGTGGATTGAAGCAGAACAATGTTACGAATATTCAGCGCCGCAATATGCGTTGGCTGAAGACATTGCATTGAAGCTGCGCCGCTACACTGGACGTCGTGACCTACGTGCACTTGCTGATACGAACTGGGTGCATGGCGCTGACGTATCGCCGACCGCATTGATTCGTCAGCGTTATCGTAACACATTCCCCGATTGTCGTCGTCCGCTATCATCAATGGCAACATTGGACTTAGAGACTGACATGATCTGGGGTACTGGCGAACCTATCATTGCAGAGGTTTCATTTAAAGATCGTGCTTGTCTTGCTATTAATAAGAAATGGTTGGACGGTGAAGATCCTGAACTGTTCATTCAGAAAGTGCGACAATCCATCGAATATAATTTAGGAGAGTTCGTAAAAGCTCGCAACATCAACGTAGAGATCGTCGTACTCGATACTCCGGGACAGATCTGCGCACATGTCATTAAGCGACTACATGAGTGGAAGCCTGACTTTGTGAATATTTGGAACATCTCGTTCGATATACCGAAGATAATTGAATGGCTAGAATACGAAAACTACAACTTAGCGGATGTTTTCTGCGACCCATCAGTACCTCCAGAGTACCGTTACTTCGAATGGATTCCAGGGAAGACTGAACGTAAGAACCGTAAAGGTAAAGTGTTCAAGTTAAAGGGCATGGAACGTTGGCACCATGTTGAGTGCCCTGCAAGCTTCCAGTGGATTGATGGGATGTGTTATTACTATCAACGTCGTAAAGCGAATGGGATGATGCGTGTTGGCTTAGATGCTTGTATGTCTCGTCACTGTAAGTTCGGCAAATTAAAGTTTGAAGTCACTAACGTAAGTAGTGGTGAATGGCACCGCATCATGCAGAAGACGCCGAAGCATCGTGCTGACTATTGCGCATATGCGCTTTGGGATGGTGTTGGTTTAGAGATTCTGGATGAGGAAACTGGTGACGTCGGAATTAGCTTAGTAGAAGACATCGGCTATACTGATTTGAAGTACTTGACTTCAATGCCTAAAGGTTTGGCAGACGCTTTGCACTTCTTCGTACTTGCACGTGGATGGGTACTGAGCTGCGTCAGTGAGAACATGGAATCAGCCATTGATAAGATTCTACCCGATGTGGATAACTGGATTATCGCATTGCCGACATATAACGTTGAACAATGTGGCCTACGTGTCATTAAGGACCTACCATCCGTTATCTCACAAATCTTCGCACACGTATTCGATGCTGACGTTGTAAGAACGTATCCTACCGTGGGGCAGTTACTTGGCGTATCCAAGGAGACAACCTACAAGGAGCGTACAATTAACGTTCGTGGAATGTCAGAGGACGCTGTGCGTGAATGGGGGATTAACCTATCTTCAGGTGAAGTGAACTCAGTAGAACTTTGCGTTACTGGTCTAGGACTACCGTCGTTGGATCAGCTATTAATTGATTACAAGGAACACATCGGTCAAACGGCATAAATAGAATGGGGAGCTGATGCTCCCCATTCTATTGTGTAAAATTAATTAACGTGCATGTACACGACTGATTAACGCTGCAAGGTTTTCAGACATCTTCTGCGCGGCAGGCGAAGTAATTGCCATTGTCAACTTACGGAAACGGGCAATATCTGTACGGCTAAGCACAAGTGCTGCATCGTCAGGATGTGAGATGTCTACCAATAGGCGAGACATGTTACGGTAGAAGTCAATATCAGCTTCACTACCGCGCATTGCGCCAACGCCGCGATGATGATTCTGCGGGTGGAAGACACTACCTTTATACTTACGGTAGTAAGAGAGTAGATAAGGAACACCTACTTTCATTTCATTACCACCAACATTGAGCAGATATTTAATCAGCGTGGACATTGAATAATGTAACTCACCCGCACGTTGATCCGTAACCAATGCATTCGACGCCATTTCTTCAATGAACGGTTGGACTGTACGGTCTACCATGTCGAAGATTGCAGGGCGTTGAGCTTGTGGTTCAGGTAGATTAGTTGCTTTACCTAACAATTTATCTAAACCTGGGTTCTCGCTCGCATTCGCAACTTTAGCCATTTCGGTTTCAAGCTGAGCGCTACGACGAGCCGCTGCTTCACGACGAGCAGCCGCTGCTGCTGCGCGATCAATTACCGCCGGAGCTGCTGGTGTTGGTTTAGCTTCAGTGGTAGTTGTTTCCACTTCTACTTCTTTCTCAGTTGCAGTGACTGCGTTTGCTTCGCTAAGCGCTGGCGCTGCCTGAACTGAATCGTCAATCACTTCAACCTTTGCCACTTCTGGCGTTGCGGCCGCGGTTGTGGCAGTCTTAGCCTTTGTGGTCGATTGTTTATTTTGCGCAGTGTTACGTGCGCGTTGAGGGGATTTAGCCATGAAGGACTCCTTAATATCCAAATGCTACGTCTACGTCCAAATCGTTTGTTGCTTGTACTTTACCGTGCATCGCACCCATTGAAGCGCCCATGAAACCACTACTGACGTCCATTGGTGCAAGGTAAAGACCATTCGGTCTCAAAGCAAGGTATTTGTCCAAACACTTCGCACAGAATGATGGTGATTCCACCATACATAAAGTAGGGGTACGTACTTCAATACGTTTACCCACGTTAAGGGTTAAGAACTCTGAAGTGATGAGTTCAGGCATGCGTTTCTCGTTGATGCGATAGCGATGTTCGAGTAAACCTTTCGTCTCATCATTCACTGACCATAACGAACCGGCTTTAACGCCGCAGTCATCCATTACGATTCGTGAGTTCTGGAAGATACGTGCAGCGTACTTCACTTTAGCCCCGCCCAACGCTGTCAATAGACCACGTGAGTAAGAACCAAAGCGTGCAGTATCGATCGTTGCAGGTAAGTCTTCTAGCGGTAGCTTCTCGTCAAGCGAGACCGTGAATGTTTTAGGCACGTCATCTAAGTCACCGAAACCAAATTCAGTACCGTAGAAGTTCATTACCTTCATTCGCTTAACGCTATATGCTCCGTTCTTGACATTGTAGAACGAGTGTGACTTATCATCGGCCAACTCAGCTCGGTCAAGTGCTTCTAGCTGTTGCATGATTCCTACCACGACTGTTTGGTCGTGTAGTTTATCTTTGTTCTCAGCTAAGAGTTTATCTCGCAGGGCTCGCACATTCTTATTCGGAATGAGAGATTTCTGAGTGACTGACGTTGTTGCGATCTGTGTCATTCCACGTAAGCACGTTAGCGCCTCATGGTACTTGATGATTTCAGGTACCGTGATTAAATTGTCCGTGTTCTTACTTGGGTCATCCCCTAGGAAAGCATGTTTACCGACCAACCCGTCAATCCATGTACCGAACTTTTTCTGAGAGTATTTAAGTTTCCCTTGAAACGGATATTCAAATACGTAGCAGTTCAAAAGGCAAGTATAGTATCGCGTGTTTTTAATGGTGCGGTCAACGCACTTTAAATCACCCGGTGAAAGATCGAGTCGTTCGTCAGAGCCGTAGATGGGTTCAATTCGACTAACGCCCTCTAGCTTCTTCAATGTACTTGGGGAGTTCGGGTCGTAATAATACCAATGAGATGGATCATCGAGTACTTCGAATAAACGATACGGATAAAGCGCAGCGCCCTCGGCTTCTAAATCCAAATTGGCATTGTTTGATTTAGGAGCACCATCCACAATTCGAGTGAAGATCGAAAGTACCCATTCTTTCTCAAAGAAAGTATTTGCTTTAATCGCTGCTTTAAAATAGTCGACCTTATTCATCTTCTACTCCCTCAGCCACATATGTCGAAAGCTTAGACTTGACATCAATGGTAAAGTTAGGGTCGTCCCAGATTGTTTCGACGCGTCCGACTGCTGTCTGATATGCTTCGCTTAAACCTGCGTCACTTAGAACCACGATGGCGAACAACGTACCGGCAGCAACTTGAGGGTTAGTCGTCAGACCATTGAGTTCTTCTCGTAAGTCTTCCACGAGGTCTTCGATGGTATGTCCGATGGTACATTGCGTCTCTTTGATGTGGTTCATCACGATCTGCATGTCTGGGTGATCTTTGTGTTTGACTAACCATTCACGTTTCGCAACTTCTGCATTCGGGTCAATGCTTGGTAACTCATCATCGTTAGCAAGTAGCTGTTGTTCCAATAGCTCCTCAGTGCGCATGGCATGCTGCTGTAGGCGAGTAATGCAACTCGGGGTAACTAACTGTACGATTGCGTGGAAGTCCCACTCAGTGTGTCCACCGTGCCCTTCTAATGCTCGCTGCATACAATCTGCTGGACTATCTGGGAACGCCTCTAACGCATTGACGATAACGTCGAGTTCTGGGGCTTCGGTCAGGTGCTTGATGGATTGCCCTAACTTGACTAGCTCATGTAATTGCCCCTGTGCAATAATTCCGTGGTCGTGGATGATTTCAGGTAGCGCATCCATGAGGATTCCATTCACAGTATCTCGGTGATATGGTGCGTATGGGTCAGACTGCTCTGACGTTAATTCAATCAAAGCATTGTATGCCGTAGTGTGCTGATAGGTGATTAGTAAATCAACTGCACTATTATATAGTGGATGCACATCGTCAGGCACACATTGAATAAGGAAAGGCTGTAATACAGACATTCGCAACTCCATTAATGATGTGCTCATATTAGTTTATGGTGATGTATTAATAAAGTATATAGGGAGCTACCATGCCAACCTCAAGTAAACGCCGAATTGGCCCAAAGAAAGTGAATCGTACAACCACTCAGCAGCGCCGCATTCACACGACACGTAACTCCATCCGTGAACTGTTTAAGTTACAGCAACAACTGCGCAATATTGAAATGAGTGCACTCGACCAAATTAAAAACCAAGCAGACCTGTGTCGTAAATACGCAGGTAAGATCGATGGCCGTTACACCACACCATTGCTTGAGGGTGCTGTTGATGCCGTACGTTCTCTGGGTGTTCGTCTTGAATCGTATGCTCAACGCATTAATGCTTTGGAAGTAAAGAACTTACAACACACCGACATCACGTTAGATGCGATGGGCGTAATTGCGGACATCAGTGATGAGCAAATCATCATCGATACAAATATCTATCACCCACTGTTTGACATTCGCGTTGAACTTAACCGCGTGGCATCACCGGAAGACCAGTTAGACGTTAACGAATTAGCAGAATTCATTGATACTTTAAATAACACCTTATCAACAGGAGAAGGCGCGTGAGCGATACCCAAAACAATGATACACCAGAAAACCCAGCTGGCGACACGCCAGTTGAGAGTAAGAAATCAACGTTTAGTTTCGGGAATCGAGCGGTGTTTAAGCCGGTACCCGAAAAACACAAGGGACGTGAGGATTGGATTGGATTGGCACCTTACCACTCTGCTTCCAAAGAATCTAGCGTAGATGCTTGGAAACCGATGGACCAAGACGATATGCCGCATGCGCGTGATTGGGTCATGGCGGTTGATGATGCTCAATACAACTCGGTAACTCACGATTACCCGTATGTGACGGTGAATGCCGGCGGTAATTTCAAACTTAGTCTCAACCACATTACCAAAGACGGTAAGGCTTCAAAGATCGGTATTGCCCCACATACCGGCGACGTGAATAAAGTCAACGGTAGCACACGATTAACCGGTAAGAGCTTCATTAACGTCGTACGTAAGAAGCGTAATTCTGATAGTGCCGAACTTATCTTCCCTCTACCGCATACTGGCATTTGGGTTTCAGTTAAACCGGCAAAAGATCTTCGTTGGTTATCTTTCGATACCGAGCGTGCTGAACGCCGCATTACTGTAGGTCGTGATACTAACGGCTTATTGCTATCTGCTCGTTCTGGTTACGAACAGCAAGAGATTCTTGACTTCTGTATTGAACACATCACCGATGTTAACGTCAAAGAATACACACCGGAAAACCTACTTGGTTACGTTGACCAGTTAGACATCCCGATTATCATTTGGGGGTTCTGTGCTGCGCAGTACGTTACAGGCTACCCAGTACGTATCCCATGCATGGTCGATCCATCTAAGTGTAACCACGTAAGTGAAGTTTGGGCAATGTTAACCAACATGGGTTGGATGGACAACGATCGCTTCACTGAAGAACAGTTGGAATTCATCTCCGACTACCGTGTGCAACGTACTCATGAAGAAGTGCAGAAATATCGTGAGTCACGTAAGAACGGTATTTCCGACATCGTAACTTTATCTGACGGTACTCGCGTTACACTATCTGTACCATACGCTGCTGATAGTTTAGCTGCATCTCGTCGTTGGGTGACCGATGTTACGAATGAGATCGACCAGTCATTACGTCGCTCTGGTCGCGATAAGAATGTCGGTGAGCATCGTCGTTTAACGCACTTACTTCGCGGCATGGAAGAAACGCAAATGCGTGAGTACGTGCCTTGGATTTCTAAGGTTGAAGCGCCTTTGGGTGAAGATGGCTTAGGTTCTGAGAACGTGGGTTGGTCAGACAAGGTCGAAGATATTGAACTGTGGTGTGAAGAAGTTTCTTCTGATCATGAGATCACGAAAGAAATTTACGAAGCCGTTAAGAAGTTCATGTCTGACCGTACATCCGCTGTAGTTGGCTATCCTGCATTCAAGTGTCCTAAATGTCAGGGCGGTTACGACGTCGGCGATGAGAAGTACATGGAACAGGAAGTAGAAACGATCATTCCAATTGATCCGATTAAGTATTTTTTAGCATCGATGGCCCGTCGATTGGAGAATACCAAACAGCTATTTCCAACCAACCCTACGGGACGTTAGATGACATGCACATCACTAGCGACAAATTCGGTAGTGGTGTGGACATCTTTAAGACGTTGATGTCCTTTGTTGAAAAATGCCATGAAGATGGGATTTTGTTTAAGAACGGATATCATCGTCAAGTCGTACTGCGCGACCTATACATGCAAGTATTCGGGCTAGTAGCGCCCGGGAAAAGTTTAGGTAACTCCCTTGATTTAATCGCGATGACTAACCGCGAAGGACATTGGCAAAGCGGGCCGTTGCCAAGGCGAATGCGGGACTATCGTGAATTTAAAATATGGGATCACTTTAAACTGAGTTGGACTGAATGGGTCGATCAACCACGACATATGGTTGAGCAGCAGCTAGAGGTCGCCATCAAGGAAATTGAGCGTGAAGCGGCATTGCAGTCTAAAGCTATCGCTGAAGTTGATAAGATGATCAAAGAAGGCAAGCTTCAGTCTGGAATGCGGGATCAAGCCATATCGATGATGACAAAAAATAATAGTGTTTTTCCATAACAGCCATTGCACTCCCGAGGGAGTGCAATGGTCTCTATGACGTTATATTGATGCGTAGATTATTTGCGAATGAGTATGCCCGTAGAACGGCACGTGACCCCATTGTTTGTTTTCCCCATGGTAGATTTCTCCTTTCTTGGAAAGACCTACTGCAACTGCTGACTTCTGAGATAAAACATTCATCGAATCAGCTAACCATACTTGTCTAGGATACATTTGCATGTATTGTTTCATCACTTCTTTTGTTGCGCCCTTACCTCGATGTTCTGGCGTAATGTAGATCGTTCCGATGCGGTAGATATCCGCAACCCCACGTGGAAGTAATAGTTTGTCATATTCTTGCGGAGTGATTATTCGTGGCATTGACCACCCGATT
>JACCDV010561853.1_pt1 | contig 14229 bp, 14 predicted proteins | sample 7446131 | NCBI WGS metagenome assembly JACCDV01 (sample SAMN15323448, study PRJNA562643) | freshwater metagenome | isolation source: river surface water | place: USA:Blue River Watershed | collected 2017-08-17 | reverse complement strand
ATTGCCGATAAAGACCGTGCCGTCTGCAAGCGCCAGGATGGCGGGCGGGAAGGTTCCCTGAAGAGACAAAAGCACTGGGTTCTCCGGTATGGTTCGGGTACGCCTCAGCGCTCAGCACACAAAAGTAGTGTGTTTGGCTGCTTGTTCGAGGGGGAATGACCTGGCTGGGCTGGAGCGTACGGGTTGATGCGGGAAAGCCTCCCATTATAGCCCGTCAACCTGTGCGCTCCCCTACGTCACAGGCAGATCACAGGCCAGAAATCGCCCACTGATGTCGGCGAAAACAGGTCAAAGCGCAGCGGTGGCACTCGCGTGCAGACAGATCGCAGCCGCGGTGGCCACATTCAGGGATTCTTCGCCCCCCGGCTGGGCAATCCGCACCTGCAGGCTGGCACGGGCCATCAGGCTCTCGCGCACGCCCTGCCCTTCGTGCCCCATCACCCAGGCGCAGCGGGCTGGCAGACGGACCTCACGCTGCAACTCATGCAGAAAAGGTCCTGCATGGGAACTGGTGGTGACAAGAGGCAAGCTCAAGGCGTCCAGATCGCTCTCCTGCAGACCCTCGACCAGCTGCAGCCCGAAATGCGCGCCCATGCCGGCTCGCAGCACCTTGTGCGACCAGAGTGCCGCCGTGCCCTGCAGGGCCAGCACCTGTCTGAACCCAAAGGCACTGGCGCAGCGCAGGATGGCGCCCACATTGCCCGCGTCCTGAAGGCGGTCCAGGATCACCGTGGACGCATCCGGCTCCACGGCCTGTGCAGCCTCGTGCGGCATGACAAAGCCCATGCGGGCGGGCGACTCCAGGCCACTCAGGCCGGCAAACAGCTCATCGGGCATCACGGTGACCGGCACTTCCAGCCCCAGCCACTCATCTGCCTGAGCGCTGCCGGCCAGGGATTGCGCAAGCACTACACGCGCGGGCCGGGCACCGCGCTGCAAGGCAGCACGGCAGAGGTGGTCGCCCTCCAGCCAGAACTGGCCCAGCTTGCGGTAGGCATTCGACTCCTGGGCCAGACGGCGCAAGGTCTTGACCAGCGGATTGTCCCGCGAGGTGATCAGGTTCATCGGATGCTCCGGGCCACGGGGGCAAAACTGCTGCGGTGCCAGGGGCTCGGTCCGTGCTCGGCAAGGGCCTGCAGGTGCTCGACCGTGCCGTAGCCCTTGTGGCGATCAAAGCCGTATTGGGGGTATTGCGCATGCAACTGCGCGCACAGGCGATCCCGGTGCACCTTGGCGAGGATCGAGGCCGCAGAAATCGCCGGCACCAACGCATCGCCCTGCACGATGGCTTCGGCACGCACGTCGAGCACGGGCAGGCGGTTGCCATCGACCAGCACCTTCACCGGTTTGAGCCGCAGGCCATCGACCGCACGGCGCATGGCCAGCAGTGTGGCCTGCAGGATATTGAGCGCGTCGATTTCCTGAACGGTAGCTTCGGCAATCGAGCAGCAAAGGGCCTTGGCCAGGATCTCGTCGTAGAGCTTTTCGCGGCGTTTCTCGGTCAGCTTCTTGGAATCGTTCAGACCTGCAATCGGTTTGAGGTCGTCGAGGATGACGGCTGCTGCCACCACCGGCCCCGCCAGAGGTCCCCTGCCCGCTTCGTCCACCCCGGCCATCAGGCCGGCGGTGTCCCAGTCCAGCGCACGCTGCTCAGGCACCGAGGATTTTCTGGATCGCATGGGTCGAAAGGCTCGGCATGTCCTGCCGAAGTTCATGGTGCAGTGCCGTGAAGCGTTGCTGCAGACGGCTCATCGCCGCCGGATCGTCGAGCCAGGCCAGCACCGCCTGGGCCAGTGCTTCAGGCTGCACCTGTTCCTGCAAAAACTCGGGCACCAGGCCCTCGTTGCAGAGGATGTTGGGCAAACCCACCCAGGGCAGCAGCCGCTTGCCATTGGCCATGCGCCAGGACAGCCACTGCATCTTGTAGGCAATGACCATGGGACGCTTGAACAAGGCGGTTTCCAGCGTGGCCGTGCCACTGGCCACCAGGGCCACATCGCAGGCGGCCTGCACCGCGTGCGACTGGCCCATGACGAGCTGAACATGACCGCTCATGCCTGCGCTGTGCATCGCCTGTTCGATGGCCGGCCGCAGCAGTTCGTGCGTCGGCAAGACAAATTGCAGCTTCGGGCGCTGGTCGAGCATGCGCCGCGCCGCCTGCAGGAAGGGCTGCACCAGGTAGCGGATCTCGGCCGCCCGGCTGCCCGGCAGCAAGGCGACGACTTGTGCCCCGGGGTCCAGTCCCAGCGACTGGCGTGCTGCGGCGCGGTCCGGCTCCAGCGGAATCACGTCGGCCACAGGGTGACCGACAAAAGTGCCTTCAATCCCATGCTGGGCCAGCAAGGCCGGCTCGAACGGGTAGAGGCAAAGGATGTGGCGCACGCTCTCGCGGATCTTGGTCACGCGCTCCGGTCGCCAGGCCCAGATCGACGGGCACACCAGCTGGATGGCCGGGATGCCACGCTGCTTGAGTTCGCGCTCAACCGTGAGGTTGAAATCAGAAGCATCGACGCCCACAAACAGATCGGGCGGTTGCTGGATCAGATCGTCGATGAGCTGGCGGCGGATGCCGGTGATGCGCCGGTAGCGCATGAGCGCTTCGACCAGGCCGCGCACCGACAACTCGTCGCAGGACCAGCTCGACTGAAAACCCAGCGCCTGCATCTGCGGACCACCAATCCCATCGGCCTGCAGGTCGGGCCATGCACGCTGCATGCCCCCCAGCAGCAAGGCGGCAAGCTGGTCGCCCGAGCGCTCGGCCACGACCATGGATACACGCATGCCGCTCAAGCGCCCTTCCCGCTCAGGCCTGAACGGCCTGACGGATCACGCCACAAATCTCGTCGATGGCCGCATCCGACAGTTCAGGGTAGATGGGCAGCGACAGGCAGCGCGCAGCCACCGATTCGGTGACCGGGAAACTCTGGCCAGCAGCGATCTTGGCAAACACCTTCTGCTGGTGCAAAGGCACCGGGTAGTAGACCGCGCTGGCGATCTGCTGTTCGGCCAGCGCTTTCTGAATCGCTTCGCGCCGGTCGGTCAGCATGGTGTACTGGTGGTAGACATGCAAGCCAATGCCGTCTTGGTGCGGCGTCTGGATGCCCAGGCCCACCAGGCCGGCGTTGTAACGGTGGGCCACGCGGCGGCGCTGCTCGTTGTAGCGGTCGATGTGCGGCAGCTTGGCGCGCAGCACCACGGCCTGCAGTTCGTCCAGGCGACTGTTGTAGCCGATGATGTCGTGGTAGTAGCGCACCTTGCTGCCGTGGTTGCGCAGCATGCGCAGCGTCTCGGCCATGGCATCCGACTGGGTCGTGACCATGCCGCCGTCGCCGTAGCAACCCAGGTTCTTGCTCGGGAAGAAACTGAAGGCGCCGATGTCGCCCATCGAGCCGGTCTGGCGACCGTCCACATGCGCGCCAAAGGACTGCGCGCAGTCCTCGATCAGTCGCAGTTTGTGCTTTTCTGTCAGATCGAGCAGCGGCTGGATGTTGGCTGGCTGGCCAAACAGGTGCACCGGCAGCAGGGCTTTGGTTTTGGGCGTGATGGCCTTGGCCACCTGGTCCACATCGATGTTGTAGGTCTGCGGGTCGATGTCCACAAACACCGCCTTGGCACCCACATAGGCGATGGCCTCAGCGGTCGCGATGAAGGTGAAGGGCGTGGTGATCACCTCATCACCCGGGCCAATGTCGGCCGCCAGCAAAGCCAGGTGCAGCGCATCGGTGCCGTTGGCACAGGTGATGGCGTGCTTGACACCCAGGTACTTGGCCGCTTCCGCCTCGAAGGCCTGCACATTGGGGCCCAGGATGTACTGGGCCGCGTTCAGCGTGGCCGCCATCGCGGGTTCGATCTGGGCCTTGAGGTCGCGGTACTGGCCCGCCAGGTCAACCATGGGAATGCGCATGGCAAGTCTTTCAAAAAGGGATTCAGGAAATCAGGCGCGTGGCCTCGGTGATGCGCTGCACGGCCTCCAGGGCGCGGCGACCGGCACGGCCAGTCACCTTGGGCTGGCGTTGCTGGCGGATGCTGTCAACAAAGTCCACGATCTCGCTGTAGAGGGGATCGGCTTCGCCAAAGGACTGCTCCTGCCGCTCGATTGCGTTGTCGGGCGCGGCCATGGGATCGGCCGCACCACGGTAGGTGGTCAGCGTGCGGGCCTGGAAGTCCAGAGAATGGCAGGCCTGGCTCTGGAAGACGCGCATTTTTCGCTCGCTCTTGCTGCTCACGCGGCTGGCGGTCACGTTGGCCACGCAACCGTTGGCAAAGCGGATGCGGGCGTTGGCAATGTCGATGTCATTGGTCAGCACGCGTGCACCCGAGCAGTCCACGCTTTCGACCTCGCTGTCCACCAGCGACAGGATCAGGTCCACGTCGTGGATCATCAGGTCCAGCAGCACGCTCACATCGGTGGCGCGCGGCTTGAACGGCGCCAGACGCGAGGAGTCGATGAAGCGCGGATCGGCCAGCACCGGCTCCAGCGCGAGGGCGGCCGGATTGAAGCGCTCCAGATGGCCGACCGCCAGCACCAGGCCTTTCTGGTCGGCCAGCGCGATCAGTTCATCGGCCTGCTGCAAAGTGGTGGTCATGGGTTTTTCCACCAGCACATGCACCCCAGCCTTCAGAAAATCCATGCACACCGCGTAGTGCGCCTGCGTGGGCACCACGATGCTGACCGCATCGACCTGGCCCAGCAATTCGCGGTAATCCGTGACCGCACGGCAACCCAGGGGCTCGGCCACGGCGCGCGCCACGTCCTCGCGGCTATCCACCACGGCCACCAGCTCGCAGCCGGGAATCTTCGCGTATTTCTGGGCATGGAACTTGCCCAGGTAACCGACACCAATGACCGCGCAGCGCAGGGCTTTCATCTTGTTCTCCTCAGGCAGACCGGGCGCGACGGCGCACGATGCCCGGCTTGCCGACGCCGGCCAGGAAGTCCAGCATCATCTGGACATCGGGCTGGGCCTCCGGGGTCTGCCGGGTGATCTCGGCGATGCGCAGCTTCGCGGCATCGAGCGTGAGGTTTTCGCGGTAAAGCGCCTTGTGCATGGCCTTGACCGCCGCAATCCGCTCCGGAGAAAAGCCGCGGCGGCGCAGTCCCTCGGCATTGACGGTGCGCGCATCGGCCGGTTGCCCTTCGCAGGTCACAAACGGCGGGAGATCGGCGAACAGCAGCGAACACATGGCCGTGAAGCTGTGCGCGCCCAGCCGCAGGAACTGACGCACCACGGTGAAGCCGCCAAGAATCACCCAGTCGCCCACATGCACATGACCCGCCAGCTGCGAGTTGTTGGCGAAGATCGTGTGGCTGCCGATCTGGCAGTCGTGCGCCAGATGCACGTAGGCCATGAACAGGTTGTCATTGCCGATGCGCGTGATACCGCCACCCGAAACCGTGCCCGCATTGAAGGTGCAGAACTCGCGGATGGTGTTGTTGTCACCAATGACCAGCTGCGTCGGCTCACCCGCGTACTTCTTGTCCTGCGGTGCCGCGCCCAGCGCCGCGTAGTTGTGGATGGTGTTGTTCTGGCCAATCGTGGTGTGGCCTTCGATCACGCAATGAGAACCCACGCTGGACCCAGCGTCAATGCACACATGCGCGCCGATGATGCTGTAGGGGCCAACCGTGACGGATGGATGGAGCTGCGCGCCCGGCTCGATGATGGCTGTGGGATGAATCGCTGCCATGCGCACCTCAGGCGATCTTGCGCATGGTGCACATCAAGTCGGCCTCTACAGCAATCTCTTCACCGACCAGTGCGCGCGCCTTGAACTTGAAGATACCGGCCTTCATGCGGTCGATCGAAACATCAAGGATCAGCTGATCGCCGGGCTCCACCGGACGCTTGAAACGCGCGCCATCAATACCGGCAAAGTAATAGACCGTGTTGTTGTCCGGCGCCTCGCCCAGTGCGTCGAAGGACAGCAACGCTGCCGCCTGCGCCAGAGCCTCAAGCATCAAGACCCCCGGCATGACCGGGCGGTGCGGAAAGTGACCCGTGAAAAACGGTTCGTTGATCGTCACGTTCTTGATGGCCTTGATCCGGACGCCCTTTTCGATTTCGAGCACCCGGTCCACCAGCAGGATCGGATAACGGTGAGGCAGTTGTTTGAGGATCTGGTGGATGTCCATCGTCATGATTGTTCTTTCTGCAATGTCTGAATCTGCTGCTCCAGTGTGCGAACACGTTCGCGCATGCGCGAGAGCTGTTTGAGGCTGGCGGCATTCTTTTCCCATTGGGCGTTGTCATCGAGCGGGAACATGCCGGTGTAGTGGCCGGGCTGCAGGATGGAACGCGTCACGACCGAAGCTGCCGAGATGTGCACGCCATCGGCCAGGCTCAGGTGCCCCAACACGATTGCGCCGCCGCCAATGGTGCAATGAGCTCCGATTTTCGCACTGCCCGCGACCCCGACACAGCCGGCCATGGCGGTGTGCGCACCCACGTGAACGTTGTGGCCGATCTGGATCAGGTTGTCGAGCTTGACCCCGTCTTCGATCACCGTATCTTCCAGCGCGCCGCGGTCAATACAGGTATTGGCACCGATCTCGACGTCGTCGCCAATGCGCACTGAACCCAGTTGCTCTATTTTTTCCCATTGGCCCTGGTGGGGCGCAAAACCGAAACCATCCGCACCAATCACCACGCCCGGGTGAAGAATGCATCGATCTCCGATGCGGCAGCCGTGTCCGACATGGACTCGAGAACGAAGGATCGTGGCAGCGCCTATTTCAGCACCAGCCTCCACCACACACAAGGGGCCGATGTGCGCATCAGCCGCCACGCGGGCAGCGGGATCCACGACTGCGCTGGGATGGATGCGAGGCCCCTGGGGTAAGGGATGCTCACGGCGCCAAAGACGGGTCAGACGAGAAAAGTACAGGTAGGGGTCATCGGTCAGAATGCCGTTGGCCGTCTTCGGCAGATCCTGCAACATGTCAGGCCGGAGAATGACGGCCAATGCTCGGGTGCTCTGAAGTTCGGTCCGATAACGGGGATGGCTAAGAAAGCTGATGTCTGCGGGACCGGCTGACCCCAAGGGAGACAGCCGTTCAATTTGTAGGTGAGGCGAGCCTTTGAGCTCCCCTCCAAGACTGTCGACGATGTATCCCAGGCTCAGCGGCACGGCAGGTGATCTGGGCAAAGATCATTTGGCGGCGTTGAGCGCCTTGATGACCTTGTCCGTGATGTCGTGCTTGGGGTTGACATAAACGGCTTCCTGCAGGATCACATCGTATTTTTCTGCCTCTGCCACCTGTCGGACCGCGCGGTTCGCGCGCTCGACCACCACCTGCTGCTCTTCGTTCTTGCGGGCATTCAGATCCTCTTGAAACTCCCGGCGGCGGCGCTGAAACTCCCGGTCCTGATCGACCAGTTGACGCTGGCGTGCCGTGCGTTGACTCTCTGCGAGGGTGGGTGCCTCACGCTCAAACTTCTCCGAAGCCGCCTTCAGGGCATTGCCGGCCTCCACCAGATCTTTTTCTCGCTTGGCAAACTCCTGCTCCAGCTTGGCTTGTGCCTGTTTCGCTGTCGCTGCCTCGCGAAAGATGCGCTCGGTGTTGACAAAGCCCATCTTGAAATCTTGGGCCTGGGCCAGGGTGGCGCCACAGGTGATGGTGCCGGCCACCATCGCCAGCAGAACCTTGAAAAGACTGGTTTTCATTAGAAAGAAGTTCCGATCTGGAATTGCAATCTCTGGATTCTATCTCCTGCTCGCTCGTTGATAGGCATCGCATACGAGAAGCGCAAAGGGCCCATCGGAGAAATCCAGCTAAGACCGACACCGTAGGAGGAACGCAGGTCATTGAGTCGAACCTGATCTTGATCCCTGAAGGCGTAACCTGCGTCCAGGAATCCGAATAGACGCAGTGTTTTGTCATTACCCGCCCCCGGGAATGGGCCAATCATCTCTAGATTGAACACGACTTTTTTCGCTCCACCTGTGTACACCAGGTTCGTATTGGTCGGCGGGTTTGCCTGCTCGTTGTAACCGAGAGTGGACTGCTGGTAACCACGCACACTGCCCAAACCACCGACATAGAAATTTTTCAGCAGCGGAAAGTCCTGCCCATTGAGACCCTTACCCCAACCCAGATCGGTATTGAGTGCGAAAGTGTATTTCTTGGTCAGCGGGACGTACTGCTGGAATTGGTAATTGGTACGGACATAACGGGAATCGCCAGCCACACTCCAGTCAGAAAAGAAGCGCTGGAAATTACCGCTTGTTGGCACCAAGGCACTGTCACGTCCATCACGAGACCAACCCAGAGTCAGGGGGACAGAGGTACGATCACCCTGTTCAACGAGTGGCTTGTAGATGTTTGGAAGCCCATTTCCTTCCCGAACGCCACTTTGTTCCACATTAGCCCCGACGAACACGGTATCACGCTCCGTCACCGGCAGGCCAAAGCGGATGCCCAGACCCGAATTGACGATCTGGTAGGCATTCAGATCCCCGAAATAAGGGCGGCTGGTGCGGTGAAAGACATCCAGTGTCCTGGAAATGCCGTTGTCGGTGAAATAAGGATTCGTGGTGCTCAGGACGATATTGCGGTTGAAACGGCTGGTATTCACCTGTACGGCCAGGTAGTTGCCGGAGCCAAAGGCGTTCTCCTGGGTGATACCGAAAGTCAATGCCACTTTTTCGTACGAGGAGAAGCCTGCCCCCAAGGTGATGCTGCCGGTGGGCTTTTCTGTCACGCTGATCAGCAAATCCACCTGATCCAGAGATCCGGGCACTTCCTGGGTCTCGATATTGACTTCAGTGAAATAGCCCAGGCGGTTGAGACGATCACGGGAGAGTTTGATCCTGTCACCGTCATACCACGAGGCCTCGAGCTGACGCAGCTCCCGACGAATCACTTCATCACGGGTGCGATTGTTGCCAGACACCATGATCCTGCGCACATAGGCACGGCGTGAAGGCTCGGCCTGCAGCACCATCACGACACGGTTGTTTGACCGATCCAGCTCCGGGCGAGCCTCGACCCGGGCAAAGGCAAAGCCAAATTTGCCAAACAGGTCTGTAAACGCCTTGGTTGTCTGAGCCACTGTTTCGGCGTTGTAAGGCTCGCCCGGCTTGATTTTGACCTGCGCCTTGAATTCGTCGTCCTTTTCAAGGTAGTTGCCCTCGAGACGCACAGCAGACACCACAAAACGCTCACCCTCAGTGATGTTGATGGTGATCGACATCTCCTGCTTGTCAGGCGACATGGAAACCTGCGTGGAATCGATACGGAACTCCAGGAAGCCTCTGGAGAGGTAGTAGGAGCGAAGCGCCTCCAGGTCGCCATTCAGTTTTGTGCGCGAATAGCGGTCAGACTTGGTGTACCAGCTCATCCAGCCGCCGGTGTCCAGGTTGAACTGGTCACGCAATGTCTCTTCAGAGAAAACACGATGACCAACGATACGGATTTCCTTGATCTTGGCAGGTGCCCCCTCTGTGATGGAAAACGAGAGATTGACCCGGTTGCGATCAATAGGCGTTGCAGTAGTTACCACTTCGGCGCCGTACAGGCTGCGCCCAATGTACTGACGCTTGAGTTCCTGTTCGGCCTTGTCCGCCAGGGCCTTGTCAAAAGGACGACCTTCGCTCAGACCCACGTCCCTCAGGGATTTGATCAAGACATCCTTGTCGAATTCCTTGAGCCCGGTGAACTCGATCGCCGCAACCGTGGGGCGCTCTTCGACCACCACCACCAGCACATCGCCCTGGGTCTCCAGGCGCACGTCCTTGAACAACCCCAGCGCAAACAAGGCACGAATCGCAGAAGCGCCTTTTTCATCGGTGTACATGTCACCCACACGGACCGGAATGGAGGCAAACACGGTACCCGGCTCGACGCGCTGCAGCCCCTCGACACGGATGTCCCGCACCGTGAAAGGATCCACCGCAAAAGCAGGCAAGGCAGAAGCCAGGGCCCCCATCAGGACAAGAGTCAAGGGGCGCAAGGAAGAGAAAAATTTGCGGGTCATGGGCGAATAAGACAGGAACTCTGCGGTACTGCCGCGACAGGGTGCGCGAGCTTGGGTGAAAGCCCGGCAAAACCGATTGGGATAATAACCTAGGCCATTTGGCTGACAGCCCTCATGGCCTGGCTGCGCGCCTCCCGGTCAATCGCCAGCAGGTCATCCAGTCCCTCAGGAGGTGCCGGCACAAAGGACTCGAGGGTGCTCTGGTTGACCGCATGGATCTGATCGAAGCGGATGCGGCGCTCCAGAAAGGCCTCGACCGCCACCTCATTGGCGGCATTGAGCACCGCGCAGACACCGGGGGCGGCGCGCAAGGCCTCGAAACCCAGACGCAGGCCCGGATAGCGCCGGGGATGGTCACCTTCGTGTATGGATTCGAAGGTCATGGGCTTGAGGCAGGAGAAATCGAGCGTGGCCGCACCGGAACTGATGCGCTCAGGCCAGCTCAGCCCGTAGGCGATGGGCACGCGCATATCGGGCGTGCCGAGCTGCGCCACCACCGAAGCATCCCGGTACTGCACCATGGAATGGATGATGCTCTGCGGATGGATCACCACGTCCAGCCGGTCGGGCGACACGCCAAACAGGTAGCGGGCTTCGATCACCTCCAGCACCTTGTTCATCATGGTGGCAGAGTCGACCGAAATCTTTCGGCCCATCGACCAGTTGGGGTGAGCGCAGGCCTGCTCGGGTGTGACCTCACGCAGTGTCTCGGGCGCACGTTGCCGGAACGGCCCACCGGACGCGGTCAGGATGATCCTGTCGATGCGCTCAGGCCAGGTGGCAGGATCCTCGGGCAAGGACTGAAAAATGGCCGAATGCTCGCTGTCGATCGGCAACAGCGTGGCCCCCCCCTGTCGTACCGCAGACAAAAAGACCTCACCACCCACGACCAGCGCTTCCTTGTTGGCCAGCAGCAGGCGCTTGCCGGCACGCGCAGCCGCCAGGCAGGGAGAAAGACCTGCAGCACCCACGATCGCCGCCATCACCGCATCGACCTCCGGCGCACTCGACACCTCGTCAAGTGCAGCGTGACCCGACAGCACCTGCGTGCTGCTGCCGTGCGCTTTCAGGCGATCGGCCAGCAGCCTGGCCGGCTCGGCCTGCACCATGACTGCAAAACGGGGGGCGAAACGGACGCATTGCTCGAACAGCAGGTCCACCTGGCGCGAGGCACTCAGGGCAAAAACCTCGAAACGGTCGGGATGCCGGGCGATCACATCCAGCGTGCTGGTACCGATCGAGCCTGTCGACCCCAGCACCGTCACGCACATGCGCTTCACGGGTGCATTCATGCTTGCAGCTCCATCCAGTGGTACAGCATCATGGCCAGCGGCAAGGTGGGCAACAAGGCGTCGATGCGGTCGAGCACGCCTCCATGCCCGGGGAGCAGGCCGGAACTGTCCTTGACCCCGGCGCTGCGCTTGACCAGCGACTCCACCAGATCACCGACCACACTCATGGCCGTCAGAAAAGCCCAGGCGGGCAGCGCAAACCACAGGCCGTTCTGCCACAGCCGGCTGTGCAGACTCGCCTCGAGGCCAGGATGCTGCCGATCCCAGAGCAGCCAGAGCCCGGCGACAAGCAGCACGCCGACCAAGCCACCCAGAGCACCCTCCCAGGTCTTGCCCGGGCTGATGGCGGGCGCCAGCTTGGCGGCGAAAAAACGTCCCCCCAGAGCGCGGCCTGCGAAATAGGCCACGACATCGGCCGCCCATACCAGCACCAGCGCCGACAGCAGGAAGTTCACGCCCACCTGGTGGGCCTGCACCAGCGCCAGCCAGGAGATATGGAGCAGCGCCAGCCCCAAGACCCAGCGCAGCCAGGCCGGAACACGACTCCAGCCGGACACGCCCAGTCGGATCATCCAGACCCCCAGCAGCACCCACGCGGCACCACTGGCGAGCCAGAGCGACAGGGGCGAATGCAGACCCCAGCCCTGGTCCACAGCCACCGCACCGGCCAGCAGGCACAAGACGGCACCGCCTAGGGCGCCTGCATCCGAGCGGCCATTGAGCCGGCCCCACTCCCAGGCACCGGCAGCAATCATCAACAGGCTCAAGCCCATGAAGAACTGTCTGTTCGGACTGAACAAGGCGGGCAAAAGCACCGCCAGCAACAGCACCGCCGTGATCACGCGTTGTTTGAGCATGCTGCCTCCAGCAAAAAAGGCCGCGTGTAGCGGCCTTGTTCCGTGCGTCGGTTCATGTTGAACACAAGGCCTCAGACGGCCATGATGTCCTGTTCCTTGGCCGCCACCAGCTGATCGATCTCGGCGATGCGCTTGTCGGTCATCTTCTGGATGTCGGCCTCGGTGCGCTTCTGATCGTCTTCGGTCGCTTCCTTGTCCTTGACCAGCTTCTTGACCGCTTCGTTGGCGTCGCGGCGCAGGTTGCGCACGGCCACCTTGGCGTGCTCGCCTTCACCCTTGGCCAGTTTGGTCATCTCGCGGCGACGCTCTTCGCTCATGGGAGGCATCGGCACGCGGATCAGGTCGCCCATGGAAGCCGGGTTCAGACCCAGATCGCTCTCGCGGATGGCTTTTTCGATCTTGGGACCCAGACCTTTTTCCCAAGGCTGGACGCTGATGGTGCGGGAATCGAGCAAAGCCACGTTGGCCACCTGCGACAGCGGGACCATCGAGCCGTAGTACTCCACCTGCACAACGTCCAGCAGCCCCGGATTCGCACGGCCGGTACGGATCTTGGACAGGTTGTTCTTGAACGCGGCGATGGACTGCTCCATCTTGGCTTCGGTGTTCTTCTTGATGTCTGCAATCGTCATGTTTTTCTCCATTCCCGCTGCGGATCACACATGCACCAGGGTGCCTTCGTCTTCGCCCATGACCACCCGCTTGAGGGCGCCATTCTTGAAAATCGAAAACACCTTGATCGGCAGTTTCTGGTCGCGGCAGAGTGCAAAGGCGGTGGCGTCCATGATGCCCAGGTTGCGGCTCATGGCCTCGTCAAACGTCAGTTCGCTGTAGCGCGTGGCCTGAGGATCTTTCTTGGGGTCGGCGGTGTAGACGCCGTCCACCTTGGTGGCCTTGAGGACCATTTCGGCACCGATTTCGGCACCGCGCAGGGCGGCCGCCGTGTCTGTGGTGAAGAAGGGATTGCCGGTGCCCGCCGCAAAGACCACCACCTTGCCCTCTTCGAGGTACTGCAGTGCCTTGGGGCGCACATAGGGCTCAACCACCTGGTCAATGCCGATGGCCGACATCACACGGGCCGTCAGACCGATCTTGTTCATCGCGTCGGCCAGGGCCAGCGAATTCATGACCGTGGCCAGCATGCCCATGTAATCGGCTGTGGCCCGGTCCATGCCTGCGGCACCGCCGGCCACACCGCGGAAGATGTTGCCGCCACCGATCACCACCGCCACCTCGACACCCAGGCGGGTCACTTCGGCGATCTCGTTGACCATGCGTTCGATGGTTGCACGGTTGATGCCGAACTGATCATCACCCATGAGGGCCTCACCGGACAACTTGAGCAAAATGCGCTTGTGGGCCGGCTGGGCTGGGGTCATGGGCAACTCTCCTGAAGGGGGCGTGGGGTTGTGGTGTCTAGTTTAACGGGGCAATGGACGGATCAGGCAGCGCCTTTGGCGGCGGCAACCTGAGCAGCCACTTCAGCTGCGAAGTCGTCGACTTTCTTCTCGATGCCTTCGCCGACCACGTACAGAGTGAACGCCTTGACGGTGGTGTTGGCGGCCTTGAGCATCTGCTCGACAGTCTGCTTGTCGTTCTTCACGAATGGCTGGTTGAACAGCGAGACTTCCTTGAGGTACTTCTGCACCGAGCCTTCGATCATCTTGGCAGCGATGTCAGCGGGCTTGCCGGATTCGGCAGCCTTGGCGGTGGCCACGGCACGCTCTTTCTCGATCAGCTCGGCCGGTACATCGGCGCTGGTCAGGGCCACGGGCTTCATGGCAGCCACGTGCATGGCCACATCCTTGGCGGCCTGCTCTTCACCGTCGAACTCGACCAGCACGCCGATGCGGGTGCCATGCAGGTAGGAAGCGGTCTTGCCACCGGCCACACGCTTGAATCGGCGGAAGCTCATGTTCTCGCCGATCTTGCCGATCAGGCCCTTGCGCACTTCTTCCAGCGTGGGGCCGAAACCGTCCTGGCTGTAAGCCAGGGCGCCCAGGGCTTCGATGTCGGCCGGGTTGTGCTTGGCCACCAGCTCGGCAGCGGCCTTGGCCAGGGCCAGGAAGCTGTCGTTCTTGGTCACGAAGTCGGTTTCGCAGT
>JACCDV011255255.1_pt1 | contig 14230 bp, 16 predicted proteins | sample 7446131 | NCBI WGS metagenome assembly JACCDV01 (sample SAMN15323448, study PRJNA562643) | freshwater metagenome | isolation source: river surface water | place: USA:Blue River Watershed | collected 2017-08-17 | reverse complement strand
AGCACACACCTCACTTAATTTTTACAGAAGAAATCGATCCTGCTTACGGATTACAAGGTTTCCAAGCTAGAAAAATTGCTTTCAATTTAGGTTTATCTGGTGAGGCTTTCAAAGAAATGGTGAAATTTATCGATGCTTTATACAAAGCGTATATCGGTTCTGATTCATCTATGTTTGAAATCAACCCAGTATTAAAAACATCAGATAATAAAATCTTAGCAGTTGATGCTAAAGTAAATATCGACGATAACGCTTTATTCAGACAAGCAAAATATGCTGAAATGAGAGACGTTAGAGAAGAAAACCCAATCGAAGTTGAAGCTAAAGAAGTAGGATTAAACTACGTTGATTTAGATGGAACTGTTGGTTGTATGGTAAACGGAGCTGGTTTAGCAATGGCTACTATGGACTTAATTAAATATGCAGGTTTTGAACCAGCTAACTTCTTAGACGTAGGTGGAACTGCTGATGCAAAACGTGTAGAAACTGCTTTCCGTATCATCTTAAAAGATCCAAACGTAAAAGCTATTTTGATTAATATTTTTGGTGGAATCGTTCGTTGTGACCGTGTTGCACAAGGTGTTGTTGATGCTTATAAAAACATGGGTGACGCTATTAAAGTGCCAATCATCGTTCGTTTACAAGGAACAAATGCAGAAATCGCTAAAGAATTAATTGATAATTCTGGTATGCCAATTTTATCTGCAGTACAATTCCAAGAAGCAGCTGACCAAGTTAAAGCAGCTTTATCTTAATCGAATTTAAAATTCAATCATAAAGAAACTCTCAGATTTATCTGGGAGTTTTTTGTTTTTAAGAGCTCATATTTTTTAAACTTCAAAGGATTTCTTACATTAGCAATTCAATTTACAAAACATGATTTCAGAAGCACAATTTCAAAAAGAATTAGAATTAATCATTAGTAACGCAATTCGTGAAGATGTTGGAGATGGCGACCATAGTTCGTTGGCTTGTATTCCAGCTTCTGCACAAGGAAAAGCGAAGTTGTTAGTTAAAGATGATGGGATTATTGCTGGAGTAGAATTTGCAAAAAAGATTTTTCATTACGTGGATAAAGACATGAAAGTGGAAACTTTTATCAATGATGGTGAAAGAGTGAAACATGGCGATATTGTTTTTCATGTTTCTGGAAGTTCGCAATCGATTTTGAAAGCGGAACGTTTGGTATTGAATTCAATGCAAAGAATGAGTGCTATCGCAACTAAAACTAAAATGTTTGTTGATTTGTTAGAAGGAACACAAACCAAAATTTTAGATACTCGTAAAACCACACCAGGAATTCGTGCTATTGAAAAATGGGCGGTTAAAATTGGTGGGGGTGAAAATCATCGTTTTGCATTGTATGATATGATTATGTTGAAAGATAATCATATAGATTTTGCTGGAGGAATTCCGCAAGCGATTGCTAAAACAAAGCAATATTTAATCGATAATAACAAAGATTTAAAAATCATTGTAGAAGCCAGAAATTTAGACGAAGTTCAACAAATACTAAATTCAGGTGGCGTTTATAGAATTTTATTAGACAATTTTGATTACGAAACTACCAAGAAAGCAGTAACTATAATTGGAAATCAATCATTGACTGAATCTTCAGGAAATATTAATGAAAAAACCATTCGTAACTATGCGGAATGTGGAGTAAATTATATTTCTTCAGGTGCTTTAACACATTCTATTTATAATATGGATTTAAGTTTAAAAGCAATATAAATTATGTCGGAAGAAATTGAAAATAAACTCAATAAAATTCCTGTTGTAAAGCAGTTAGTTTCATTTATTAAAGCTGTAAAGTTAAAATCTTTAGAAGGTTTGTCTCTTTATGATATATTGGAACTTTATGTTTTGGGAATTTTTAGAGGTGCTTTTTCGTATAGAGCGAGTGCTATTGCGTTTAGTTTCTTTATGGCGTTATTTCCGTTTGCCTTATTTATCCTGAATTTAATTCCGTTTATTCCATTAGAAAATTTCCAAGCAGATTTTTTAGAGTTTGTTGAAGAAGGAGTTCCACCGAATACTTACGAAGCAATTGAAGCCATTTTGAAAGATATTATGGAAACCAGTCACCAAGGGTTACTTTCATCAGGTTTTATATTATCAATTTTGTTAATGACTAACGGAATTAACGCCATTTTAGGTGGTTTTGAAATGTCGGCTCATATTACTATTACTCGAGGTTTTTTTAGACAATATTTCATTTCATTAGCCATTTCTTTAGTGTTATCAATGATTTTATTAATAACGGTTGCAGCTATTGTTATTACAGAAGTTATGATACAGAAAATAAATATAAGAGGTTATGTTGCCGATGTTTCTGTTATAGAATGGAGTAGATATGGATTCATTCTTTTAATGATATTAATTACTACATCTATTCTGTATAAATTTGGAACAAAAGAAACTTCTTCAATCTCATTTATAAGTTATGGGGCGGTTTTCACTACTATATTAATTGTTTTATCTTCCTATATTTTCGGAATATATGTAACTAAATTCGCTAAGTATAATGAATTGTATGGTTCCATTGGTACACTTCTTGTTCTTATGTTCTATATTTGGATAAACTGTATGGTTTTGTTATTAGGATTCGAATTAAATGCAACAATTTCTAAATTGAAAAGAAAAAATTTATATATTTAACCAAACTAAAAAAAAGATTATGAGAAAACAAGTGATTACATTTTTGATGTTGATTGCAACTGTGTTTACAGTAAATGCACAAAAAACAGTTTCAGGAGTTAAAGTTGATGCTAAGTTGAGCTTAGAAAGCCAATCTTTAGTTTTAAATGGTGCTGGAACCCGTGTTAAAATGTTTATGGACATGTATGTTGGTGCTTTGTATTTAGAGAAAAAAAGTGCCAATGCTAATGAAATCATGAATAGTAAAGAGGGTGCTGCTATTAAACTAAACATTGTTTCAGGTTTAATTACTTCTGATAAAATGATTTCAGCTATTAATGAAGGTTTTGAAAATGCAACCGGAAAGAAAACAGCTCCATTAAAAGCTAAAATTGATAAATTCAAAGGTTTCTTTAAGGAAGAAATTAAAAAAGGCGATGTTTTCATCATTATCAATGTACCTAATGAAGGAGTAGTTGTTTATAAAAATGGTGTTAAAAAAGGTAGCATTGACGGACACGATTTCAAAAAAGCTTTATTCGGAATTTGGTTATGTGACAAACCAGCTGATAAAGATTTAAAAGACGAAATGTTAGGAAAATAATTCCAGCTAAATAAAATGAAAAGCGTTCTCAATCGAGGGCGCTTTTTTTTATTCAGGAATTTATCTTTTTTCTGTTTTCTTTTTTCTATTCTCTTTTTCCAACTATATTTGTTCTATGCTGTATTTTATCAAAGTCGTTTTGCCGTTAGCTGTTTCTAAAACCTTTACTTATCAGGTTTCAGAAGCAGAATACAACTACATTCAAATTGGAATGCGAGTGGCGGTTCCATTTGGAAAAACAAAGATTTATACGGCTTTGGTGTTGGATAAAACGAATACGCCTCCACAACTTTACGAAGCAAAAGAAATTCATCAAATTTTAGATGAAAAGCCAGTAGTAAATTCTCATCAAATTGAACATTGGAAATGGATTGCTTCTTATTATATGTGTTCTCTTGGAGAAGTATTTCGAAGTGCTTTGCCTTCAGGTTATATTTTGGAAAGTGAAACTATTATTTCAGCCAAAGAAAATGTTGAAATCGATTCGAATGAGCTTAAAGACGATGAGTATTTAATTTTAGAAGCTTTAAAAAATCAATCTTCGATTACGGTTCAGGATGTGATTAAGATTTTAGGTAAGAAAACAGTTTTTCCTATTATCAATCGATTGTTAGGAAAAGGAGCTTTGGTTTTACAAGAAGAAATTTCAGAGCAATACAAACCGAAGTTGGTTCGCTATATCAGATTGCAAGAAGAATTTCTGCAACAAGAAAGATTAGCCGAATTATTAGAAGTGTTATCTAAAGCAAAAAAACAACGCGAATTAGTTCTGCATTATTTTCAATTGCAAGCTCGAGAAAAAGCACCTATTTCAGTAAAAAAACTAATTGAAACTTCAGGGAGTTCTGCTGCAATTGTAAAATCTTTGGTTGATAAAACGATTTTCGAAGAATATTACATTGCGCAAGATAGAGTTGCTTTCGATAAAGAAGAGGATAGTCAGTTCACGTTAAGTGAAGCCCAACAAGCAGCTTTTGATAGCATTCAAGAAAATTTCAAATCATTTGATGTGAATTTATTACACGGTGTCACCGCTTCTGGTAAAACCGAAATTTACATCAAGCTTTTAGAGCAATATATTAAAGAAGGAAAGCAAGTTTTGTTTTTGTTACCTGAAATTGCCTTAACCACACAATTAGTACAACGATTAACCGCTTATTTCGGAAATGAAGTCGCGGTGTTTCATTCGAAATATACCAATAACGAGCGCATAGAAGTTTGGAATCAAGTTTTAGAAAATTCACCAAAAGCAAAAGTAGTAATTGGGGTACGAAGTGCTTTGTTTCTTCCGTTTTCCAATTTAGGATGTATTATTGTAGATGAAGAACATGAGCAAACCTTTAAACAACATGATCCAGCGCCACGATATCATGCCCGCGATGCTGCTATAGTTTTAGCAAAGCAGCACGGAGCAAAAGTAGTTTTGGGAAGCGCGACTCCGTCTTTGGAAACCTATTATAATGTGCAATCCAATAAATACGGTTTAACCGAATTAAAAGTGCGCTACGGAAATGTAGTGTTACCCGAAATTCAATTGGTCGATTTGAAAGACAAATATTTCAGAAAGAAAATGTCGGGCCATTTTTCAGATGAATTATTGGAGGAAATTACGGAAACTTTATCAAAAGGGGAACAAGTAATATTGTTTCAAAACCGCAGAGGATTTTCACCTTATGTGGAATGTATGACGTGTGGTCATGTGCCGCATTGTCCAAGTTGTGATGTGAGTTTGACGTATTACAAATTCAAAAATCAATTGCGTTGCCATTATTGTGGGCATTCGATTGCAAATCCAACACATTGTCATAGTTGTCAATCGGTTGATGTTGCTTCGAAAGGTTTCGGAACGGAACAAATTGAAATGGAATTGAAAACCCTTTTTCCAGAGAAAAATATCGGAAGAATGGATCAAGACACGACTAGAGGAAAATTCGGCTTTGAAAAAATTATCGATTCGTTCAAAAATAGAGAAATTGATGTTTTGGTAGGAACGCAAATGTTAGCCAAAGGTTTGGATTTTGATAATGTAACTTTAGTTGGAATTTTAAACGCTGATAATTTATTGAATCAACCAAACTTCAGAGCTTACGAAAGAGCGTATCAAATGATGATGCAAGTTTCAGGTAGGGCAGGACGTTCAGAGAAAAAAGGGAAAGTGGTGATTCAGACGTATAATCCATATCACAATACCATTCAACAAGTTTTGGGTAATGATTATATAGGAATGTATAAAGAACAAATTTACGAACGCCAGAATTTCAAATACCCTCCGTTTTTCCGATTGATAAAACTGACTTTGAAACATCGTGATTTTGATAAATTGAAAGAAGGTTCGATGTGGTTGTATAATGTACTATCTCAAAATTTAGATATGCCAGTTTTGGGTCCAGAAGAACCAGCGATTAATAGAATTCGTAATGAATATATTCGAACGATTATGGTGAAAATTCCGGTTCAGAAGCATTTGGGAAATACCAAAAAAAATATTGCGAAAGTGCTCATGAGTTTTGAAGCAGTTCCGCAATATCGTTCTATTAAGGTAAAAGTAGATGTTGATGTGTATTAAGCTTTTTCAATTGCTTTAACAATTTCTTCTTTTTTATTTCTACTTAAAGGGATTTTTGTGTTACCAATTTCAGCAAATTTACTATTGAATTTTTCGACACGGTCTAAATTGATGATATATGATTTGTGAACTCTAATAAATTTATTTGCGGGAAGTTCTTTTTCAAAATTTTTCATTGTAGATAAAACTAAATGGCTTTCATCGTCTGTAACTATTTTAATATAGTCTCCATAAGCTTCTACCCATTTTATTTTTGAAACATAAACTTTTAATTTTTTTAAATTACTTTTAATAACGATACTTTCTCCATTTTCTTCATTTATTTCATTGCGAAGTAGGTGTAATTCGCTTGCTTTTTTTACGGCTTTTATAAAGCGTTCTTTAGAAATTGGTTTTTGAAGAAAATCAGTAGCTTCATAATCAAATGCTTTCATAGCATAATCAGACTTTGAAGTGATAAAGATAATTTGTGGCTTTTTTTTAAGTCCATCTAAAAGATCAAAGCCATTTATTAATGGCATTTCAATATCTAAAAAAATGAGATCAATAGGGTTGTTATTAATGCAATTTTTTGCTTCAAGAGCATTTGCAAAATCGTCAACTAAATTTAATAATGTTGATTCGTTTACTAATTTGGTGATTGTCATTCTTTGAATAGAACTATCATCTACAACTATACAATTCAACTTCATGGGCTTATATTTTGTTTTCAAGGATAAAAATAGTAAAATAAAATTGAATTGAACAACTTTTGTTTTAAAAAAATAGTAGATATTATATTGGTTAATATAAAAAAAGTATTATTTTTGCACCCAATTTTATAACAATAAAAATTTAAAGATTATGAATCATTATGAAACTGTTTTCATCTTGAATCCCGTTTTATCTGAACAACAGATAAAGGAAACAGTAAGCAAGTTTGAAGATTTTCTTACTTCTAAAGGGTCTGAGATGGTATCGAAAGAAGATTGGGGCTTAAAAAAATTAGCTTACGAAATTCAAAACAAAAAAAGTGGTTTTTACCATTTATTCGAATTCAAAGCACCTGCTAACATTATTGCAGCATTTGAAACTGAATTCCGTCGTGACGAGCGTGTTATGCGTTTCTTAACTGTGTCTTTAGACAAACATGCAATTTCTTGGGCAGAAAGAAGAAGAGCTAAATTAAAATCTAAAACAAACTAATCATGTCTACATTAGAGCAATCTGCAAAAGGTAAAAAAGACGGGGATATCAGATATCTTACGCCTTTAAACATAGATACAAACAAAACTAAAAAATACTGTCGTTTCAAAAAATCAGGTATTAAATATATCGATTATAAAGACGCAGACTTTTTATTGAAATTCGTTAACGAGCAAGGTAAAATTTTACCAAGACGTTTAACTGGTACTTCATTAAAATACCAAAGAAAAGTTTCTGTAGCTGTTAAAAGAGCTCGTCACTTAGCTTTAATGCCATACGTGGCCGATTTATTAAAATAATAATTAACATATAGTTGTTGCCTCGTTTTTAACGGGCTAACTTCTAATTAAAAGGACAACAACATGGAACTTATCTTAAAACAAGACGTTCAAAATTTAGGATTTAAAGATGACGTAGTAACTGTAAAAAACGGTTATGGTCGTAACTATTTAATTCCTCAAGGTTTTGCTATTTTAGCAACTCCATCAGCGAAAAAAGTTTTAGCTGAAAACTTAAAGCAAAAAGCTCACAAAGAAGCTAAATTAGTTGCTGATGCAAAATCTTTAGCTGAAGCTTTAAAAGCTTTAGAAATTAAAATTACTGCAAAAGCAGGTGGTGATAAATTGTTTGGTTCAGTTACTAGCGCTAACATTGTTGAAGCATTAGAAGCTAACGGTCATTCAATTGAGAAAAAATTTATCACTAGCGGTGTTGTTAAACGTGTAGGAAAATATACTGCATCAGTTAGACTTCACAGAGATGTTATTGTAGAGTTACCATACGAAATCGTTGGTGAAAAAGCTTAATTCTAATTATTCTTAGATATGAAAAATCCCACTTAAAGTGGGATTTTTTTATTTTACAATAGTAGCATTTTGTATCTGAAATAATTTGATGAAGTAATTTTCTAAACAATTTAAGTTAATTAAATTTTTTTTCGTTGTATGAAAATTACTTTGGCCTAATTTTAAAACATAGTTTTCTAATCTATTATTGGTATTGTTTTCTCCTTCACCATCAAAGATAATATCTGAAACCGTAATAATATATTTGTCTGAAGTAATTTCAACGGTGAAATTTAAATCAAAAGATTGTTCAAAATACCAGCCGCCGTCTTTGCATTCGCAATTTAGGTTAACTCCTTTTCCTGTGTTGTCTTCTTTATTAACAAAAACTTTCGTGTGATTTTTGTCTATTAATTCTAAAATGTTTGTTTCATTAGTAACAAATTCGGCTACCCATGTTACTTCTTTTCTTTCTGCTTTAAAATGATGATCTTGAGCAAAAGATAATGTTGTAACAAATAAAATTGGAATAAAATATTTTATCATTTGAAATGTGTTTTAACAAAGATAAACTAATTTAATTAAAAGGATTAGACCATTTTTCATTTGTATAAACGTCTGTTCCAGAAAGTGTTTTTAAAAATGCAATCATAGCATTTATTTCAGTTGCGTTTAAATTTAATTGTTGTCCAATTCCATTTGGTTTTAGTCTTGGGTCTAAATTAGAGTTATTTTGAGCTGATGTTGTTAAATTTCCATAGTGTCCTATTGCAGCTTGTAAACTTGTAATAATTCCTGTGTGCATCATTGGACCATTTAGAGTTTCATTAGTTTGAATTAAGTTTCGTAAGGTTGGCGCTTTTGTGTTAGTAACATCAGGTCCTCCATTAATTGAACCACCAAAGCCATTGCTCAATGAATTAGGATCAATATCAAACTCAGGAGCTCTATGGCAACCTGCGCATCCTAATCCTCCAGATGTTCTAACAGAGTTTGAATCAAAAGTAGGAGGTGTTAGAAATAAATTTTTCCCCATATTTTCTTGATCGGTAAAATTTGAAAATGGTTGACCGTCATTGTTGGCTAAAGCTCTTCCAATGTCATATTTAGAATCAAAAGATTGAATACTTCTGATAAATTGTGCAAGAGCACTTTGTATTTTTGCTTCTGTTATTTCTTCAGAGCCATAAACAAATTTGAAAAGTTCTTTGTAATATCCAATTCCGCTTAATCTTGTAATTAAATCATCAAATGACATATCACCATTTTCACCACTAAATCCCATTTCTCCATGGTCTTTAATAGGCATTGTAGTTTGAGTTTCTAGATTAATAGCGCGTTCATTCCAAAAGAACTTTGTTTCGGTAGCAAATTTTACATTAATTAATCGCATGGAGTGTCTACCTGTAGTTCCGTTAACTCCAGTACTTGCAACATTAGTATCACTAAAAGCAAATTCTTGTTTATGACAGCTAGCACATGAAATAGTGTTGTTTGATGATAGATTTTTATCATAAAACAATACTCTTCCTAAAGTAGCGCCTTTATCTGTTATAACATTTCCTTGTGAATTATCTTTTGTAATATAGGGTGGAACGATTTGATTGGCATAATTTGCTAAATTGTTTAAGTCTATTGAAGAACCAAATTCAGCCTCTACAAAAGGATATGATGGAATTTCTTCATAATTATCATCAGAACTATTGCTGCAAGAAGTCAATCCGCATAAAGCAAAAAGACCTAAAAGAATTTGGTTTTTCATAATAGTTTGTTTTAATATTATTTTAATAAGACAATATTATATTAAAAAGGTTTAATCTTTTAAGATTAAACCTTATAAATTGTTGAAAGTAACTCAATTATTTATCAATAATTATTGTTTTTGATATTGTATCTTTTCCATCTGTTATTTTTACAAGATAGGTGCCATTATATAAATCTTGTACGTCAAAATAGGTTATAGTTTGTCCTGCATTAATTTGGTTAGATTTTATTAGTCTTCCCGTTATATCAAATAATTCAATTTTTAAATCTGATGTAACTAGATCACCAATTTGAATAGCAATTAAATCAGAAACAGGATTAGGAAAAATTTTAATAGTTTTATTATTCAAATCAAAATCATTTGACGCTAATGTATATGTTGTTGTAGTTTCAGTAACAGTGGTAACTTTTGCTCCAGTTTTATTTCCATAATATGTTGGACCAACTAAATATGGATAAGCCGAATTATGATTTGCGTCAACAGTCGCAAAATAACAATAAATTCCAGCAGGATATTCTGGAGTAACACAAAAACGACCATTATGTATGTCTAAATAACTATCATCACCAGCATGTGAGACCCATTCATAATCTTCTCTGTAATAACCTAAAGGATAAGTTGTACTTACAGCTGGTCCGTCGCCAACATCAGTTCCGTCTGCCCAATGTGTTCTTACAGTTATGTTTCTTAATTGATATCCTGATTTAATTCTCGTAATCCCTCCTGTTCCGTCTGCATTTGCGTATCCATAAGCTCCATATACAGGAAAACCATCATAAGCAAAACCAATTAGAGGAGAATGTTGAGCAGGATTAATAGTATATAATCCATCCGCATCATACAAATTGCAAATGTTTGAAAGAACAACTAAATCCATATCAAAAGCACTAGGGTTTTGATGATGGTGATAATTTGTTCCTGCTGGATGTCCTTTAGAACAATCAAAACCTGGACGTTCAAATACGACCGCATCTCTATACCATGAAGGTGTACCAGTACAAGTAGGATTTCCAGGTCCACCACAAGGAGCATTTGTTGTAGAACTCCAAGCTACGCCATCTCTAAAATCAAACATAGCAACACCGTTAATAAAAACTCCAATATTTCCTCCAGTAGTTGCAGTAGGAGTCCCGGTATTTTGTGAAGGGTTTAGCGGAAACCTAAAAATTGCATTTTGATTTCCAGCTTGATTAGGGTTTCCGTCTAAATAAGGTCCAATTTTGTATGCAGGCATACCTGTAGTATTTACATAAACGTTGTTTGTTGAATATCGTACTTGTTGACAATTTACTAAAATTCCATGTGAAATAGGGGTTGAATTACCTGACATATAATATTGTCCTGTAACCGTAGTGTTTTGCAACCACTCAGTTATAGCAGGATTAGTTTGCGCCTTTACAAAATAAAATGTGAATAGAAATGCTAGTGTAAAATAGTTTTTCATAAATTAATATATTTTGGTTTTTAATTTAGACGATAAAAAATAAATATTCTTGCGTTGAATTATATAATTTATTTTGGATAGCTATATTTTGGATTAAATAAAAATTCTTTATCGGTTAATGTTTTCAAAAATGCAATTAATTCGGTTCGTTCATTATCATTTAAATTCATTGGTTTTTGAAGTGGTTTTGCTAGAGTTATATTAGCATTAATTCCTGAATTGTAATGTTTAATCACTTCATTTAAAGTTTTAAATCTACCGTCATGCATATATGGAAAAGTGAATTCAATATTGCGTAATGTTGGTACTTTAAATTTTAATGAATCTTTTGGATTTTGAGTAATTTTCATTCTTCCAATATCTTGTAAATCTAAATCCATAGGTAAACCATTATTTTCAAATGATTCGGATGCAAATAATGGTTCTTTATGACATGAAGCACAATTTCTTTTAAAGATTTCATATCCTTTTTTTTCCATTTCGGTGAATTTATCTCCTTTTCGGATAACTTTATCATATTTTGAATTCGAAGTAGTTAATGAAACTACAAATTGTGCTATTGCTTTCAATGTTAATTGCCCGGATATTTTTTTAGTTCCAAATGCTTTTTCGAATAAATTTTGATAAATTGAACTAGAATTTAATTTTTGAACTACATTTTCAAGTGTTTCATTCATTTCAACTTCACTAGTTATTGGGGCTAAAGCTTGAACATCTAAATGATTTACACCACCATCCCACATGAAAGTTTTGCTCCAAGCTAAATTTTGTAAGGTTAATGAGTTTCTTGTTCCAATTTTGCCCTCTATTCCATGACTTAAATCGTGGTCAACGTGTGTAAATCCAGTTTGTTGTAAATGACAACTAGCGCATGAAATACTATTGTCTTTTGATAAAATAGGATCATAAAATAATTTTCTACCCAATTCAAATCCTTCTTTTGAAAGTGGATTATTTTTAAAGCTATAAGTAGGTTTTGGAAATCCTTTTGGTATTTCAAAATAAAGTGGAGTAAAGTGAATTTTTGAAAAAGAATATATTCCAAAAATTAGCAATCCAAATCCTAAAAGTAGTGCGTGTTTTTTCATTTGCAGGAAAATATTTGAGCTGATAAATCTGCAATTTTCATAGCTTCTTTTCCGGGAATCATAATTGAATTGGTTTCAGAAAGTAGTAGGTTGTCAAATAGTTTTGCTAAATCCATTTCCAATTCTAAATTTTCTGATTTAGGATATAATGTAACTTTTCTAAGCGCATAATTTGGTTCTAAATAACCTCCGATATGAAAATGGAAAGCATTTTTTCGTGTTTTACAACTCGAACTACTTCCTTCGATTTTCATATTGATATAACCACTTTGCCATGCCCAATACATCCCGTTTGAGGGATCTAAATCTCCTGAAAGAGCTCCTGAAACCGAAGCCAAACTATCTACACCAACTGAAAAGCTTATTGTTTTTATTTTTTTATGCTTTTTAGTGATTGGTATATTTATGGAATGTAATTCTTCCATATTTATTAAATGATGTTTAGTCTCTTTAAATAGGAATTCATCTTCAAATAAAATTTGAATATCAGATAAATAGAATTTTAATTGACTGATTAGTAAAGTATCATTGTTTTTAGAAATATATTTTGTGTTAATTTCTAGAGGTTGATTTTTCCATTTCAAATTAATTGACAACGTTAATGAATCTGAATCTTTCTGTGCTAAAGCAGTACAGAAATTAAGTGCCAAAAAGCTGATAATAAAAAGTTTATTTTTCATTTTTATGTTTTCCTTTGCCTGAAAATATTTTTGAAAGTTCTGTTGTTAAACTATAAAAGTTATCTAATTGTTCAGCTTTGCAAATGTTTTTGATCTCAATGAAATGATTGTAATGAGTGATTTCTATTTGTCTTTGAAAATTACCCAATTCAATAACTAAACTATCATTTTTGTCAATTTCAGAAGCATTATTTTTCAGACGCAAATAAAGTTGATTCTTTTTATTTCTTATGGAATCATCTAAACTTCTAATCGTATTTTTATGTTTTTTGATAGTCTTGTCGTATGATGCAATTTGTTTAGAGTCAAATCCTAATTTTTCAATTACAATTTCTCTTGGCATTCTTCTTTTATTGATAATTGTTTTTTCTTTATTTATTAATATAATATAACCGATTATGCCAATGTTTACAATTAGCATAATAACAGCTAAAATGCTTACTATTTTTAGTTTATTCATAGCTATTTGTATAGTTGATTACTTTTATTTATTTCTGTAGCAAATGATGAAATTGTGTTTTTTGAGGATGAAGTGCTAATTTGAAGCAAAACAATATTTAAAGATAAAAAGACTAAAATTGATGCAGCAATAAACCATGTAGATTTTGAAGTTGCTTTTTTTTCTAACAATATTTTTTGTCCAATTTTATTCAATAATTCGTCGCTTGGAGTCACTTTTGTAATTCCATGTGTACTATTTAAAATGTCATTTATAAATTGCTCTTTTTCCATAATTACTTAGACGAATATTTTTATTTTTTCTTGCGATAATTCTCAAAATTTGTGCTTAATTTTTCTTTAAGTGTTGTTTTTGCTCTAAAAACAAGTGATTCTACAGATGAAACACTTAATTCCATTATTGAAGCAATTTCAGGATTACTTAATCCATCTAGTTTAGATAGTATGAAAGCAGTTTTTTGATTTTCAGTCAATTGATTAATAAAATTGAATAAAATGGCTGCGTTTTCTTTGTTTTCTAGTAAAATTCCGGGGTGTTCAAAGTTTGTTATATTTTGTTTTTCAAATTCTGAATCTGATTTCTTTCCGAAAATAAACTGTCTTTTTTTACTATTCTTATATTTTATAAAATCTAAGGATTTATTAATTGTAATTCTATAGAGCCAAGTCTTTAATGAAGCATTATTTTTGTATTTATCAAAGGATTGATAAACTTGAACAAAAACATCTTGAGTTATTTCTTCTGCATCTTCTATGTTTTGTGAATAGTGCAAAGCAACAGTATAAACCATAGCTTTGTACTGTTCATAGATAGTGTGAAATTCCTCTTGATTTAAATTCATAAAATTTTGTTAATATCCATTAGAATAATATAATTTAAAAAGGTTTACTGATTGTCCGTTTGTTGTCATAATCCTGTAATATTAGCAATTACAAGCCTATCGAAAAGTTTTTCTTCAAAATATCTTCTATTTAACTTGTACACAAACTCGTTTAGATATAATTGAAGATATT
>JACCDV010416554.1_pt1 | contig 14236 bp, 17 predicted proteins | sample 7446131 | NCBI WGS metagenome assembly JACCDV01 (sample SAMN15323448, study PRJNA562643) | freshwater metagenome | isolation source: river surface water | place: USA:Blue River Watershed | collected 2017-08-17 | reverse complement strand
CCGATTCAAACTCTTGAAGGATACGAGCAATCTGTGTGGGATTAAATTTACTTGTCTTCATAATTACAGTTTAAAATTAATACTTTTTTCTCTTTTTAAACTGTACTTTTTTTTGGGGAGCTTACAACAATAATATATCCAACCAATTATTGCTCCAATAATCATGATAAATATACCTAAAAAGACTAAACAACCTTTTCCCTTTTTTTTCACGTTATATTTTGTTAAAAATCATTTTTAACCCCATAAATCTTTCTATCAAAGTTTTTATTCTAAACAATTTACTAAAATTCTAAATCAATTATGAAAGTTTTGATTAAAATAATAATTATTTATTAGGTATTTTTTAAAACTGTGAATGTTTACACCAATTACTGCTGTTAATATTTTTTTATTATTTCTTTTAAGTTTATGCTAATTTTCTTTAGTGAATTGTCATATGTTCTGTATTTTAATTCTAAAATATTATTCTTTAATGACATTTTTTCAAATTGTTGCTGTGGAGAAACAGTAAATGAATGACTCTCCGTAAATGGTATTTTAAAAATTTTATTGTCATCTACGTAGTAAATAACTAATTTTTCTTTAGTTTTTGATAGATAAGCTATAAAGTCTAGCTTATAACTATCATCTTCTGTGTCAATACAAATGAGATGATCAAATTCTTTAACCTTTTTTCCATTGAATTTATCAATAAGAGAGTATGAACAATTACCACCAGTTGCTGGACAATTGTTCCGAAATAAAATAGTTTTATCAAACTCCTTAATCATATGATAACCTAATCTGAAGGTTAATGGATAAAGATCTTTTGATAGAGAGTCAATTGTTGTTTTTTGTTTATTAACGTTTTCAAGAGTTAACCAAATTCCATCACAGTTGTATTGCCAATAAAGTTTTGATTTATTATTTAAGATTGTAGTATCACACGAAACAGTTGTATGATTCATTAAATTATCATTCTCACAAAAACAAATATTGTTTTGCTCAAGATTTTTTTTATTCTTTGACGATTCGCAGGCATGAAAAAATTCAGCCAAAATTATTAATATGATTATTTTTTTTTTCATTATATAAATCTAATAATTCAAATTACTAACATCAATATTCTTAAAGAGTAAGGCTCTTTTTAAATACATCCAACAAAAGATTTACCATCAAACTTAAGTCTAAATTCACGCTTTTCATAATAATCATCCTCAATAAATAATTTCATTTTTTTTGCCGTTATGGAATCTGTTACATATTCTCCATATCTATCAGGATAATAAAAAATGTTATCTAAATTGTCTGTTGCCCCTTCCTTATAATCTAATATTTTTGTCTCATTATTAAATTTATATTTTCCGTTTCTGAAATTTAAATAAGGTCTTCTTACAAAGCCACAATACTTATTATTTAACTTATCATTTTTTATTTCTATTACATATGCAATGCTTTGATAACCTGCACCACTTCCGCTTTCATAACCAATTAATAAAAACAAATTATCTGCTAATTTATGTATTTCTTCAAATTTGCATTTTATATCATTTGATAAGTTAAATGCATATTGTTTTTTATTGTCATTTTCCCAAACTATTATAGGATAATTTATAAAACCTCGAGTTCCACCACTATCGTGCCCTAAACTAAATACTTGAATTTTTTCATTATCCAATTTGCTATCTAATTTTAATATTTTACTCAAATTGTATGATTTTTGAGAATTAATTGAAGCTACAATTCTATCTGATAATTTTGCAGCTAAATCATCAACATCAATATTTGTCTTATCTGGCTGATAAATCCACCCTTTTAATGTTGCTACATACTCTACAATTTGCTCAGAAGTCAAATCACCATTTGGAATTTCGATTTTTATCCACTCGGGTTCGTGGTTTTCTAAATTCTCATCATTATTAGATTGTATTTTAACAGAATCCAATTGTTTATTAAAGTTTCCTTCTGTCGTCTTTTCAACACAAGACATATTGAAAATTAATAAAGTAATTACTAGCAAAAATTTTTTCATTGTAACAATTCTGTTTTAGTTTTCATTAATTCATTTTACTCATTTTTAATTTATTTTCTCTTCATATTATTATCCGGTATACTAAAAACCATAAATTCTATTTTGAGTGATACTTGCAAAAAATTAATATTATTTATAGTGACTATAAAACGATTCTTTAGAAATTAAGAAGTTAATATTTAAAAGTATAGATTTTTTTATATTCCTTAAGGACTGTATCTTTTTTTATAAATAAATCTACTTTAAGATCTTCATTCTCAAAAAAGTGATTATAAATTTTTTCGTGCTTTGAAACAAATTCATTAATATTCTTATATCGTATTGTATCATTAAAATACTTATTACTTTCTTTACAATTTGCTTTTATAAATTCTAATTCTTTAATAAATGATTTTGCAATTGTATCTCTTTTGGGATACATTTTGATATATCTATATTGAATAATTTTGTTTTGATGTGGATTTTGTTCAAAAAAATCAATTGCTAAAGGTTGAAATTTTGCTATTTCATAAATGGGATATTGTTTTGGAATACCTCCACCTCCTTGCGCATTAGCATATATAATTGGTGTAACAGCAAAAATCTCTTCATTTTTTTGTTTTTTAATTACAATTTCAAAAGGAATATATAATATTAAAGCATCTGTATCTAAATGCGACGTTAATATAACTTCTCTATCAGGAAATTCATTTATGGTTATAATTGAATCAACTTCCTCTTCATCCATAATTGAATTAAAGTTTTCTATATTCCCTTTGCAACCAATCAAAGACGCTAAGCATAATAGAGACATTATTGTTTTAAAAAATGGTTTCATGTGTTCTTTTTGTGTAATTTATAATAAATTAAATACTAACTATTTTAGTTGATATCTTTCTCAAAGAATCCAGTCTTTCTATTGAAAAAATATTTTTCGATAAGTTTTTGAGGTTTTATCCTTACACTATAACTTTCTGGTTTATTAGTAAATTTACCTTTGTATATTTTTATTGTATCAGAGCATTCATTATCCTTACTGTAAAGTACATCAATATAGTTTACGAAATCTAATTTTTCTTCGTCATCTACCCAATTAAAAGAAGATATTTCATAATCAAATATTGAACTTATCTTTTGGGTTTTAGAATTATATCGCATTATGTTCATGTAATGATAATTTCCGATTGTACCGCCACCTGCAGATTCTACAATAAATTCTTTTTGATTATCATTACAATTAATATCAATAAATTTCAAGTCTCTATTGCCTGCTAATTTTGGACCAGATGGGTTAATGTATTCTATTTCTTTTTTAGTTTTACCATCAAAAAAAATATAAAAACCCATTTCAGAAAATATATATTCAGGAATATTGTCAGTGTTTAAATTTATCCTTTGAGGGATATTAGATTTGATGTAGTCTTTAAATTGTTTTTGTTTATTTTTTGAAATTTCATTTTTCTTTTCTGTTAACTTATCTTGGTTTATTTCATTTTTGCAAGCAATGAAAAAGATTATTGAAAAAATTAAAGTTGCTTTTTGGAGTTTTTTCATAAATGGTGGTTAACGTTTATCTAGGGACTTGACAATTTTTTCATTGTAAATTTAATTCTAACAAAAATGTCAAAGTGGAATATACTTTTTTATGAAACTATTTATTTAAAGAGCTATTCGTAACTACAACAACCTAAATATTCATTATTATCTAAATTAATATCCTTGAAAAAATTTACTACTTTATTATTTTTATCAATATATACTAACCTAACATTTATTTTATTAGTACTATCATTTTTTGTAATTTTTGTATTTAGTTTTGTATATGCATAAACTTTATAATCCCCTTTACATTTCATTTTTCTATTTGGCTGACCATAAATCTTTATTACATCCTCTTTGCTTTTATCTGTTAAGTCTATAGTATCTTCATAAATTAATGTTTTCCATTGGCTGAAACATTTATTATCTTTATTAAAAGTTATAAGACTAAAAGGTATTTTTTCTTGTTTTTCAGAATCTTCTGTTTTGTATGTAACACCAATATAACCTTTAGCTATGTCAATATCATCTATGTTTTTAGTATATAAAAAAGATTCATAAGCTTCCAATTTTTCAGTAATTTTAATTGGTTTGCCTAATTTGCTTATAAGTTCCGTTTCGCTTATACCAATTAAATTATCATTAAATATACTTTCATCATATTTATCACTATAGGTTGTAATAATATTCGCTTTGATATTATCTGAATAATTGAATAATACATACAGAAATATTAATACAATTGAAACAATCAAAAATATTTTTTTCATTTGATTTTGTTATTTTATAGAATTCTTCATCGTTATCAAAGTTAACAAATTGTAAAACAAAATCTTATAAAAACAAATTTTGTGGTTAATCACGGAATGCGGTATCGAGTTCACTATGACTTTTACTGTTTTAAAATTTCAAAAAAACTTATATACTATTTACGTAATAAAAACTCTTGGAAATACGAATGATAAATTGATAATAGGTTTTCAAAAATCATGTTGACTGATTTTGATTTATATTTATAATGAATTACCTGGTATTCTTCATCCGCTTTTTGAATTTCATATAAATAATTAAAATCTTTATAGAAGAAATAACATAGCGTATAGCTTGTTCCTTTTAAAGCTTCCTCTATTTCTGGATAATCTTTTACAACAGCTTTGTAATTCTTATACTCTTTAAACAAAGTCATTTGTTTGTTTGTTGCATCTAATTGATAAATTGTAATTGATTTAGAAGGTATTGCTTCGTAAAACAATAAACATATATCCCCTTCTCTTTTAGCATAAATTGCTTTTTCTTTAAACTTATTTTCAAGTTCGGCTGTATAAAGTTTTGTATAAGTTGGTGAAGAATTTTCAGAAACTAAAGTCAATGGAAAAAATGATTTATATTCTTCAACCAATCCGTTTTTATCTTTTGCAGCAACTAAACCTTCTCCTACTTTTGTTTTGTCATTTATTCTTTTGAAAGCTTTTTCTAATTCAATTCTACTTTTATTGATAACTGTTGAATCAGCATTGTGTCTTGTCATTACAATTTTATCAACAGAAATCATTGCCATAGTATCTAATTTAAAGGCAACATTTAGTTTTATATTATACGGAATGTCTTTCATAATACCTTCCATATTAAAAGACTTGCGAATTTCTTTATTTAAAAATTCATTGAAACAAGCGGTTAATTCTCGGTTATCTGTTGAATTTTTTATGCAAAAAGCTGTTGTAGCCGGACTGCTTTTAGAAACTTGTGATTGAGCAAATCCTAATAATGAAAAAAAAAGGATATACAAGTAATAACGTTTTATCATTTTTTAAATTATTTAATTAGTTTTAATTCATTATTTCGATTCGTTGTTTCCATTTCTTTATAAAAATCATACATCAACTGTTCGAATTCTGTTGGTAGGTAGTTTTGTGAAATTTCTTCTGTAGTATTATTTTTTATAGCATACAAATTAATGTCAAATCCATAAAAAGCTAAATAAATTGTTTCATAATTAAACTTATTTTTCAGCAATTTGGTTGTTTTATCTAACAGTTCTTTTTTGGCTTTATAAGTGCTATATTTTATATTGGGCATGTAACAAACCAGAATTACAGTATTATTTAAAGATTCTGCCTCTGCTTCTACTAATTTTTCATTTCCATGAATGTTATTTTGAAAATAGGAAACTATATATTCAGCTGCTGGGTGTTCAGGCAAAATACTAGAGTTAAACAAAAGTTCATTGTATTGTTCTTTATAATTTTCTAATTCTTTTTGTTTCCTGCTATCCTTTTCATTTATTTTTTCTTTAATTACTATGGACTCTTTATTGGATTTATCAAACTCTTTTGATAATTCATTAACAGCACCGTAAACAAACAAAAAGCCAAATAATGCAGGAAATATAAAAAGATAAAAAGGATGATTGGATTCTGATTTTATATCTTCAAGCTTTTGAAAATTTGTTTGATTATAAACAATCGGACTGTTTTTTTTACAATCGTTACAACATGTTTCTATCTTTTTTCCTGAAGGAAAAAGCGGAAATCCTAGGTTAAAAAAAGTGGAGTAAACTTTAATGTTGATATTTTTTCCACCACAATGATTGCACTGAAAATGTTTCAAATTTTCGTCTTTCGTTTTCGTTTGAAATGAACCTATAATCATACTGCTATTGTTTAATAAAAAAGGTATTTATAGAGTCTTTTGGTTGAATTTCTTCTCGTAATCTATTTGAAACGCCCTTAAATGTATCAATTTTTCTTTCGAAACTATAATCTATTGCATCCATTTCATTAACTATTGTATCATAATCCTCAAGATTTAAGGAATCTACCTCCTTAAAGATTTTATCTTTACTATTTGGAGTCATTTCGTCTTTTACTGTAATAAATAGTGATACAATTAATAGTAAAATAAATAGAACCAAAACACCAAAAACACCTAGACATCCTGAATAATGCCATAATGGGGTTTTAGGCGGATCTATACTAATTACTTGATGGTACTTATTTTTGAGTTCTGCCGACCAATATTCATATTCCGTTTTATTTCCACAATGCGAACAAACTGAAACGATTCTCTTATGTAATGGTATAATCGGTATAAAAAAAATAGAAAAATAATTTCGTCTTGTTTCAATTATAAATGAACAATTGTTCTTACAATTAATACATTGAATATCATTTATAAAGTGTGTTTTAATTTTTGAATTGCCTATTCCGAAAAGTATTTGCATCTATAAATTTGTTAATAGTTATTTTTCAACTTTTTCTATTTATTTGCAATCATTTTATATAACATAATCCCTCTTGAATTAGCATTTAATAAATATCCATTTTTAAAAATAAATCTATCCCAATTTCCATTTCCATTATTAGAATCGTATTTTATAGTATTTATTTTCTTTAAATCTTTATTAAATAATTCAAAATTTAATTCTTTAGTTGTGTTATTTTGCATGATTAACCAAGAACCATCATTAGCTGTAAAAGTGTCAAATTTTTGGTCTGACCAATCTAGTTGAGCATATGACAATTTCTTAGACTTGATTGATTTATCAATAATGTTGTAACTGTAAATTTTAAAATATTGTTCCTTTTCATGATATGTTCCTGGAAAAAGACAAAAAACGTATAAGATATTATTATTAATGTAGCTGTCTAAAAAATACTCTTCTTTAGGCACTTTCAAGGATATTTCAGAATATTTACCGTTAATATAAGCTAAAATATTAGGTTGGTTTTTATGTAAATAAATTCCAAACAAAAAGATATTTGATTTATCAACTATCATCTTTTTTGGTCTAGCCATGTATCTACTACTTTTATGTTTTGAAACTTTTTTAGTTTTAATGTTATATTTTATTATTTCCGATAGAGAATTACTAGCATAACCTACTCCATCACTTATTTTATTGCCAAAAATTAAATTATCACCTATAAACTCGATATTTGAAGGGCTATGAAATGTTTTACCCAAGTAAACTCTCTCTTCAATTTTCCCATCTAAACTGATAATAAATAAGTTAATAAAAACATCTTGTTCTAAAGGCTTAACATTCCCTTGAGTTACCAATGCATAAATTTTATTATTGTGCCTTTTAAATGAATAAACAATATTTGTATGTTCTTCACTAATTTTAAGTGTCCATAAAGGAATTAAATTTTTATCATATCTTATTAAATAAGCATCCGTTGCGTTACCGTCATTAATTTTTGTATTAAATGTATAACCTGAACAATAGATCTCATCACCATACCATTCTACATCTTCAACGTATTGAATTTTTTCAAAATTATGCTTCGTTATAAGCTCTTGAGCAAAAACTACTGAGGAGAAGAAAGTCGTTAAAATTATTATTATTATTTTCATAGAATTGATTTTAGATATTGAATACACAACTATATTATGCAACTACTTCAAAATAATTATTGCCAGCTTTTTATTAAAAACAAACGAAGCTAAAGCTATTAATATAATAGTATAATAGAAAAAATCAAACATGTTAAAACCATCGTATAACATGAAACTGAACATTTCAAAATCAAATATTAAGCATACAAATAAAGCTGCTGCTGTTAATTTAATTCCTGTGCTTAATTGTGTTTCATTATCATTTGAGTTATTGAACCAGACTGAAATCTTGTTGGATAAAAATAATAGTATTGCAACTAAACCAAAGTAATATATTAACAATTGAGTTGCATAAGTTGCTTCTACTACTTTCAGTATTACTAAATAAGAAATTTTAAAACTTAGTAGATAAAACGCTATTATGAATGAAATAGCGCTTACTAGCTTATTAGTGAATTTCACTTTACCGTTTTCATATAGTTTCACTACTATGAAATAAGCAATAATTGTTATCACTATATCCATAAAATGATAAGAAATATACTTTTCTAGTGTTTCATTCTCATCGCTGATATTTAGTTTTGTAAAATGTATTATAAGCGTATTTATTACTTGATAGATGGTAATAGTAAGTTTTATTATTAAGAAGCTTTTTAATCCTTTGAAAAACAGCATGTCAATATCTTCAGATTCCTCAGTATTACTGATTAGCCCAAGTTTATCTACTATTTTTGTATTATTTATCAAGTAAGCTAAACATAATAAAACTATTATGATGGATACTGAAAGAATTATACTGCTTAAAATGGAAAATAGTATCATTAAGAACCCTATTTTAAGTGCAGTTTTATTTAGCATAACTTTTACGGAATGAAAGAATTAATACTATTAATGCGATTAAAAGAATTGCTATTTGGGCATATATTCTATTTACTATTACTTCAAAATTCATGTTAAAGTGTTGCAAGTCAAACTCACTCATTTGTTGACCTGTAAAATATAATTGTTCTATTTCTTTTAAAGCTAAAATTAGAAAAGTAATAGTTGCTAACTTTATGTATCCGTTATATTTTTTCATTTTTTGGATATAATAATTTAGATTTGATTTTGCTCATATACTTATTAAGTGAAATAAAAAGAGAAGTATAAATCTTTAAGTCTTCATAAAAAACATAAATTAATTTATATCGTTTTAAACATTTAAGTTATTTTATTCTATAAATGTAAGGCTCTAAATTTTTATTAAAACGAGCATACTCTATAAAATGAATCTCTGATTTAGTATCTGTTAGTTTTAAACGTATTGTATTTAATTTAATACTTACGTTTTTAACATTTTCACTTTTATATAAAGCGTCTTTAATTGTTACTGAGACAGGTTTTACCATTTCAAAATCTATTAAAACACATGCTTCATTATATAAAATTTTTGATTGAATTAATTTAAAAGAAAGACTTTCATCATTTTCAGAAATACACAATTTCTCTGAAAGTTTTAACGCAACGTCTTTTTTGAAATTAACTTTAATTGTTGGTGTAAGAACTTCTTCTTTAATGTTATTAATTACATTTTTTCGATTTAAAACGTCATCAATATTCTTACTTGTTTTTTCTTCGCTATTTTTATCTAAAATAAATTGGTTAAATAGAACAGATACAAAATCATCTTTTTCATATTCATTGAGTATCTCATTTAACATATTTTCCTGAATTTCACTTACGGCTAAATTTTCTTTGTCTTCTTCAGAAATACTATCAAACTTTACTTTAGAATGAATTCCTAACGCTTTACTTAACTCATTAAAAAAAACTGGTATTCGTGTATAATAATCAACATTGTTCTTGTATAAAGGAATTGTATTTGAAACTAATTCAAATTCATCGAAGTTATAATAATGAAATGCTGTATTAAATATTGAAATATCTGAAAATGTAGATTTCGAAATTTCAAATTCATTATAAAATCTTTGGTAATAAAACAAATATTCAATACTAATTCTATTTTCTTTTAATTTTTCATTTGAAGTATTTGTTGGCAAAATAAATGAGATAGCATCTTTAAATGGAAAGCTAACTTTAATCTCTTCTTTGGCATTTAGTTCAAACTCATAATCAACTCTGTAACCCTCATTTCCTCTATTAGCAAAATCATAAATAACAATATCGGAACAAATTTCGTCTATTACATTTTTAGTCTTTTGCATGTCTTTAGGAAATGTATCTAAATCATACAAACTGCTTAATATATTTTGAGCATTTAAATTTACTACAGAAAATAAAACTAAAAGTGATGTAAATACTTTTTTCATATCATGAATTTATGGTAAATTAAAAATTGATACAGCTACATAAAATAAGCCAATTATTGCTGCTAATATAAAAATTACAACAACATATATTTCTGCTCCAATTTTTCTGGATGGAATTCCATTATCAACTTTTTTATATTTTGAAGTATCGCTAGAGATTTTTTGTTTTTGCAGATTAGTTTTCTCTTCTGGTAAACAAGTGCTTTTAGTTGATTCTTCTTTCACTTGGAGTATTTCTTCTTTAGAAACTATTTCATCAGTATTTTTCAAATAAAATCGATATGCTTTTTCATCTAACTCAATTTCATAAAAGTGAATTCCTATGACCTCACCTATTTGATCAAATATTGCTTCAGTCATGTCCTCATTATCGATTTCACATTGTAGTGGTTCTCCTTCTTCATCAATTATGTCATCGTTTACTTTCATAATACTTCGAACTAATACATCATTTTCAGTATAGCCGAGATTAAAAGTCATTGAAGTTTCGGATAGAGCAAAAGTTAGTATATTATTTTCTTTATGAGAATAGGGTTCTAAACAATAATCAATGTTTGCAAAAACTAAAGTTCCGTTTTTTGAAAAATACACGTCGAAATATCCTTCCTCTTTCCAATTTTCGCTGGCTTCTTCAAAAATAATTTCATTTTCAATTTGAAGTTCTACACCTAAAAGCTTTGATAACTCTTCTATTTTGTTCTCAAAATTTTTATTAAATGCTATACCCGAAATATTATGTCCCATACTTTAAAATATTAATTCTCTTCCCCTTTTTTTACACCCAATACATCATAAATTCCTGTTAGGAACATCCATAACGATAAAAACAGTCCAATACCGTATAAATCATTTCTGCTTCCTTTAGACAAACTAAGAAGAAAAATTATTAGTCCTATTCCAAAAAGTATTAAAATACCGCCTGAAAGTTTTCTTAGGCCTGATAAATCAGCATTTTTAACAAAGACTTCTTTCAGTGTAATTGCTAAAATTATGCCTTCAAAAAACAAGAACAGTGTATACAACAACTCTTCTATTTTTAAACCTCCAAGTAATAAAACATATCCTGGAAAGAATATCAAAAAAAAGGTGAAAATGAATTTTGAAGCTATCCAAAATAAATTGGAATCTAAATATATCTTTTTCATTTATAAAATTAAATTTCGATTCGATTATACTAATTTAACCATTTAACATTATGATTAACATAATAAATAGCATAATATTCTCTTGGTCTTAAATGTATATTTTCTCTAAAATTAATAAAATCTGCCAAGCAATGAGGGCATCTGAACGCATTGTAATATTCGAAAGTTCCGTCTTCAGTTTTAGGTAATTTACTTTCGATTTCGAACAATTGGTTTTCATCGATTTCCTTTTGTGTTTGATGTGGAACTTGACCAAGTATATTATCATAAGGAACGATTAATGTTTCCTTTGAATTTGAAGAATAGAAATACTGAACTTCTGCGAAACCTGCATGCATAAATTGTACACCAAAACTTTCTGAACATTCATCACATGTACATACTAATCGAACGTTTGAAGGAGTAACTAATCCGACATAGTGCAAACCTCTATCAAACATCCCTAATCCTTTTAATTTTTTATTTTCTTCCTCTTTATCAGATAAAAAGAAAGGCTGGAATCGTATTCCTTCACCATCTTTCTCAAAAGTTGTTCTAGATTTGGAAATAATTCCATCTATTTGAACCGAAGAATTTGTATTTATTCTTATTGAACAGTGCAGGTATTGACCGTTTAAATCTGGGTTGTTTATCAATGGTATGATATCAAATTTACGTATCAGTTTATTATCTTCATATATTGTAATAGATGGAATTTCTCCTTCTAATTTGATAATAGGTTCAATTTCAATTTGTCTGTTTCTTAATGAAAAACTGTTGTTAATAAAAATCGTATTTCTCTGGACTTTAACCCTTTTATTAATGTAATTAATGTCTGTAGTTTTTTGTTGTTGAGAAAAATGTACATTTATTGCAAAAATAGCTTCCATTTGCTCCTCACGTGAAGGATTGTCTGTTTTAAGTATTTTCTTTAATGCAAATGGAAATACATTTTCTGGAAAATCATCTTCTAAAGTAGCTGATGGATTTATTTTTTTTAATTCATTAAAATGATGTAGTGCAAACTCTTTTAATTTTTTAACTTCCTCCGCTTGAGCTAAAGCTTTTCGTTCAGCACTTGGAACAGAAAAAAACCTTTTCATAACTATTAAAATGAAAATAATGATGAAAACAGAAAATATAAAGAATGGATGTATTTCCATATCGTGAACTTTTTATTCTTCTTTTGCAGATTTAATAAAACTATCTAAAACATCTTTTACAGAAGGTAGATTACCAATATTTGCCTCAATTCGATTGTGTAGATCAACGAATTTTGCTTCGTAATTTAAAACTTTAGCTGCATATTCGTATGGGTATATTGAAACAACTGCTCCGTTATTATCGTACTTTAAAGTTAAAAAGCGTAAAGGAAATTCAGGTTCGTTATCGCTAAATAATTTAAAACCGTATTTTTTTATTATGAAATCGCTAAATGCATAACTTAAAAATAAAGTAGCTTCTTTATCACTTAAATCAAAGGCTTTACAGTATAAACTGAATCCAAAACCTTCGTCAACCACTTGATCTAAGTTCTCAGGATGATTAATACTTTCTTTATTTAGTTTTTCTATTTTATTGTCAATAAAATACCCCTCTATCATTTTTAAACAACCATCTAATATTCCGTTTTCGTCATAAATATTTTCTTCCTGGTATCTTTTATTAAAATATTCATCTGTATATATAGCATCAAATTTTGGAGCATCCTGATTTTGTAATTTTGTTGTTTCTTGCTTTTCTTGTTTTGAAAAAAAAAGTTTTTTAAAAAAATTCATATCGTTAATTTAATGTTTAATGAGATTTTTAGGAAATTCTTTTCCGTATGCTTTGTAGTAAAAATGAACCATTTTTTCTTTGTTTTTAAAATTAGAATTTATTCGATATTCGTATAAGAATATTATAAAAATTAATGACAATTCTTTACTTGTATATAAATCGCTATCTAAAATTTCATTGAAATATTTGGTTGTATTACATTTTATTTGAAGTGTTTTTATAAATTGGTTTTTTAAATTAATAGCCGTTTTAATATCAATATCTTTTGGTAAAATATTAATTCCAACGATTTGACCAATTTTTAATCTTAACTCTTTTTCTTCCTCTGAATCAGCGTCATATTTTATGAAAAGACCAACTAGAAGACCTATCATAATTGACAACATCAAAAACTTAGAAAAAGGTTCAATTTCAATAAATTGAGGTATAAACAATAGTACTGATAAAATAAAAACTAAAATACTAGAGTATATCTTAATAATGTGTCCGTTATGAATTCCTATTTCTATACTTTGCATTGAGTTATTATCGATAAAAAAATAGCTATTTAATGGAAACAATGGAATTCCTAAAACAAAAAATTGGGTTCCAATAAATTGATTATCTAACTTCTTGTATGGCTTTATTGTAACTACACCTAAAATCATCTAATTCGATTTATAAATTCTGTAAAAAAATATAATTTCAGTACCTTGTCTCAAAGACATTTTTTCAACTCTGAAATTTCCTTTTTCATAACTATCTATTGTTCCAGGAATATTCTCTCTAATCTTTTTATATTGATTTTTTCTAAGATAATTGTCTAAATACATATCCATTCCTTTACGGGGAAAAAACAAAATATCTGTATCTTTTTTCATTATTACGGATTCTCTGCTTGAATTTACCCAAGCCTTTTTATTAGAATCGTAATTCCAACCATAAGCTATACTATTAAGTTTCTCTGAAATTTGCTTTTGATTCTTTTCTAAAAAAGTGGTTAAATCATCAAAAATCACTTCTCTTTCCTCCGTTTTAAAAATAGCTCTTACTTCTTCATCTGAATTAAGAAGCATAAGGTTATACGGGTTTACACTTGAATAAATTAAATTGACTTTTTGCCCTTTATAATAGTTATTAAATTCATTTGGCATAATTTCAATCGTCTTTTTGAT
>JACCDV010311084.1_pt1 | contig 14241 bp, 3 predicted proteins | sample 7446131 | NCBI WGS metagenome assembly JACCDV01 (sample SAMN15323448, study PRJNA562643) | freshwater metagenome | isolation source: river surface water | place: USA:Blue River Watershed | collected 2017-08-17 | reverse complement strand
CCCCACCCCGCTAAGTAATAAAATTAAAAATAAATTTAATATATTCTGTTATATGGATGGATTTGAAATCATTGGAGTTATTGGAATGGGTGCATATGGAGTTGTTTTAAAAGCAATTGATAAAGAAAGCAAACAATTGGTTGCAATAAAAAAGTTCAAAGAAAGTGATGAAAATCCAATCATTAGAAAAATTGCATTAAGAGAAGTGAGAGCTTTGAAAACATTATAAGGTAAAAATATTGTAGGTTTTAAGCAAGCATTCAGAAAGGACTCTAAACTTAATATTGTTTTTGAATTTTTACCAAGAACAATTTTGGATGAAATAGAGGAGAATCCATAAGGCATAAATCCCAAGTAAATCATGTGTTATATTTTTTAAACATTAATGGGTGTAAGAGCTATGCATAACAAAGGATATTTACATAGAGATCTTAAACCAGAAAATCTTTTATTAAATGAATAAGGAGAAGTAAAAATTTGCGATTTTGGATTTGCAAGGACTTTAAATCATTAGGATTAAAAAGAGCTAAATAATCTAACACATTATGTTGCTACACGATGGTATAGATCTCCTGAGTTAATTATATCAAATAAATACGATTTTAGTGCTGATATATGGGCGATTGGTTGTATATTAGGAGAGCTGATAGATGGATAACCTATGTTTCCAGGTGATAATATTTTGGACTAAATAACTTAAATAGTAAAACTTTTAGGACCTTTTCCCTAATATCTAGAAAGATTATTCTTTAATAATTAAGAAAACGCTAATATTAAATTTCCAAAATTTGCAAAACCATTAGGAATATAAAATAAATATTTTGGAGTGAATTTTTAAATGCTTGATTTGCTATCCAATTTATTAGAACTTGATTATAACAAAAGGTTTAATGTATAATAGGCATTATTACATCCATTTTTTGAAGAGATGTTTATTAATGACAAAGAACTTAAATAGAAAATTGAATAAGAGTTACTGCAAAAACAAGTTAAAAATATTTAAAATAAAGAGAATGAAAAAGATAAAAATTTTATTCCAAAATAAAAATCAATCTGCAGTAATAATACAATTAAAGAAAAAATAAATACCAATAATAGTCCAATATAATAAATTAATAAAGAAAACATTCTTTCTTAATAGGAAATAAAATAAAAACAAATAAAAGCAAATTAATAAAAATCAAAAACAACAATACCAAATAAAAGATCATATATTTATAATCAATTTCATAAAAACAAAGTTACATATAATAAATCATGTACAACTAATTTTATTGCCTAAAATATATTAAGAGTAAAAAATAATGGAAATAAGTAAAATAAAGAAAAATCAACAAATTGCATATTCCCATATATTAATAAATAATAATTTTTAAACTTTATTTTATCAATATTATTAGTAATAAAAAGAACACGAAAACAACACAAATTTTAATTAATAAAAATATCTGAGTTGAAGATCCATAAGATTTTAGTTAATCTCAGATTGAGTCGATAATATTATTGTTAGTTTTTGTTATATTTTTTATTCTTTTTATATCATAGTCTTTTTCCTCTTATAGCCTATCATTTATAGTAATACTTATACCCTTTATTGTTTATATGTTTTATCTTAATGCTTATGTTTGAAAATCATCAAAATAATGAGTATTCATTATAAATATAAAATTAATTAATCTTTATTGGTAAAGGCTATATAAATAGCAAAAAATAGAAATATTGATAAAAATCCTAATATAAAAAGAAAGTGTTTTTATCATGATTTTTTCTATTTGTTTTTTTACTTTCTTTTTTTAGTTTATGCGCTAATACTTTTAGAATCTGATAGTTAAAGTATATAATTTACTAATTCTTTTAATTCATAATTTTATATTCCTTATAAATTGAATATCATTTACTAAATTGTTAATTAAAACTCTTTCATCTACTCGATTTCTACATCTAATTCTTTAATTTTTTCTTCTGTAGACCTAGCGGATGCCCCAGAATATTTCTCATCAGAATATTTTCTCATTTCTTTTTAAGTTATTAAAATTCTTTAATATTATTCAATATGATGCTCGTATTAAGAAAGCTTATTTATTGATTTCTCTGTTAAAGTCTCAATTTCTTTAATTTAATTTCAAGATTTGCCTATTACTCGTTTAGTTAAAGAATCTTTGTTTTTATCATTCAATGCATCATCATAACATTTAACTAAGTCTTAAAATCCTTTTTGAATTTAGTTTCAAAAAAACTTTCTTATTAATTTACAAAACAACATCAGAGGAAATATCGATTGTTTTATCTTATGTTTATTCACTTATATGAGTAATTAGATCATTTAAATTGAATTTGACAAGTTATAAATACTCTCTAAATGTTTATTCAAAACTTTTATCCTATGATATTACAAGATCTTCATTAGAACTTTCTGATTCTGATTTTGGCATGATTATATTTTATTAAATTAAAATTAAATGTAAAAATTTGGTATAAAGATAAGTAAATTATAGTTTATTATTCAATTATTTTTACACATCCGTTTTTAGATATATTTTAAATTACGAATTCCCAGTCTTAATTCTTTTATAAAGTCAATAAATCTCCTACTAAAATCATGCAATATTTTGCTCTTGTTATTGATACATTTAATCTTCGTCAATCCTTTAGAAAACCAATTTATTAGCTTTTAGATCAAACGCAACTAAGAATTATAACATCTTTCTCTCTACCTTAAAACCCATCGACAGTATTAACTTCCAATCAAGTCTCTGTGCTTTAAGTAATTTCTTTAGGAATTCTACCTATTAACTGTAAAAAGTAATTACTCCAATATCTTTTATCTAATCTTAATGCAATTATCATATTGTTTTGATAACCTATTATGCTTCGATTTAGTTATAATAAGAGTTATTTTACTATTACATAGTTCCGACTACATGAATACTTATTAATGATTTACTTTCATAATACTTTTCTAAATGCTTTTTTATTTTGGATGGAATATAGCCTGGTTTTAATGTATTCTCTCCACATTTAAGCTTTGATTAATAAAATCTATCTGAAGCAATTTAACAAATTGGCTTTACCATTCTATATTAGGTTTTTAACATAAATTATTCTTCTTCTCACTCTAAGAGTCTTTCATATAGAGATTTTTAAAACTATGTTAAATGGGCATGTTTATGAAAGACAGTTGCAGGAAGTTACATGGGATCGCCAACTAAAATCATTTTTTTAGGGTTTAAATTCAAAGGAATCAAACTTGATATTTCAGTGCATTATGTTGCTTCATCAATTAACAAATAATCTAATTAGTTTTATTAACCACTTAAGATTGGTCATCCCGCACTATTAACTGTACAAAATATGAGTTAAACTTCGTCTAAAAAGCCCCTTTTAATTCTATTAGCGTTCTATAATCATTACTCTCCTCTATAGCTTTCTATAAATTACTCGATAAATAAATCCTAATTAGATTTATAATCATTTTTTTGTTAATTTTTATATTCATAAGCAGAAAATGATAGAGCCGAAAACTACTTAAGAAGCATATCTCATTCTTTTTCTTTTCTAATTTGGTATTATTTATATTACCTTGATATTTATAAGTAAATATAATCTATTGATATATCTCTTATAGCTTTATCTGTTAATTCTTCATTTTAACCTACTCGTAGTATATTATAACCTTAATTATGTTGATACTATAAGTAGTCTCTGAATTTTACTTTTTAATGTAATCTACTGATTAAATTATCAACAGCATTATTACTGGGTGCGCATACCATTATTCTTTTATTTTCTTTTAACAAATTTATAATCAGATTTATTAACAAATGAGATTTACCAGTTCCTGGTGGTCCTTATATTAAAACAACATCTTTTGTATATTTGCATAATAATAATGCTTATTTTTGTTCTTCGTTTAAATTGTTTGATTCTAGTATTTTTATTTGTTAATTTTCATTAATTATTGGTTTTTATTATTTTATTTACTATTAAACTACGAATCAGTTAAGTTCATCTTTTTAAGGTTTAAATTTTGCTAATGCTTCAATTTCTCTTTAAAAACTTGTGAATTTGCTTAAATATGAAACTTTAAAGTTTTTATATTAATTTATATCTTTATTTATTTCAACTTCAAACTAAGCTTCTTCAATAACTTCTCATTTTAGACTATTATCAGGTTACCATTTAAAAACTTTCTAAGTATTATCTGATAATCCTATAAATTCTTAAAGTTAGTTTTTATTGTCTAAAGCTTATATTCAAAATAAACTTACTTAAAACTCTATATCTTTAAAAAACTATTCGTATACTTAAATGTAGTCTGGATTGAAAATTATTCTTAATTTGATTTTTTGATATTTACTTGTTTAATCATAAGAATATCAAGAGATGTTTTTTGTTTCCAACTTCATATCAATAAAATCTTCTTTTTTCTCCGTCTCAAGCATTTATTGAATATTGGATTTGATTTCATCTAAAAGTAAAGAATGCATGTTTTATATATAAGAATTTCTATTTTTATATGTTGGAGCAATTACATAATCATAATAATTCTTTTCATTAATTGTTATCATATCATGATCTTTTAACAATTTTTCAATAAAAGACTCATAGGAAAAACTATTGATTATTTGAGAATGATGATTAAAATCAAAATAAGACATTATAAAAATTAACTTTAATTTACTAAGGAAAATAGTCTAATAATTAAAAGTCTTTATTTTAAATTTTATTAAAAATTTTGTATTTTTTCAAAATGTCCAAATTCACGAATATTCTTCATAACTTAATTCCACTCTTTGTTTCTTTTTAATAGATGAAAATCACCTATCAGAATTAAACAAAATTTACTTCTTGTTATTGCTACATTTAATCTTCATTTGTCTTTTAAAAACCCTAAACTTTTATCTCCTGTTCTTACACAGCTTACAATAATAATGTCTTTTTCTCAGCCTTAGTAGCCATCCACAGTGTTTACTTCACAATCTAATCTTTCTTCCTTAAGTCATTTTTAGATATAATCTACTTATGAGCTATAAAATGTTATTACTCCAACATTTAGAATATTGTTATCTTAGAATTATCTTATTAAATCAATAACTTATTATGCTTCAATTGGATTATAAGCCGATCTATTAATTTCTTTCATTTATCCTTAAATATGTAAGCCTATAATGCTTTTATTATTAAAGCTTTGTTTTAAAATATTTTATATTCTTTATGGTGTATAATCGCTTAATAAAACACTTTAGCCACATAATAGTTTTCCTTAATAAAAAATATTTGAGGAAATTTTTGAAATTTACTCTACCATTCTGTATTAAGTTTTTAACATATATTATTGCTCTCCTCATTCTAACAATCTCTCATATAAAGATCACTAATATAATGTTAAATGTGCAAACTTATGATAAACAGTTGCAGGTAACTATTATGGATCTCCTATTAATATTATTTTAGCAGGTTCTAAATTAATTGGAATCAAAGTAGAGATTTCTGTACTTTGAGTGGCCTCATCAATTATTAAAAAATCAAAAGTATTTTTCACACAATTTAAAATATGTCTACCTGCACTATTAAGAGTACAGAAAACTATTTAAGATTACTATAGAAAGTCTTGTTTTAGTTTATTTGGATTATTCATTTTTAATAAATTACTTTTTGGTTATTTTTCCTCTTATTAATCAGTGTTTTTTTATTATTCTTTTTGATTTTCTTTAATTTCCTCATTAATTGCATATATATTTTTAATAATATTTTCTAAAGTTATTTATAATACGACTAAACTATTTACATCTTATAATTTTCCAACTCTAATAGCTTTAATTCCTTTAGAGTTTTCTTATGTGAAATCATAAAAAGGGTGAGTTTATTACAATCAAACAATTAAATTTTCTAACGCGTTGTTACTTGGAGTACAAACTAGTATTTTTTTATTATTAAAGATTAAGTTACTAATAAGCTTAATTATAAGATGAGATTTTCCTGTACCAGGTGGTCCTTATATTAATGTTATTTTATTAGAATCTAAGCATTTTTATAATGCAAATATTTAATCTTGATTTAATTATGAAAAATCTTTTATTTACAAATCTTGTAGCTTTTGGCTATTTTATTTGTCTAGAATATTACCAGAAACTTAATTTTATTTTGGTTCAAATTTTACTAATGCTTAAATCTCTCTATAAAAGCTAGTAAAAGAGCATAAATAATATACTTTTATATATTTAAAATCCTTTGGAGAATTTTTAAACAATACTTTGAACTAAGAATCAGTTTTCATTTATTTTATGTTTGAATTATCTACAAAACCTATTGTAACACCAAGATTAGTCTTTTCATCTGTAAAAAGCATTATGATCAAACTAACCTAACCCTAAATATTATAAAAAAACTCATTAATAAGTAATTCTTTTCCATCCTCTGGGATTAATTTTAAAATCATTTAAGAGCAGTTAGTTTCATCAACATTAAATAGCTTGTTATTTTATAACTATATTTATGTTTTCAAAAACTAGCACGGTTTTTTATTAATTTATTCGAGTTCCTATTAAATATAACTTTTTATATCTTCAATAAGTAAATGTTTCATTTAATCATGATATTCAATAATTGATTGAAACTCATTTTATACTTTAAAATTTTCATAATTATCTTTGTTTATTTTTTATTGTAAAGGATTTTCAAGCATTTGGCTAATAAAATGATTAAGTGTTTTTTACTCGTATTTTTAACCATAATCAAAATGCTTAATTTGTGGCTTTTACTATATTTATATGCTTTTTGAAATAGTCTCAATTTACTTCATTCATAATTCTTACTCATCTAATATTTACTTTACTTTGTTTTTTCTATCTATTTATTCTTATTAAAAAGTCTTTTTATCTGATATAGAAATAGCTTCTATTTAATTGTCACTTTTTATATGTTCTACCTCTTTTATGTCACTATCAATATCAATTGATATATAATCATCTTAAATTATCTCCACATCATTTATATATCATTAATCTTAAATCATATTTACTTTTTTTTGAAACATTTTATGAATTTTTTGTTATCAAAGAACTTTATTTAATTTAAGAGCTAAACTTTAACAGTTTTAAATTTAAGGAGCATTTATCCTTCATTACATAAATGTTGGTATGTTATTTATCATTATATAATTTAATCTTTAAAAAATCGTATTAATTTCCAAATTTTAGAAAAACAATATTTATAATGTCTCAATATGAGTAGTTTTTAAATGTAATTAACTAAGATAATGTAGAAGTCTTATAATAGAGTAATTTGCATACAGGACAGTATGACAAAATTAATAAACAATAAATACAAGTTTAATTAGAAACAAATGAAAGAATAAAGAAAATCCATGAAGAAATAAAAAGCTTAAGTATTAATGAATAATTTAATTGGCTCAAGTTTAATAAAGAAAAAGGAGATTAATTATATCATAAGAAAGACTTTATAAAAGCAATGAGTTAATATTTAGATACTTTAATAGGATTCTAGAAAGATGATTATTAAGAGCTAAATTCATAATTCTTAGAATTAAAGTTTAAAATTCTTTGTAACATGTGTGTTTGTTAAATTGAATTAAAAAATGGAAATAAAGGAATGGCTTTAATAGAATAAGCAGAAAATTTATATTAAAATTATTGATCAAATTACTTAAAAGCTCGTTGTTTAGAGTTATAAGAAGATTATAAGCAATCTTATATTGTTATGAAAACAGCAATAAAAATGACAGAAGGATAAAACATAAGCAGAGAAACAATCGAAGAATATCATTTTAGATTATAAGTTATTTATTAAAAATATTAAAAGTAAAAATAAGAAGATTAAGAGTTTTACTCTAGATTTATATAACAATAAAAACCATAATAAGAATTATGTGAAATACCTGAAAGCTTAATTGTATAAAAGAAAACTAAATTTTAAAAGATAAAACTTTTACTTTATTTATATTTAATTGAGCCTTTAATAAACCTATTTTATCGTAAAAAAGCAAAAACTAATTAATTATTTAAACAATCGTTATAATGCTTTTATATGTGTTATATTTTTTATGCATATTAAGATTTTAGGATATATATAAAGCTTTTGGGATTGAAGTTGATGAAAGTTAAAATCAAAACTGAATTTGTAATAATGTTTAAATTAATATTTGTTCTTTAAAAACACAATAGTTATAAGAATAAACAATAATAGAAGAAGCCAAAGAAAATTAAATGAAAAAAATAGATTTCTTTTGAAATATAATAAATGAAACAATTCAAAATTTATCTTTAATATTTGACAAATTATAAAGTGTTAGCAACAAAGGTTTATGTTAAGATTTATAAAGATAATTATTCTCTTATAATTTTTTAGACTTAAAATCAAACATGATAAATTCTATTAATAAATCTTTTGATAATTTACTTATTTAATTTCTAAGTTGATTTTGCAGACTATGTGACAAAAGATATTTGCAACTTTTAGATTATAAAAATTGAATAATAAAACTTAGTATTTAATAGTGCGATGATATTATAAGAGAAAACTTGATAACTTTAAGATTAATAAACGATTTTTTATAGAAAATTTCAAATTTAGTCTTTTCAACTTATTCTGTATGCAATAAAAAATAGGTTAATTTTAATGCTTATAAAAAAGTTAACAATTCAGAAAAAAGACTTTCTAAATGTAATTAGTTCATAAATACTTAATATAAATATCATTATTGTAAATTTTTATGTAATAACTTTAAAGAGGGACAATTAAGTTATTTATATACAAGATATATGAAAAAATACTATATGAATTTAATTCTATTAAAATAGATTAATTCAAATATTAACAAAAGAGTTTTTTAAAATGATCCATAAGATAAAAACTGATTTTTATCATTAATTAATAATTGAGTCTAAATTAACAAAAAACTCATTGATAAATAATATGATATTGGAGAATTTAAATACTAATTTAGTACAAATGTTATTAATCTACAAAACATTTAAATAAAAGAAAAATTTCTTAAAAAAATATTTAATTAATAATTCTATATAAAATTATAATGTAACAGATTTTTATTAATTTTAATAAATATGAAATTAATAATTTTTAAAATTTTGAAAAAATAAACTTATCCATTTAAGAATATTCGTTAAATTTTAGTCACTATCGTTTAAATAAGCAAAGTACTTTAATCGATTTACAATAATTTCCTAATTGGAATTTTTTAGATTTTAAAGTTAGCATACCTTATAATGGTTGCAATAAACTTATATAAATAAAACTAATTTTAATAAAATAGGCTTAACCAAATTTAAAAATTATTCATATTTTGTTTATATAAGATTTTATTGATAATTTCATAGAAATTCCTATTACTATTAATAATGAAACATTTAAAATTAAATTATATTATGAAACTAATATAAAAGATTTTTTTGCTCATATTGAAAATAATTAGGATTTATAATAAGATATTTCTTTTTTAAAAAACTTATAGGTAACCAGTTAGTATATTAAACATGTTATTTTTATTAGATGAGGGTTTTAGTTATTAAAAAGTGTTTTTGAATAAAAAAACATTTATAAAGATACACTAATACTTCTTTCAATACTATTAATTATTTAATATTTAAAAACATTTTTAATATTTTTGAATATCTTCTACTGGTACGGAGAAACTAAGTTTATATTAAGAAACAATATATAAAAAATTTTTAGTTTCATACAAGGGAAAGATGAGAATACTGTTGAACATTATCATTAGAATTTATTATTTTTAAAATAAATGGTAACAACTGCTGTTAAAATATGTGATTTTGTAAATAGTAAACTAGGTAATAAAAATTGAATTTATTTTTTAAACTTTTTTAGGTATTTTTGTTGGATGATTTTATTTGTAGGATTTATTTTAATTTATTTTCTTAGTTTTTCACTAGTATTATAAATTATAGCATTATCAATTTATATTGCTAAATATAAAAATTAGATAAAAAATTAAATTGGTAATTTTGTTATATATTTTTCTTATAAAAATTTGTCATAAAACAACATTTTAAATAGTATTTAAAATATTCTCAATAGAGATTCTTAATAAAAACAAATAAGCGTTTCGAAAAAAGATTACTATATTTATTAATAATTAGTTTTTATAATGTTAAAAGTATTAGATAAATTTACAAAATTTTCTTTAAAATTACCATAGTTAAACTTTGGATTTAATGATTTATAGCCGATATTATCTGCAAAAGCTTTGGAAATTCATTATTTAAAACATCATTAAAATTATATAAATAACTTTAATTAAGGATTATTAGAACTGAATTAAATAGTAAAAACTAATTTTAATATCGATTAGTAATTAAAACTAAATCAGCTAACAGATTAACTCAAATTTAATCTTGGAGGACATGTTAATCATAGTTTATATTGGTAAAGTTTGTCCCCTATTAATAAATATGGAGGAATTTTACCTTAAAAAAATTCTAAATTTTATTAAGCAATAATAAGGCAATTTAAAAGTTTTGAAAATTTAATTGATTAAATAAAGCTACATTGCATATAATTTTAAGGTAGTGGATGGATTTGTTTAGTATAGAATATTAATACATAATAATTAGAAATAATTTCATTAAAAAACTAAAAAACATTATTGGATAATTAATATAAACCTTTAATTATTATTGATTTATGGGAACATGCTTATTATTTAGACTATTAGCATAAAAAATGAGAGTTTATTGATAAGCTATTTCAAATTATGAACTGGCAAATAGCAGAATAAAAATTCGAAATCGAAGTAGAATCACAAATATTTAATTAAAAATTATAAATATTTTATTCGAGAATTTATAATGAATACTTAATAGAATATAGTTTAGCTATTTTATATTATGTCTAAAGACTAAAATTAAATTAATAGAGAAAATGCTCATAAAGCTATATAATATTGTATCGAATAAACTCCAAACTAATTTATTTCTGAAATTTGTGTCTTTTTAAATTCCTAGTAAAATGATGTTAGTTTAATATATACTGTTTTAGTAGGATTAAACTCTGCAATTTAAAATAAAATAATCGCGCTATATAAAAAGCTGAGTCAGGCTGAAAAAGAAACTCTTGTATAAACATCTTTGAAATTATTAATTCATTAAAATTGAGGTATATAAATTCAAGCTTCTAATTTAGTAAGTAATTGCTTTATATGCAGCTTTAAATATGACAACAAAATAGAAGATTTTATAGATAATATAATTGAAAATATTCAAAACAACGACCCTATGATTAAAAAAGTCTCTATCGAAATTTTAGGTTTTATTTGTGAAAAAATTCCTTGAAATGATATTTTATAATTACCTGAAAATCTCTCATAAAATCTTTTAAAAGGAATTTGTTACGGATTATAAAATTCAGAAGAATTGGTAATTGATTCTTTAAAGGCTTTAAGATTATCCTTGGGTTATTTTAAATAATTTTTTAACATTGAAACAATAAGAGAATATATTTTAAATCTTTTAATATAAAACTATGATAAATATCTATAATAATAGAATTTTGATATTGTTAATGAAGCAAGTCACTGTTTATTAGAAATATGCATATTTTAGTATTAAAACTTAGATAAATATTATTAGATTATTTTTGAGAAAATTTTTAAACTTTCTTTATCAAATTCACAAATTCTTAAGAATTTGTTTTTATTGTTTTTTAATGAATTATTGAAATAAGAATTTATTAATCCAAAAGGTTATTTTGCTTTAATATATAATCAGCTATTTTAATCAACTGATGTTATAATAAAATAAATTATAAGCTAAGAATAAGATGACAATTTTATACAAGATATCAACTATTGCATTGAATTATTAAAATAAATAAATTAAATTTATTATTCTTAAACAGCTTCTAATATCATATAATTAATATGATAAAATCTTTAATAATAAAATTAATAAACTTGAATTTATACTATTTGTTTAGTAAATAGTTTAATTTTTAAAAACTTTTATGAACAGAGTGAAATCAAGTCTTTTTTAGAAGAAATTATAAAGTATTTAATAATTTTCCTAAAAGATAAAACATTAGAAATAAGTTAATTATCAGCATAAATTTTAATAAATGTATCTAAATACTAACCATTGTTATTTACATTAGGTATGAATGGTCTATTTGTATAAAATGCTATAAAAACAATATTTTAGCTTATTGATAACAATTTAAATCCTTTACTTTAGCATCAAGTAAAATCTGTTTGCATTATATAGTCAAACATAAATAATAATCTAAACTTAGAATCTTTAGAGTATAAAAAGCAAGATGAGGTTAGAAGAATATTGGATAATTTTATTCATGATTTTTTTCCAATTTTATTAGAAAAACTATTAGTCATTAAAGATAAAGTAATGTAATTAACAATCAATAATCTATTAGTAACAATGATAACACATATTCATAGTTCTTAAAACATAGTAAAACATTATGAATTATTATCTAAAAATATATAATAAATTATGTAAACTTACTAGCATAATGAAAATAATGAAATAATAATTTAATCTAGCTTAGAAATATTCTATAATTTATTATCAAAAAAAGTATTCTAAAATCCAAGAGTTTAAGATTTAATCTCCTTAGAATAGATAACTAACGATGTAAATAGTTTATTTTAATTCATTTATAAATAAATTCGAGTATTTGAATTCTCAGCATTATGCTTTACCTATCTTTTAGCCACCAAGGGAAAATAAATGTAATAATATTTAGCCTAAGATTTACAATTAATAAATCTTTTTTTAAGAAACCCAAAAAACGAATTTGAATTTTTGGAAGGTGTTGAGTCGTAGTTAGTTTTAGTCATTACTTATAGCTAAGATATTTAAAATTATTTGGACGAGTAAGTAAATATTTCAATATAAAATATATTGAATCCCAATATTTCAAGAAAAATAAGTGTTTAACTATTAAAATTACTTATTTTGATATTTAGTAATTGTTCTAATTTATTTTATAAATACTTTGAAAGGGTCTCAAAACTAATGACTTTATTATATGATGGAAATATTTATCTTTTAAAAACCCCTGACTAAGATAAAGAATTTTCAGATGAATTTTTATTTTATTATTTTAGCTTTATGTAGATTTCTGTTATAATTTACTCTATCGATGCTGCTAAGTAGAATGTTTAAAATGGATAGTTTATAGAGCAATTCATTTAATAAAGTTTTAATTTAGTTGTTTCAGAGCCTTTTTTATAGAATATAAATCAAGATTCTTATGTATACTAATGTAGCTTTGCTATATTTATAATGGATTATGCGCTTAGGACAAAATAAAAAAGCATATTTGAGTCTGACTTTTTAAAGGTTAAAATTAGCTAATTATAAGCAATACAAAAACAGTTCTATAATTCAATATATGAAAAAGAAAAAAGAGATTTATTAACAAATGTAGTTTCTTTGTATGAGATAAATCAGAAATTAGTTTAATAATTTATAAAATTTTATAATAATAATGTCACCGAAATAATTTACATAAGAGAATGGTATGATTGGTAAAAAAGAAAGATAGAGAATAAAAAATGAATAATAAGAACAAAGATATTTAAAAGAAAAAGAGGATTAAAGCTGGAAAGAAACAGATAAAAATATAATAAATAAAGAATCTTGAAAGATTGAAAAATTATAGTTAGATTAATAAAAAAGATTATAACAATAATAAAAGAAAGAGTTGGAAAAATAAGATGAATAAAATATGATTAAGGTTAATAAGAAATATTAGGAGTAATAAGAGGCTTTGAAAAAAGCTTAGTAAAAACAATAATAATCCTATTCTTAAAATAATTAAATTAATGAAGTATAAAAATCTTAATAATAACTGAAGGAAATTGAAGAAGAAATTAGCCATTTGGATTTATAGGAACATTTAAACGATAAATAAATTAAAAATTAATTTGATGATTTTTATGAAAGTGAAATAAAAGACTTAAAAATATAGCATCCAAATTATACTAGAGATGAATACAATAGTTTAATATGGAAAAAGTTTAAAAAAATGCATAAAGATATATTATAGAAAAAATAACTATAAAACTAATATTATTATTATATTTTTTTATTTCTTTTAATAAATAGATTTTAGCAATTTAATATTTAATCTTCTTCTTAAGTATTAAATTCTCTATAATTTTCTTATTATTAAACAAATATTGTTTTTTAAGGCTGTTTCTTAATTTAATTCTTCATATTCCTGTAT
>JACCDV010345734.1_pt1 | contig 14242 bp, 23 predicted proteins | sample 7446131 | NCBI WGS metagenome assembly JACCDV01 (sample SAMN15323448, study PRJNA562643) | freshwater metagenome | isolation source: river surface water | place: USA:Blue River Watershed | collected 2017-08-17 | reverse complement strand
GTCTTATAACATATTTCCCATCTTTATTCAAATCTCAATATATATAACACCCTAAACGAATGCTAACAATCGACAAGGCAAACGAACTCTAAGTCATCGACAAGATACCCTCACCCCTTACCGAACCCGCCTTCACCTAGAAAAAACCCCTATGGGTCAAGTAGAGCAAGCACCCCACCATAGCCAATAAGGAGATCGCGAGCAAGAAGTACGAGTTCATAAAAATCGGGAGGACCTTCGGACTGTAGACCACGAGATACATGTCCTTTGCAAGAGGCCACCTGTTTTACTACGACGTAAGCAAAAGATGATCCCTAGGGCTAGTCTGACAAATAGTACAAAGGGTACTGCTCGCTATAAAACGTGTATGCGGAGTGGCTGGCCCTCAAGACCAATCGTTACCTCTTCTTCCTCACCAATGGAAGCGAAAGCTGCTATTTCTACTTCAGTCTGCCTCTCTTCTGGCAGGACTGCAGGTCCCTCATGGCCAAACATGTCATACAGCTAGACTTCAAAGAGCAGTATGAGGTCAATGAACAGATAGGCAAGGGCAGCTTTTCCAAGGTAACTCGCAAAACTAACGTAGGTTTTCAGAGTGAGGCACGGTAGCAATAAAAGATAGTTCGCAGCTAAGATAATAAACAAGAAGGACAAACACAAAATCTGCACGAAGCCACTGGTGCTCGAATAGAGGAAGATACTGAGATTGATAAAAAGTTAGTACGTCTACAAATTCTAGGAACTTTTCTAGGAAGAGGAGTACTATGTGGTGATCCTGGAGTATCTTCCAGGCAAGGATCTCATGACTTTGTTCAAGGAGAAGAAAGTCAACGAGCCCAACATTGTTACCTTCCTCCTCAGGCAGATCCTCGAAGGACTGAGGGATATCCACAAGGCCAACATAATCCACCGGGACCTTAAACCCCAAAATATCCTGATAAACTTGACCAACCTCAAGCCTTTCATCATCGACTTCGGTCTCTCCCTCTACCTCGACTAAACCGTCAGCATGAAGTCCTACAAGCGATGCGGGACCATGGGATACATGGCTCCCTAGGTAATAGAGAATACAGGGTAGAGCAAGAAAGCCTATGGGACGAAGTGCGACATCTTCAGTTTCGGCATTATCGCGCACATGCTGCTGGTTGGGTACAACCCCCTCAAGGGGGAAAACTACGATGAGACGTTCGAAAAGAATAAAGCCTGCGATATAAACCTGGACAAGAAGCTCATCAATAACCAATATGGAGACCATTGCTTCATGTTTCTCACCAAGTGCCTCTGCAAGTATCCACAGTTTAGGCTAGATGCGTAGCAGGCGCTCAATAGTTAGTTCTTCAAGAATTAGAAGGATAAGGAGTAGTCTTCCTCGACGTTCGACGAGAAGAAGAAAAATCTATTTCAATCTATCCAAAAATGATAATAATTTTCATCTATCCGTGTATAATAAGGCAAAGTATATATCCAAAGGTGGTTTTTGAATAATCCAAGCCTTTAGTCAATAATGTCTATGCAAACTGTCAATAATTCTTTGTTTTCTTTCTATTTTTCATAGTTATAATAAAAGTTCAAATGTCAACTAATCGCTTCGGAGCCTACCGCCCCAAGCTCGACGAGACCCAAAATAAAGACCTCACTCCCAAATCATCTAAATATTCTCCTAAAATTTCCCCCGTCTTCTCAAGCATGAGGGCAGGCATGACCCTAAAGCAGGATCCCTCGACAAAGATAAAGATAACCAAGCCGTCCACAACAAAAAATACACAATAAAGCGCACCATACTTCCACAGTAAAGAGAACGGCGACAAGAAATTATTCTACAACTCAAACAAAAGACTGTAATTGACAAAGAATTCAAATGTAAAGAATAGTTATTAGTATCAGCCTCGCTCCAAATCCAAATCACCCGCAAAGCAAGTCTAGTAAATCATAAGGGAGGAAGTCTTCATACAGCCCAAGACCTTCAATATTCAGGAAAGGGGAATCAAAACCTATTAGAACGAACATCCAACCATACCCAAGGTACTCACCACCATCTCCAACTTCGAGCCAGCCAAACACTCCAAAAACGGCAATGGCACTATCCGAGCTTACTCTGCCTCCACCAACCAGGGACCAGTGCGAGAGTACAATGAAGATCGAGTCGCAATTATACTGAATTTCGCCAAGCCATAGCATGTCACTGACTGGAAGAAACCTGCTTATTTCGGCGTTTTCGACGGACACGGAGGGATGCACTGCGCCGACTTCCTAAGAGATAACCTTCACACTTTTATTTCCAAGTAAAAAACGTAAAAGTACTCTTATGTAGGTTTCCCAACAAGATGGAGGAAGCCATAAGGGTGGGGTTCTAAAAATGCTAAAAAGCCTTCCTTGAGCAGTCGTACCTGGGCAAGCTGGACAAGTCAGGGTCCTGCGGACTGATCTCCTTCATCTATGGCAAAGAGTGCTATATTTCGAATGTGGGAGACAGCAGGGCGATAATGAGTTCCCGAAGGGGGCAGTTGATCCGCGAGCTATCAACCGACCACAAGGCAAGCGACGACTACGAGCAGAAGCGAATAATCGACGCAGGGGGGAGGATCTATCAGTAATCATCCATTAAGATAGGACAAAGATTCGAAATATAAACCCCAATATGAAAATATTCTATGAAGGATAGGAACATAACTTCATACTAGGGCCGCATCGTGCCTTCCCAGGAAGACTCTCAGTTACAAGAACTTTTGGCGATATTTAGGCCAAATTCGCAGAATTCGGCGGAAACTCCAAGGCGATAATCTGCACACCTTAGATAACGTCTGTGTCTATAACATAAGAAGACGATTTCATCATTCTGGGCTGTAAGTCTTTCCTAACAAAGGCGACGGAATATACGACAAACTCTCGAACTCCTAAGTAATCGAGGTGGTCTGGTAGACATTCAGGCGAGACAAGGGCACTTTCCAAACCCTCCACGAATTCTGCGGCAAGGCAGTATAGAACATCATGAAGCTAGCATTCAACAAGAAGACACTGGATAATATAACGGTTGTGATGATTGCATTTGAAGGGCTAGAGTCTTTCTTTCAGACTCAGATAGAGGTGAAGCCGCCCACTGCCGATATGACCAATGCTGAGGTGCGCAAAAGCAAAGGGATTTCCAAGATGTAAAATTCATTTTAGAGAAAATATGTAGGAAGGAGCGTATCACCATCGAACTACAATTCTCTAAGGGCAAAGAGCTACTATCATCCTTCTTGATTTTTCATACAGTTAAGCCAATACTTCACCCTCCCAAAGTTCATAGGCGGATATGGATATATAATCGTGGATTGATTTGTGACTATAATTAAATGGTGGATTGCGACTTCTTCACGGACTTCAATAAGGAACTGACTGTCTATAGCAACCGTCTCTTGCTCGAGTTCAAAAAGTGCGATTACAACCTCGAACTGTACCTCTATGTTTTATGGCTAGGGCCTTCCCCTACACCACCTGCACCAAGATCCCCAAGGAACCCAAAAATCAAAACTTCAGGAAGGTAACACTCACTTCATTTAGAAAGTCAACATCAAGGCAGTCTACGGCATCATAGAGATGGAGGTGAATAGCTACCTTATCGCCGTCACGAAGGCCTCTCTGATCGGGCAGATTTTCCACAGGAAGATCTTCCAGGTGCTCAAGATGGAGTATTTCTGCCTGGCCGAGAAGGAGAGCGAGAAGGATAAGAAGTATCTCAAAGGGCTCGACGTCTTATTTTCCAATAAATTCTGGTACTTCTCGGACGAGTATGACCTGACCAACTCCCTCCAACAATTCGTCAACTCCAACTACTCCCTCCGCAACAAGAGAATCGAGTATATGTACAATTCCAACTGGATCGACGATTTCCTCAAGCTCAAAGCCTACGAGTGGATCACGGGATTCATCTCGGGATTCATCTCGATTGGGTTCACTCATGTGGGAGCCAGCAGTTCATGCGACATTGCCTTGATTACTCGCAGGGACAAGCGAAGGCAGGGGAAGAGGTGGATCATTCGAGGGTGTGACTTCGATGGCAATAGTGCCAATACTGCAGAAACGGAGATGATTCTTTTGACTGAGCAACAAGGCAAGGAGCATCTTTTCTCCTATGTACAGCTTAGAGGGTCCATGCCTTTCATTTGGAAGCAGACTCCAGATTTGAAGTGGAGTCCAAAGGTGACCATCCATCCTAGTGACAAACTCAACAGCGACATAATTTCCAAAAACTATGCGGATATCAAAAAAGGATACGAAAATTGCAGTCTGGTCAATCTAGTCGATAAGAAGGGCTCACAGGGAAGACTGGGAGAGTACTTCGAGAAGATGCATCGTGCCACATAGGACGAATCTATGAAATTGGTATGGTTCGACTTCCATGCAGAGTGCAAAAATATGAAATACTAAAACCTATCCAAACTGTTGGACCAACTCAGCAGCTAACTCTAAAACTATGGGTATTTCTATATATAAGTGCCCAAGAGCGAGCGATAGAACGAACGTCCAATCCGAAAGAATATTCAAAAGGGCATATTCAGGACCAACTGCATGGACTGCCTTGACCGGACTAATGTTGTGCAGTCAGTATTCGCAAGGCAATTGCTCCTGGGCTGGCTCAATAAGCTCGTCATGGTCAGCAAAAGTCGAGGCAACTCAGCCTTCTAAAAGCTCCCTTAAGCACTTGAGGAAATATTCAGGGCCCAATGGACAAAGAATGCTGACGCAGTGAGCATTCTCTACTCGGGCACTCCCGCAATGAAGACCGATTTCACAGCGACAGGTAAGCGAACAACGAAAGGAGCAATAAACGACGGGTACTTCGGAGTGAAAAGGTACTTTTTGGGCAATTTCTATGACTCTAGAGACCAGGACTTCATTGACTTCAGTTTGGGTAAGATAAAGCCCAAGAAAAACAATGCCTAAGTCATCAAGCATTCCCCTTGCAATTCCCTATACTTCCTCCTTTTCCTCGTAAGATCAATAATATCTCAGGTTGTACTCTCTTTCTTCTTGCTCGGACAAGTGGTCGACGATGTCCTCCATGATCACCCAGTCACCTTCCACTATAAGATACTCGCGGGATTATTGGGAACTGGAACCTTACTTTTCATGGCGAGAATGATGAAAGGAATCGTGTTGAGAAAACCAGTGAAAGCAGAAGACCATCTTTGATATGTTATTCTTAATTTATAAGGAATATAATAAACCAACTAATTTATATTATAATGTGTTAAAGTTTAGAGAGACAATGGTGCGAACCCCAACCCCATCCTAGCGGCCTCTCAACCCTTATATCATAAAAATAAGAATCTCAGCCCTCCAAAGCTATATTGAATCGCTTCCGAGGACTCCTTTGATAATTTTCTAATGATAGAAAAACAGATGGGAAGCCAAAAACATGAACTTGGATGGTTTTAAAGAGAAAAATATAAGCAAATCCCAAACAGAAGACTCACATTTAATCAGAAAATGAAAGGCAATCCAAATTCCAACCTCAAAAGAACCAAGAGTGCGAGATACTAATAGTTAGATTCATCGTTCAAAAAGCACAAAAAACCAGAATTCCCTTCCTAGTTCGCATGCTCATTCTGGAAACTCTTAGAATAAATGAATAAAAAAGCAAAATGCAACAATATTTACAGAACTACTTGGATGCATTACTTATGTAGTTTGAAGAATTAAGTACTAAACCAAAGTGCTATATTGAAATAATGCTTGTCTTGAGGGAGGGAATAGAAAATTGTATTAAGTATGGAAAGAGGATTGAAAATAGTGAAGTAATTATCTGAGAGAAAAATAAGAAAAAACAAGCTTATTTTTAATATAAGGGGGAAAATATATTGATTTTAGCATTTGTTTTATTAAATAAAGATAAATTTATAATAAATTTGGTCTGCTAAGTTTTATCCTACCCCCCAAAAAGCAAAAAATGGATGAAATCGATCAAACAGTACTCTTCAAAGCATATAAACAAACAATAAGCAATTGGTTATATGCGTTGGGATCGATTGCGTTCCTTTTCCAAAAGGGAGTTGGAGATATTTTCTACTCAACATTTCGATAAAGAATATTCATATCTCCATAGTTGCTGTATTCTCCACACTAAGCCCGTTTATGTGCGCGTTTTATATGTGTCGAACCCACCCTATCCGAGATTTCAAGGGAGAACAAAGAATAAATAAATATTCGAAAAATATAGTAGAAATTCATAAAAGATTCAAAACTACCAAAAGTCGATCCTCCCGCCCTTCCTTTAACTATAACCAGGCAAGGACAGTAAAGAACGGCATTTTTTTATATTTTTATTATTTATGAGAATTCTTAGAAATTCCCAAAATACAACTTTTATCGCAAATATACCCCTTCCCTCTTAAAGATGAGTATTCGTGCTGATACAGGGTAGGTGGTGGGCGGTATATTATTTTGTGTGGGGCTTCTGTGCGCTTTAATAGAAAACTAGTTTGTTCTATATTATTATTTGATCGAATAAATTAGTCAGGTATCGATGGGTTGCTAATAATCACACCTCACCAAACTCACCTCTGACGAGGACATCCCCGAGAAGGAGCATAAGTCCAACAATAGGAAAAAAAATAAGAACGAGCGACTAAACGCCATGATTTCTTCCGAGGAGATCCACGAAAATATTAGGAAGGTGGACATCGAGAAGACTGCAATCGAGCTGTAGTTCATCGAGCGGGCCATTTCCAAGCACTTCCTGCTGTTTAAGCTGACCAAGCCGGAGAGAAGGGAGCTCGCGCACGCAATGGAAGCATATGAAACCTAGGCAGGCGAGTACGTTTTCGAGCAGGGGAAGCCAGCGAGCATGTTCTTCATCATCTACGAGGGGTAGGTGCAGATAGAGATAAATAACGCCGCCGTGAAGGTGATGAAGAAGGGCGATTTCTTCGGGGAACTGGCCATCATCTACTCCTCCCCGCGCTCGGCCTCAGTCAAAGTCACCGAGAAGTGCACCTTCTGGTGTCTGTCCCAGCACATCTTCCTCAAAATACAGAAAGAAATGGTCAAAAATAACTATAAAATTGCCAAACCCTACGTCAATAAAATACCCATCTTCAAATATCTGACCTCCAAGCAAAGAGACTCCATCAGCTATCACATGAACACTCTCCAGTACAAGGAAAACTAGGTCGTCTTTAAGGCTGGGGATGCAGCCACATCCTTCTACATCATCCTCGAAGGAGTCATCGAGATCGATATACCCGGCAAGCCAGCTTTGCAGTTGAACAAAGGAGAGTCCTTTGGGGAAGTCTGCCTCAAACCCAACCAAATCCGCTCTGGAACTGCAAAATGCATTGAAAAGACACAACTTTTGGCCATTGGAAGATAGGACCTGAAATTCTGCCTCGGGGGCAAAGTCTAGTAATAAATCCTCTTCCACAACATCATAAAGTGGTCACTCCGACGCTCCTCAGCCTTCTCCTCGATCAGCAACCAATAACAATAAAAATTCATCACATCGGGAGAAATAATCCTCAAAAAGCATGACTAGATAATCGCCAAAGGGGGAGACAACAATGAATACCTCTATATCTGCCTCGAGGGCAGGATCAATGACTATTAAATCGGGTATATCATCAATGAGGCATACGCGCTCGAGGAAGATACGACTTTGTTCATATCGAGTGAGACACTCGTGAAGAAAGAGACCGGGTTTATCTTTATGATTGCCTTGAAGAATATACAGAATAAGAAGAATAAGGAGAAGGCTATACACAGTTCGGCTGCACTCAAGGATTCAAAGTCATCCTCCAATACTCTGAAGACCCTCAGTGGGTCCAACCTCAAACTTGACTTCAAGGACCTATACATTCTCTGTAAGTTGGGATAAGGACAGATGGGAAAAGTATTCTTGGTCGAAAACAAAAAAACCTAAAAAAGATATGCCTTAAAATGTGTTTAGAAGAATTTGGTCGTAAAGCATCAAATGTAGAAATTTTTGAAATGCTAAAAGGAAATTCTTCAAATGTGTGACTTCCCACTAATAGTAAAGCTTACATAGAGCTACAAAGATACGCATTTCGTGTATTTACTGTTAAAGTACATCTAAGGTGGGGATTTCTTTGATTTCCTGTCAGACCTCGGCATTTGTGACAACAACACTGCAAGATTTTACTTCGGATGCTTCCTCATCATCTTGGAGTATCTTCATAAGAACTGTGTCGTGTACCGTGACCTCAAACCTTAAAATGCAGCCATTGATGCAAATGGATATCTTCACTTGATTGACTTGGGCACGGCCAAACTTCTGACTGAGGAATCCGATGCCGGCTTTAGGACTTTCACCATCATAGGTACAATCTATCTTATTTAGGAACTCCTCACTATATGGCGCCTTAGGTGTTCTAAGCCAAGGGATATTCGTTCTCAGTCGATATCTGGAGCCTGGGAATCATCCTCTATGAGATGGTCTGCGGGATATTGCCCTATGGGAGCTACTCGGACGACCCAGTGAGCATCTATCAGTAAATCTAGAAAAGTCCCCTGAAGTTCCCCAAGAACTACACGGACAGCAGCGGGAAGGAGCTCATCACAAGGCTTCTCCAGAAGCACCCCGAGAAGAGAGCAGTGGATGATTTCTCAGAAATAAAGCATATGGACTATTTCAGAAATTTTAACTGGAAACTGCTATAGAGCCAAAAGATGGTTGCGCCCATTCGCCCCAAAATTTCCTAGACCAAGTTCGCAGGAAGAAGTCAATATCTTTTGAACTACTTACAGAAGTAAAAGTTAAAAATGGACAAGCCAATAACCTCCAATAATAAGTGGGATTAAATATTTTGATCTTTTTAGATTTTATAATAAACACTATTCTTCGATTTACCTTTCCCCTCTCCAATAAAATTATTATAACTTTTCTTAAGGGGATGAACAAAAGAGTGAACTGCCTTCGGGGCCAACCCCCAACCCCAAAAATAAACACTTTTTCCTATTACTTTTCATTTGTTATCCTCCTTGATTTTTAATCTCTCGATATAAGATATTATTGTTAAATGAAATAATAATAATTATGCCTTAATACGAAAATTCTAAAATAATATTACGTTTTCCCAATTATCGACACGTATTTCATCAATTTTCACCAGATTATGAATCTTAGTGCACTTAGTTTTGATCATATAACTCGAAACACAAAAGACATAAATAAACATCAATCAACATTCGCACTCAAATACGCATAATTTACACTGTAATTAGCGGGAAACCCTCACAACGAACCTTTCTCATTCAACCATCCCCAAAATACACGGTAATTCCCCGATAAACAATGAATCTGGCGCTGCCCAAACAGATAAATTTCAAAGAAACCAAAGTTAATTTGGGTTAGAACTATGAAAATGGATAAAAATGCAGTGTATTCGTTAATCTTGCGTCCAAATGTCGACAAGTAAGTACTGGATTTTATTTCCTCCACAAAAGTTAGCTAATTTATAATAAATATATATATCACTTTAAAACTATGGAAAAAGGTGATTGCACTCCCAAATCATTTCTCAAAACCAAATAAATGAGGTAAAAGTATTAATGCGGCATATGCTTTGAGGTTTGTATCAAGCCCACCCGATGCAAGGGGCCTTGTGGACGCATCTACTGCATGAAATGCGTTTCGGATTCAAGGCAAGTCCTCGACAGATGTCCCAACAGGTGCAGTGCACCCTTCTATGTTGAACCCATCCCAGACATCGAAATCGACTTCTTCTGCCCCTACAACCCATCTGAGTGCAGGCACTCCATCAAGACCCTCAAGGCCTTTAACGAGCACTACCTCAAGTGCGAGTACGTCTCCCCTGAGGAGGTGCACCTGAAGATGCTCCAAAAATAATACAAGTGCCTCAGGGGGCACCAACTCTAATTTTTCATTGGATCCTATTAAGAAATGATTTCTTCGATATGCGCCCAATGCAATGAGCAAAAACTTTGCAGGTCTTACTGCAGAATCTGCCAGAAGTTTTACTGTGTCTCTTGTAGGGTCCCGCCCTGCTCCAAGGAAGGCTGCCCCATAGGCCACAGCTACAACTTCCAACGCATCGCCAACATCAACTACATCTGCGATATCTGTGGCATCAGCACTGCGGTCAGCAACGACGGGGTCTATGACGACAACCACTGCAACTTCGGCATCTGCGAGGCCTGCTACTCATAGCTCCCTGACAAGTTCGACCAGTCCAAGCCCAAGTCCATCATCGCCAACATCAACACTCGCTGTTCCTGCGGCCAGACCCTCATCTACAGAAACAGGGTCCACTCCCCCTCGGCCTGCGAGCTCTGTAAGAGGGTAAAATAGTGCCCAAAATACTGCACGAACTGTGAGCTAGGTTACTGTGTGGACTGCAAGCTGATGGACATCCATTCGGACCATACTTGCGCCCTGGGCCACACCATCGCGCGGACCAACTTATCTAACCATGAAGCCTTCCGCTTGAAATAGAACTTACACGGGTGCATGAAGTGCGGCAGCAAGCACAATGAATACTTCTATGACCAGAAGTGCTTTATCAGGCTCTGCGGGAAGTGTTACGAGTATTGCATGAAGGTCACAACAGATAAGGAGAGGCCAGTCCTGCTCAAATGCGAAAAAAGCCACGCTCTGATGTATATTAATGGGCCGAAAGACCACATGGCTGAGTGTTGCATCTGCCGCGAGGAAAAGATAGTGAAGTTGGCCTGTAATTACTGCGAGGAGGATATGAGATTTTATTGCTTCTAGTGCAGACCGATTCCCCTGAAGACATGCTACTACCTCCACGAGCTGCTTGAGGGGACATTCGAGCAACCCAGAGAGTGCCATTTTTGCATATAGGAAGGTAAGGATTTCTTTTATTGCAAAAAATGTCTCTTCTTTGTTTGCAAGGCATGCGAGAAATCGAACCGAGAGCACTACATGGAGGAAGAATAGTAGTAATGCTGCCAGGGGTGCGAGATGTAGGAGGAGGGGTGAGATGGACCTGTTGATTTAGATTATATTTCAGTTTTCCCATTATTCCCTATATAATAATTCACCCTTTTATTATAGTATTATAATCATTGTTGATGCCTGTGGCCAAGAAGAACAAGCTGGTCTCCCTCACCAAGGTCAAGCCCAAAGTCAGGGAGCACAAGGAGTTCATCCTCAAGAAGGTGCACACTTTCCTGGATAAGTACAAATACCTCTATGTCCTCTCTTTTGACAACATGAGCACCAATAACTTCAAGTCCCTCCGTGAATCACTCACGGACTCCAAGTTCCTCATGGGCAAAAATAAGGTCATCGGAGTCGCACTCGGCACCACTGAAGAAAATACCTACAAAACCAATACCTATCGTATTTCACAGGATTTGAAGGGCCATTGCACTTTGTTCTTTACCAATAAAACTAAGGAATAATGCGAAGAAATATTCACTAAGTTCGAGGAGGAGGAGTTTGCAACAGGTGGAGCCATCGCGCAAGAAACCATTGTTCTTTAGAAGGGCTTTGAGAGTCTGAAGAGATTCAGTCATTCGATGGAGCCCTACCTGAGGCAGCTTGGACTTCCCACTCGTCTGGTCAACTCCCAAATCGAGCTATTGAGTGATTACTTACTGGCCGAGTAAGGAAAGCCCCTAACCGTATAAAAATGTAAGATCCTGAAGCTTTTGTAGAGGAAGATGTCGCGACTAAAATTCCAAATAAAAGGTGTTTACGACGGCAAATCGTATAAAAGGGTATGAAAATGATAGATGTATCTTTATTTACTTGCACTCTTTCAAAATCACTGGCTGGAAAACATTTCTTCCCTACTCTGGTTGAGCATCTCCTCTGCCTTCTCATACTGCCGATCATTCGGCTCAAGATTTTCTCCATACTGTATTGTCTGGTCAGCTTAAAGGAGGAGCTCGCGGATACTGTCTTCGTCCTTGAGGTTGAGTGGCTTTAGACTTACTATATCATTATTGTTTATTATCTTCTTTATCTGGGAATAGAATGACCCATTATCACTGTCGTGGCTGTCGTACTCGTCCACTGTGAAGTAAGCCAGGTATTTCTCGATCTTTTGCTTGTCGGGCACCAGGTCGCATTTGGTGAGGACCGTGATGGAGGGGAGTTATAGTGCGATCTGGATGGAGAGGGACCTGGGTAAATTGGGAATTACTGGAGGAAGCCAGAGAGGAATTTGTTCTCGTCCTGGATGAAGTTGATGTCCATCATGTACATCGAAATGAGAGAAAACCCATAGTTTTGTAGGTTTCTTGTTATTTAGCGGAAAAAGTCGCGGTCATTGTACAGCTATATCTGTCCTGGACAATCGAAAATAACATAGTCGTCCTCCCCTACGAATTCGTTAAGTTTTTCCTCGAACCAGGACTGGTTCTGAAGGAAATACTCCATACAGAATAGTAACCCTCCATTGGGCCCCAACTCCATTTCCTCCATAACTTCCTACAAAGTCACCAATTCCTTGATATCTATCTAACCCATTCTTTACCCACGTCGCAGCGATAGGTATTGTACTATGCTGCGGGATCGAGATTGAATATAATGATATTTCTTTGCAGTGTTTCCGCCATCTCTTGCATTACCTTGCAATACGTTGACTTTGTTATTAGTGCATTTACCTTGCCTGAGCCTGCGGGGCCGATTACCATCTGTCCGAAGTATATCCCTTGATTCATGTGGGTTGAACTAAGTTGATAATAGATTATACTAATGCATGCATATAACCAAATGTGCACTTGTAAGGGGAAACAATTTTATGGACAATTTAGAGGCTTTTGAGAATCAAAGTTATTATTTTTTGATGATTTTGATCGTTTTTACCAACGATTATTGATGCAATAACAAAAGAAGCAGTCGAAACGGGCAAAAATCTTTCGGTCTAAAGCCAGGCCCACTACAACTAAGCTGATATTAGATTCTGATATTAGATAAGACTAAATGTATTAAATGTATGTATGTTATAACATAAGTGCATTTGGAAGGAAAGACTAATTGAAAAGAGAATTTTATAGGGCTTTGAGAATAAAAGTTATTGTTTGATAATTTTGATCGTTTTTACGAACGATTATAAATAACATAACAAAGGAAGCAATCGAAATGGGAGAAACTCTTTCGGTCTAAAGCCAAGCCCACTACCCCTCAACCCTAACCTTCATCTAATCCGTCTAAGACCGCAATTTCAGTCACATTGACATCTACCGTACAAAAGAAGCCCCATATTAATACGTTATGGATTTCAAAAAAAATTTCATCGAGGACAACGAAAGAATGAACAAATATATGCGCTTTATCCAACAAATAAAAAATATGGATCATAAGAATATAGCCAAAATACATCATAACGAACTTATCTAAGGTACACCCCCTAACATTTAGAAAATCATATGTGCATAAAACACAAGAAAATCCATACCTTTTGCAATTACTATAATTTCACGCTCGAAGCCGCGGTGGAGAAGAAGAAAATCCAGGACACCTTCTTCCCTGAGACGGAACTAATATACATTATGGGTTCGCTTCTTGAAGCGGCAGGCTACCTGCAGAAGTACGGCATTTCGCTGGGGGAGTACAGAACCCGTTCGATCTACCTAAGCCCCTAGGGCTACATAAAGCTCTACCTGCTCGAGGTGTAATAGGACAACAAGCACAGTTGTTACTTCAAGGTCTCTGCCTAGCGCGAGCAGATCGACAACTACATTCTTTCTCCATAGCAACTGCACCACATAAACAACCTGGAGTACTAGATCAAATACGACATCTATAAATCAGATGTCTTTGCAATTGCCATGGTCATCCTGGAGTTGATTACGCTCGATAAGTCTAAGTTCTACTACAACGAGGGGAAGACTGAGCTCAAGATTGAGAGGATTTCGTTTGATATATCGAGCATGGGCAAGAATTATAGTGAGGCCTTTATCGGATTGTTGAAGCATTGCTTGCAGCCTGTCCCAGGCAATCGTTGCAACATCCAGCAGGCCACAGAGCAGCTCAACTCGATAAGGAAGTCGATGAAGTCCATCACCTACTGCATCCGCCTGCAGGAGGAGGAAGAGAAGGGCAAAAAGAATACATACAAGAGATAGATCACTATGTCGGCAAAGGGCCAGCACATCCTCAACGGCCTCCAGAAGAAACTCACCCCCTCCCCCATCACCACCCTCTCCTCCTCCCTCTCCACCAACTTCAGAGGGGACTCCAAGACCAATTCCAGCAGGGTCAGCCAGGCCGGCTCCATCAAAATATGATCCCTCTTTATTATATTGT
>JACCDV010592940.1_pt1 | contig 14243 bp, 10 predicted proteins | sample 7446131 | NCBI WGS metagenome assembly JACCDV01 (sample SAMN15323448, study PRJNA562643) | freshwater metagenome | isolation source: river surface water | place: USA:Blue River Watershed | collected 2017-08-17 | reverse complement strand
GGGAATATGAACCCATTTTTGTTCTTGCCAAAGAGATGCTTCTGATCTTGGTTGACACTCTTAAAGCGGTTCTTAAGGAACGAATTAAGGATGTTGTCATGAATGGCTGAGAAGACAGATGGCATGATATGGTTGATGCGGAGTTCGAGGAGTTCTGCCTTGTTTGAGAAGTTGAATATTTTGCAGACCTGCTTATTTAATGAGCATATGTTGCCAAGGGAGGACTCAGTCAAAGAAATGGTAATTACTGCTTGCTCAGTCTAAGAATTAACTACATTAATGACCATTTACTGTAGCCCATCTCATGCTTTTATTGCAGCCTCTTCTCGATTATGTTGCAGTATCCTTATAGGATAGCCGAGTTGCTGTAGTCATGCATTATGCTCCTTCGATAGTACGTATAGGCCTTAAGGATGCTCCAAGATGAAAATTTCTATGAATTCAGATGCTTCTTCCAAATCTATTCGATGCATTTTTTTAAGGGGAAGAGCTTTTAGCTGATTAAAATGAGCTGGTTCACATCAACTTTTTATTATAAGATTTTGGCCCAAAACTATTGAAAACAATTAACTGCATTAATCATGATTTTTTCTATATCAGAGGGAAATTACTGAATTAGGTGTACTAATCTTCTGTTTTGGATGCTTCGATGACTAAGTCAGTATCAACCAATAGCCGCTTGATCTGAGAAGAAAAGCCGAATAGTACAAGCCTCTGATCCCATGAGAGTTGCTCAGGGTTGATGGAAGCAATGATAAGATTGAGTTTGATCCTATTGGGGAGATGGTTGAGGTAGAAGGAGATGAGCAAAAATTTGAGTTAAGTGCTATCATGATAGACTTCCTCGTAGAGCTAGAAGATGTACTCAAGTTTTTTGATGATCTTATGCTTTATGATCTTCAAATTGCTCCATTAGTTCCCGTTCTTTATCTATTACTCGGTCTATATCATTCAAATCATACGCTCTTTTGAGACAGAAGGCACCCCGAGTCGACGCACTACTTTCTATGAATCGCTATAAAAACAACCAGCAAAGATTGTGATAAATCTATATCCTGGTTTCGAAATCTCAAAAGCTACTGGCTCATCAACGAAGCAAACTCAAATAGTTCACCAAGGCCAGTCTTGCCACCAAAGACCTATCTATTCAACTTCCTCACCCTTCTTCTACCAAATTCGATAAAAAATATGAATAGTAAGAGAGGGGCAACCAAAATTATTAATAGTAGTGGATTAACTCTAACTAAAAAAGTTTCTTTCCAAAGTAATATGGCCACCACAAGGTCCTTGATGTTGAGTGTAAAATATTCGTACTGTTCATTTTTATCATTAAACTCATAGTTTTGGAGTTTGTATCTGAGCATTATGTTGATGGATAGAATGAACAGTAAGGCCATAAGGATGTAGGCAAAAGATGTTAATGCTGATACTAAGAACAGAAGACTATCAGTTATTACAAACCAGCTTGAAGATGCTTCAAAAATTCTAAAGATAGAGTGACTAGCGTAGGAGTGAATGACGAAATTAGCAAAGTAGGTTAGGAGGGTTAATGCACAGTAGTACACTTGACCCAGAGGCCTTGAGATAAAGGATTAGCTCTATATCTAATGGGCTAAGAATAGCATTATGATGGGGAAGAGGACGAACCGATAAAACACTAATTGCAGATAAAGTTGTGCTTGAATCCCATACACAATTGCCACTAACAGCTGCATAAAGATTAAAGCGAACAAAGATAGTGCAATTAGGGTGAATATTGAGGAAGTGAATATGGTTTACTCTATATGATTGGTATTGGATAAGATGAGGAGTGAGAGGATGAGTTCAGCCATATAAAGCAAGATGAAGATGAGAGCAATAAGAGGATGATAATTGTTGTGGGTAATTTGGTTGAGCACTCCAAAGAAATGTTTTTATAATGATCTTTACTCACTCATATTATTATCTAATCCAACCAAATATCCGCAGTGATACTGCTAGCTACATAAGAAAAGGTCTTAATACAAGAATACAGATCAGGTTAGTTTGAGCAGGTTCAAGAAGTGGTGGAGCCATTTTAAGCAAGAACTGAAAGGAATGGCAAACTACTCTTTTATTATGCCGTACCATAGCTTAATCACCAAGTAGTACTCTCCTTTGATCGATTAGAACCTTGTCCACACCTATTTAGTGTTATTGATCTCCATACTGGCTGATCCAGAGAGTTGGTTCTTTGATGAGAGCAAAGACATACCAGTTATTTGTACGAAGCGAGGCTCCCACTCTCCTAATATTTATGATTTCTTAAAAATATTGCCGCTTACACTTGTTCCCCAATCCCCATACTCCTCCACCTATCTTTTATCGATTATCAGCTTTGCCCATATCAGCCTTACAAACCACTCGTTGAATAAATTGTACCTAAAGCCGAGGAAATAGTCAGTTTTGCCGCAGGTAATTTTCATGATTTTATGGTGAGGTAGTGAGTTGTCAAACTTTGCCTTGACCTTGTCAATGTTCTAGATGGAAAGCTGTCCGACTTTGAAAGGAGTCAAAATTATTTTGTGTAAAGGTTTCCAAAGCCTACAATCCTCGGACGCATATCCCTCTGAGGCCAAAATAGCTTAGCTTTAGTGCACCACTTCTTTTTCCCTCTGTCCGACCTGCACGACCTCTCCTTTAAATATGGCCTATTCGATTACAACTGGATCGCCAGCCTCAGCAAAGTACTCTTATACCACTTAAATTCCATCCACTGACTATATGTGTCTTTGGTATGGCTGTGGCTGGAATGAGGAGGGAGGAGGTGCGTAGTAATTTTGTTGATTGTAGGGATGGATCATATAGGGTTGCTGTATCACTCTCACAATAGGCTGTCCATTCACTATATAAATTGGTTAGTTCCTCATACAATATAATTTATACAATCAAAACCGATAAAATCTTAGTACTCTCGCATTTAAACTTTTTGAACGACTATTCTTTTACAAAATACAGCATTGAACTTATTATTTCTGAGCCCCGACATATTCAATTTACTTGCCTAAGAATGGAACTTAGCTCATGAGTCTCTCTAGCTTTTGTTTATGTCCTTAAGCTTTATTGTCAACTTTAGCATAATAATCATGGCTAATCCTATGAGCAGGACTTATGATTTTGGAAGTTATTTTCTGTGGAGGGAAGTTCAATATTGGTTTACTTGCTATTTTGGGTGATTTTTTGAATGAGGGACTGCCAATTTTATACAGATTTACTGCATCCTTAGTGGAACCAAAAGTTGATTATGCTTCAATCCCCAAATTCGATGGTTTGGGTTGCGCATTATTAAAATTGTTTGAGCCATTTGTGGGCTTCTTGAGTGTATCTTTTTATTGTAGTTTTCTATCCTTTTCAGAGGAGTATGTAAATGTAATTTTTGGTAGACTTGATACTCTTCGTTTTGTATTCTCTCTCTTCACTTGAACCATGTCCACCTTTGCCAACCTGACTTACTTGCATTATCCAAATAGCATTTTATCGGCAATTTACTTCGAGGATAGAACTTTACTTCCCTTGATTTTATTGATGCTCTTACATTAATTTCCTTAATTAAATATTTTAGGGCTGATATTAAGCTTGAGTGGTATTTCCTTTGATATGTTGTGTTTTTGTTATGCTTGAATTTACTACATTTTTGGAATTTATATTTAATCAATAGGGGTTGGTAGATGTGCTGTAATCTATTGATTTGGAAGATGTGCTAAATGTAAAAACAATGCTTATTAACTTCTCATTATTGACCTCTTCAAAGGGAGTTCCCACAGATTCATATTTTTAATCACACCTATCTTAAAAGGTTTAAAGTTTACTGGTCTAATGGATCTAACTTAATGAAGACTCTATTGACTTCTGAAAGATGAGCAAGTTTATACATTTTATTTGCTTTTGAATTCTAAGGGACCAGATAATTTATAGTAAGGGGAAAAGCTTTAATTGAAATGCTTATTGCCCTCTTCGAAGCTCCTCAACACACTAGTTCTTGATGATCTTATGCTGGCCTCATTAATATCAGGCATTTGTTCTTCGTGCTTTACTTTGGGCATTATTTATTTCAATAAATATTGCTGATGCTTGGACTGAACAAACAATTAGTAACTGGTTGAACTGCAAAGCAGACAATACCTTTTGAGTTTCTATAAAGCTTACTCCTTTAAACATTTTGTTTCTAAATAAACGTGTTTTTACTGAGCACTCTATCAATAACTTTTACTAGTTTTTCGCACCCCGACTCTCCTAGACTGGTAGTATTGTTTCTGCTTTTACGAATGAGAGTAGCCAATCTATCTAGATTAGAGCGGTGACTAAACTAATGATTACTGCCTTATACAGATTGCTGAGTGGCAACTGATTCATATTTCTCCTTGGATGTTGATCTTGAAGGAGAGTTTTGTATTATAAATACTCTATTAGTTTTAGGGGCAGGTGACTTTTATGAGAGATATTTTGATGTTCTTGTTGGGCCTTCCATTACAATATTATAAACAAACCAATTAAAATATTCAGCCTTACAAATAAACTACTTAAATATGATACAGTGAAGAGCAGGCTACCTCAAAGATCAAGAAGGTTGCATTCACTTGACTTTCCTTTTTGCTTACTTTACACTTGAGCTGGACCTTTATTCAGGCTTTCACTAAAAAATTAGTCATACATATTTGCCTCATTATTTTTACTCGCAGTTGGCTGATTACTAGTTGGGAAGAAATTAGAAAAGGCATCAAATTTATTAGCGTTGGTATTTGAGGGTGGTTTATTGGAGGGATTTGTCCAAAAGGAATTCATATCGAAACTTTGTTGTGGCTTGACTTGATGTTGGATAGAAGGTGTTGTAGATTGCTTTTGCGGTTCACTACTGACTTTAGAGGATAAGGTTTTACCCTATTTAATAAGTTTGGTGTCTTTGGAAGTTATGAATGAGGTGGGCTTTGATTAATATGTGGCTTCCTTATTTTTCAATTTATTTTGAAGTTCCATAAGCTTCTCCATTGGAATATCACCATCGAAATCCACCACCTTTCTATTTAACACTTAAAGCTCTTTCTATTTTTTCCTCTACTACTCCTTTCTTCTCTTTGCTTCTTTCTATCTTAGTATACAAATACATTGAGAGGCACTTAAGAAATAGTATACCAACTATTTATTATCTGCAAAGACTACTGCACAGTGGGCCTAAAGGCAGGGTTGGGAGTAAGGAAATTCCTAATCAAGTCCTTTATCTTATCGGAAACTTGGTACTGAGTTTCATCGGGGTATCTGGGAAACCTGTAGACTCCGCCTGCGATTCCTATTGCATTGGAGTCGACAAAAGGATGAGTAAAATAGGCAAGTGTATATAGCACGCATCCAACCATCCAGACATCAACCTTGTAAGAAACCTAGTACTGCATATAGGGATCAACTATTTCGGGAGGACGATACATAGGAGTAGTCACAGACTCCATCTCCTATTTGATGCTATTGTATTAGGATTTATTGATGGAGGCAAAGTCAATTATTCTGCTGGAGCAGGATCCAAAATCGCAAAGCTTAAAAGAGTTATCTTACCCAATTAAAACGTTCTCGATCTTTACGTCTTGATGGTATTGACCTGTCTGATGAATAGCCTTCAATCCTTAAAGAATGGAATGGGTTATTTGAAGCAGTTCTTTTTAAGTAAACCCTTTATTCTATCTCTTGCTAAGCAAATCAAATAAGGTTCCATTTGGACAATAGTCCATCAATATAATTATTACTTTGTGCTCAAGGCTTCCATTTCTTATTGTGACTAGGTCTCCTCCATGGCATCCAACTAAATTTTTACACTTTGGAAATTTCATCTATATTATGAAGATGCTACCATGATTTAAAGCTAATTTTTAGCCAGCATAAAGCGGTCGTTGGTTATGCATACTATCCTTTTTAATGCATATTTTTGCTTTGTGCTCGTATCTTAGGCAAGCCAAATAAACCCAAAAGACCCCTCCGACAATAGTTTAAGCTATTGGATTGATTTTCCCTTTATATTGTATCTCTGAGCTACACGCGAAATGTCCTACATCATTTACTGATTACAGTGGATGGGGATTCTTTTATGGAATTAATTTTGCCTTTCACCATGTTTTCAAAATCTGCGAACATTTTAAATCTTTATAATTAAAGATATAAGTTAGTTAGATGGCATCAAGAAAATGATTCAATGAATTATCACTTATAAGTTCGAATGGTTGGGACATTTTTCAAAGTAATCTCGGAGCGTATTCTCCTAAAGTTGGACTGAGAAGGAGATGGAGCTGACTAGCTATATATTGGCTTATTGTTGGGTTGAATGTTAGAGATATCTCTTTGATAGATGGTCTATAGAAGCCTAAATAACGGCAAATATACGCTTTTTGATTTTAGTGCTTATTGGGCACAATTTGGCTTTTGAAGCTAGTTGTATCTGCGTAACGATCATTGATGAGCTCGTTCACATTGGATTCGTCAAACATTCTGTAGTCCTTCTTGAAATGATTCACCTTTATAGATTCTTGCCCACAATTTGTGTTATTGCCGTTGCCTTTGTCATATACATTGGGCTTCCATTTTCGAAAATAGTGTTATGTGGTAGTGAGATCAAAGTTTTATTTAGTTGTAGTCTTGTTGTGATGGCCTTTATACTGGGGAGCCTCCACTAATCCTGCAGTATTCCAAGGAGGAAGTCTCGACATTCGGTTGAGAGGCCTTAGTTTTAGATGCGCGTCAATATATCCAATGTCTATCTAACTCTGTCTTGATTGCTTATAAGGGTTATCTCTTGCGGGTTGTGCCACTGAGTATGATTCCTAGAACCAGTTGCCCATTCTTACTCTTGGGTTGTATCCGTCACAGATTTGATGCATGTTATCGAAATAGAAAATATATAAATGTCAATAGAATAATCAGCTAAAGAGTAAGTTTTTAAGCCGTTCATTAACAATTACTTTGTTTCTATTTTAGTCCTCGTTGTTAATAATGGCTCTAATTTATGTCTGTTCCGTTGTTCTAGATGTAGTGTTTGCTTTTCGGCTTTATTAGAGTGAGTGAGTTCTTTGAGCCTCGTACTCTGTCCTTTGGATAAGACTCCACTTCTTTTATCGAGTGCGCGCCATGGAATATTTGTACTTTTGCTAATGAGGTTCACTTTCAATGAGAGGTTCGACTGTATCATTTTCTTCCTAAGCTTATTCCTGAATTTACAGCCCATAACGATCAAGGTATCTATTAAATAATAAGCCCTACCTTTACCTTTATAACTTTTTCATAACTGACTCATTCTTCCTGCACAGGCTCTTTAAGTGGCTCAGCTCATTTTAGATTTCCATGCACTTCTATGTTTAGGAGAGCATTGCCGTTTTGAATGGGCTCATCTTTTTCTATGATTTTGATTGAGTCATCTCTGCAGATTTTTGGGCCTCACTAATTTCTTTATTTTTTCTCTTGAGATACTTAGAAGTGTTACTTAAGTTGATTTCGTATTTTTTCTGCATTTGGTCAAGGAACTACTTGGTTTCATTATGGTATGATATTATCTATAGCTGCAACTATTTTTCTTCATTATTCGTCTTCTCAAATTGCTCCTTCATTCTTTTATTTTTACCAATTATTTCTTGGAAGTTAATTTTCTATTTCTTAATAATCAATTTTGACTTTTAAATGTTCTCCATTTGGGTAACCTTTTTAGATTAAATATGAGTGCTTTGAGCTTTAACCATTTAAGTTTCTTTGGCTTTATTGACCCTGGGGAGAGCGTAAGCTTTCAGGTCCTTATTCAAAGCAGAATTATCTATGGATATCTTGAAATCAATTTAGTTGTAGCTCTGTTTGATTTATTTATCCAGGTTTATTTCCTTGATTGGTTATTGATTGCTTTGCAGGCCGTATTATTTATGGGTTGAGTTGACTATTCTTTTGAAACGCTTGCTTTGGGCCCTCGGCTTCTCTAATATTTTGCTTGAATCAAGTTGTGCTCCTTTTTTCAGAACATTAAGGAATATATGATCTTTGCTTAGTTGCATGTAAGGAAGAGAAGGAATCGGCTTTGCCTACTTAGAGTCTTTGATGTCGAGCTTAGATTAGCTTAGATCCAGTTGGACGATTTGCTCTTTTCCATTATTATCATTGAAAATGATAGTCTTTTATTTAATCGGTATTATAGACTCCTTGGTAGGTATTGGATGTAGATTGATTTGTTGTAGTTTGGAAAGGGCGCCTTTATCCCCATTCATCATCCGATCATAAATTTCAGCTATTTAGTAATTTAATAGCCCCTTTACTTCACTCATTATAATAATTTATTGCGTTTTAATTAGGCTGTTGAGCCAACAGCTTCATTAGTTATATTACCTTTTTTTAATTTCTGATCATCACAAGCATATTTTATATGCCTCATCATGGTGTTAATTAATAATTAAATGAATAAAGTGAGGAAGGGTGAGCATTTGTAAGAGGAACAACTATAAGTTCAACTCATCAATAACTCTTTGTCTTCTGAAAAGCAGACCAACAGTGAGGATATAAAAACAAGATCTTCTTTGATGGAGCATGATCCTAACAAAGACAAGGAGGTAAGAAAGGCCAAAAATGCAGGGAAGACCTTTAGAAGACTGTTTGGGTATACTTGGAAGAATAAATCACTTGTATTTGTGGCCAACTTCAGCTTAGTGATTTCTTCAGGGTGTATGGTTCTTCTCCCCTTGCTTTGCGGGCAAATGGTTAATTCGATCAACAACCATGATGATCTGATGGGAGGGGCGTTTAAATTTGTGATATTGACTCTTGTAATGGCTGTTTTCTCTGCCTCCAGAGGGTTTACATTCAATATGCTTGGGGAAAAGATTCAGGTACTAATGAGGCAGGAACTATTCGATAAAATTGTGGAGAAGGATATCGCCTACTATGACAAGACCAAATCAGGGTAACTCCTGTCTAGACTAGGAAACGATATCACTACTGTATATTCAGTTTGTTCAGATAACTTATCGATGATCATCCGCAATTTCTTACAATTCTTAGGCAGTCTCATATTCTTATGGCTCATTAGCTGGAAACTCACTCTCTTCATTATCGTGCTTACTCCAATCATTACTTTTGTTGTCCTCATCATCATCAAATACATCAAAAAGTATCAAAAGGAATACTCTAACAATATCGCCTTTGCCACTTCCTTGGCAACTGAGGTCTTTGGAAACATTAGAGTTGTAAGGTCCTTTTCGAATGAGAAAATGTAAAGCAAGAACTATTCCCAGCTGCTAAATAAGGTGTATGAGGTTGGGCGTAAAAAGAATGTTTTATATGGTGTAATGTTATTCATCCTCACCATATTTGCCAATCTGCTTATTTTAAGTATCCTTTACTTTGGGGGCAAGTTGGTTATTGATGGATAGCTTTCGATCGGAAACCTTACTAGTTTTGTTCTCTATACTATTACTCTAACAGTTGGCTTTGCAAGTTTATCTGGGGTGCTCAACCAGACGATATCAGCAATTGGCATATGCTAAAATATTTTCGAAATTATGGATTAACCAAACAGTATACTTTCTGGGTCAGTAAAAGCCTAGTTTACTAATCATTCAGCGCCAGTTGTTCAGTTCATTGATGCTACCTTTGCCTATCCCTCTAAGCCTTCAGTGTAGGTTCTCAAAGGAGTCAATCTCAAAATTATGCATGGCTAGTCAGTTGCCATTGTGGGTCCATCAGGCTCAGGCAAGTCTTCAATAGTAAGCCTAATTCTTCGCTTTTATGACCTCACACAAGGGCAAATTAGAATTGATGGATAGGACATTAAACAAATCAATATTAATTCTCTAAGAGAAAGTATCGGGTTTGTTTCTCAAGAACCTACTTTGTTTAGTGGTAGTCTTCGGGAAAATGTTGAGTATGGGCTAAGAGAGAAAGAAAACAAAGATGAAATAGTCGAATAAGCCTTAAAGATTGCCAATGCCAAAGAGTTTATCTATAATGAAGCCTTATTCCCTGAGAAGCTAGATACCTTGGTGGGAGAGAGAGGAGTGAAGCTTTCAGGAGGGCAAAAGCAAAGAATAGCCATCGGTAATAATTTGATTATTCAGCACGATGCTTGGCTAAACAACCTAAAATAATGATATTCGACGAGGCGACATCAGCACTGGATGCTTAAAGCTAATATCAAGTACAAAAGGCCATTGATGATTTGCTCAATAAGCATGACCGCACCATGATTATCGTTGCTCATAGGCTCTCCACCATCATCAACTGCGATAGAATCCTTGTAGTAAAAGATGGGCAAATTGCTGAGCAAGGATCACACAACGAGCTTTTATCCAAAAATGGAATATATGCACATTTAGTTGAGAGGCAGCTCTCAAAGAAAAATGATTGAGTTAGCATTGATTATTCAATAATCAAATTTATTAACTATAATTATCATTCAATTGGTATAGACGATTTGCTTCCTTCTTGCCACAGATAAGACTCCTCCAGGACGGACTTGAGACGAGGGGTGCTCCTTTAGATTTTAAGGAATTGAAAATCCATTCCTTTAAAGGAATACTCTTAAGTCATAAAAAAGGGCTTAGTCCTAGGAGGTGAGTAAGGTAAAGGCCTTGCCTTTCATTCCAGCTCTGCCTGTTCTTCCTGAACGATGGATGAATTCGCTAATATTCTTGGGAGCATCATAGTTGACCACTGCATTGATCCCCTTTACATCTAATCCTCTCCCAGCAAGGTCAGTTGCCACCAATATTTCGATCTTCCCATTCCTCAAGCTGCTAATTACCTTTTCTCTTGTTTACTGGTTCTTCCCTCCATGATACTCTGAAACCTTCCTTTCGCACCTTTTTTGAATGAGCTTAGATACTTTGTCACAGTTTTCTCTTGAATTGGCAAAGACAATTATTGGTCCGGGCAGGTTCTTAATGATTTTGGTCAGTCGATCCATTTTGTGAGACTAATCGATGAGCTAAACATGTTGGTCGATTTACTTCTTCCCACCTCCAGGTTCTCCAATAGTAATATAGGTAAAGCTAGCTGCGAGATACGACTTTCCTAACATCTCAATCTAAGGAATCATGGTTGCGCTAAACATATGGATAATCTTCTTACCACCAAACAAAGACTCCTCTCCACCACGCTCAAGAATGTACTCTAGATCTTCAGAAAGATTTTAAGAAACCATCTTATCGGCTTAGTCAATCACACACCAAGAAAGTCGTTATAGGGATAGCTGATGCTTTTCAATAAATTACTTCGCTCTTCCTGGAGTAGCAATCAAAAGTTCACATCCTTTTTATAGCTAGATGGCCTGCAACTAAAATTGATGGCCTCCCACTGCTACAAAAGCCTTTAGATTTAACCCTTTTGTTATCTTTCTGAATTACTAATAGATTTGTTAGGCTAGTTATCTCGAGGGAACAACCACAAGGGCATATGGCCCTTTGTCGAAGTTATGAATATTGAGACGCTCTAGAGGAAGTAAAAAGTGCACAATAGGAAGCAAATAGGCTAAAGTTTTACCCTAGCCTGTTGGGGCTATGGCCATTAAGTCTCGATGATTCATTCCTATTGGAATGGCTTGCATCTGGATCGGTTTAGGGCGTTGGAAACCTAGTTTCAGTAAGTTTTACACAAGAAGATCACTAATTCCTTATAATTACTTCCATTCTCTTACTGGGTTGGGTGCTTTGCCGCCTCTAATGTAAATCTAATGGTCTTATCGAAATATCCTCCAGTCTCGGTCGTCCATTCTTTCAAATGGCTTAGTCTTCCAAGTCTCCATATCCAAACTATCCAAAACGTCCTTTTGTTTGACTTCGGGCTTTATTATTGGAGTAAATCCTTGAGTTGTATCTTCTTTTTGGTCCCATTAGAATAGTAGCTGATTCCGATATTGAACATTTCTTCTTTGTGATAGTTCAATCTTTGTCAAACCCAGCCTCTTGTCTTTCATCCTATTTCTCTATTAAATATCATCTTTGAGTAGCTATTAATATCTTTTGTCTCTTGATCTATCTCTTGGCTCATGGTCAGCCTCATCCTTTTACATACCCATAAAGTGTTCACTAAAGTTTATCTTTTACTCATCCTTTCCATTCACCTTTAACCCTTCAGTCTGAGCTGGCTCCTTATTGGATTGAGCAACATACTATTGCATTTGCTAGGAATTCAATTTTGATGCTGTGGGATTGGATAATGTCTGCGTGGTGTCTTGATTATTCTTCTCGTTTCTTAAAAGTTACCTCTCTTTCTTGGAGATAAACTTGACCTTCATTAATACTCTTTTAAATTTATAATAGACCACATTATTAAACTAAGATGAATTAGCATATAGAATTAAATCAAGCTAGTTCGGGCTCTTGTTTTGGAACTATCTTGATCAGGATCTATTCCAAATTTTTGTATAACTCGTTGCCAATCACACTCTTTTCTTACCTATCGCCCGTCTTATAAAGCTAGTTGTATTTCTTCAGCCTTTCCTGCCTAAAAATATTGAGGAATTCGTCAATAAGTTTATCATATTTAGCAAGCCTTTCTTCACGGCTTAAGTCCACTCTTGTGAGGGGATTGAATGTTTTGATTTTGATGAGCTAATCCCTGCATGTTAAGATATATACTTGAACATCATGACTATTAGGTTAATATTCTTCATTGCCAAGTAGACATAAGTTGCATGCTTTTGGCTACTGAGCATCTACGCGAGGATGGCAGAGAACGAAATCGCAACATCAGGAGTGACTCCCGATTTAAAACGAGGAGTAGTTAAGATCGTTGAGGTGAAATCTATCTTGATAAAGTGGTTGGCTCTTCATAAGAAATAGGTTACTTCTCAGCAAGCTCAAGTGCAATGTTAATGCGTCCTTGCTTCCAGTAGTTGAGAATGGGCATTAGTTGTGATATTCTATCTGAAAGGATTTTCTAATACTTGACACTATCTTTTGTAATATCTCCAATGAGTTCTATCTGCCTTAGCTTTTCTTTTTGGAAGCCATCGACAACGAAAGTGGATATGTTCATCATAGAGGAGTTATCGAGAAGGTCCTGCCCTATAGTGTTTTCTAGATTGGCTTTTTCTTATAAGGACTGCTTAACTTTTTATTTCATTTGCATTTACCTTTCTATTCTTTACTGGTAGAGCCTTTACTGCCTTTTTTATTATTCTATTCTTTTCCGTTACTCTTCCGCCTTCTTCCTCTATTGCTCCTTCCGCTATCTTTACTACCTTTCCTTCTATATCCTAAGCTTCTATCGTTCTCGCTACTTCTAAAGCTCAAGTTTTCGTCTTTATTCTTACTCTTTCTTCTTCTACATCTATTACCTTCTTCTTTAGAGCTCAAGCTTTTTCTTCTATATCTATTCGTTTCTTTTATCATTATCTCGAGTTGGCCTTTCTTCAATCGTATTCACTTTTTGAATAGCCATACCTACAATGTTTTGAAGCTCATTGATCTGATTATCGTCTCCGAATCGGCCCCTATTTATTTTGGGAAGGACAAATGAAGCTTACTCAACCATCTGGGAACTATTTTTTATTTTCTTTTGCACGTCGCATACCCATAAGCTGAGTACGTTGGAAGAAAAAGCAATGGCCATGAGTGCTCCCTTGACCATTGCCATGTCTTGAACCCCTTTCCAATTTGTATCAAAGGTTTAGTTCAACAGGCCGTTTTTATACATATTCCAGCTTTTGAGAACATCATTGGATGCAGTGTAAAGAGTTTTGCCATCTTAGCTGAAACCAATTGAGGTGATTGGAGTTGACACCATTTCCGTTGAGCTTGTAAAGCCGTAACATTTTTATTCACATCTGAAGTACTTAGCTGTTTTGTCCATGCTTGAAGTGGCGAACATGCAATCCTCAGGGTTGAACTTAACCTTTAAGATAGGGCCATTATGTTCAGTTGCTATATAGATAGGCTTATCTGGATATCTTAGTTCCCAGAGCAGGGCTGTGTTGTCTTAGGAGCCACTGAGGAGCATATTACCATCCGGACTAATGGATATGGAGGTGACAGGCTTGGAGTGCCGCTTCAATGTTGCTGTATTATTCTTCTAACGAATATCCCAAAGCTTTATAAACGTATCATAGCTGCCACTTGCCAATTTCGACGGCTACTCAGGGTAAACTCCGAAACAGTTTACTGAGGTTGAATGGCCCTTCAACAGAGTGTGAGCTGAATCATTAGAAAATTACCTTTTGCAGTTTCCATATCCCAAATGTTGATTATTCCTCGATTAGTGCCTGAAAATATTTCCTT
>JACCDV010045370.1_pt1 | contig 14247 bp, 9 predicted proteins | sample 7446131 | NCBI WGS metagenome assembly JACCDV01 (sample SAMN15323448, study PRJNA562643) | freshwater metagenome | isolation source: river surface water | place: USA:Blue River Watershed | collected 2017-08-17 | reverse complement strand
TCTGCCAGGGCAGCTCGAATAGCACCAGCAACCTGATCAGCTTGCTCGGGGGTGGCAACTTCCCCAGTGCCAATGGCCCAAACAGGCTCGTAAGCCACAACGAATTCTTTTAGCGTTTCGTGACCATCAAGTGCAGCCAAGATTTGCTTCACTGGGATCGCGCTGGCGCCGTATTGTTCAAGCTCATCTTTGGATTCGCCGACGCAAATAATCGGAACAAGACTTGATGAGAATGCTGCAGCTACCTTGTCTCGAACAGTCGCATCATCCTCTGAATGATATTGGCGACGCTCTGAGTGCCCAATGAGAACATATTTACACCCTAGTTTCGCAAGCATCGCACCTGAAATCTCACCCGTATAGGCACCAGACGTGTGCTTTGAAATGTCTTGAGCGCCAATCTGAAGCTCAAATTTCTCAGCATCAATTAGAGTCTGAGCGCTCCTGAGCGCCGTAAACGGAGGAATAACACAAACCTCAACGTCTTTAAAGTCATGCCCTTTCTCATTTAGAGTCCAGGCAACCTTCTGAATCAGCGCAATAGCTTGCAGGTGATCGAGATTCATCTTCCAGTTACCCGCAATCAGCGGAACTCTGTCAGTCATTTAGAACCTCTAATCCTGGAAGCGATTTGCCCTCTAAGAACTCTAGACTGGCTCCCCCACCAGTCGATATGTGGCTGAAGGAGTTTTCTGAAAAACCGAGGCTTCTCACAGCGGCTGCAGAGTCACCTCCACCTACCACAGAGATGCCGCTCACTTTTGTAAGTGCTTCGGCCACGGCCCTGGTGCCATTTGAGAACTTTTCAAATTCGAAGACGCCCATTGGGCCATTCCAAAACACTGTTTTCGAAGACGAGATACTTTCGGCGAACACTCGTGAAGTCTCTGGACCAATGTCAAGACCAATGACGTCTGAACCAAATCGGCCGCCTTCAATCTCTGATGCGGCTACCACTTCATGCTCGGCGTCAGCAGCAAACTCGTTTGCAACTACGACATCGACAGGAAGTACGAGTTCAACACCTAATTCACTCGCTTTGGCTATGTAGCTGCGCACTGTTTCAATCTGATCTGACTCAAGCAGACTCTTTCCCACTCGATGCCCCTGTGCTGCTAGGAATGTGAAAAGCATTCCTCCGCCAATCAGAAGACGGTCGACCTTTGGCAGAAGACTGTCAATTACTCCAAGTTTGTCTGAAACTTTCGATCCTCCCAAAACAACCGTGTAGGGACGGACGGGATTCTCGGTCAGTTGATCTAGGACTTCTAATTCAGCTTGAATTAGCAGCCCAGCATAGCTAGGAAGAGCCTTTGCTAGCTCATAAACACTCGCCTGTTTGCGATGAACCACGCCAAAACCATCGCTCACTAGCAAGTCGCCCATTTGCGCAAGTTGAGCTGCGAACTCAATTCTTTCGGACGACTCTTTAGAAGCTTCTCCTTGATTGAATCGCAGATTTTCCAAAACCAGGACAGATCCTGCTTGAAGCGCTTGAACTGCCGATGACGCTTCGGAGCCGACTGCTTGTGTTGCGAATGCCACCGGTTGACCAAGTAGTTCACCCAACCGTTTAGCCACTGGCTTCAGTGAGTATTTCTGATCAGGTACTCCATCGGGTCTTCCAAGGTGCGAGAGGATTATTACTTTGGCGCCTTGGTCTGTAAGGTGCTGGATTGTTGGCAAGGCTGCTCGAATACGACCGTCATCAGTAACGACTTCTCCGTCAAGGGGAACATTGAAATCGCATCTAAGCAAGACACGCTTATCTCGCAGTTCACCCGCCTGCTTCAAAGTTCGAAGCATTACAGCTTGGAAGCAACCAGATCAGTGAGCTCAACCAGTCTGTTGGAATAGCCCCACTCATTGTCATACCAGGAAGATAGCTTGACTGTGTTGTCGATAACGCGAACTAGTCCGGCGTCGAAAATTGAAGAGTGAGCGTCGGTGACAATGTCGCTCGAAACAATCTCGTCTTCTGTGTAGAGCAAGATACCCTTCATCGGACCCGCAGCAGCTTCCTTGTAGGCAGCCTTAATCTCGTCGACGGTGACCTTCTTCTCAGAGACTAAAGTCAGATCCGTAATCGATCCTGTAGGAACTGGAACACGAAGAGCAAACCCGTCTAGCTTGCCCTTTAGCTCTGGAAGGACCAGGCCAATAGCCTTGGCTGCTCCAGTGGTGGAGGGAACGATGTTTAGCGCGGCTGCCCTTGCACGTCTTAGGTCTTTGTGTGGACCATCCTGCAGATTCTGGTCTGCTGTGTAGGCGTGAACCGTTGTCATCAGGCCGTTTACGATTCCGAATTTGTCATTGAATACTTTGGCCAGCGGAGCCAGACAGTTGGTGGTGCAAGAGGCATTTGAAATGATGTGGTGGTTAGCTGGGTCATAGAGGTGCTCATTGACACCAATTACGAAAGTTGCATCCTCATTGGTGGCAGGCGCGGAAATGATTACTTTCTTTGCACCTGCTTCAATGTGCTTCTTCGCCTTTTCGGCGTCTGTGAAGATTCCGGTTGACTCGATAACAATGTCAACGCCTAGCTTTCCCCATGGGAGATTGGCCGGGTCTCTCTCGGCTAGTACCTTAATTGACTTGCCATTGACAACAATGCTGTCGCCCTCGACGCTGACTGCGGCATTGAGGCGACCGGTTATCGAGTCGTATTTGAGAAGGTGAGCTAATCCAGCTGGATCAGATAAGTCGTTTACCGCGACAATCTCCAGATTTGAGTTCTGAGCGAGCGCTGCGCGCAAGAAGTTGCGGCCGATTCGGCCGAAGCCATTAATACCAATACGGGTCAAGATCTACTCCAGGGGTTTTTGTAAACGTCTATTCCACGCGCCTTTGGGCGGACTACGCTTAGCCTAGCAGGAGTGAGCGGCTGGCCACGGAGACAGACCCGAAGCGCTTGGCCACGTCTTCCCAGTTCACAATGTTCCAGAAAGCCTTTACGTAGTCAGCCTTTACGTTCTGGTAGTCCAGATAAAAGGCGTGCTCCCACATGTCTAGCATCAGCAGTGGAATGTTGCCCATGGCTAGATTTCCCTGCTGGTCATAAAGCTGACCGATTATAAGACGATTACCCATTGCATCCCAGGCAAGATATGCCCAGCCCGATCCTTGGATACCGATGGCTGCAGCAGAGAAGTGGTTTTTGAATTTCTCAAATGAACCGAAGTACTCATTGATGGCCGCTGCCAAATCACCTGCTGGTTCACCGCCGGCAGGTGAAAGGTTTTGCCAAAAAATCGAGTGGTTTACGTGTCCACCAAGATTGAAAGCTAGGTCTTTTTGAAGCTTAGGCAGGCTTGCGAAATTGTTGCTCTCTCTCGCCTCGGCCATAGCTTCCAAAGCTGCGTTTGCACCATTTACATATGCCTGGTGATGCTTCGAGTGGTGCAGCTCCATAATGCGAGCTGAGATGTGCGGCTCAAGCGCAGAGTAGTCGTAGTTCAGGTCTGGAAGCTTGTAGTTCATGTGTATACCTCTCTGCTCTAATTGAGCAATTGATGTAGCTTGTTTATTCCTCTAGAAGATCTGAAATTGCGGACTCCGTATCAGGAATTCCAAGTTCCTGCGCTCTCCTATCAGCTGTTGCCAGGAGTCGACGAATTCGGCCCGCTACCGCGTCCTTGGTCATAGGCGGTTCAGCCAATCTGCCCAACTCGTCCAAGGAAGCATCTTTATGCTTCAGTCTGAGCTCTCCTGCGTACTTCAAGTGTGACGGGGCTTCGGGTCCCAGAATCTCAAGAGCCCGCTGCACTCTTGCACTTGCCGCTACGGCTGCTTGAGCGCTGCGACGAAGGTTTGCGTCATCGAAGTTTGCGAGGCGATTGGCAGCTCCCCGGACTTCTCTTCGATTGCGAAGCTCTTCCCACTTATCCACCTGCTCGATGCAGCCCATTTCCTTGAGAAGATCAGCAATTCCTTCACCGTCACGAACCACTACGCGGAAAACATTGCGAACTTCTCTCGCTTTGGCGTTCACTCCAAGTCTTCGGGCGACCCCTACCAAAGCCATCGCCGATTCATTTCCAGGGGCAACAACCTCGAGTGAAGTCGAACGCCCTGGATCCGTCAGGGTTCCCTGTGCAAGGAATGCGCCTCGCCAGATAGCTCTTGCCTCATCCATTGTCGATGAAACTAGAGTTGAAGGAAGGCCACGAACAGGTCGACCGCGATTATCGATAAGCCCAGTTTGTCGGGCAAGTAGTTCTCCATCGCGCAAAACACGTATTTGGTAACCGTTGGTTCTTCTGAGTCCCCCAGCTTGCACCACTGAAACTTCAGCGGCTATCCCGTAGAGCTCAGTAATTGCTTTTGCAATTCTCTTCGCTACCGAAGCAGATTCAATTTCGACCTCGATAGCTATTCGACCGGAGATTAAGTGCAGGCCACCGCAAAATCGCAATATTGTTGCAAGTTCAGCCGCACGCACAAGTCCATTGACTGGCTGCACTCTTGCAAGCTCTTCCTTGATTGCTTGGGTGATTGCCACTCTATTCCTTACCTAAATCCCTATGCGCAACGGAGATAGTAGCATCTGCAACTGCGTCAAGACGCTTCGCAATTTCATTTGCAATTGCCACTGAGCGATGCTTACCGCCGGTGCAACCAATTGCAATGGTTGCAAAACGCTTGTTTTCAGATCGATAGCCCTTAAGAACCGCCTCTAAAGCAGCAACATAATTGTCTATAAATCCAATTACTCCAGGTTGACTGAGAACAAATTGACTAACCGCTGGATCATTACCCGTCAGAGCGCGAAGACTTTCGTCCCAGTGAGGGTTGGGAATGAATCTTGCATCTGCCACCAAATCCGCATCGACCGGTATTCCGTACTTAAAGCCGAAACTGATTACATTCACTCTGAGGAAGTTCGCGTCATCGGAGAATGCCTCAGCGACTCGGTTAGTCAGTTGATGGACGTTTGATTCTGAGGTATCAAATACCAAATCTGCACTCTCGCGAAGGCTTAGAAGTTCGGCCCTCTCCTTGGCAATTCCGTCGAGCACTGTTCCACTTCCTTGAAGTGGATGTGGGCGTCGAACCGATTCAAAGCGTTTTACCAAGGCGGAGTCACTTGCTTCTAGAAATAGCAGCCGAACGGCAATTTCGCGATTCTTGAGATCTGTGATTCTGCTTTGCAGTTCCGAAAAGAATTCACCACCTCGAACATCGGTAATCACGGCAATTTTTGGCAGTTTGGCTTTGCTAAGGGCAAAAAGATCACTGATCGGACCGAGCATCTGGGGAGGCAGATTGTCGATGACATACCAGCCGTGGTCCTCCAGGGCATTGCCTACGGTGGAGCGACCGGCACCCGACATGCCGGTGACCACCAGCAATTCTGGCTTGCGTTTGCTATCCATCTCTCCCCTGACTGCCTCAAGGTTAGTCGTTTCCAATCTCGGGCGTGTCGGATTTCTCCAATTGCTCTAGCTGCTCGAGCAGGGCCTCAGCCTTGGCCTGGCTAAACCCGGGCAGTGAGGCAATTTCCTCGCTGCTAGCAGCCCGCAGGCGCTTGATAGAGCCAAATTTGCGGATCAGGAGCCTCACCTTAGCTTCCCCTAGGCCAGGCAATTCAAGCAAGGTTGAAGCTATTCCTGCGGTTCGTTTGGCGCGCTGTGCTGTGATGGCGAATCGATGAGCTTCATCTCTGATTCGCTGCAGCAGAAAGAGCTCCTCGGAGGATCGAGCAAAAATAACAGGCTCATCGCTTGAAGTCGTGTAGACCTCTTCCAGCCGCTTGGCCAAGGTCGCAACAGTAATGTCGTCAATTCCAGCATCCAACAGTGCGCGGGCGGCCGCGTTTCGCTGCGGAATTCCGCCGTCAATCAAGAGCAAGCTGGGCCGATAGGCAAACTTCTCACTTTTGTCATCTTCCAGGTACTTCAGTCTTCTGCGGAGGACTTGGTAGATGGCTTCAGTGTCATCAGTGGTTTCGAGGTTGAATTTTCGGTATTGATTCTTCTTTGGTAGTCCATCTTCAAACACAACCATCGATCCAACTGTTCCTGTTCCAGACAGGTGTGAGACATCAAAGCACTCGATTCGCAAGGGCGCATTGGGCATCGCCAGTGCCTTCTGAAGTCCGGCCAGGGCATCCGCTCTGGCAGCGAAGTCCGCGGTGCGCTTGAGCTTGTAAGACTGCAAAGATTGTTGTGCGTTGGTGGCCACGGTCTTGGCCAGCACAGCTTTCTCGCCTCGTTGAGCGATTGTCAATTCGACCTTGGAACCCCTGATTCCAGATAGCCAGGTTGAAACTTCCTTTTTATCAATTGGTAATACTGGAACGAAGATGGATTTAGGAACCTCTATCGGTTCTGCATGCTTTGGTGGGTTATAGATCTCATGCATTACGTACTCAATGAGTTCTGCGTCATTTCGATCTAGCTCGAGGTCAACCACCATTCCCCTTGCTCCCCGGATTCTTCCTCGGCGGACAGAAAAAAGAGCAACCGCCGCTGATAGCTCATCCCTTGCTATCCCAATGAAATCGGCATCCGTTTGGTCAGAAAGAACTACAGATGATTTCTCCAAAACCTTCTCTAATGCAGCAATGTCATCTCTAAAGTTCGCGGCCGCCTCATAATTCTGTGATTCGCTCATTGCAGTCATCTTCGTGCGAAGTTGTTCAACGAAATCCTCATCCCCTGAAGAAACAAAACTACTTAGCTGTTTTGCAAGTGCTTTATGGTCGGCCGGCTCGATGCGACCCACGCAAGGCGCGCTGCATTTACCGATGTCTGCCAGCAGGCATGGACGGTTACTTCGCTGAGCTCGATTAAAGATCCCCTGCGAGCAACTTCGAACTGGAAAGACCTTGAGGAGCGTGTCGAGAGTTTCGCGAACAGCCCAAGGTTGTGTGTAGGGACCAAAATACTTCACGCCTGGGATCTCTCGATTTCTTGTGATGAAGGCTCTAGGAATCTCATCGCTCATTGAAATTGCGAGATAGGGATAACTCTTGTCGTCGCGGAATCGGATGTTAAATGGCGGGTCAAATTCCTTAATCCAGGTGAATTCAAGTTGGAGCGCATCATATTCAGTATTGACTATGGTCCACTTGACGTCTTTGGCTGCTGTCAGCATTCGCTGGGTGCGCTCGTGCAGCTTGTCGAAATTTCCGAAGTAGCTGGAGAGGCGTGATCGAAGGTTCTTAGCTTTGCCTACATAAAGAACTCGACCATTGTCGCCAATAAACCGATAGACACCTGGATTGGTAGGTATCTCAGAAGACTTAGGTTTGAAGCCGAGGTCAGCCATTGCTTAGTAGCTCAGCTAAGAACTTGCCAGTGTGACTTGATTTACTCTTTGCAACTTGCTCTGGCGTACCCTCTGCCACAATGGTGCCTCCCCCTGAGCCGCCTTCGGGTCCTAAATCAATAATCCAGTCAGCGCATCTAATGACATCGAGATTATGCTCGATAACAATTACCGTGTTTCCTCGATCCACCAGGCTATTTAGAACCAGAAGCAGCTTCCTAACATCCTCGAAGTGGAGACCGGTAGTTGGCTCGTCGAGAACGTAGATAGTTCTTCCTGTCGCTCTTCTCTGCAGCTCGGTGGCCAGCTTGACCCTTTGCGCTTCTCCTCCTGAGAGAGTTGTGGCACTTTGACCCAGTCGCACATAACCAAGTCCGACGTCTACCAAGGTATTCAGATACCTGGCAATCGAGTTGATTGGAGCAAAAAACTCGGCCGCCTCACTTATAGGCATGTTCAGGACGTCGCCAATTGTCTTTCCCTTGAAGTGGACCTGCAGGGTTTCGCGGTTATAGCGCGCGCCTTTGCACTCCTCGCAAGTCACATAGACATCGGGAAGGAAGTTCATTTCGATCCGGATAGTTCCATCGCCTGCGCAGTTTTCACACCTTCCACCCTTGACGTTGAAGGAGAATCGCCCCTGCTGGTAGCCCCTGACCTTTGCCTCTGGAGTATCTGCGAACAACTTTCGGATGTGATCAAATACCCCTGTGTAGGTAGCGGGATTTGACCTAGGCGTTCTTCCGATTGGACCTTGGTCAACGTGAACAACCTTGTCAAGTTGATCTAATCCCGTTATTCGAGTGTGCTTGCCTGCCACGGACTTGGAACCATTAAGTTTGTTGGCCAAAGACTCATACAAAACGTCATTTACGAGTGACGATTTACCGGAGCCGCTAACGCCAGTGACAGCAGTCATGACACCTAGCGGGAACTCAACGTCCAGGTTTTTCAGATTGTTCTCTCTCGCGCCAACTACCTTAAGTGGTTTTCCAACCGGCTTTCGACGCTTCTTAGGTGTCTCAATTGAAATGCGACCAGAAAGATAGTCGCCCGTTACCGAGTCCTTATTGGCAAGGATTGCTTCGTAAGAGCCGCTGTGGACAACCTCTCCGCCGTTTGCTCCAGCACCCGGCCCGATGTCGACAAGCCAATCGGCCGCTTTAATTGTGTCTTCATCATGCTCGACAACTATCAGGGTATTTCCGAGGTCTCGCAGTTTCTCAAGCGTTTCGATCAGCCTGCGATTGTCACGCTGGTGAAGACCGATGGAAGGCTCGTCAAGGACATACAGCACGCCAGTCAAACCCGCTCCGATTTGAGTTGCTAGACGAATTCGCTGGGCCTCGCCACCCGAAAGTGAGCCTGCAGCCCTTTCAAGTGATAGGTAATCAAGCCCAACGGCCAACAGGAAATCCAACCTTGCCCGAATCTCTCTTAGAACTTGAGCAGCTATGGTGCTTTCACGCTTGTTCAGTTTTAGGGAATCGAAGAACGAGTGTGCCTGAGCGAGTGACATAACTGCCACATCGTGGATTGACTTTCCATGTACTTTGACAGCCAAAACTTCCGGTCGCAGTCTGGCCCCATTGCAAGCTGGGCAAGGAACTTCCCTTAAGAACTCAGACCACTTACCGCGTGCCCAGTCTGAATCCGACTCTTGGTATCTTCTTTCCACGTAAGGAAGAACACCCTCAAAACCTGAGGTGTAGCGCATCTCTCTTCCATACTTTGATCGCCAGCGGACTTCAACTTCAAAGTTGTTTCCGTAGAGAACTGCATCTTTGATTTTCTTTGGAAGTTTGTTCCAGGGAGTCTTCAGGCTAAATTCGAGTTCTTTGGCAAGGCCTTGAAGCAGTCGAGTGAAATACGAATACAATCCCTTACCTTGGGTAGACCAGGGAATGATCACGCCATCGGCAATTGAACTTTCTGGATCGCCTATCACGAGCTCTGCATCGACCGCCATTTTGGTTCCTAGGCCGGTGCAATCTGGACATGCCCCAAAGGGTGCATTAAAGGAGAAAGTTCTTGGCTCAATTTCTGAGAGGTAAATCTCGTGTTCATTCGGACAGCTCAGCTGTTCACTGAAAGTTCGCTGCTTCTTCTGATCAACAAAGTCGACGACAACTTTTCCGTCTGCCAGACGCAAGGCTGTCTCCACAGAGTCGGTAATTCTGCTAACCGCATCGGGCTTGATGGCTAGGCGATCAACGACAACCGCGATGTCATGTTTGAAACTCTTCTTTAGCGGCTTCGCCTCAGAGAGGACTAAGGTTTCGCCATCGACAACAACTCTTGCGTACCCTTGCGATTGAAGTGAACTGAAGAGGTCTTCGAAGGTTCCCTTCTTTTGCTGCACTACCGGGGCTAGAAGTTGAAACTTTGTGCCCTCTTCCATGGCCAGCAGTTGATCGACTATGGCCTGAGGGGTTTGGCGTGATATTGCCTCACCACACTCGGGACAATGCGGCACTCCAATACGGCTCCACAGCAATCTGAGGTAATCGTGAATTTCTGTAATAGTTCCAACGGTTGAGCGAGGATTACGATTTGTTGATTTTTGGTCAATTGAAACTGCCGGTGACAACCCCTCAATGAAGTCAACGTCAGGTCTATCAACCTGCCCAAGAAATTGTCTGGCGTAGGCGGAGAGCGATTCAACGTAGCGCCTCTGACCTTCGGCGAAGATAGTGTCGAAAGCTAATGATGATTTTCCAGAACCTGAGAGTCCTGTGAATACGACGAGAGCATCACGAGGTATTTCAAGAGTTAGGTTCTTTAGATTATGGACCCGAGCACCTCGAATAACCAGCTTGTTACTGGAAGGGGTTTGGATGCTCACTGGAGAATTCTACGCGTGCCCAGCGGCATCAAACTGGCGCAGCTCCCGCTTCAATTCGGCTATTTCATCACGAATACGGGCGGCTAGCTCAAAGTTCAACTCTGCGGCACAGGCTCTCATTTGAGCGTCGAGCTCCATGATGGTTTGGATGAGCTGTTCTTTGCCGGCCTTGCCGATATCTTTGCGACCTCGAATAGGTGAGACTGAGCTCTTTCCCTTCGGAGCCTTCCTCATCTGCTCCATCAGGACTTCTGTATCAACTTCTTCTCTCACCAAAGCATCGGTAATGTCCGCAATTTTCTTTCTCAGTGGCTGCGGATCAATGCCCTTCTCCTTGTTGTAGGCAACCTGAATTTCTCTACGTCTATTAGTTTCATCAATTGCCCGCTTCATCGAATCGGTAATTCGATCGGCATACATGTGCACTTCTCCCCCGACGTTTCTGGCAGCTCGTCCAATAGTTTGAATGAGGGCTGTCGTGGAGCGCAGGAAGCCTTCCTTGTCGGCATCGAGGATTGAAACGAGCGAGACTTCTGGCAGATCAAGCCCCTCACGCAGAAGATTGATACCAACTAACACGTCGTAGAGCCCCTGCCGCAGTTCACGCAGTAACTCGACGCGTCTGAGAGTGTCAACATCGGAGTGCATGTATCTAACCCTTATCCCCATCTCAGTCAGATAGTCAGTGACTTCCTCCGCGAGACGCTTAGTGAGGGTAGTAACTAGAACGCGTTCATTCCGGTCGGTTCGAAGTCTTATTTGCTCCATCAGGTCATCGATTTGTCCCTTCGACGGCTTCACAACAATCTTCGGATCAACCAGTCCTGTTGGACGAATGATCTGTTCTACAACCCCATCCGACAAATCAAGTTCATACTGAGATGGGGTAGCGGAGAGGTAGACAGTTTGACCAGTTCTGGCAAGAAACTCATCAAACCTAAGTGGGCGATTATCAAGCGCGGAAGGCAACCTGAAACCGTACTCGACCAGGGTTCTCTTTCTAGATTGGTCTCCGTTATGCATGGCCCTTATTTGAGGAATGGTGACATGTGACTCGTCGATAACGGTCAGAAAGTCCTCCGGGAAATAGTCCAACAAACAGGCTGGTGGCTCACCTTCGGCCCTACCGTCGATGTGACGCGAATAGTTTTCAATTCCTGAGCAAAAACCAAGCTCCTTTATCATCTCAAGATCAAATGTGGTGCGCATTTTGATGCGCTGTGCCTCTAGAAGCTTTCCTTGTTTTTCGAGCTCTCTATATCTTCCTTCTAGCTCTTCCTCAATAGCTTCGATTGCTCGGCCCATCTGCTCGGCAGGTGCCACATAGTAAGAAGCCGGATAAATGGCAACGGATTGCCTGTCCATAAGAATCTCCCCCGTAAGAGGGTTTATTCGATAAATTTTTTCTATTTCATCACCAAAGAACTCGATTCGCGTAGCTTCTTGGTCGTAAATTGCGATGACTTCTACCGTGTCGCCTTTGACCCGGAAATTGCCTCTGGTGAAATCAATGTCATTTCTCTGGTACTGGATGTTCACAAGCCCGCGGATTAGCTCATCGCGGTCAATTTTCTGCCCGACTCGAAGAGGGAGTGATTGTGCAAGGTATTCCTTCGGGGCTCCAAGACCATAGATGCATGACACCGTCGCAACGACAATCACGTCTCTTCTGCTGAGCAAGGACATAGTTGCGGAGTATCTAAGTCGCTCAACCTCCTCGTTGATTGTCGAATCTTTCTCGATGAAGGTGTCGGTCTGAGGGACATAAGCCTCAGGTTGGTAGTAGTCGTAGTAGCTAACGAAATACTCAACTGCGTTTTCGGGAAATAGCTCCCGCAATTCGCTAGCAAGCTGCGCCGCGAGGGTCTTGTTGTGAGCAATAACAAGGGTTGGTCGTTGCAGCCTCTCTACTAACCAGGCTGTCGTTGCAGATTTTCCAGTTCCAGTAGCACCTAGAAGAACAACATCCCGCTCCCCCGCACGAATCCTCTTCTCTAGCTCATCAATGGCCTTTGGTTGATCACCCGAGGGTTGAAACTCGCCAATTACCTTGAATGCCTTGGAATCATCCACTTGTGATTTCCTCAAACAGGCGTTGAGCGCGAACCTTCAGCTCCTCCAAGGAACAGTCTGAATCAAGGACGTAATCCGCCACTGCCTCTCGCTGATGATCAGTGGCTTGAGCAGAAATGCGGTTTCGAGCGTCCTGCTCACTCATTCCCCTTGCTTTCAAGCGCTCAATCCTCACCGATTCGGGACAACTGATAGTCACCACAGCATCAAATTGAAGGGGCGATTTTGTCTCAACCAGTAAAGGGATGGTGTAGACCACAATTCCCTCTGTTTGCTCTGTCTTTACTTTGGCCAGTTGCTGGATCAAAGGGTGCAAAGCCTGCTCCACTTTGGCCCTTACCTCAGGTTTTGTAAAAGTGATGGAAGCAAGTTTTGAGCGATCTAATTGTCCATCTGCAGTCAATATCTCATCACCAAGCATCTCAACCAAGGTTTCTAATCCAGCCGAGCCTGGCTTGACGACCTCACGAGCGAGAATGTCGGCATCAATCTCAGTTGCGCCGAGTTTTGTCCACTCGGCGGCAACTGTCGATTTACCAGATCCTATTCCTCCGGTTAGTGCAATTAGCATCTTCTCAGAATAGGACTGTTTAGGGTTGTTACTTGTCTTCAGCCAGCTGGTCTCTCAAAGACGCTAGAGACTCGTCTTGCGATAAGGAACCTTCAGGTGCGCTCTCAGGAGCAGTTGGGACCGCATCTGGCAGGTTTGCAAGCTTTTCACGCATTGCCTTCACCTGAGTCTTGTGAAGATCCCAACGCTGGTGAGCCTCTGCGTAGTCTGCTTCCCACTTAGTTCTAGCCTCTTCGTATCCAGGCTTCCACTCGTTGGTAGCGGGGTCGAATCCTTCTGGGTAGCGGTAGTTGCCGCTCTCGTCGTAGTCAGCTGCCATTCCATAGAGAACAGGGTTGAAGTCAGTACCCGCTGGGTCAACTTCATCCACTGCCTGCTTTAGTGACAATGAAATTCTGCGACGCTCAAGGTCGATGTCAATCAGCTTTACAAATACGTCCTGATTTACGGTTACAACCTGGTCTGCGTGCTCAACGTGCTTGGAAGACAGTTCAGAGATGTGAACCAGTCCTTCGATGCCATCGGCTACACGAACAAATGCTCCGAAAGGAACGATCTTGGTGACCTTGCCGGGAATGTATTGACCAATTGCGTGAGTTCTTGCGAATACCTGCCATGGGTCTTCCTGAGTTGCCTTCAGAGATAGAGAGACTCGCTCACGGTCTGAATCAACCTCCAGAACCTCAACAGTTACTTCCTGGCCAACCTCGACTACCTCGCTTGCGTGTTCAACGTGCTTCCAGCTGAGCTCAGATACGTGGACTAGACCATCAACTCCGCCTAGGTCGATAAATGCTCCGAAGTTTACGATGGAAGAAACAACACCAGTTCTTATCTGACCCTTTGCAAGGTCGTTCAGCATGGTAGTTCTGCTCTCGCTCTGACTCTGCTCTAGCAGTGCACGTCTAGAAAGCACCACATTGTTTCGGTTCTTATCTAGCTCCAAAATCTTTGCCTCAACCTCGGTGCCAAGGTATGGACCTAGGTCTCTGACTCTGCGCAGTTCAATCAGTGATGCTGGTAGGAAGCCTCGTAGTCCGATGTCGACAATTACGCCGCCCTTGACAACTTCAATAACGGTTCCCTTGACGATTCCGTCTGCTTCCTTGATCTTCTCAACATCGCCCCAGGCGCGCTCGTATTGTGCGCGCTTCTTGCTCAGGATCAAGCGGCCTTCTTTGTCTTCCTTCTGAAGAACTAGAGCCTCAATTGATTCGCCCACCTTGACGATGTCATTTGGGTTGGCGTCTTGTCTAATGGAAAGTTCGCGAAGAGGAATTACACCCTCGGTCTTGTACCCGACATCTAGTAGCACTTCGTCGCGATCGATTTTCACGACGGTGCCGGCGATCAGATCGCCATCATTGAAAAATTTAAGAGTTGCTTCGACCGCTGCTAGAAAATCCTCTTGAGAGCCGATGTCGTTGACTGCTACTTGCTTTGTGCCTGCGGTCGATTTAGTTGCCATATGTGTGGTTACTCC
>JACCDV011062318.1_pt1 | contig 14249 bp, 6 predicted proteins | sample 7446131 | NCBI WGS metagenome assembly JACCDV01 (sample SAMN15323448, study PRJNA562643) | freshwater metagenome | isolation source: river surface water | place: USA:Blue River Watershed | collected 2017-08-17 | reverse complement strand
GGACTCCACAATAATCCTGTACTTCATCAGTGCTGATTCTGAGAAATAAGGAGAAAGACCAACAGTCTTAGAGTGGTACCTACCGTCAAGGGGAGATAATGCAGTGAGTGATGAGAACCATCGCCTGCCGATAGACAGTGGTCGTATCATTTATTAATAATAAAAGATTTAATTTATCATTCATAGCCTGCTTACTTTCAATCAAGTGAAGTAAGTGACTAATTATAGTTTATATTTGAAATTGCCTACCCATGAAAACAGCAGTAATGCCCAACCCCAGCAGGACAGAAATACTCAATTGGGTCAACACACACGTAGAGCAGACTATAGGCCCAGTGAAGAGAGTGTAGGACCTAGGAAATGGGGCTGCCTACTTATACTTGATTGCCCAGCTTCGTCCAGGCTCAGTCAAAACAGAGAAGATAATTAAAAACCCAGTGAGCCACCAAGATGCACTCCACAACCTACGTCTTCTGTCCTCAGTGCTTGAAAAATTATAGCTACACTATGCAATATAGGTACATATAGTGTTACGCAGGGTGAGAAGCTAGCCCAGATGAAGTACCAAGAAAATTATTACCTTTCATGCTTTCTCTTCAAATCATTCACCAACAGCCCTGAAGTTCCACCTTAGAGCATGAGGAAGACCAATTAGAACGTGAATGCTAGTAACAAGCTAAGGAAGATAAAGATAATCCCGCCATAAAAAAAAATTATCCCCATTCTCACCAAGGACCCACCTGCAGACCTTACCATTGACGATCTCCATGCCCTTCACTCAGGCCCAGAGAAAAAGTTAAAATAGATTGAGAGTGTGTTTGAAGAGAGCGAGTCCTCACGTCAAAAACTCTAAAAGATTGCTAATATTTTGAATTTGAATATCAAAAGGAGCTAAAAGAAGTCAATAGCAACCATGACTCAATAAATGCCTTCCAACAATCTGTCTATAGAGGCTTCCTACAAACGCTTTTTGAGACCCAGCCTCTGCGAACGGTCATCATTTTTGAATAGCAACAAAATCCCTTTTAGCTATGATAAGATTCCAAACAACTAAGCCTTGAAATCCTCAAAGCAAGCAGTGGATGCTAAGGTAATCAACACTCCCACTTAAATTTTGGCCTCCAGCGAATTCTAAGGGGAAATGCTGTTATCCCAAAAGAAAGAGGAGCGTGAGGCGTAAAAGGAAGAAGGATAGACCGGACACAACATGCAGGGAGGGGTTTAGTTTTGCGAGTGGGAAGAGAAAGAGTAGGGGAGGGAATAGAAGTTGCCTGGGCAGGTGTGATGTTATGCTGATCGTAATTAATCGTATTGATAATTTCACTAGTAAAAAGAGGGTTGCATTACCTCATTATTTATTTCGTATCTATGCTGCAAACGATAGGCCTTGGATCTATCTCCCTATCCCAACATGCATACTTTTACGACAAGCTCAACAACTAGCTCATCTTCCTCAAGGATGGCTAACTTGTATCCCACCACCTCAAGAGCAAACAATAGCGGCTAATACATATTCATGCCTCCTCAGCACCCTCCACCCACCCCACCCCCAACACACTTACCCTCATCTCAGGCTAGGTGGTCGCCAATGCACATAAAAACATTGTGTCTTTGAGCAGCGAGGAGGCAGTGGTTCGGGGAAGAGTGTAGATAGTTGATGGTAGCAGATGGGAATGGCAGGCGCCTATTTCCCTGCAGAAGATCAAGCTGGGTATTTGCCACATTGGCGATAACGAATAAGTAAAATACTAATTGTTTGATTTTAACTCCTCCACTTCCAGAACTGTATCATTCTCAGTTCATCACAACCAACTATCAGTCTTGGTCAATGGCTACCCACTCACCAAAAATTCAACCAAAACCATCTCCTATGATTCCAAACACAACAAATGGTACCCCTGCGCCAAACTATAAGAAAAAGGAAATACAATCATCTATGCTCCACTCACCTTCAACAAAAATATATCCAACTCAGACAAATACAAAATGATCTTTGGAAGCTAGAGTGAAGGTGAATCCTCATAAGAGGATGTGGCTTTGAATGAGAGAGCAAAATATAAGATTGTTAAGTTAGTTCAATTAAATCGAGACTCCTTCTTAGTCATTTGGTAGAATAATGTTGCCCGCCTGTTTTCAAGAAGTCAAAGATCAGGAAAGTTTGAGTTTATCCCCATTTCTGTGCATTCCAATACTGTCCATGACATTTTTACTCCAGAGGAATATAGCTTAATTGCTAAATGGAAAGGCTAAACCATTGATAATGCGCCTGCCATAAGTCTATCTAAGGCATTTAAATTGTTGAAGTCTTTACTTAAAGCCTTATGCTAATAGGAATCAAGCAACTAAGAAATTCTATTTCTGTTAGCAGGCAGATTAGCTATACTGAGACCTTACTTACTTGCTGCTAATATTGTAGTTCCTGATGTCACATTGCTCCTAGATTCAGTAAAGTAGGCAGTTGAATAGCACCTCTCGCTCGACCCTTCCTTCCTCCCCTTCCCCTCCATTCGCTCTGCCCTCCAATACCACCTCGAGGGAGCATTCTTAGATATCAGCTAAAGCTATCTAGTAACTAGAAGCGAAAATACCATTATCTTATATAATACCAGCAATGCCATTACTGAAATATTTAGGCACACAGTTGATCAGAAGTTGCTGTTTTCCAAGAGGTCTACTGCCTAAAGCTATGAGGAGGATGACATTAGAAGTCTTAAAAGCTAGGGATCCTTTTTGTACAAAATCTTAAGCGGATGTCTGCAGAAAGGCAAAAAGACAGAGGAAGTCCATGCAGTAAATGAAAATGATGTGAAGGAGCTTGTTAGAGACTATGGAATTGATGAAAAGTCAGCAAGATAAGCTCTAGAGCAAACAGGCCATGTAGAAGAGGCACTCGTTTGGATTTTCACAGACAAGCAATAAGGAAAAGTAAAAAGGAACTAAAGCCAAAAGGAGATTGAAAGTCATAATGTGACGTCTGTTAACATTATTGAACTCAACAACATCTTCGCTAGGGTTCTTTTGCAAGTGGGAAACAGGTTATTTGTGTTGGGAGTTTTGCCCAGCGAGGTGAGGAAATGGTACTATAAGGGTTAAAAATAGTACATTGATCTATTAACCTTTAAGCATGAAGATGATATAAAAAGCCTCAACTGGAAATGGTGGTACTGTGGCCCTCGCCATCCCCATCTTCATATCTTGGATCAGACTGAGTTACCCTAAGTTCCACATCTTCTCTATAAGTAGGGCTAAGATATTTATTGGGTTGGAGATAAATAGTAAGGCTTAGTTCATAGCAAAATTTCACTTAACTATGATCTGCTATATGAGCCACAAGAATCGCTCACACTTTCATAAGCCTCTCCCCTTTCTGTTGCTGCATAAAAGATAGGCAAAACAATTAAAGGCCAACTAGTTAATCAGTCTAAGGTTGGCGCTAGCGAATTCTAAAGCGACACTGTTTGGACTAATGAGCACTAGCTTTACTCCAATATTGAGGAGAACTCTCAAAGAGTAGCCACTATTTCACTAAAAGATGACCTACCGCCTCAAATCCCATCTCCCCCAAGCAAGGCCATTCCTTTTATTATCGAAAGAAGTCCACCTGGCTGTAGCAGCAATTACTCAGTGACATCTATGCTCCATCCCAAATCATCTTTCCTTGCAAATTACCCATCCAAAATCATCCTTCGACATTTGCATAACAAACTTATCAATTTGTCAGCAATTAATCTGCATCGTTCAAGCCATAAAAAAAATGTTAATTATATCACCGAGGGATAAATACTGTTATTAGATGCCTTTGGTAATGAAAGCAAAAGCGTGCATTTTTCATTTGACAAACATGAGAATGAGAAGGAAGTGAAGGTATAGATTAGTGGCTATTGGAAAAATATTGTGCTTGTACCTAAATTTACTGAGATTAAGAAACTCCCCTACTAATATGGATTCATATCACTCAAAGGAAACGATATCACATCGCATCAGTATGACCATCAACATGTTCAAACGCTCACATCTTTACTCCATGCCAAAATCAACAGACCTCTCACCATCGTCGGATGGATACGAAAAGCAAATCATATATAGGCCAGAATTAAGCATTAAGGTTAGCTAGAGTAAGCTGAACTAGCAAGGCTAGCATAAGAACTTAATTATAGGTGTGAAGCTGTAGCAAGTGCTGCTGAGATAGAGCAAAACCGTTAAATTGCCTTTTCAAAGCCATCATAAATCATCAAATTACTTTGTCCTCCCTCCATTCATATTGAAAGCACTCTTAGAAGGATTTCTAGTTCGGCTTTATTTAACTTTGCCTCCTTCTCCAAAGTGGAAGTCTTTAAGTTTATTGATCTCGCCCTGTATTATACAGGGAGTCTGGTAAACTTGGATGAGTATTTCTCAAACATTTTCACTAAGCTATTCAATAACTAATTCGGAAAGGAGTACCTTATTGAGCTTTCTAAGCACCTTGATGCTTTCCCCACCATACCTCTGCCTTACCTCAAACGAATTCTCCAGTAAGTGGATACTCCCCAACACATCTCAACCATACAGTCTCTCCTACAAATACTGCCAAACACTCGCAGTAGCAAATACGATAATTTATAATCCAAGTATTCCCACCTAATCTTTTAGACCGAATTCTATAGTGATTACTATCTCAATCTCATTGAGGGCACAACAACTGCCAAAGCACTCATCTTTAGTGAGCCTTTGATTGATAGTGAGTTTATTGCCGTCAAAGATTAGTATAGTAGGAGGATAATTGTCAAGCTTGACTCTATATATCATATTACCAATTTAGCATTAAGAGTATAGCGTTGTGAGCAAGCATCAAAGGTTAAGTATAGAGTGTATGCGCTAAGTCAATCAGGCAAGCGGCAAATCGGCTCAGGAGTGATTCTTGAGCATCAGTGGGCTCAAATTTCAAGGGAAATCTATAAACAAAATAGCTAAAATACTGAGGACTTAAAGCTGTTGAATATGTACGGGTTAGTAGTGTAGCCCACAACAACGCAATATCTATAGATTGAGCTGCACTTCACATAAACAGGCATAGTCAGCCATCAATCTGAGGCCAGCAGGATTCCCCAGGTTGACGTCATTCCTGAGCTCTATGGCCATTCTACCCATCAAACTTCTAAGGTTTAATAATACTAAAATTGGTTTGTCTTCAATCCAGAAGAAATGTTTTTCCTCTCTGTAAGCTCGCTAGGTATCAACCCCCTCCACAAGTATTCAGTGAGTAAGGACAAGCAGACGGAATGCCTTTACTTCAAGACCCAAAGAGATGACCCAAGTTCCTACAAAGCCAGGATCTAAGAGAAGATTGAGCGTGGATAGCTCGATTCTATTGTGAACTTACAGAAGAAGCTAATTTCTTGCACAAAAACACACACTAACAAGATTTGCCTTGACTACATCTATACAGTGTTAATCCTGAGTCTGAATGAGCTTTAAAAGAGACAGGTGCGTTTGGAGTAGAGTGTCTGCAAGAAGCTGTTCGAGCTCATTGTGGCAAGCACTCAGGGCCCCATTAAGATTGCTGCATTTAAAGCCATATCCAAGCAGACCTCTCTTCTTATAAAGAGTCTACAGTATGTTCAATAAATTTTCCCAACCCTAGGCAAGCTAACCTTTTCTTACTAGTAGTTGCTATAGGTGGTTGACCTGAATAATGCTGAACTTTGCCAAAGTCTCACCCGCTTGATCCTTACAGCTGTGCACTATGAGCCCCGCTGGGCCTAACTCCTAATCAAGATGTCGGGGAGAACCCAGGCTCATGAAGAAATTGTTAAATTCTTTAGCTCTAATGACCATTGGCTTGATAACAACGCTATCCTCGAATATGTGTCAGCCTTCCCTGATCAATTCTTCCAAAACACATTCCTCAACTGCATCTCCTACTCCCAGCTCAGCAGGCTCGTCACTAAGAAGACCTCAAAGCCTCGCCTGGAACTGCTTCTGGAGGTGATTGTTGAGAAGGCAAGCGAGGCCAATCAAGTCGACCTTGATGTGGTGGGGTTGATCTTCCAGCAGCCATAGGTCAGGTGGGAGCAGCTTTAGAAAGTTGTGACCTGCTGTCCCCAAGCTATCGATACAGTCATCCACCACTTCCTACAAGCCGAGGACCCTTCCATCGCACTCGAGCACTATTAACTCCTCAACACTGCAGCCACTAACCCCAAATACTCCTAAGAATTCGCCATATTCATAAACAAAATTTACTTGAAAAGCAAGCAAGCCTTCAGGGATGTAATCCTAAGCATGATTGGCAAATGCACTACCCTTCATTACGACTGCCTGTAGACTATTAGCCAGTTTGTGTTTAGCAGTTGCAACTTCGGTGGCATTGAAGGAGTGAAGCTTTTGGGCGAGTTGTAGCTATATAACTTGCAAGTGGCAGTGTAAAGCCTGAGAATCCTTGAGAAAGTGCCTGAGGGAGCTGAGATTTGCAACGAAGACAGCTTCATTGAGTGGTACCTCAATAACAATAATTACGAATAGTCCAACAGGAACCCAGCCAATAAGTCTCCAGCCTACCACCTCATGAGGCAGCTTGTCGACTTGGTCCAAAACATCCTCAAGGCAACATCTCCAAGTAAGGTTCTGGCCAAGTACTCCCATCTCATCCATCAACTCCAACACTCAAGAAAAACTAGTCTTTTCAGGAAGCACCTGCTTTTCAATCAACTACATCACGGGGCCACTGAACTACTCGCACACACCCTCGCTCCTGGCTGCCTTGCCGAAGTCTTGGTTGGACCCACAAATCCAGTACTATCCACTGTCATCAACTAATTAAAATCGACCACACTCAAAGAAGGTTCCCATAGACATAAAAGCTTTAATGAGAAAGAAATAGACATTACATAGAAATTTGAGCTAAAAGCAGTCTAGGCTAAAGATTTGCAAGGAGGGAAAGTAGGAAGTCGTTCCCCAATTGCCAAAGTACCTATCTCCCAAAGAATCCTCAAATTAGAAAGCGAGGAGACTCAATGGCCCAGTAAGTTCATCATCGGTTTCTGCCTTAACGATCACTTAGACAACAAGAACGCTATCCTGCCGTCAAAGGTGTAGCTGTTTGGAGGGAACGGCAAAGCTTTATTCAAGGTGGGCGACTTAAAGATTATTGAGGATCAATTCTACATGTCGTTTGGTGTCAAAGTATTTGCCATCAACTTCAACACCATCTCTTCTCTCGGCTCCAGCTCTCTCAAAAACCTATAGCTGAGACTCTTCGAGCCAAGCCTTAGTTCAGCCAGCGAAATCCTGTAGAACGGGCAACGAAGCAGGAAGGGTGCCACCTATAATATCTCCTTCGTCAATATAAACGGATATGACAGTCTTCCCTCTGAGGAGCCAGACTACTCCCAACTCTATGTAACTCTGCTTGGGTTCCTCGGACACCCCAAGTACCTTTCCGACCTGAGGAAGGTGATAAGCTCTGATCTGTTTGATCAAAAGCTCGAGCTGATAATCCAAGTGCTCAACGATCTACTTCCTAATTAATCAATCGAAAATCTTCTACTGAGTCTCAACAAGGAGGGCTAAAACATTCTTTAGCACATCCTAAGATCGAAGGGAGCCAACTCTCGCCTCGTCAGCAGATTGATTTTAGGCAAACTCACCAAAGACAATATCAATAAGCTATTAACTTACACTCTCAATAATCTCACCCAATAGTACGTCAACATTGTCACCATGAGCATTCGGCTGGGAAGCTATTCCTCAACTGACAAACACCCTTTGAAAGCCATTTCTGACTTTAACAACATTTAGAAGCTGATTGAGAAGTATGAACAATCTTAGGCAAATACAAAGCGTCTCTATTACTCCATCATTGTATCTCTGCTCACTGTCCCAAACCTTTATCATTACGAGGTGAGCAAACTTATTGAATTAGTGTGGAATAGGGGTAAGAGATCAGAACTCTACTCCATCCTTGCAGCAATACTTCCATATTACCAGAGATAGATTGAGGTATTTACATCAAATGACTACAGCACTGCTGTCCTGAACTAGCTCTTATAAATTTTACAATAGAACAAGAACGGGGAGCAAGTCATAAAGAATCCATACAATCAGATCATCCTGTTGAACACTCTCACTGCTAGCTAGACCTCACGCAATCTCCTCTTGAGCATGAAAGCCCCAATCAAGATTGTGGAGTTGCTCAAAAGCAATAAGAGCCTATTGATAAACTACAGTCCATAGATCATGAAGCTCTTCATTTCCTTCTTCCAGGCCACCTGCATCCGCACTGCCTGCCAGGACTAATTCAGCTAAATACTCATCAACCTCATGACCTCACTCAATAATTTTGACTCCATACATCACCAATTTTTCATCCAGAACTTTTTCTTCCCCCTCATCAACTCCTTCAAAGGAGTCCCCCTCTTTTTCGTCTGGAGGGAAAAGACCGAATATGTGTGGCAGCCAACATAAGTGTTGAAGAGCAATCCAATAAGAAGCAGTTCCAAAGTGATAACCTACAAGGATAAGTTCTATACTCCAATTGAAGCTCTAACATAAGTCTCAGCTAAGAGCAATTTTATCCTTGCTCAAAAGTAAAGTAATCACATCAAATATATCCTTAAAGACAATGAACTCACTGATGCCGACACAAGCAAGAAAGTAGCCTTTACCTTTGCTGATAATAAGCTTACAACCAAAGTCGGTGAATAAAGCACAGTTTTATTCCCCAGCCAGCAGTATACACTGTACGAGTAGAGCTAGTGGGAGCACCAACTCCTTACCAATACTACCCTCATCAACCTACAAAATCCATGGATCCTTTAGGATAAATACCGCGGTGTTCTTCCCATTCGCGAATCAACAAATGAACGCTGCTATTTCTTGCCCCTTTAAATCACTTTGTCTGAAATCCTAAAAAGCATTAATATTTCAGGCTTTAGAGTCCATCATGAGGATCTGCCCAACATAAAAATAATCAACTACTTGACAGGAAAGTAGCTGTCTCAAGAACTGACTCTTCGTAAAGTACTGTAAGAGCAACATTTACCTTATTTGAAGATATAGTTGTAGGCATCTAGTTTATTCAAAAGCACAACTATTGAGTCACTAGTTGTAGAACAAAGTGCCCACCCCTCATTCGTCCCTGAGGAGACCATCTTCAAGGCCTTCGAGGAAAAGAAGGGTCTGGAAAAGCTCATTGGAGTATTAACTGGATGCGTAGTAAATTGGACAAACAAAGACCAATCCAAGATATGGGAGCAGTATTTGAAGGAGCTCTAAAGCTACTCATGCTTCCCTATATTTAGTTCTCTCTACATGACAAAGAAAGACAACGTTAACCTCCTGTTCGACCTGCTCTTCGGGCTGCCTGACAAGCAAGACAGCAAGAAGTGGAGCCAGAAGGAGAAGTAATCAGTAAAAGAGCTCTATGGTATTGTCAAAGACGTGTTCGCTGTGGAAGGGTAGCAAGCCTTAACAGTGAGGAACTATGCATTGAAAAGCGGATTCTATTCCACCATGCTCAACCGACTTCATCTCATCACCAAAGAGCCTAAGCGCGAAAAGCTTGAAGAAGTCAAAGAAGAAGAGGAGGAGATATAAGCCCCAACAAGTCTTGAGAAGAAAGAGTCTGAAGAGGAGTATAAAGCCAAATTGCAGAAGAGAAAAGGTGTGGGTTATGGAACTGACAGTTCCACTAACCAAAAGTGGGATGTGACTGGACAGGAGTAAGCCAGAAAAGATCAATCAGAACAGATTCTTTCATTACTTACAATCCTTGAAAAGTTCCTAGACTACAAAGGATTTGACTTCCCCTAGAAAATTCTTGAGGAAACTTATGCTAGTTCACTTTTGCCCATCATTGAGAACTCGCTTCGAGGAGGGTCACTCCTATAAATATCAAAATACGCTTAATTGATCCAAGGAGAGCTTAGTTTCATTCAAGTCCTTGCAAAGCACAAAAAATTGATCCCTACGCTTCTTCCCTTGCCTAAAAATTACGAGCCAAGACAGCCAGAGTCCCTTCACTCCCTCCTCAAAACATTGGCAAACACTTCCAAGATCTTCCTATCCTGCCTCACTGGGTCAGCATCTGAAAAAGTCTCAGAGGAAATCGCTAAAAAGATTACGGCCACTTTCTAGCAGGTAGATGAAGCAGTGGCTGAGTATGAAATTGCTCACAATGACGAAGAGGAAGATAGGAAGATACTGGAACTACCCTTAGCAAAGAAGTATCCTATTCTCCTGAAGGACTTACGGTTTGATTACATCGACATGAAGGACTCCAATGGCAAAATATCAAAGCATCATTATAGCAGCTACTATCAGGCTGGCCATAAGTCACCAGTTTAAAAGACAGTCAGGCTGGCACAGTAACTTGCTGATGTATCTCATGCGCTCCCTATTGACCACACCAATGCCATCTTCGTAAGATGTGACAAGGAAAGAGTTGACTATATGCAAGCCCTCATCATGGGATCCAACGGCACACCATATGGGCACGGAGCTTACTTGTTCGATATATACTTTGAAGACACTTATCCCAATGGCCCTCCAAAAGTAAACTTAACAACCACAGGAAACGGACAGATTCGATTCAACCCCAACTTGTATTCATGCGGAAAAGTGTGTCTAAGCTTACTGGGAACTTGGAGAGGAAGTGCGATGGAGAACTGGGATTCCAAGGTTTCTACTTTACTGCAAGTTCTTGTCTCAATACAGTCCATCATTATGAGTGAGGATATTTACTTCAATGAGCCAGGGTTCGAGCATGAGCAAGGAACTGTTGAAGGAGAAAAGAAGAACGAAGCCTACGCTAATATAGTGCGATACGGTAATGTCAAATTCGCAATGACTGAGAATATAAAGAATCCTCCCAAGGGATTTGAAACAATCATTCGTCGCCATTTCTATTTGAAGAAAGCTGAAATATTATAATAATGCCAAAAATGGTTAAAAGCTGCTTAAAAGAGATAGGCTTCATATAATGGACTAGTGAGTGACCACAACTACAACTGGTGCAATACCTTCAAGAAATCCAAAACTTAGTACAAGACCATGCTCTAGAAAGCCATCAAGGAACTATAAGTGGAACTCAATAAGCTTCCCCCTCCAACTAGCTAGGACTTAAAGAAGGAATCCTCTCCAGTAAAGCAAAAGAAAAAAGTAAAACCTGAAAATATTACTACCAAAGAAGAGCCCCTTTTCGATTAAATTGATGTCAGCTATGGCTAAACACGTGAAAACGTTGAACTGGACATTAACGATGAGAAGGTTAAGGATAGATGGAGTCGGTATATTGGAGCAATGGGAGTTGAAGCAGTGTCTAAGCAAAGCAAAGCTAACATCCTCCTGCTAGGACTTGGCGGTCTGGGAGTGTAAATTGCTAAAAACATTGTGTTGAGTGGTTGCAAATAGTTTGCAGTGTGGGACGATAAGGAAGTGAGATGGGAAGACCTCAGCGGGCAGTTCTTCCTAGGTGAAGCAGACATTGGCAAATCAAGGCTCTAGAGCACTATATACAAGCTGCAGGAACTAAACCACTACGTGAAAGTGAGCAAGTTCCAGTACGACATCACCAATATTGAAAATATGGGCAAGTTCAATGTAGTGATTGCTACCTAAGTGAGCCACCAAGATCAAGAGAAGATTGACTAGTTCTGCAGAAACAACAAAATCCATTTTGTTTCTGCTGATTGTTTTGGACCGTATGGGCAGATATTCAATGACTTTGGGGAAGAGTTTGAAATCCTTGATAAGAATGGAGAATAAACCACAGAAATCATACTGGAGGATATTTCTATAGCTTAGAAAGGACTTGTGAGAGTAGCTAAAGGCCTAAGGCATCCCTTTGAGGATGGAGAAACTGTTAGGATTTCAGGTGTGAAAGGAATGAGATCTACTGATTAAAAGTAGAGTATTAATGGAACACTGCACAAAGTTCAAGTCGTAGATCAATACAGTTTCTACATCGGCAGTACTCTCACCTATACTCCTTACGAGGGAGATGGCACAGTAAGAAACATCAAAACTCCAATTAAACTCAAATTCAAATCCTTGAGGGAATCAGTGCAGCTGCAAAACATTGACTCCAATCTATAATACTATGACTTCTCTAAGGGAGGCAACCTCAGACTACTACACCACGCTTTCCTTGCACTGAGTCACTTTAGGACAAGCAAAAAACGAACTCCTGAGAGTTGGAATCGTTAAGACGCAAATGAATTCATTGAGTAAGTAAAGAAGGTTAAAAGTGAGTTAACTGAAGACTAATTGAAATACTTAAGGCTTTTTAGCTACACTTGTTCTGGCAACTTCGGACCTATCTTTGCCCTCTATGGTGGAATAGTGTCCCAGTAAGTCTTCAAAGCCATTACAGGCAAATATACACCTATCAATCAGTATTTCTTAGCTGATTTCTCAGAAGTAGTTGAATAGCCTCCTCAAGAATAAGACAAATGGGCTGCCTTTGTTGAAGCCAGAAAATCTAGTAATAATGATCGGCGCGAGGGCATAAAGAGGGTGATAGGCAACTAACTCCTAACCAAATTGTAAAACTCAAAGGTCTTTATGGTTGGTTCTGGAGCTATTGGATGCTAATTGTTGAAAAACTTTGCCATGTTGGAAATCGGCACAGGCGAAAATGGAGGAAGCATTGTTGTAACTGACCCCGATCATATCGAAACATCCAACCTTAATAGGCAGTTCTTATTTAGAGAGAAGCATCTCAGAAAACCTAAAAGTGCAACTGCAGCTGCCGTGGTAACCCAAATGAACCCAAGGCTTAAAGGTCACATTAAAGCTAGACTTGACAAGGTCTGTGAATCAACAAAGGATTTGTTCAGTAATGAATTCTTCTAAGGACTGAGTATTGTAACAAATGCACTGGACAATGTGTAGGCGAGAAGATATGTGGATAGCAGATGCGTTGAAAATAAAGTCGCATTGTTGGAAAGTGGAACTCTAAGCTCCAAAGGCCATGTTCAAGTCATCATCCCATATAAAACATAAACCTATGGCAGTAAGCAAGATCCAAATGATGCCAATGGAGAAGTTCCTCACTGTACTTTGAAGATGTTCCCTGAGGAAACCCTTCATTGTATCGAATGGGCAAGAGACCTATTTGGCAAAGAATTTACCCTTTCACCTAAAGCTTTAGCTAAGTTGCTTGAGAGTGAGAGTACATTTGTGCCTGGACCATCTGACATTCAAATGCTTAAGGACTGCCTAAAAATGTTATAGTCTAGGCCCACTAACTTTGAGGAGGCAGCAGGTAACGCAGCCAAAGTTTTCTATCAACTTTTCAGAAATGATATCTTGCAGTTGCTTTACACATACCCCTTAGATGCTAAGACTAAGGACGGCAAACTATTTTGGAGGTTGCCTAAACGACCTCCAACTTAGATTACACAAATCGACCCTAAAGACCCACTTCATGCAACATTTATCTCCTCTTACGCGGTGTTACTCAGTAAAATCCATGGTATCCCCTATCCCAAAGACTTCAGAGACCCTCTCAAAAGGAAAGAAATTGCTTAGATATCTATACAATTCAAAGTAGAACCGTTTGTTCCTTCCGACAAAGTAGCCAAGGAGATGACTGAAGAAGTCAACAACTAGAACGAGAAGAAGGAGTAACCAGCCAAGGAAAATGAGAAAGAGCTTGCTGAGGGAGAAAACGAGCTATTTTGCAAGTTCAAATAAGTTTTATCCGAACTAAAGGAGGGAGGAGAGGCATTGACCTCAAAGGCAGAGGAATTTGAGAAAGACGAGGACCAAAATGGACATATTGACTTGATTTACTCCATGGCTAACCTAAGGGCCCGAAACTACAAGCTTGATGAGATGGAGTGGATCAATGTGAAGCTCAAGGCAGGCAGGATTATGCCAGCCCTTTCCACCACAACAAGCTGCATAGCTGCCTTACAGACCATCGAGCTCGTCAAGTACATCAAGGGGTGCAAGGTCGATCAGATGAGAAATGCATTCATCAATCTCGCAGTACCACTACTCCAGCTGGGAGAGCCAGGTGAAGTCTAAAAGATTAAAGTTCATGAAAATTTACAGACAAGCATTTGGGAACGGTGGGAAGTGTCGAGCTCCAAGGAGGCCACCTTGAGAGATTTGATTGGGCAAATCGAACAGAAATACGGAGTGCTAGTGAAAGGGCTTAACTTGTGCGACGGAGGACAGGTCTTTTCGGATATAGTGTTGGGCCTGTAGAGCAAGAAGGAAGAGAAGGAGAAGTTACTGAGCAAGAAGCTGAGGTAGATCTT
>JACCDV010377253.1_pt1 | contig 14254 bp, 9 predicted proteins | sample 7446131 | NCBI WGS metagenome assembly JACCDV01 (sample SAMN15323448, study PRJNA562643) | freshwater metagenome | isolation source: river surface water | place: USA:Blue River Watershed | collected 2017-08-17 | reverse complement strand
CTGCAGATGGCGGGCATCCCGCTCATGACCGCGCCCAACGACATCTATTACGAGATGCTCGAAGAACGCCTGCCGGGCCATGGCGAGCCGGTGGCCGAGCTGCAGGCGCGCGGCATTTTGATGGACGGCTCCACCGCCAACGGCGAAAAGCGCCTGCTGCTGCAAATCTTCAGCCAGACCCTGCTGGGCCCGGTGTTCTTTGAATTCATCCAGCGCAAAGCCGACGAAGGCTTTGGCGAGGGCAACTTCAAGGCGCTGTTTGAAAGCCTGGAGCGCGACCAGATTCGGCGGGGGGCGATTCAGGTGGAGTGATGGGTTTGGGTTTGCGGTTTTGTATCGGCCAATTACCCCTCAGCTCTTGTCCTTCATGCGATGGGGCATGTCTTTAAAATTTATCAGACCCAAATCCTCCACAAACTCCGAAGCCGGCGACACGCTGCTTACCAACAGCCGGTCTCGAGCCCGGGTGCAAGCCACATAAAGCAGATGGCGCTCGGTGTCGTACACCTCTTGCAGATCAGACTCGTCCATCACACTTTCAATGCGCGACTGCAGGGGGATGATCTCGTCATCGCAAGCCATCACCACCACCGCCTTGAATTCCAACCCCTTGGCCAGGTGCATGGTGCAGGCAGAGGCTTGGCCTATGCTGGTCTCCACATGCTCGTCCAGTACGCGGTGGGGCAAGGCTGCTGCCTTGAGCGCGGCGCAGGCCCTGTCCAGCTGGGCCTCTGAGCGCACAAATACCCCCAATTCGTGGGGTGCATAGCCCTCGGCGGTCAAAGTCTTGAGCCAGTCGGCCACGGCGACAATTTCGGCGGCTTCGTCCTTGTAGCTGCGAATGACCGGTGCCGGTCCGTTGAACACCGACACCGTGCCTTTGCGGTTTTCGGTATTGCCGTCCAGGTCTGACACCTCTGGCCCCAGCAAACGATCTGCCTGTTGGCGAATCTGGTGCGAGGTGCGGTAGTTGATGTGCAGCGTGCGCGAACGACCGCGTACATCCACACCCAAGCTCTTCCACGAAAACGGTTGCTGAAAAATTCGCTGCCCCAAATCACCCGCAAAAAATAAACTGTTGGCCCGCACCTGGCCAGAGCCATCGGGGGCCACGCCCGCCATGGCCGCCAACATGCGCAGCTGGCTGATGCTCACGTCTTGCGCCTCGTCCACCACCACATAGTCAAACGGCGGGTGCTTGAGCGCTGCCAGCTGGTGCGCCAGTTTTGTGAACATGGCCGCGTGCGTCAGCACGCCAGCCGAAGCCAAGCGCGACTGAATGCCCGTGAACACATGCCACAAGGCTTGGCGTTGTGCCTCGTTCAGCCGGGTCTTGCGGCCCAGGCGCTTCACGTCGCGGTAATCGTCCCAGCTTTGCAGCTGCCAAGCGTCCACCACATCGGTCCATTCGCCCAGCACAAAGTTCAGGTTAAAGCGGGTGAGCAGGGCGCCTTCGCTGGCGGCTTTCACTTCTGCCAGCGCGGCGCTTGCCGCCTCGCGCACTTGCGCGGGGGTGGCCAGGTGTGCCTTGGCTTGGCCCTTGGGTTTCAGGCGGTCCAGCAGGCGCTGGCCCATGTTGTTCATATCGGCCACCTCCAGCCGCTCCGCCAGGCGAGGCTGGTTGCTGATTAAGCAGTTGATTTTGTTTTGCAGCGCATTGGCCAGCGTGCTGGAAAACGTGGTCAACCACACGCGGGCATCGGGGTGCTCGCGTGCCAACGTCACGGCACGGTGCAGCGCCACAATGGTCTTGCCCGTGCCCGCTGAACCCGACACGCGGGCAGGCCCCGCGTAATCGCGCATGACCCACTGCTGCTGCGAGGGATGCAAAAAGATCGTCCACTTTTCCCATGGGAAGTTGAGCGCCTGCTCCAACTCTGCTGCGCCATGCATGACCCTGAAACGGCGTTGCGCGTCGGGGTGGCTGAAAGGGTCTGTGACCTTGCCCATGCTGGCAGGTTGCGGCTTGCCGCCTGTTGCCAGCTCCAGCAAAGCCTCGGCCGCCTCGGCGGGCAAGTGCTCGGCCAGTGTAAGCAAGCTGTCTTCGTCGGCTTGCTTCACATCAACCAACCACTCGGCGGGCACGCCATAGGCCAACAACTGGTCGTCGGTCAAGGTGGCAAACAACAGGGGCTTGCTCTTGGGTTTTTCATTCCCGTGCATGCGGGAATCCGGTTTGGCAGGAGCCTCCACAATCCGATCCCGAATCTCCACCCACTGCGCGGCACCCGTGGTGGGGTGTGTCTCCAATCTGCGCCGTTCAGCCCACTGGTAGGCCTTGTCGTGGTGGTCGGCGTAGCAGAGCAAAAAGCTGCTGTCCGTCTTGTGAACGATCAACCGCAAATCGCTGCCTACACGCACCGACCAAAAATGCTTGTCCTTGGACTTATCGATGCGATGGAACTTCAGCCCAGGGTTGCCTGGGTTTTGTTGCAGGTCGAATGCCGTGATCTTGACCTGTTTTTGTTCATCGGCTGTCAGGCGGGTTAGGCTGTCGGTGAAGGTGTCGGAGATGCGGAATTGCATTGAAGCGTGTACCAGTCAGTAATCAATCCAGTGATTTGAAATCACTGAAGTCGGTTGGTCTCATTTCCCACAAAGGACGCTTGCCGGAGGCTTTGATTGGTTTTTTCCACCAATCAGTTGAACTGGGCGTGTACCCCATGTCTGTTCCAGCGATCTTGTTCAAAATGGGGTAGCGCTTATCCTCATCCTGTCCTTTGTACTGCACGTTGAACCATTCCAGCATCTCATGCTCGACCTGATGGAAGTAATCAGCAGTCCCAGCCTTTGCGGGTTTTGCAAAATGAAAATCGAAGTCGGCACCAGACACGCTCAGCATGAAGTCGAACAGCTTGTGCTCGAAATGTGACTTGATACGTCCATGCACGTTGCCACGCCCAATGTATAAAACTTGTGATCTCCCACCGGGGTAAAGCAGTGAAAGTGGATTGGCCAGTGAGATCACGTACACGCCGCCTTTCAAGCTGGGAAGATCAAAGCCATGCTCTTGGCAAGCCCATTCAATCGACCGCATGGCTTCAGTCACGGTACGCTTACGCAGTTCGGTTTTGACGGCATCTGAATATTCGTCGTAGATGGCAAGATCAAACCCTGCATTGCGTGCGTAAACAGCCAAGCTTTGGTTGCCTACCTTGTACCAAGTGTTTTTTTTCATTTTTCCGTCCCTATAAATTTTGTATGCCTAGATCGCCATCCACCCAGATTTGGATAATCAATCATTTTTTGGGATGAATCCCTGACGCCGATGAGAAGCACCGGTAAACCGAATGATGTTTGCGTCAGCACCCAATTCGATCGGTGGGTCCTCGTTTTCGAAAATGATCACCTGCGAAGCTTGAAATTCTTCCGAAATTGACCGGTAGAACGCATCCTTCACGTCGTGAGTGAAACCGCCTTCATCAGTATCCGGTTCACGGTAGACCACGAGCGGAGAGTCGATCAAGACGAAGCCAGGATGCGGCATTTCCCTCTTCAAGCAGGAACTCAGTAGCGCCAAATTGAATGCCGCGTGAGCAATTGCTCTAACGCCTTTCCCGTGACTTGCCCGCGTCCGACCCGAGATCACTATGTCTTGGTCCCCCTCACTAAAGGTGACACGATCTAGGCCTGGGAAATGCCAGGAACGAAGCAATGCTTCGACCTCCTGGCTGAAGGCTTCTGCCTCATCGGAGCGCACGCGCGCTGATTCCAAGTCTGTTCCCTTTCCGGAATTGGTTTGCCCAAGTTCAACCAGTAGACCTTCCAGTTCGTTCACCCGGCCCTGAAGTTCAAGTGCTCGTTTGTAGGTGTCCCTGTTGGCCTGGCTTTCGCGCAAACGAGCCAGGGCGATCTCTACACGCGGTTTCAGCATTTCAGAGAGCTGCGTGCCCACGGTTCGTACCCGATCTTTCGCCTGGAGGATCATGTCTTCCAGTCGGTTTATTTCACGGTCGTTTTCTGCCCTGGTCAAATGCAAATCAGAGATCAAAATTTTGATCTTGGCGGCTTCTGCAAGACACGATTGCGCTACATCTTGAGGAGCAGCATCTTCCTTCTGATGCTCATGCTCTTGGTGTTCAGCAGTGGCGCCGCAGACTGGGCAGCGTTCCTCATTCATCTGGCCCAAGCGCGCGCCAGCCTCTGCAATGCTCTCAAGGCGGCGCAGGTCGGACAGGTATTGCTGGTCAAGCAGGGCGAATCGGCGCTGCAGTTCACGCAAGACGCCGGTTCGTGATTCAAGCTGACGCAGGCCCGCCATCTCGGTTCTACGCTTGCTTTCCAGCTGCGCGGCGCTTTGTTGTTCGACTTCCAGTTCCTTTTGAGCCGCCAGATACAGTGTTTCGATCTGGCTCAGCTGTTCTTGCCATGACGGGACATCGCCAGACAGCTGCAGCTCTGCGATGCGCCCCTTGGTCTGATTCAGCAGCAAGTCCAGCACTTCAACTTTGCCGGCTTGCCTTCCCTTCGCAACTTTCGGATCTTCGCTGGAAATCAGAGAGCCATCATCGACCCCTGTCAGCAACAGACGGAAAACTGCGCTCTCTGCTGTACCAGTGGTGTACTGCCCAGTGAGAATGGGTGAGGTCTTGCTGATGATGCTCTCTTCGTCAACCAGGATCAAGCGGGCCAAATCCCGAAAGCTCACCTCGCGGGTTGCCCCTTGTTTGTTCTTGCGAACCTTCTTTTCAGTCAACCCCGACAGACTCAGAAGGTAATGAGAAACAGAATCCTTGTCGCCTGCGCTGTGCTTTGACGAGAGCTTTTTATCTGCTTGGTTGGGAGCGATCAATTTGAAATCGCCACCTCGGATCGAACGCTCCAGGACAACTTCTTCGTCCACGTTCGAGGTGCTCAAGGTTAAGCGCACCGACTCATACTGCGCAGCCTCAGGGATGGGTTCCGGTACATCCTTTCCACCAAGCATGTAGTCGATGCACTGCACTATGAAGGTCTTGCCGGTGTCAGAGGGACCCGACACCACATTCAAGCCTTCAAGGAACTGCACCTCGGCGTTGGGAACACCGCGTCCTACCAATGTCAGCTTGCGGATTTGAAATCCTTTTATTGCCATTCGGCATCCTCCACTTGCAGTACAGATTCCATCGTGAACTCGGCACCCCATTCACCGACATGGGCGTTCGCGATCTTCAACAGTTCACCGTCTGCGACCTCACCGAACAAGGACACAAGCCACACGGCTCTCTTTCGAAGCTCTGATGCGTAGCCGGAAGACAGTGCATCCAAAAATCCGGCGGTTCTGTCTGTCGCCGAGAACATCACACCAGACTCTGTGTAATGCCGCTCCAACAAGCCGCGGCTCTGGTAGAGCATCAGTCCTTTTTCGAGCATGGTGCGGCGCACCAGCAGTTCGTTGGCTCGGTGGGGAGTTTTCGGGTGTAGGCCGGGCGGACCGTTTGGCAAGTCATCTGAGTGGACCAGTAGGTAATCTGAAACCACCAGCCTTTGAAGGGAGTACTGAGCTGGAAAAGCCTCGCACAAGAGCGCCACAGCCCGCAACCCTATTTCAATCGGGCCGTTGAATGGAGGCAAAACTCTGCCGTAGTTGAGGGCAGTCATTTCACCCACCGTACCTTTCCGTCATTCGCAAGCTGATGACAGATCCCACCTCGATCATGCGTCGACAAACGCTCCTTGAGCGCGTGATCAGTGATGGGCAGAAGCTTTGCAGTCTTGACCACAGACAAAACGCGCCGGTAGCCGTCTGGGTGAACCCCGCGAATTTCATCTTTGATCCCGCCGTGCAATTCATCCTGCAGTTCCTCGAACGCGCCGGGAGGCAAGTGGTCCCGAGAAAACGCGCGTAGGGCCTCGGCGCTGTAGAACTCAAGGCGTGCGTCGTTGAAGTGCTCCTTGACGTCGTCGTGTGGTCCCAGGTCGGCCACCGTCGGAAGGGTGCACTTCAGATGATCGCTATACGCATCCAATAAGCAGCGAACATACGCAACCTCATTGGCGGCAACAACTACAGGAGGTGCAACGACTTTCGGTCTGGCGGGAAGTCCACCTCCAAAACGGGCAGCATACCAACGCGTTTTGGCATGCTGGTCGATGATGCGTAGCGGCGGCACGGCTTCAAAAATTGAGAAATCCAGCGTATGAAGGTACCCGTGCAAGGCCGTATCCAGTTCCACATCTGCCGTCGATGTGATGCCGTGTTTGCAATGCTGTTCCCAGTTATCGATCAACTGCTTCTTGAGTACGTCTGGCTTCTTCAACAAGTTTGAAAGCTTGGTTCCTGCCCCCTGCGGCGCAACAAAAAAATACTTCCTGGGATAGGTGTACTCGTTGCTGTAGGTGTAGAAGATCAGCTTTCCCAACTCCACCCAGATGTCACTGGGCGCAAGGCCAGATTTGTAGTGCTTGCACTGATAGTTGTCCCAAATCATTGGGTTGGTTTTGTCGAACGCAATGATGTCTCGACCCATGTCACCGGCACCACCGCACCGCTCAACGGTTCCGTATTGGGTGCTCAGCGAGTCGGCCCATTCAAGAACGAAGTCTTCCCATTGCTCCGCACTGAAGATGCGTATGCGTTCAATTGGAGGAATCGGCAGGCCTGTGGCCACCACATCAGCGGAAGTGGTGGTCTTGATCGCTGGCGAGGGCAGTGGCTTCGACGAAATCATGCGATCTTGAACACTTTCATCACCTCATCCCCAAGGTGATTGATCACCTTGACCGCAATCCGCCCCGACTTTGGCTTGTCAAACGCCCGTGATGTATCGCTGTTGAGCGACTCCCAGGCTTCTTGGTTGATTTCGGCCTTGAGGGTGGTCTTGAGGGATTTGTAGGGGTCGTTGGCACCGAGGAAGTAGGCGTGGCGGACGAAGAAGCTTTCTTCGTTGTAGTCGGTGTCGATGAACCAGCAGGCGATGCCGTCTGCGCCGTCGCTGCGCACTTCGCCTGTGTTGGGGTGGAACACGTCCACGCCGTTGACTTTGACTTGCACTTTCTCGCCTGCTTCGAGGATGTCGATGTCGGGCTCGCCAAAGATCACGAACAGGTTGCCTTTGCCGGTGTTCTTCAGGTCGTCGGCCATGTGCAAGTCGGCGTTCATGCGGGCTTTGAGCACGGGGATGCGGCCGAGTTTTGAAAACTCGCTGCTGTGTGCGTCGTAGTTGAAGGCGCAGGCGATCAGTACGTCAAAGCCGACATCGCCTGCCTCGCGGGCGGCGCTGACCAGATCGGGGCGGCTGACGGTGCCGAACTCGGGGCCAATGAAAATACCTGCGCGTTTTTCTGTGCCACCATTGCCGTCAGCGTCTGCACCTTCCATGTAGCGGCCTTCGGCACACACGTATTCACCGGGCCACGGCGTGAGCGAGGTGAAGTTGATCTTGTCCGTCTTGTGTGCTTGCTGCACGCCCGCTGTGCGCAGGTTGTCGAGGATGATTTGCGCAAAGTTGCGTTCGTACGAACCACCTTGTTCTTGCGCGGCAGGGTCGATCAGGTTGTCGTCTTCGTCCACGCCCAGCACGCGGTGGGGCAACAGGCTCTCCACCGTGAAGGGGCCAGCCACGCGCACCTTCTTCTTGTCTTCGTAAGGGCGGTCGTACAGGTATTCAAAGTCGGCCTTGGCGGCGATGGACGCGTCGATTTCTTGCTGGCGGGCAATGCGCTGCTTCCACCAGTCGGCGTGCAGCTTCTTGGCGGCACCGCTCCACTTGGTATCAGCCTCTCGGGGGATTTCCCATTCTTGCCATTGCTGATTGAGGGCTGCGTTGAGTTGTTCGCGCAGCGGCTCCAGCAGGGCTTGGTGCTGGTCGTAGATGACGTCGATCTCGGCGTTGTTGGCGATGCTTTTGAGCGTGATGTGCGGCACGCGCTCGTACACAAAACCCTGACGGATGTTGCCGTGGGTCGCGTGTGTCTTGGGTGCCGTGCGGGTGACTTCGCCTTCCTTGGCTTGGCCCTCTTTGCTGTCGGCCAGCAGGTAGAAGGGGTAGCGTGCACCCATGATGCGGGCACGGGCCAAGGCCAGTGCGACGCGGGAGGTGTCGATGGTGATCCAGCGACGGCCCCATTGTTCAGCGACGTAAGCGCTGGTTCCTGAGCCGCATGTTGGATCTAGTACGAGGTCGCCGGGGTCTGATGCCATCAAGAAGCATCTTTGAATGACTTTGACGTTTGTTTGTACTACATAAACTTTTTCAGCGCCTACAGTCCCTCCGGTGTCATCCCACGAACTTGTTAATGGGGAATAAGGGGATTCATCAAAGTATCGAACAAGGCTCAGTGATTTACCTCCGCCATGAAGGCGGCTTGCCTTTGATGCCCGTATAAAACCAGGTTGTGTTGTGCTCCATCCTCGCGTTCCTGATGGTCTGTAAATACCGCCCTGATATTCAAACGGAAAACCCATTGCAGATGTATCACCTGCATCTCTACCCTGTCGCTGTGAAGTTGCATCTCCTAGTCGAGCAATACGAATGCCAGGGGCATTGATGTTTTCACCACTGGTCAAGAAATCACTGAGTCGGCTCCGATAGCAATCTTTTTCGACGATTTGCCACGGTCCCGGATCATCCAAACTGAAAGGTCGAGGAACGAAAAGCCTACGAAATTTAAGAGAGGCACTATTGCGTGCAAACCACAGAACATAGTGTTTAGGATTTGAAAGATATTCCGCAGTGGACCCTGATGTTGCGTGATATGCGATTTCACTTACATAGTTTTCATCTCCGAAAACTTCCTCCAGCAACATTCGTACACGATGGACATTTTCTTCACCGATCTGAACGAAAACAGAACCTGATTCGGTCAGCAGATCACGCGCCACGGTCAGGCGGTCTCGGATGTAACTCAAGTAGGAGTGAATGCCGTCCTTCCAGGTGTCGCGAAAGGCTTTGACCATTTCGGGCTCGCGGGTGATGTGGTCGGCGTTGCCGTCTTTCACATCGCGGTTTGTGGTGCTCCACTGAAAGTTGCTGTTGAACTTGATGCCGTAGGGCGGGTCAAAGTAAATGCATTGCACCTTGCCGCGCAGGCCTTCGCGCTCGGCAAGACTCGCCATGACTTGCAGACTGTCGCCCAGGATCATGCGGTTGGACCAATGCTGGTCGTGGGCATAAAACTCGGTTTTGTCGGCGTCTTCAGGCACACCGTTGAAGTCTTTGGCCATGTCGCCAAACAAGTCGGCGGTAAAGCCCTGCTGCTCGGGTGCAGTGGCTGCTTTGGCCTTTTCGGTCTGGCGCTTGAGGTCGTCGATCAGCACCTTGGGGTGCACTTTTTCTTGGATGTAGAGCGGCGGGGCGTTGACCACCAAGTCGCTCCAGTCTTGTTGGTCTTTGCCACGCCAGACCAGCTGCGGGTCCAGGTCTCGGTTGCGGGCGTTTCGCTCTGCCTGCAATGGCCCAGCAGGTGCGCCGCGCTCGTAAGTCACTTGCACTTGCTGCTGGTGTTCGCGCTGCACCACCGATTGGAATTCAGCGGTGGGGATGTTCTTGCGCGTGTCGTCGGCGTGCTTGAGCGTTTCGACCTGCAGGTCGGCTTTGGGCGCTTTGGGGGTGGTTTTGCGGGTGGCCATGGAAGACTTCTATTTTTTAGTTCGCGAGCGTTGGCATCGTTTTGTTGACGTCAACAGAACGATCAACATTTGAGGGACGTTGGAGGCCCGATTGCAAGGCGTCGATGTGTTCAAACAGGTCGTCGTTCACGTTTTGCCAGAGTGGGTCGAGGATAAATTCCATGCCTTCGCGGCGGGCGAGTTTGGCGGCAGGCACAAAGTCGCTGTCGCCCGCCACCAGTACGATGGTGCTGACCTGCTTTTTGAGGGTGAGACTGGCAATGTCGATGGCAATGCGCATGTCCACGCCTTTTTGGCGCAGGCCCAGGGCCACGTCACCGGCTTGCAGGTTTTGCCAGAAGTCGTGGGCGTCCAGCAGTTGTTGCGCTTGTTCGGTGCTCAGTTGCAGTTGCAAGGGCTGGGCAGGGTCAGCGGCTTGTTGCAGTTGGGTGGCCAGGCTTTGCAGCGGGGCGAGTTGCTGGCGCGTTTTGAGTGCGGTTTTGGTCAGTCTGGACGACAGCGTCCAGTCGTGGTCGCGGTTGACCTTGCCCAGGCGCAGTGCCAGCTTGCGTTCTTTGCGCAGTTGTTCAAACAGGGCCTGACGGGCTTTGGCCAAATCCGATTTGCCAAACTCGATCTGGCGGTTGGTGACAGGGTGGTGTGCTTTGCCGTCGTAGGGCTGGGCGTCATAAAAGAAGACGCGGTAGAGGTGCTGTTGCCAGAGCTTGCCGCTGCCACCCTTGAGGCGCATGACGTGGTTAAAACAGAGTTTGCGCACGCAACGGGCGATGTTTGCAGGGGTGTCGCAATGATTGGCGGGCACCAGCTTGCTCAAGCGCTTGAGGAAGAAGCCCCCGTCGATGAGGATGGCGATTTGCTGGCTGCTCATGCAGGCACCTTGTTTTGAGTGCCAGAAATGAAAATGCCCCAGGGGTTCGGCACACTCTCGGGATAAGTGAGAGGGCGTACTGCCAAGGGGCGGATGTGCTTCGCATTATAAACACGGTGTTTAACCATGGTTGTCTCCCTGTTAACCCTTAGGCCGCTCAATGGCTGTGGGGATGGCTTGTCCCCAGCTGGCTTTTGACCATGGCATCAAACTGCGCCTTGACCTTGTCGCCAAAGTCTTTTTGCATGGCGTACACGTCGGTGAATTCGGCAAAGGCCCAGCGGCCGTATTGTTTGGCGTTGTTCACGCCGGGCAGCCAGCGGGTTTCCATGGCGGCTTTTTTGTCTTTGGCGTCTTCACCCCGGTAGCCTTTGATTTCGACCACCAGGTTGAGCAGGTCGTCCTCGCCGTGGCCGTCGTCCACTTTCAGGATGAAGTCGGGCCGGTATTGGTGGGTGGTGGCACCGACCAAGTAGGGCACTTCAAAGCCGAGGTTGTGGTTTTTGACGTAGCTGCGTACCTGCGGGTGGGCTTCGGCTGCGCGGCAGAACTCGGCTTCCCAGTCGCTGTCCATGATGAGCCAATTGAGGTGGCTGTGTTGGGCGCTGGCCTCCCAGCGGCTGGTTTTGCTGGTGGTGAAGTTGACATGGGCGGTGGTGCCCACGGGGTTGTACGGGTCCAGCACGGCCTGAATTTGGCTGTTGCCTTGTGCCAGGTTGGCGCGGTCAATGGCTTGTTTGATGCGTTCGCAGGCGCGGTCGGCCAGCTCCAGGTAGAGCAGTTGGGCGGGGTAAATGTTTTGCCCCCTGCAGACCAGATAATTTTCTAGCCATTGTTTGACGATGCGTTTGAGTTGTCCAAACAAATGAAGCTTGGCTTCCTCTCCGGGATCACGGAACTTGCTGTACAACAAGTGTTTGGTCAGGTGCATGAGCAAGGTTGATGTGCGCATGTCACCGGTGTGCGCCAAGGTCAATTCGACACCTTCGCCAATGATGCCTTCTTGCCGCGTGATGGAGGGGCCAACCAGCTCGGGCGTGAGCACGAGGGTGGAGTCGTCGTTGAACACGGCGTCGAGCGTTTCTTCGGGCAGCACGACACGGTAGCCTTGCACACGAGGAAATCGGATTTCGTGCGTATCGCGTTCGGGTTTGAGAGCTTTGACGTGAACGGTTTCGCGTGGCTTGACGGGTTTGGAGATGGTGGGCTCGGCGTTGAAGTCAAACGGGATGCCCAGCACGTCGGCATATTCGACGTTGAATTTGCCTTCTTCGTTCAGCTCGTAAGACTGGCGGCGCAGGGCGCGGCCAATGACCTGTTCGCACAGTAGCTGGGTTCCAAAGGCCCGCACGCCCAAGACGTGGGTGACGGTGTTGGTGTCCCAGCCTTCGGTGAGCATGGACACCGACACCACGCAGCGGATGGATTCGCCGAGTTTGCCGACTTTGCCCACGGTGTTCATGACTTCGCGCAGGAGTTCGGCATCGGTGATTTTGCTGCCCGCTTGCTGATCACCGGTGCGTTCGATGATGTCACGGCGAAATTGCTCGATCTCTGCGCCCGCCATGGTGCGGAAACTGTCGTCCAGGGCTTCGCCGCTTTCAAGTTGCTCGCTGTCGATCAACAGGGTGCGTGGTCGGGCCAGCGGTTCGCCATGGGCGTCGTAATTGGAGAACAGGGGCAATGCGCCCATGAAGGGGGGCGGCAAGGTGCCGTCTGGGTTGGCTGCGGGTTGAAAGCCAGAGATGTAGTCGTACACCAGCTTGGAAGTAGAAGTGTTGTTGCACACCACGATGAAGCAGGGCGGTACGCGGATGCCTTCGGTCTGCCAGAGGTCGTAGGTTTTTTCGTAATGGCCATACAGGGCCTGCAAGGCAGTTTGCAGTTTGGTGGGCAGCTTCAGTGGGTCCAGGCCTTCGGCTTTGCCGCGACCTTTTTTGGGCATGTCTTTGCTGATGTTGTCCCACAGGTTGCGGAAGATGGGCACTTCGGCGCCGGGGATGTTGTCTGCCACGGGAACGCGTGGCAGTTTGACGATGCCGCACTCGATGGCGTCCATGAGCGAGAAGTCGCTCATGGTCCAGGGGAAGAGGGTGCCTTCCACATAGCCAGAACCGCGCAAGAAAAAGGGCGTGGCCGACAGGTCGATGACTCGGTTCAGACCCAGCTGGCGTTGCACGGCTTTGATGCCGTTGATCCACAGCCGCGCGGCTTCATTGTTTTCTTCGGCTTCTTTTTTGTCGTCGCCCTTGAGGTCGTCGGTGTCTTCGAGTTTGACGGGCTTTTCTTGGTAGCAGTGGTGGGCTTCGTCGTTGATGACCATCACATTCTTCAGGCCCATGAGTTCGGGCATGACGCGCTGGATCATCTGGCCTTCGGTTTCTAGGGTGTCAAGTGACTGGCCGCCTCGGCCTTGCAGAAGTTGCCGGCCGCCTTTGGAAATTTCGATGCGTTCACGCAGCTTGAAGGCGTGGTAGTTGGTGATGACGATCTTGCATTTTTCAAGTTCGCCCATCATGTCGCTGGGGATCAGCTCGCGGGTTTTGTAATAGCTTTCGGCGTCGTTGGGCAAAAGCACGCGAAGACGGTCTTTGATGGTCAGGCCTGGGGCCACGAGCAAAAAGCCGCGGCTGTATCGGCTACTGGTGGGGCGGCGTGTCCAGTTGATGGTTTGCCATGCAATCAGCATGGCCATGACGGTAGTTTTGCCTGCGCCTGTTGCGAGTTTGAGTGCCAGTCGCATGACGCCGGGGTTGGCGTCTTCGTTGGCATCGCTCAGATGCTGGAGAAACTTTTCAGCGGCTTTGCCCTTATTCGGAGCCACTTCGGTGAGCCAGATGGCGGTTTCAATCGCCTCGACTTGGCAAAAGAAAGGGCGCACGCCGCTGAAGTCGTGGTGCCGCCAGTGTTGCAGCAGGCGGGCGGTTTCGGGTGTCACACCCCAGTCATTGGGGTTGGGAATGGCACGCCATTTGTCCACTTCGGCACGCACGCCGTTGATGATGGCCGAGTGGTATTGCTGCTCTTCGCTGGAGACTTCATGTCCCATGTCCAGCTCGGCCTGCTTATCTTTGGCTTTGCGCTTTTTGGGCTTGGGTATGGGCGTAATGAATTCGGCTTGGCGACGCGCCTCGATGACTTTTTGGGTGGGCTGCCCTGTTTCGTCCAGTTCCCAATGTTGACTTGGATAGTCGTAGGGCGAATTCAGGATGGGTTTTTCGAAAAAGAGATTGCTCATCCGGTAGTCGTGTCAATTTTGGAAATGAGATCTATCGTAATCGGTATTTACTTTTTTACTGCGTCAAGAATGAATCAGATATTGCAGATTACGCACTGACTTTAAACATTTTTGAAATGACAAATTTGCCAAAAATTTATCTTCTAATGTTTGATATTCCTTGGCCATAAGGATTGAATCAGCAGACCTATTCATGAGGCGCCACACTTTAAGAAGATGGAAGCATGCGTAAACATCAAACCATTTTCACCAGAGGTGTACGAACGCGATTTCTAGCCCTGGCTGAAGCACAACCAGCCCCATTGCACACCAGCAGTACCTGCGGGCCTTAGGCTTAAAGTTTCTTCACAACCAACCCGCTGATGCCTGTCAGTTGCGCTAGGCCTCGTCTGAGGCATTTGGCTAGGGTTTGTATGGGGATTATTTGCACTTCGCATGCTGTCCGGGAGAATCGCGCCGTGCAACACAAACCAGGAGCATGAAGTGCCAAGAGCTGCCAAGACGTGGGCCGACAAAAAGCGTGCGAAGCCCCCGCACACCGTGACGCTGGACAAGGACTTTGCGGGTGTACCGGCTGGATCGCGACTGCTCATCTCAT
>JACCDV010323066.1_pt1 | contig 14255 bp, 30 predicted proteins | sample 7446131 | NCBI WGS metagenome assembly JACCDV01 (sample SAMN15323448, study PRJNA562643) | freshwater metagenome | isolation source: river surface water | place: USA:Blue River Watershed | collected 2017-08-17 | reverse complement strand
TGGAAAGATTTTTGCGGTAGTAATTGCCCTAATATTGGTAACATTTTTAGCCATATTAAAATTTGATGAAAATTAATTTGCTTAATCAAAATAATATTATTAATTTTAATTTGCTATAATGAAAAAGTCCGACCACATACGCAACCAAATAAAAGCCATAGAAAGGCAAATTGCGCTAGGCAAATACAAAAACATATACGCAACCAACAACAAGTTAAAAACCCTTAAAATAAGGTTAGAACAAGCAAAACAATACGAATTTTTAGCACAATAATTATAAACCAAAAAAAACAATTTATGAAGTTAAAAGAAACCCTTATTTATTTGATTGAAAAATATGGCGACTACTACGAAGAAGAAAGGCAGTTAGTAGTTGATAGGCTTACCGAAATGAAAGAAATTGAACTATTGCAGTCATTAGAAAATATGATTAAACATTACATAAATAAAAAACAATTAAATTAAATTTTATGAAAATTGAATTAAAAAATTTCAAACATTATGACCGATTAAGTGAAGAAACACTATGCTTTGTTGGTAATATATGGATAAATGGTACTAAATGTGGCTATGCCGAAAATTCGGGTAAAGGTGAATGCGCTAGCTACCACCACGAGGGAACGGAAATAAGTAGGGAACTTATTAGAAAAGCAGAAAAACATTGCCAATCCAATGGAACTAACTTATGGGATTTTTTAGACCATTTAGCTTGTGAAATAGCTAGCAAAAGAGAAAAAGAAGCAATAGCCAAAAAACTAAACAAAGAGATGCAGAAAGCTATCTTAATAGGCATTGATAATGGCAGTGAAATTGCATACCAAACAATTAGTTTTAAATTACCATTAAGAGAAATGTGGGAAAAGCATCCCGATTTTTTCAAAAAAACCTTGATTGAAAAACTTGACAAGTATCAAGCAAAAGGATACAAGTTATTAAACACTAACATACCACAACAATTTTTAAACAATTAAATTAAATTTTATGCCAAATTGGTGCAGTAACACATTACAAATATGTGGATGTCCTAAACAAATGGACGAATTTAAAAGCAAATCAATCGTCAAAAGCGGAATGGATATTGATATATTCGTAATGGACGGATGCATACCTATGCCCGAAGAACTTGCAATATGCGAAGGATTAACACCCGAACAAATAGTAGAAAGAAGGTCAAAATATGGCTATGATAATTGGTATGATTGGCGTTTTGAAAATTGGGGAAGCAAGTGGGATGCACACGAAAGTTATATAACTGAAGAAGAAGATGGATTGACAATAAACTTTGATACTGCTTGGAGTCCCGCTATCCCTTACATTAAACAAGTAGCTAAAATGTATCCCGACCTGATTTTTGACCTTTATTTTATGGAAACGGGTGAATGGTTCGCAGGACGAGTAACCGCCCATAATGAGGAAGTAAACGAGCAATACGGGGAGCCTATGCAAGTAGATGATGATGGCAATGAAGTAAGATATGATGAAGAAAAAGATATGTATCGCATTTTAGGCACTAATGAATACACGGAAGATACACACGAAATAAACCCTTTTGCATAAAATTAAATTAAATTATTTTGCAGTATCAAAATAGTTTTATACTTTTAAATTCTAAAACATTAACCAAATGAACAACACAACAAATTTATTTGCGACCGCAACAAAAGTAAAAGAAACAACCAAAAAGACCGACAAGAAGGTCATTAAAGCGCCATTATTAGCCGATAAGGTTAAAAGGTATGCAGAACTTAAGCAAGCAATTGACACCGCAACGGGAGAGCTTAAAATGATTGAAGGCGACATTAAAAATGTAGGCAAAGACTTGTTTATGAAAGAATATAGACAAGTGAAAAGCACACCCGATAATTTTAAGATACAAGACGAAACGGGAAGTACTTGTATGTTTATAGTAATGGATAAGTACACTAGCGTAGATGAAGTAAAAGCGGGTATTTTAGGGCAATTTGAAGGATTATTAGCCGAGAATGTAGTTTACAAGTTTAATGCTGAACTAGTTGAGAAATATGGCGCAGTCCTAAGTGAATTAATACTTAATTGCCCTGATATTGAGGAAGAAGATAAAGGCAATTTAATTAGTGGAGAAAAGACCTTTGCAGTAACTAAAGGCAGTATTGACCGCCTAATGCAGTATGATAGTCCTGAAGCAGTATTTGAATTAATTAACCCTATTGTAGCACTTAAAAAATAATCATATGAAAGTAAAAGAATTAATACAAGCACTATATGAATTTAATGATGAAGATATTGTTGTCTTGTCAGCTTGTGATGAAAATGGGGACGAAACCGACCTATTCAATTTTTACATAGACGCAATACAAAATTGCGAATTTATAGACGGCGAGAAGTTCACCGAAGTAAGAATATGTCAATTACCTAACCAAAAAATAGATTAAAAATGAACGAATTAACTAAAAGAGAATTTATTGCTACCGAATTAATGAAAGCATTGGTATCAAAATACACACTAAATAAACCTGAAGATCAATTAACCCTTGCTGAATTGTCTATTCAATTAGCAGATACATTGTTAAACCAATTAAATCCATAATTATGCCTGAAGTAACTAAAACAAGAATGTTAAGAGAAACTATGTATCATATGTTTAAGAATGATACTTTACCATATCTTGATATGGAAGATTTTATCCTTATGTGGCAAGCATTAGCAGAAAGTTGGAATATCCGTATGATAGACGACAATTGGGAAGATTTTGCCGAAGAAATTAATAGTCAGGCAAGTAATAGAGAAGCAGTATTTAACGAAATTTTTAATAAATACTTTTAATTATGACACCTAATATGACACCAAAAGAAATAGCAAAAGAGCTAGTTGATTCATATTTATTATCTTATGGAGGCAATACAAAATGGGAAGCAAAAAATTATTCAATGAAAGTACTTCACATTATGGCATTAACAAATGATATGAAATACAAAGAATATTATGAAATATTAAAAGAAATAGAAGCATTATGATACCATACCTAAATTTTAATTACATATATCCACCAAGACCTGAATTTAAAATACCACACACTGAATTGCATAAATTTGAAGGTCAGCAATACCTAGCACAACCAAAGTACAATGGAACTTGTTGCCTTGTTTTTACTAATGGGAAAGATAGTTATGTCTACAATAGGCATAAAAACCCATTAAGCAATGTTAATCCAAATATTGACTTTAATCAATTAGCCAAAAGCAACCATTGGTATGTTTATTCAGGAGAGTATTTAAACAAAGGAAAGATAGGTGAGAACGGAATTAAGGAGAAAGACAAGTTCGTTATATGGGACGTCCTTGTATGGCAAGATATGTACCTGATAGGTGAAACCCTTGCAGATAGACTGATACTACTAGAAGAAGAATACCCATCAAATAGAATGGTAGTTACACCTGAAGGAGTAGAAAGCTATGAACATATGTGTTTTACTAGCATACCAAACATATATAAAGCCCCAACATATACGGGTGGTTTTACTAAGTTATATAATCAATTGGTAGAAGTAGACCTATATGAAGGCTTGGTGCTGAAAAAAGCACAATCAAAATTGAATTTTGGCTTTAATGAATTAAATAACAACGATTGGCAAGTAAAATGCCGTAAAGAAACTAAAATATATAAATTTTAATATGAAAACAAAACAAATCAGCCTACAAGAGTATGCAGACAAAGTGGATAGAGATTATTTTAGATTAAACAAGAAAAACCCTTATGAAAAAATAACCCAACAAGCAATCAAATACCGAATCAAAACCGGCTTGCCATTGCCCGAAGTTATAAAGCATAACAAAGTAGGACGAATCCACGTATTAGTCGTAAGACATGATTTTTAAAACAATAAATTTATGGAAAACAACATACAAACTATGAGAGAATTGCCAGCTTTTGAAAGACAACTGCTATTGGCTAGGGTATATCATTTTTCTTGGTATTCGGATGAAGCATATGCTGAATTAGTAGAATACATTAATAAGTGGGAAGATGAATGTAAGGTAAAAGCAATACTTGCCCAACCTGAAGAACAAACGGAAGAAGAAAAAGAAGCAATGAAAGAAATTATTAGTAAAATAAAAACAATTTAAAATGCATTACATACCTGAATGGCTAGAAATTATAGTTAAAATAATGATGGTTGCACTTAGCGTAGTAGCAATCAAATATATTTATGAACTTTTTAAAATATTAAAAAATGATTAAAGAAACGCTTATTTTTATGTATGAATTACTATATTTTATACTGATATCCCTCCCATTGGCTATAACTCTCTATTTAATTACAATTACAATAAGTAAATTAAAAACCATAAAAAATGGCAACAAGTAAATATGAACTTCAGCAATCAACACTTTTAAATATTGAAAATGAATTATTAAGAGATAAAATTGTCAATTTAAATCAAGAGATAAGAATGTTAAAAGCCGAATTGCGTATGTTTGGTATTACTAAAGAATTAGACGACAAAATTCATAATTCTATTGTAAATGGAACTGATCGCAAAGGGATAGTAAATATGATTGAATCATACGAAAAAAAATAAATATGAAAAATATAAATGAATTAGAAAAAGAAATCAAAAGATTAAAAATAGCTAATAGAACACTTGACATTGTGTTTAGCATCATTGGTATTATATTTTTAGCAACTCTTTTATATATATTAAAAAATGCGTAAAAGAACAAGAAAAAACGGCAAGTTAGTTGTTTCTGCTAATTGTAACCAGAAAGTAAAATTCTATGACAAGAAACCAATAAAAAAGGAGGACGTTTTAAGTCCTCCAATTTATCGCTTACAAACCAAAAAGTAGTTTCAATATTATTTGTATTATAATCGCAATTAAACTGCCTAAAGTAAATACCCCTAGCCAAAACCATTTTAACTTTTTTACCAATTCTTCGTGTTCATTAACCTTAGATTTTATTTCCTTGTATTTAGCTACAAGGCCATCGCTTTGTGTTAATGAATTACCTATGATTGAATCAATTAACTTTTCAGTATTATGACTAACACTTTTTAGATCAATTTTCATATCGTCTAATTGGCTTTCCATTGACGATAATCTATGTTCTAACAAAGATATTTCTGCTTTAACGGGAGCTGTTCTCATTCGGTATCTTTTATGATTGAATCCACTAAATTAGGGTGAATTTCTGAAATTTGATTGACAATAAATAGTTGTTTATCCACACTCATTTCAAGTATATATATTTCTTGTTTCAATGAATCGGTTACTTTAGCATTATTATAATTTATTTCTATTTGTTTATCAAGGTGATATGTTGAAACTGCTAGACCTGAAGCTAGGAGTAACAACAAAACGATAAACATAATTGCTATTGCCTTATTCATTGTTAATTAGTAATGTATGGTATTCTTTAAAATGTTTTATTCTATCTGCTAGTCCAATTGTACCTCCATTGACACGCTTTGTTGCTTTGGTAACCACTTCGTCAGTTGAACCTCCGTCCGCTATTGTATTAAGGCCATTTTTAGACCAGAACCACGCTGCTGATAGTAATGGATATTTTGTTGCAACTAGGTCAGGATTAGCCGTAATATCGTCCTCAACAGTTTTATCAAATGCTGAATAGTTAGACTTACCAGTCAATTGGATATACCCACGACCACGAAACTTAAATCCTTCTCCTGATGCTTCATCTCCGTTACCCATTCTGTTAGCGTAAACACGATTAGCAATCTTTTGCGGGTTACGCTGATATTGCAAAGCAATTGCTTCAGTAGGAAAATACTTTTTAAAAATACCAACCAACCCCTTTGCAGAGTAGTTTAAGTTTTCTTGAGTAAGTCTAAACCCACCTGATTCATGACCACATTGTGCTAAAAAGTGAGCAAGGCGTAAAGGAGTATTCACTCCAAACTTTTCTGATACTGCCGGAATTTGCTCTATAACTCTGTCAGGCACATGGCCTTTTAATTTACTTAGATTCATTACCCTTTATGTTTTTATTACCAAATACTGCCTCAACGCCAGTGATACCACACATTGTTAATGCTGTGTACATTAACCCGTTAAATACAATTGGCTCAATTACAAAGGTAATACCAATAGCGCCGGTAACAATATCTACTATTGCGTACAATACCATTAACACAAAGGATATAAATCCCAATACTGCTTTTTGATTGATGTCAGACTTGTCGCTGAACATTCTTAAAAGGAAATCTTTCATTTTAATTTATTTAATTTTCCAATAAATAGATGCGTTTACGAATGGAGTCTTGTTGATATCAACACCACCACCTAGTCCGTAAATTCTATCGCACTTAGATTTTAAAAGTAAATTAGCGTTTACATTATTAACGTAATTCACTCTGTCTAAACCTAAACCAATTCCCCAATACAATTGTGCTTTGGGTAATTCTTTTACGATAGTTGTTTCCTTGATTGTTCTTTGTTTGACGTTAGCTGAATATTTTCTACTTTCGATTTTGTTCTTACTAATTGTATCTTGCACTGCTACATATCCTAAACTATCAGGTAAATGCAAAGTATCTTTGAATACATTTTTTGCAAAGTACTGCTTGATAATTTCCATTGTATCTACATTCATTGGCACTTGGACAAATATGGTTGTATCGTGATATATATCTTCTCCCTTTTTTTCTACTACTTTTGTTTTTACAATATCAATGGTATCAATTTCGTGCTTGATAACTTCGTATGGCTTCCCGTTTATGTACTTAATTTCAGGTGAAAAAGGATTATGCTTGCCAAAGAAAGCAAAGTATAATGCAATTAAAAAAACAAGGCCGGCCGCTATTTTAAAAGTATTTTTCATGGTTCAAATTTACTATTTTATATATTGCTTACAAATTAAATCTTGATCCAATTAATACACCAATTGTTTGCATTTGACCTCCCATGTACTTAACATTGGCACTCAAGCCAAAACGCTTTGAAATTGCCCAACTGAAAGAATTACCTAAAATATAGGATAATTGACCATTTGCTGATAAATCATCTGACCTGAAACTATAAGATATCGGGCTACCCATTAAAAACAATTCAGGCGCAATGCTTAATTTTTTATTGATAACCATTGACCTAATTGCAAATAAGGTAATGGACGTAGTACCAAACAATTGTTTCTTGCCCTCAAATGGTATCCTTGTAGCTACAACTGCGGCGTTATATCCAAAAACATAGGCTTTGTATGGCCTAACGTACGAAAAAGCACCTATATGAATCATTGATCCGGCGTTATAAGCTGCTGTGTATGAATAAGTAGCAATCCCACACAGCTCTGTGCCAGAAAATTCCATCTTAGAATACCTTGTAGATAATGCAAATTGTTTTAAATTAGAGAAAATAATAGCTGTTGCACCATATGAAACGTCCCCTGCTAATGAAGATTGAGAAACGCCAATATTGGCCATTAAATTAAATTCCCCTTGAAATTGATGAACACCACTCAAATCAGAACTAAAAATAATAGGAGTCATAGCCGACTTGTTTCCGTTCTTCTTTTTATCTTCTTTTTTATTTTCCTCCTTCTTTTCTTCTTTACTTTCTTCCTTGCTATCGGACTTGCTTTCTTCGGTGGACTCTGTTTTCTGCTCGGAACTAGAGCTTTCAGAAGATTTAGAGCTTTGTTCAGAACTACTGCTAGAACTTTGAGAAGCTGGAGCCGGAGCTGGGGCAGCAGTTGGAGCAGGTGGCGGAGGAGTTGGAGCAATATTAGAAACGCTAGGGATTGATGCGGCAATAGTTGCTGAAACTGTTGTGGTTGTAACTTGATTTGCTAAAACTGATACGGGACACGGGGCAGAAAATTCTGCGTAGACTTGGTTAATCCATGTTGAAAATGCTCCGCTTCTTACATCTGATGCAGTAAAAAACTTTGATTTGCCCATAAAGGTAAGCGTAGTACCACCTTGTAATGGTATTACAAATATTGTAACCTTTTTGGAACATGGATCAACAAATGTAGAGGTAAGCACCTGACCATAAGAAATGACCGAAATGAATATAGATAGGGTTAATAATTTAATTCTTGTAAACACCTTTAGTTATCATTCTTTTCAATATTCTAGCGCAAGCAATATCTAATGCTTTCTTTGTAGCTGTACCAATAGTAGACTGATTAAACTTTACCTCACTTAAATTATCATCATTTAATAAACTTAATTCTCTAGTTGTCTTTGCTTCACCCAAACCTGATGCGGCAATAATTTCTCCAGTTTCTGCATTGGTAAATCTTACTTGCAAACCTAATCTTGTAACCACTGTGTTTTTTACACCATCTTTCAGGTTAATTGTTTCATCTTCACTTACTGAAAAGTCATAGCACTCTATCGTAACAAAATAATGTGCAAGTCTTATCTTACCTCTGCCATCTAGCTTATCTTCTGTTATGCCTGATTGAGATGCTTGGAACTGCTTAACCATTCTATTCTTTAGTTCTGTCTTATCTTCGGTAAAAGTAAATCTGTTAAGGTTTTCTAAATACTCCATTGATATGTTAGCCACACCTAACCCAACTTTCTTTTCTTTAAGTTCAGGATATGTTTCATACAATTCATCATTGATGCCGCATTTAAGTATTTGAATTGGTATGGTCGGCCCATTATAATCCATGTACTGACTAATATCAATGGCTGTTTCAAAAGACGCCTTAAAGTTTTCAGTCTTTGTAACCCCAATTTGGCCGAAGCCAATTGAGGAAACAAAAACTAGGGGAAGCAATATTTTAATGTGATTCATCGAATTGATCTTTTAATAGTCCGCATTTTTGACACTCTAATTCTCCATCATTATCTGAATCGCCCCATTCGTGCATACATTGTCTGTGCGAATGAAATTCAAATTCCAACTTTTCCATCTCTTGTTCATGCTCTTGCTGATCTTTAGCCATGATATACTCTTGCTGGTTTTTTATCTTTTCCATTTCTTGAGTATGCTTATTTTCTTCTTTGGCTAGTTCTCTAGCACCTGCTGCTCCTTGAACAAAAGCATCTGGCATTAATGGAGCAAAAGGCTTATTGGTTTCTTTCATATCATTTGTATGCGAAAGAGTAACACCATCTTCCTCGTCCATTTTTTGTACTAGCATCTTGTCCTTGTCGGTATCGCTGAACCAGTAATCTATGATTTTGCCATAAGAACCAATGAAAGCTCCTAACAATAACATTAATAACTCTTTCCACGCAGCAGCCATTGGCGTGCCTAAACCTATTGCAGCAAACATACCGGCTATGATAAGCATAAAACCACCCAAAACTAGGGCAGTGATATACCATCTACGCCTCATCATTGCATTTAATAGTTCCTTAAATCCACTTGGTTGTTGTTCTTTCATATTTTACCATTTTGGGGCTTCTTCTTTAAATTCATCACCTTCCTTTTTCTTAGGCTTAGGTTGCTCTGCCGGTTTTGCGGCTTCTTTTACAATAATAGTTTTTCCACCTGCTGATTGTTGCTGTTGAGTCTGGTTGTTCTGAATGTTAATTACCGGAGCAGCTTGTTGTACTGCCGGTTTTTCTTCATCACCTCCGGTCAATTTTGTTGTTATCCATCCGCCAACTCCTAATGTAACTGTGCTAATGAAGCCAATGATAACATTTTTCATTGATCCGCCAGTTGATTGTTCTTGTTCTTCTGCCATGGTTATTTTTTTATAATTAATGGTATGCGGGTTTCATTTCCCTTTATATTTATCAAAATTAAGTCATAAATACCATTTTCCAAACTAGAAAAATCTTCTTCCCTCTTTACTACAGAATTAACAGAATTTAGACTTAAAGACTTGATAACCTTGTTGTTAAGATTCTGAACGGATAGGTTGTATTTAACATTTGGTTCAACATTAATTAACAATGTAACCTTACCGGCTGTGGGGTTAGGGAATAAGGCAATCTTCCCCTTACTTATAAATTGTGGAGGAGCTGGCGCGGGTGCATAATCTATTTTCTTGCACGAAGAAAATAATATGAATATAAATATTAGTTTTTTCATTTGAAATTATTTATACCGATTAAACGGATATTTGATGTATTTAAGTTTACTCCAAGCTGATTGCCTTTGTTATCTGATGCATCTACATTGTTTGTTATCGCAATGCTAGAATTAATATTTACTCCAGATTCCTTTGTTTTAAATTTTACTATGTACGGCGTGCTTTTGTTTGTAAGCGGATTTTTTAATGTTTTATCCAACCCGCCAAACTTTAACTTTCCGTTAGCATTTGTAAAAAAGTTTAACCACCCAGCATTTGTGTTAGCTTCCACTTTATCTAAAACCAATTTAGATTCGTCATAAATAATTTCAAATTGCAACCCACAAACGCTAGAATTTTGTGCATCAATGTTAAAAGGAATAGATATATTATCTGATTCAATAATAGCATTAGTAAGTGATACATTAACCGGATCTTTTGTTTGTATTGGAGTATTTGAATAAGAAAAAGATTGTATTGTATTTTCTCTAACTACCTGTGAACTATGCGATCTATTTATATCTCCTGCAATAAGAAAGTTAATATCTAAATTTTTAACTAAAGTTCCAGTTTTAAAATAAATAAAATCTTTGCCACTCCAACTTGTTGTTGACATTACGTTAAATGTATCTCTATAAAACAAATATACTTTTGGCTCTAGCGTATCTACACCAGCAACATGAGCAAACAATAGGCTTGGATCTGCTCCGTCAAACCTTCCATTATAATTTACATCTGCTGCTAAAAAACCTGCTCCTGTTTTTATATTTGTATTTTTAAAAGTACCATCTAAATTTTGTTCTCCGAATTCGGCAAAAGCTGCTGCTGCATCAGATATAGTAACAGCCCTTTGGGTTACTATTGATAAACTATCTATATTAACTTGAACTTTGTATGTCCTATTTGGTAGTAGTTGATTTGATAATTTAAAAACGCCGTTCACATCAGGGAAAGCTGCCGAAACAGAATTGCCAGATATTGAATCTATAAAATTCAAATATGCATAAGCAGATGGATTTTTATATATATTACCATTAACTAAATCATTCTGACCTGCTGCCAAATGTATGAATGTAGCTCTTGGATCTATCATATTAGAACCTTCAGTTACGCCCCATGCAGCAGCGAAATTCATATATATAGAATCGTATGCAGATCCTGCTGAAACATTATTAACCCTTAGTTTAATTTTAACATATTCGCTATCTAGTAAATTTAGATTACTTGTAATGGTAGAATAAATTCTTTGTATTGCTTGAGATCCGTTTTGAGTAAAATTGTAATTAGCATTATAGTAATTAGTATTGCCATTCCTTGTATAATTATTATTATTTCTTACAAAGTTATAGCCGGGGTAAAATTGATTACTAGTATTTACAGTAGCTCCTTGAGGTAATGCACCGCCATACCCTACGCTTAAAATAGTAAAATTTCTCCAATTGTATTGAAAATCTAAAAATGTACTTCTTACAGATGATGATTTGTCTTTTATCATAACAATCATATCAACTGTATCGCCCTTGGCAATAGCTTGCCCATTTATATTTGTAGTAATTGCCGCAGATTTTAAATAAATATCTGGGACTTGCGCGTTTGCTATTTGCGTAAATAAAACAAATAGTAAACTAATAAAAAATCTCATTTTTAATCAATAAGTTGTTTGACAATATTGTCGCACGTCTTTTTGATTGCTGAACTAAGGTTTTGTTGGTTAAACTTACCTTCGTTACTTATGATTATAGTTGATGTTGACACTTCAGTTGCTTGCCCTTCTGCTATCTTTTCTTTCGATTTGACGCCATCTTTGACAATATATCCTTTTATTCGGATTACAACCGCATTGTTATCCTTATGAAACACAGACAAGTTGCTTTTGGTTTGCAAAACGTCCATATAAATAAGTTCAACAAATATCTGATTTTTTGACAAAGGGGACAAATTAAATCCTCTTTCTTGTATTATTTCTTCAATAATATTTTTAACACCGAACTCTATTTTTCGGTTTCCGGCCAATGCCCCTATCTTAATTGAATTCTTAACATCGGCAATTTGGTAGTCTTGGGCTGACAATTGGCCTGCCAACAATAGTAATAAGATTATCTTTTTCATACGCTATGATACGATTTTTCCTCGACAAATTCAGAATTATACTTTTCATTTATCTGCTTCTTGATTATAGCCCTTACGTCATTAGTCTGATACACGGATCTGGCAAGCTCGATAAACTTTTCCGAAAAGTCTTTTCTACTTTCGCACTCTCTTATATCATCCTCAATTGACCACAACTTTTTGTTAATATTGTATAGTTTTTGAGTTAATTCATTTGTCAAGGCATCTGGATAATCCCTAGACAATACGTTTTTTATATACTCCCACTCCTTTTCTATATTTTTTAATTTAATTTTATCATAAATCAATAATTTTTTTATGGTAAGAATCGTATACTTGTCTACCACTTCGCCTACGCTGCTTTTAATTTTCATATTAATTTTTTAAATTAAATTAATTAATTTAAATTTGTACAAATATAACCATAATGCCAAATAGTTACACCTTTTATAAAAATGAAGTTAAAGAATATTTTAAATATCACGTTCATAGAAATACAAAAATACTAGATGTAGGGCCGGGGCAGGGGACTTATGCAAAACTTCTAAATGAAATAGGCTATAAAATGGATGCTATTGAAGCATGGCCTCCGTACGTTGATCAGTTTAATTTAACTAACTTATATCGCCATGTATATATTGGAGATATAAGAGATTTTGATTATTCGAGCTACGGATATATTATTTTGGGAGATATATTAGAACATCTAACAGCCGAAGAAGGTCAAAAATTAATACAAGACATAACAAACAAGGGTATTAGATGCCTTGTAGCAGTTCCATATATGATGGAGCAAGATGGAGAAGAATATGGCAATAGCTACGAAACTCATCTTCAAGCTGACTTGAGTCATGAAATGATGAAAATCAGATACCCCGAACTAACAGAGCTTTATAGCAATAATCTATATGGATATTATACAAATTATAAGGTAAAACATGATAAGGCCTATGTATTGTACGCAAACGAATCTTATATACCGGTAGTAAAAGCCTGCGTGGAGTCAATAAAAGAATTTAGCTCGTTGCCAATTTATGTCTATATTCTTAATGGATACGAGCCTATACCTGACGCAAATGTCATTACTTGGAATTGTCCAATACCTGAAATCCCTATCAACAATTATATCGATAGAAGCGATAAGCACGTTTATAGATTGTTGATAGAAAGACCGGCAATAGTCAAAGATGCCTTACTTCATCATGCTCATTCGGTAGCTTATATTGATTCGGATTCAGTAGCTACCCCACATATTGACAAGATCTTCGATATATACCCTAAAATGAATTATCCTTACTTTGTAGAAGGAATATATGATTATTTACATATTAATGGCAGAGGTGGAGCTGATACTAGAGAAGATATGTCAACCACATTAGAAGCACCAGCTTGTGAACTATTTGGCGTAAATCAATATATTAGGCAGAGGTATAGACAAACGGGTTATTTTGTTGCCAATCATTATTGCTTTGATTTTTTAGATGAATGGTATTGGATGTGCAACCATCCTAAAGTTCTAGCAAATCATGAATGGTATGCTCCTTACCACGAAGAAACAATAGTAAATGTATTATTATGGAAATGGAATGTACTTGACGGGCTGCCATATATTTATACTAATACAAGCACTGAAAGATTAAAAAAGATATACGATAATAAATATAAATGGGGTGAACATAATGAAAGTTGGTTTAGACTACCAGCTAACGAGTCTGAATTGTTGTTCTTGCATGGAGAAAAGAACACTATTTTTATGCAAGAAATGCTTGATTTTTTAAAAAAAACCAAAAGAATGAAGATTGTATATTTAGCTCCGCACCTATCTACCGGAGGTATGCCACAGTTTTTGTATAAAAGAATTGATGCTTTACAGAAATTTACGGATGCTGATATATATGTTATTGAGCATAGTTATTATGGGGACGATTATGTAGTACAAAGAAATAAAATTAAAAGAATAACTAAATTATCATTAAATGGGGAGTATGAAGTAGATCAATTTTATGCACATCATGAAAATAAGATAGATATAATTAATAATATCAATGAAATCAAACCAGATATTATACATATAGATGAAATGTCAGAAAGGCTAGACTTAGATTTAATCAAAGCCATTTACGATCCAAACAGGCAATACCGAATTGTAGAAACTTGCCATGACATAGCAT
>JACCDV011110153.1_pt1 | contig 14257 bp, 5 predicted proteins | sample 7446131 | NCBI WGS metagenome assembly JACCDV01 (sample SAMN15323448, study PRJNA562643) | freshwater metagenome | isolation source: river surface water | place: USA:Blue River Watershed | collected 2017-08-17 | reverse complement strand
GGCGTGGCCATGTTCACGCTCGACCGCGAACAGGGCTCCTTCGTGCTCACACAAGAGAACGTGCAGATCCCGGCCGACACCAAGGAATTCGCCATCAACATGAGCAATATGCGCCACTGGGCCGACCCGGTGCGCCGCTACATCGACGAATGCCTGCAGGGCAAGGAAGGCCCGCGCGGCAAGGACTTCAACATGCGCTGGATCGCCTCGATGGTGGCCGACGTGCACCGCATCCTCACCCGCGGCGGCGTCTTCATGTACCCCTGGGACAAGCGCGAACCCAACAAGGCAGGCAAGCTGCGCCTGATGTACGAAGCCAACCCCATGGGCTGGCTGGTCGAACAGGCCGGTGGCGCTGCCACCAATGGCAAGGACCGCATCCTCGACATCCAGCCCGACCAGCTGCACCAGCGCGTGAGCGTGATCCTGGGCAGCAAGAACGAAGTCGAGCGCGTCACCCAATACCACGCCACGGTATAATTTGCCCCGCGCCGATATAGCTCAGTTGGTAGAGCAACGCATTCGTAACGCGTAGGTCGCCAGTTCGATTCCGGCTATCGGCACCAAACAAAAGCCCAGTCATCCGACTGGGCTTTTTTCATGCGCATCACCCCGTAGGAGCGGTCTCCGACCGCGATGAAGGTTCCTGGGATACTAATCGCGGTCGGAGACCGCTCCCACAGAAGACCAATCCCACAAAATACCGCTCCTACAAACCTACCTGATCCTGGCAGCGTCCCTGAGTTTTTTGAGCAGCTGGGTGCGGCGGGTTTGCAGGACGCCCTGGCGCACCTGCTCCTTGCTTTCGTCGAAGCCGGGCACCTGATAGGCGCGCTTGGCCAGGACCCTGACCACATGCCAGAACGGCCCCACCTGGATCGGCGCAGCCGACACGGCACCCGGCGACAGGTTGACCACCACATTCGAAATCGCGGGCGTGATCTGGTCGGCCAGCAGCCAGCCCAGCTCACCGCCGCGCTCCTTGCTCGGGTCCAGAGAACGCGCCCTGGCCTGCGCTTCAAAAGACTGGCCCGAACGCAGCGCGGCCATCACCTCGCGCGCCTCGGCTTCGCTGCCCACCACGATGGTGGCCAGCTGGTACTGCTGCAGATCGCCCGAGCGCAGCAGCTTGACCTGGCGCTCGTACTCCTGCTTGAGATCGGCCTCGCTGACCGGCGTCTTGGCCAGTTCGTCCTGCAGCAGCAGATCGATCAGCAGGTTCTGGCGCAACATCAACAGGGCATCTTCCGTGTCGGGACGCTTGTCCAGACCACGGCGCAGGGCCTCCTGCACCATCAGCTCCCGGGCAATCAGCTCCTCGGTCAGGGCCGCGCGCAAGGCCGGTGAATCGGCCTGCCCCTGGGCCACATTGGCCTTCACATTGCGGTCCATGAGCCGGGCGGGAATGGCCGTGCCATTGACGACCGCCACTGGCGCCTCGGACGCCCAGGCCGGTCGGTCCGCCACCGCCCACAGGCTCAGGCACAGGGCCGCGCATTTCCATACGGTTTTCATTGCTTCAATGTCCTTCAGCGCAAATCGATCACCACGCCGTCCAGCTGGGCCAGCATGATGGGCATGGTCCTGCCCAGCGCCATGATGGCGGCGGCCAGCACCAGATTGGTTTCAGACCTGGCCAGCTGCTTGGACTCGCTCGAAGGCGCCACGATCACGAGTCGGCGGTTGACCATGCCACCCATGAACTCCACCAGCTTCCCATCGGCCTGAGTCACCATGAACTCGGTCAGGCGGCTGGAGAACACCACCTTGTCCTGCGCAGGCCGCTGCAGCGGTGCCGCAGCCGTCCGGACCGAAATGGTATCGGAGTTTTGCTCAAAAGCGACGGCCGCTGCCGAGGGGCTCACCTCGTTGCCGTGCAGATAAGTGATGGCCAGCAAACCGGCGTCCAGCGCCTTCGGGATGTCCATCGTTTTTCCCGGCGGCCAAGGGTAGCTTGGAGCATCGGCGGACAGGGCGGTCTGCGCACCCGCTCCGCTACCGCCAATGGCAGATGAAGCCAGCACTGCAGGCACCACCAAGGGCACGGGCGATGCTGACGTCAACGACGGGCCGATGCTCAGTTCGCCATCCTCGTAGCTGATGTTGTAGTTGTTGCTGCTCAAGCCGTAAGGGGCAATGGCATAACGCCCCTCGCGGCTGGCCCCCTGCGATGAACCGCTATACGCCAGGGTACCGCCCAGCACACTGGGGGTTTCGTTGTTGACCAGACCGCTGTAGCGCACGCCATTGCCGCCGCTGTAGGCTTGCCCGTCAAAGTTCTTGCTGGCGTCGTTGGCGGTCACACGCAACGGGGCCGGGGTGATGTTCGCGGTGGCAGTGGGCTGTCCAGTGATCGCATAGTTGGCCACGTCAGTGCCACCATAGCTGGCGCTCAGGTTCACGGTCTTGCCGTTGCCCGCGCTAGCGTCAGCAAACGTTCCGCTGGCGGCCACCGTCACCTCGTCACCCGAAATCAAGCCGCCCTTGATCGCTCCCGCCATGCTGACCGTGGCGGCGGTCGTGCCGTCATACACCTTATTGGTCGCTGTGATACCGCTGACCGTCAGCGCCCTGGCCGTGATGTCCGCACTCAAGCCCGTGGGCTGCGTCAGCGTGTAATTCCCGGCCTCCGAGCCGCCAAGCGTGCTGGTCGATGTCACCGCCTTGGCCGTGCCGATGTTCTTGTCCGCAAAGGTGCCCGACTGCGTCAGACCCACGTTGGCCAGATCCGCAGACACCACACCGACCAGCGACCCGTTGCTCAGCGTGGCCGTCAGCGTGCCGTCGTAAGTCTTGCTGGCCACCGTCGTTCCAGTCACCGTCAGCGCCCTGGCCGTGATGTCCGCACTCAAGCCCGTGGGCTGCGTCAACGTGTAGTTCCCGGCCTCCGAGCCGCCGAGCGTGCTGGTCGATGTCACCGCCTTGGCCGTGCCGATGTTCTTGTCCGCAAAGGTGCCTGACTGCGTCAGACCCACGTTGGCCAGATCCGCAGACACCACACCGACCAGCGACCCGTTACTCAACGTGGCCGTCAGCGTGCCATCGTAGGTCTTGTTGGCCACCGTCGTTCCAGTCACCGTCAGCGCCTTGGCCGTGATGTCGGCTGTCGTCGCGGCGCTGGCGTTTTGCAGGATGTAGTTGCCCGCATCGGCACCCGCCAGGCTCAGGCCCTGTACGCTCACTGTCTCACCCACTTTCACATTCTTGTTCGCAAAGAGGGCCGAACTGCTGTTGTATTGCAGGGCGTCGCCATTGACCGCATCGGCCGAGGCCAGCGCGACGTTGGCCGTATAAGTGCCGTCATAGGTTTTGGCGGTCGCACTGGCGCTGATGGTCAGGGCCTTGGGGGTGACGGTTTGAACACCCAAGACCTCCACCGTGTTGCTGAAGTTGGTGCCCACCAGATTGCTCACGCCGGTGGCCGTGAGGTTGTAGCTGCCCACGCCGGCATTTCCCGACGCCGAGCGCTGAGCGGGCAAGGTGTTGGGCGCCAGTTGTACCGTGACGCTGCCACCGTTGACGGTGTCCACAATGTCAAATGCCCCGGCGTTCGGCGTCACCGTCAGAGTGTTCACCTCGGTGCTGTAAAGGCTGCTGTAGTAACTGGCGGTCGGTGTGGCTATCGAGCTTGCCGTGCCATAAATGGCCGATGAATTAGGGACACGGATCAACAGTTTGTCGGCGGGTACCACGGTGAAGTCACCCGCCTGGTAGACAGGCGTGTAGTTCCCCGGGGTGATGCCCGAGGGTGTCAACACCCCCGCATAGGTGCCAGCAGTCGTGCGCTGCCCCGCTGAAAGACTGCTCGAGACCGTCGGCCCCACTCCATTGGCAAAGGCCAAATCGGCACTGCTCTCACCGACCACAAAGCCAGAGTAGGAAACACCATTGAAAACGGTGGTGCTGTCGGGGATGGCGAAGAAGTTGGCGTCGTTGTTGGCCTTGACCGTGAGGGTCTTGGGCGTGATGTTGGCGCTCAAACCCGTCGGCTGTGTCAGGGTGTAATTGCCCGCCTCCGATCCAGTGATCGTGTTGGCTGCGGTCACCGTTTTTCCATTCTCGGCGTTTTTGTTGGCAAAGCTGCCCGCCTGCGTCAGCAGCACATTGGCCGTATCGGCGGAGACCACCCCCACCAAATTACCCCCTGTCAAGGTGGCCGCTGTCGTGCCGTCGTAGGTTTTGTTGGCCACCGTGGTGCCCGAAACGGTCAAGGCCTTGGCCGTGATGTTGGCGGTGGTGGTGAATGGGTTTGCCAGCGAATAGTTGCCCATGTTCGCACCACCCAGTCCCAGGCCCGTGATGGTCACTGTCTTGGCCGTCCCGACATTTTTGCTGTCAAAGCTTGCCAGGGCACTCCAACTGTCCACCTGCACATCGTCTACACCCAGCACACCTGTCAATGTCCCGTAGCTCGATAACGTTGCACTGGTGCTGCCGTCGTAGGTCTTGGCGCTGGCAATCAGCCCAGACAGGTTCAAGGGCTTGGGTGTGATGGTGGCGCTGGTGGTCGTGCTGGTGTTGGGCGCCTGGTAGTTGCCCGCATCAGCTCCCGATGCGGTGATGCCGCTCACGGTGACGCCCACGCCGGATGCAGCGTCCTTGCCCGCAAAGGCGGCGGAGGTGTAGCCGGTCGTCAACGCATCGCCACTGACGCGGTTGTCGGACAGGGTCACGCCCGTGGCGGCGGTAGACCCGTCATAGACCTTGCCCGCTGCCGTGGCGGTGACCACCAAGGGTCTGGGGGTGATGGTCTGTGTGCCCACCACCGTCAGGGTGTTGCTGAAATTCGGACTGGTCGTCACGGCCCCCGAAGCCGCCATGTTCCAGACACCCACCCGGGCAAGGCCTGCGGTGCTGAGCGTGGGATTGTTGAGGGCCAGGCCGAACTGGGCACTGCCACTGGCCCCGTCGTTGAGCGTGTAGGTGCCGCCGGTCGAACTCAGTTGCGACGTCAGATCGATGATGCTGCCGTCGGGCATCAGGTAGCGCGCGCTGCTGATGTTGTAGGCCAGCGCATTGCCATACACCGTGCTGGCGTCCGCCACCCGAATCAACAGCTGGTTGGCCGGAATGATGGTGTAGGTGCCGGTGCGGTAGGTGATGTCGTAGTTGGCCGCGGTCAGGCCACTGGGTGTGAGGGTGTACTGACCTGCCTGGTTCGCGCCGGGGGAACTGCGCGCGATGGTCAGACTGCCACCGAGGACGGCACTGGTTTCCTGGTTGACCAGCCCGCTGTAGCTCACCCCCGCATAGCCCGGGGTGTCGGTCAGGGTCACGAAACGTGCATCGTCATTGGCCTGGATGACCAGTGGCGCGCGCGTGATGGTGCCGGAGGATGTGGTGCCTGTGGCCGTGGTGGCATAGCCCGAGACCGACCAGCTCGCCGAATTGGAGACGCCACGCAGGCTGAAGCTCATGCCCTTGTTGCTGCCCGCGTTGGCGGTGTCGTAAGTGGCGCCCACGGGGATGAAGCCCATGCTGTCACCGTCCACCGCGCCTGAGAGGGTGCCCCCAGAGACCACGGCATTGAAGGCGATGGTGGTGCCGTCGTAGGTTTTGTTGGCCGTGACGCTGGCGCCGGTCACGGTCAGGGTGGGCCGCAAACGGTAGTAGAAATTGCGCGTTCCTGCCACCACGCTGCTCAGCGAGTTCAAGTCGGCGTTGTAGGTCTTGTATCGCACAGCCCCTGTCGCGCCCACCAATTTGCTGCTCAGGTTGGTGGTCGACCCGTTGGCTACCGTAGCGGTGGGCGAGCCTGCAAACAGCAGCAGCGTGCCCGTGCTGCTGGTGGTGACCATGGCGGTGAGCGTCAAGTCGCTGATGAGCGAGGTGTTGGCTGCGGACGCGGAGCCCGCGATCAGCCGGACGGTGCTGTTGGCTCCGGTGAGCGTGATGGTTCGGTCGACGTTCACCGCGCCCGTGGCCTGAGCGGTGACATGGCCTGTGCCCGAGATGGCCCCCGCCATGCCAAACAAACTCAAGGCACCGGAGCGGTAAAAAACCAGGTTGGCACTGGTGGTCACTGTGCCGGTGCCCAATCCACCGCTGGTCGAGTCGAGTGCGCCCACTTGAAGGGTGCCTCCATTCACCGTGGTTGTGCCGGTTCTCGAAAGGTTGGCTGCGCTCACCACGACCGTGCCGAGACCCAAGCCCTTGGTCAAATTGCCCCCGCCTGACAAAGTGCCATTCAGGATCAGCGTCGAATTGGCAGGGGCATCGACGGTAATGACCGAACTCCCCGTGTTGTTGTTGATGTTCGCGTTGTATGCGGCGATGCCCGTGGCCGAATTGCTGAGGGTGCCCCCCCCTGAACTGATGGTGATCGGCCGCATGGCCAGAGGCGTGTACCCCCGCAGATCGAGCGTGGCCCCCGATTGCAAGGTGAGGCTGCTTAGTGTGGTCGCTGGGCCCAGGGCCCCCGCATGGCCCAACTCCAGGGTGGTCCCCGAGGCGGTGAGGGCGCTGGTGAACTGCGTGTTGTCGCCCGACAGCCTGAGCCGCCCTGCCGCCAGCGAGATCGGGACGGAGGTGATGAACTGGCCCGAAAATTCACCGGAGGGATTGCTGATGTAGAGCGAGCCGGTGCTGATGGAGACGGTGCCCGTGCCGGTCAAGTTCTTCAGGTTGGTGCCGCCATACGCTGCCTGCTTGCTGGCCGTGAATGTCCCGGCAAGATTCAAACCGCTGGAGGACCCGATGCTTCCATCGGTTCCCAAAGCCAGCGTCGTGTTGGCACCGATGGTCGTTAGACCGGTGTAACTGCTGGAAGCGGTGAAATTCAGGGTGGCCATGCCAGAGCCCGTGGTGTTGACCACCGCAAGTCCACCCGTCCCGCTGATGACACCGCCGTAAGACAGTGATGATGAAGCACCATCCGGCATGGCCAGCGTGAGGGTGTTGCTTCCCAGGACGACCTTTCCAGCCGGAAAGGTATTTGCCGAAAGACCCTTGAGCGTCACGCCCGAAGTCGCTCCGCTGATGTCCAAGGTCGTGGTTGAACCACTGAGCGTGACCACCGTGTTGGGCAGAGTCCCCTGGCCAGACACAAACAAGGTTTTGGTCGATGTCACGGTGATCGCTGGCCAGGCACCGGCTCCGCTCAAGGTCAGGTTGCCCGCACTCGACCAATTCAGTGTTCCTGAAAAGGTGTTGTCACCCGCCAGCGTCAGGGTTCCGTTGCTGAAGTTGAACGTGCCAGCCCCGGAGAGGGCGCCATTGAGCGTCAATGCACCGGTTCGGTTGATGGTGAAGGTGCCGCCCACGCTGATGGGGCCCGCCAGAGAACCCGTTGCTCCAGCCGCGCCCAGCATCAGGGTGCCCCCGGATGGAATGGTGGTGCTGCCGGTGTAGGTGTTGTTGCCCGTCAAGGAAAACGATCCGGCACCCGGCAGCACGAGCCCGCCGGTGCCACTGATCACCCCGGCATACGACTGCCCCGTGCTCACATTGGTGAGCGTCAGAGTCTTGCTGCCCAGCACGGTGGCGCCACTGCCCGTGATGTATTTCACGCTGGCGCCGCTCGTGGTGGCACTGATGTCAAACACCCCCGAATTGGCGACACTGCTCGACGCGGACACGCTCCCAGCGTCTGACAGTGCCAGTGTTCCGGCACTGATGGTGGTCAGCCCTGTGTAGGTGTTGACGCCCGTCAGCGTCAGCGTGCCAGATCCCAATTTGGTCAAGCCGGAGGTACCACTCAATACTGCGGCCAGCGTCACGTTTTGATCGTTGGTGTCAATTCGATAGGTCTGATTGGCGTTGAATCGTCCGACGTAATCGGTGGTGTTGGCTGCCGAATACTGCAAAGTACCGCCAAGAAAACTGATCGCACCCGTCGTGCCGATGGCGTTGGCTGAACCCAAGTTCAAGTTCCCACCGGACAAAGTGGTCAGGCCGCCGTAGCTGTTGTTACCCGTCAGGGTCAATGTGCCCGTCCCTGACTTGGTGAGCTTGCCCGAAGCGCCAGAGATGGCCCCGCTGTAAGTGCTGTTGCCCGCTTGGTTAATGCTCAAAGTCCCAGCACCAGACATGTGGATGTTGCCGGTGCCTGTGAATCCACCTGCGAGCGATAAAGTCAATGTCGCACTGTTGGCCCAAGTCAGGTCTGTCGCCAAGTTCAAATTGCCTGTTTGTGTGCCACTGCTGCCGGTGCTGATGGTGATGTTGGAACTTAAAAATGCGTTCTGGAGGGCCGTGACATTCACCACAGAGTTGTCGCCCGTGGCTGTGAAGGTGGACATGGAAGAGCTCACATTGCTGTTGGGCGCAGAACTGATGGTTATGTCGTAAGGGTCCAGCAACCACTCACCAAAATTTCCCTTCGGTGCGCGCGCAGAGACCTGTAGATCGCCCACCAACAACTGGTGGCCCGAGGTTTCGATGTGACCGCCGTCACCGCCCTGCGGCCCACCTTCGGCCTTGATCGAACCACTGACTTGGGTGAACCCCTGGGGGTGGTGCACATCGCTCCAAAGCACCACCGTGCCGCCATCACCCTGGCTCGTGGCATTGGCCTCGATGCTTGCGCCCTGCGCCATCGTCACCCGTATGGCCTGGCGCACATCACCTTGGCCCTGCCAGTCGCCGCCCACCAGCACCGTGCCACCACCAGTGGGGCCGTTGGCCTCGATCTGGCTGGTGCCCGCCAGCTCAATGGTGTCGGCCATCAGGACGATCTTGCCGCCCTTCTCGGTCAGGCTGGTGGCGTTGAGCTGCCCGCTGTTATTGATGACCGAGCCCTGCAGCGTGGCCAGCGCGTGGGCCGAGAGGATGATCTGCCCGCCTTCGGCCCGCACCGCGCTGCGGTTGTCAATCAAGGATGCGATGGTCTGCGGCGTGGTGGTGATGCCCGCCAGGCCCAGGGCGTTCTGGCTGAAGTTCAGCGTGATGGCCTCGCCCGAGGCCAGGGCCACGGTGCCTGCCTGCGCCACCACCACGCCCTGGTTGCGCACCTCGGGCGCCAGCAGGGCGATGTAGCCGCCCAGCGCCGCCCTGAGCTGGCCTTCGTTGACCACGCTGCCCGTGCTGCCCTCGCGGTTGAAGATGACGTTGCCCGCCATGAACTCGTCGGCATTGGCTTTACCCGTGGTGGCCACCAAGCCACCCACATTGACCTGCGCCGTGGGCGAAAAGTACACGCCGCTGGGGTTGGAGAGGAACACCTGGCCGTTGGCGCTGATCTGGCCGTAGATCTGGCTGGCGTTGTTGCCCAGGATGTTATTCAGCACCACCGCGCTGCTGTTGGGCTGGTTGAACTGCACCTTGGCCTGGCTGCCCACATTGAAGCTGGCCCAGTCGATCACGGCGCGTTGGCTGCTCTGGTTGACGCTCATGAGCGCGGTGCCGCCGCTGGTGCTGCTGGCGATGCTGGCACTGCCCCGGCTGACCACGCCGCCCTGGGGCAGCTGGGTGGCTGACGGGGGGGGCGCCTGCTGCGCATGGCTGAGGCTGACCATGCCCCCCAGCAGCACACTGGCCACCGCACTGGCCACGGCCTGCGCCATCGTTTTGCCGGTGCGCGTGCCTTTGCCCGCAGCGCGTGCGGTCTCGGGCACAGGCTGCAGCTGCTGGCTGCGGCCTGAGCGCTTGAGGCGGTAGATGTGGTTCATGCCCGGGTCAGCTCGCTCAGTAGTTCAACGTGGCTGACAGCCAGAAGCGGTGGAGGGTCAGGGTGCCATCGCTGTCGGCACCGGTGGTGGTGTTGGCCCCCGGGTTGCGGCCGTGTCGGCGGCTCCAGGTGGCCGACAGCTCGTGGCCCTGCGGGCTGCGCCAGACCAGGGCCAGGCCCCTGCCCTGCAGGCTTTGGCCATTGACCAGCGCCAGCGCGCTGCCGTTGGCCGCGACGTTATCGTGGTAAACGTGGATACGCCCCCGGTCGACGAAGGCATTGAGGCTGAAGGCCGCGTCGAGGCGGTGGCGCAGGCCCAGGGTGGCGGTGGTGCCCGTGCTGCCGCCCGCCTCGTTGCTGGGGTAGGCCCGCACGCCGCTGGCACCGCCCAGGTAAATCCGCTCCGACGAGTCGAGGTTGCGGTTGGCCCATTGGGCGCCCGCCTGCAGGTAGGCGCTGGTCTGGCCGCCCAGGCGCTGTTCGCGGTTGTAATTGAGGTTGACCTTGCGGAACCAGCCTGCCGTGCGGGCGCCGCTGGCGTCGGCCTGCGCGTTGGGCGACTGGCTCAGGTCCACCTCGCCCCAGCTGCTTTGCAGGCTGAGGGCGTTCTGGGCAGGGGTGAAGAGCTGGTCAAGCCAGTTGCCCACCAAGCCTGCGCGCAGCACGTCGAGCTGGTAGCGCGAGACGGTGACGGGGTCGGTGCCCGCACTGCCGCCCGAGAGGTTGTTGAAATGCTTGCGGTCGGTGGTGAACTGGGCGCTGAGGTTGCGATCGGGCTGGCGCACCATGGGCACAGACAGGTCGAACCCCCAGCTTTGCGCCGAACCACGGGCTTGCAGCGGGGCAAAGCTGCCCACCAGGTGGTAGTTCATGCTGGTGGCATGCAGGCCCGCGCGCGAGCCCTGCACGCCCACCGGCAAGGTCCAGGCCACACGGCCGTATTCGGTGCCCTGGCTGCGCACGCCCTGCAGCTGCAAGGCATCGCCCAGACCCATGGGGTTGTTGAGGGTGATGTAGGCGCTCAGGCGATCGCGGCCGGTGGAGACGCCACCGAAGTTGTCGACCATGACGCTGGCCTGCACGGCCTTTTCTTTGCCCAGCTTGACCAGCACATCGGTGCTGCCCGGCACGGCGCCTTCGGCAAAGGAGGCACTGGCCGCGAGACCGGGCATGTCGCCGAGCACGAGCAACAGGCGATCGACCTGCTGCAGGTTGACGGGCTGGCCAGCGGGCAGGTGCGCCTGGGCCATGGCTTCGATCAGTTCACGCGGCAGGCGGCCTGGCGGAAAGTCGATGCGCACCTTGCCCAGCCGGGCTTCGATCACGCGCAGGGTGACGATGCCGCCCTCGATCTCTTGCGGCGGCACCACCGCATGGACCAGCCAACCTGCGCTGCGGTAGGTTTGCACCAGCACCCAGGCGGCTTCCTGCAGCTGGGTCAAGCTCAGGTCGCGGCCCTTGAAGCCTGCCAGGGCGGCATGCAAGACATCGGCAGTCAACAACGTTTGACCTTCGAGACGGAAGTCGTTGACACGCACCACCGGGCCACCGGGGTCGGCAGCGGGCGGCGTGGGCACCTGCGGTGTTTGGAGCTTGGGCGCCACCAGAACGCCCCCGGGCCGCGCTTCGAGTTGCTGCAGCACCGAACCGGCATCGGGCGCGGCCCAAGCCAGCATGGGCAGCGCCACCAACACCCCCACCAACAATGTAGGAGCGGTCTCCGACCGCGATAACCCTCGCATCACGTCCGTAGGAGCGGTCTCCGACCGCGATAACCCTTTCATCGCGGTCAGAGACCGCTCCCACAACACCCCTGCCTTCATGAAGCCACCCCTGCTCATGATTTGCGGATGCTCAGCTCGTCGAAGAACTGGTAGCCCACGTTGCGGATGGCCTCGATGACGGCACCCTCGGCGCCCGCCTCGTGGAGCTTTTTGCGCAGGCGCACGATGCGCACCTGGATGTTGGACTTCTGCCCTTCGCTCAGCGCGATGCCCATGCACTGCGCCACCTGCGCAAAGTCCAGCCGTGCATCGGGCGATTGGGCAAAGGCCTGCAGCAGCGTGGCCTCGGTGGCGGTGATCCGGACCGTGGTGCTCGGACCGGTCAGATCGAGTTTGTGGAGTGTGAGCACAGCATTCGGCCGGTTTGACAGATGCTGCGGATTAAATGAAATGAATCGTCAGAATCCTTTCAAAGGCTTTCAGATTGCTAAAAATGCCAACATAAACCGATCATATGAAGGTTTTTGCAGGGTTTTGCAGGAAATTGGTGGGGTGGTCCCCTGTGGGATTGGTGGTCTTCTGTGGGAGCGGTCTCTGACCGCGATGGTTTTTTTGAACATCCAATCGCGGTCGGAGACCGCTCCTACAGAGAGAGAAAGGAGAGGAAGGTCAGCCGATGAGCTGGATGGGGGCGTGGAGGCGGTAGCCGATGCCTCGGATGGATTCGAGGCAGGGGTCGGGGGCTCCAGCCTGGGTGAGCTTTTTACGCAGGCGGGTGATGCGGACCTCCAGGCCGGTTTTGCTGGCGTCGGCGCTGTCCATGCCGGTCAGCTCCAGCAGTTGCCAGTTTTCGAGTCGGCCCGAGGGGGCGCGGGCAAAGGCGGTCAGCAGGGTTTCTTCTGAAGGGGTGAGGCGAACCTGGCCCTGCGGGCCTTGCAGTTCCCGCTGGCGCAGGCACAGGCCGCCCGTGGGGCTGACGGTCTCGATCTGCTGGGCCTGGCGGCGGCGAGCGAAGCTGTTGAGCGCGGCGGCCAGCTCGGGCATGGGCACGGGCTTGGGCAGGTACCAGTCGGCACCGCTGTCGTAGCCCTCGACCTTGTCCTGCAGGTCGGCGCGGGCGGACACGATGATGATGCCCACCAGTGGCTGCACCTGCCGGATGCGCCGCGCCAGGCTGAAGCCGTCTTCGCCGGGCAGACCAAGGTCGATCAGGAAAACGTCTGCCGCCGCCCCGCGGGCCTGGTCTTCGAGCTCTTCGGCGCAAGAGAGGGCGACCACCTGGTGTCCTTCGGCGCGTAGGGCATCGGCCGTGAGTTCACGCAGGTCGTCGTTGTCTTCCACAAGGACGATGCTCAGGCGGGCAACCATAGTTCGAAGCAGATGTTTGGGGTGTCGGGGCGGTAGCTCAGCTGGCCACCGAGCTGGAGCGCCAGATTGTGCGACAGGAACAGGCCCAGCCCGGTGCCCGACTGCCGCTGCGCGGCCGGGCTGCGGTAGTACTTGGTGAACACCTGCTCGGCCTGGGGCCAGCCCGCAGGCCCGGGCGCGTTGCACACCCGCAGCGCCCAGCCGGCACGCCCGTCGGTGTGGGCCTGAGGCTGCAGGCTCAGCTGCACCGGCTGCCGCGGGTCGCCGTATTTGATGGCGTTGTCGATCAGGTTGACCGCGATGATCTGCACGCATTGCAGGTCGGACTCCACCACGGCGTGCGCGCTGACCTGCAGCTGGTGGCGGCCCTGAGCGCCCTTGTGCTCGCCCAGCCACTGCGGCAGCTGCTGCGCCAGGTCAAAGCGCTGGCGCTGGACCTCGAAAGGCCGTTCGACCAGCCGATCGGTCTGCACACAGCGCTCGAGGATGGACTTCATGTTGTCGAGGGCGCGGTCCACATAGCCCTGCGTGCGTTCGTCCTGCTCGCGCTTGTGCAGGGCCAGGTCGATCACCGACAGCGGGGTCTTGAGCTCGTGCATCAGCATGTTGAGCAACTGGGACTGGTCCTGGCGACGGCGCGTTTCAATGGCCAGCTGCTCGCGCGAGAGGTAGAGGTGGTTGGCCACCTCCAGACGCAAGCGCTCCATGCGGCGCGAGCGGATGACCAGCAGCGTGGTCATGAACAGCCCGGAAATCAGGCCGTAGAGCAGCACGCCATAGATCGACAGCATGGTGCCCCGCAGCAGGCCCAGGCTGGGCAGGATGCTGAAGGCCAGCACCAGCACAATGCTCACGTAATAAGCCAATAGCACGGCCTTGGGCAGGCGGTAGGTGTTCGGGAGCTCGGGGTCTGCGGCCACGGTGCGGATGCCCAGCGAGACGATCAGCAAGGACAGCATCCCGGCGGCATTGAGCATCATGTTGGTGCGCAGGGCCTCGGGCTTGTAACCCAGCAGCAGCAGGCCGATGGCGACGGCCGACACGCACAACAGCAGGCGCATGAGCAGGTGGCCCCAGCGGGGCAGAGCGTACTCGCGCAGCAGGCGGTACTCGAACACAAAGGACAGCCCGGTGGTCATCAGGACCAGCAGGCAATACAGGAAGTCGGTGGTCTCGGGACTGAGCCAACCGGCCAGCAGGCTGCGGTGGTAGCCCAGGTAGCTGCCGGTGTAGAGCAGCAGCACCGTCTGGCGCAGCACAAAAACGCCGTTGACCGGATCGTGGTCTCGGAGCCAGGCCAGAAACACCCACACCAGAAACGACAGGATGAGCGCCAGCAGTGCCGAGTAGACCAGCCAGAGGTCGTGTTCGTCGCGCAGCATTTCGCGGGGCGTCAGCGCTTCCACATGCATGAGCTGGGTGCTGGCGGTTTCCAGCCGCAGCCAGACGTCCCGGGGGGTCGGCTGCGCAGCGATCACAAAGGCGTGGTGCAGGGATTCGAACTCGGTGAACATGACCGGGGTCAGGTCCCCCACCGAGCGCGGGCTCGCATCGCGCG
>JACCDV010625016.1_pt1 | contig 14260 bp, 17 predicted proteins | sample 7446131 | NCBI WGS metagenome assembly JACCDV01 (sample SAMN15323448, study PRJNA562643) | freshwater metagenome | isolation source: river surface water | place: USA:Blue River Watershed | collected 2017-08-17 | reverse complement strand
CTACCAGCTGAGCTACCAAGTCGGTGCGTTCAAGAAATAAGTTTTATGTAGTGACCTGGCTGGGATTCGAACCCAGGACCCCATCATTAAAAGTGATGTGCTCTACCAGCTGAGCTACCAAGTCATTCTATTTCCTTGAATGCGGGTGCAAATATATAAACATTTATTTATTTTGCAATGGGATTTTCTTTTAAATTTGTCTTTTTTTGCAATTAATTTCTTAACCCTTTAATTTATAAGGGATTATTTATTTATGAAAATAGTTTTATTAGGTTACATGGGGTGTGGTAAGTCGGTAATAGGGGCTTTTTTAGCAAATGAACTTCAAATTCCTTTCTATGATTTGGATCAAGAAATTGAAAAAGAAACTCAAAATTCGATAGCGGAATTGTTTCAAACCAGAGGTGAAATTTATTTTCGAAAAAAAGAAAATGAAGTTTTGAAAACTTTTTTAGCTGAAGAAAATGACTTTGTTTTAAGTTTAGGAGGAGGAACGCCATGTTATTATAATAATCATGAATTATTACTTCAAGAAGGAGTGTTTTCTGTTTACTTAAAAGCATCAGTTGATATATTGGTAAGTCGATTGATTAAAGAGAAATCCCAACGTCCTTTGCTTCTCAATCATGATGAGGTTTCTTTGAAAGATTTTGTCAATAAACATTTATTCGACCGAAACTTTTATTATCATCAAGCTACGAAAATCGTTACCGTAGATGATAAGTCGGTAGAACAAATTGCAAATGAGATAAAAGCTCTATTAGCTTAAGTAAGCATAGGAGTTGTTTTCTTCAAAAACCACTTGAATGTGTTCTTGTAGTGAAGTCGACAATGATAATCCTTTAAAATCTGCTTTTACAGGGTATTTTTTATGATTTCTATCTACTAAAACAGCTGTTTTAAACTTGCTTAGTGGTACTTCTAAAAAGTGTTTTACGCCATAAATTAGTGTAGTTCCAGAATTCAAAACATCGTCAATTAAGACTAAGGCTTTGTTTTTATAATCCTCTGGAGTTATAGAAGTCGTTACAACATCTTGGGGGTTTTGTTTGTTGATTTTAACTTCACAAAGCGTTACATTCAAATCCGAAATTAAAGCTAATTCTGCAGCTATTTTTTCAGCAAAAATAAATCCGTTGTTTGTAATTCCAGCTAAAATTACTTCTTTTTCGTCAACAAATGTTTCGTAAATTTGGTAAGCAATTCGTTTGGTTTTGTGTTTGATTTCTTCGTGCGTTAAAATAATATTTTTCATGTGTGTTGTTATTTGACTTCAAAGATAAAAAAGAGTTCTTTATTTTCTCTTGGCTTTATCGAATTATGTGCTTTTTCAAGTGTTTTAATTGTAAATTTATCTGTAAATCGATTTAAATATTCGGATTCAGAACCTCCAAATGGTGGACCTTCACTGGTTAATGGGAAGTCAAATAATAGTCCCGCTAATTTTCCTTTTGGATTTAAAAGCGAAGCCATTTTTTCAACATATTGTGGACGCATTTCTGGTGGTAAAGCACAAAAAAATGTTTGTTCCAAAATTAAATCGAAAGTCATATCCAAAGCAAAAAAATCTGAATGTATTAAATGTGATTCAAATTCTGGCTTTCTTATTTTGATATTATTTAGAGGACTTTCTGCAATATCAACAACAAAAACATTTTGAAATCCGTTTTCAATTAAATAATCAAATTCATAACCATTTCCAGCTCCTGGTATTAAAATTTTTAGATTCTTATCCGTTAATTGGTCAATGTATTCTTTTATTGGAGTGGTAATTGAGCCAGCGTCCCAACCCGTTTCTCCTTTTTGATAACGTTCTTCCCAGTAGTTCATTTTATTCAATTTCTTCAGTTTCAATATTGTCATCTAAATAGTCGTCGATATCTCTGCGTTCTTTTTTTGTAGGACGACCGGTTCCGTGGGCTCTGTAATGTTCTTTCGATAATTTTAATAATTCTAAATGTTCAAAAGCTTCTTTAGGTGTTTCATCTTTGCGATACATGTCCACAAGTTTAGCTCCCAAACGATTTTGAGGAATATCCAAAATAGTTAGTTTATAATTGATTTGGTCTTTTCTTAGCGTGATTTTATCGGTTGGGAATATCTCACGCGACGCTTTTGCAAGTTGACCATTAACTGTAACATGACCTTTTTTAACTGCTTCAGCTGCAATACTTCGAGTTTTATAATAACGTAAGCACCATAAAAGTTTATCTATTCGCATAATATAAATTAAAAAACCATGTTAATATTTCTACAAAAATAAATGAAAATTGTATCTTGCGCACAAAAAAATAAGATAATGAAGAGTTTTTATAAAATTGTATTTGCATTTGGATTTTTAATAACCTTATTTTCATGTCAAAATGAGGATAGTGTTTCGCTAACACCAGACAGACCTTATGATGAAGTATATGCTGAGGATATTGAGAAAATTGAAGATTTTCTTCATTCACATTATGTGACAGTAGACGCTGAGTATAATCCTACATTTACACAAATTCCTGATGGAGGAACTCAAACTCCTATATGGGATATGCCTGAATTAGATACAATTCATAGAAAAAAGCATGATATAACTTACGTTATTTATTATCTAAATTTTAGAGAAGGGTCTGGTGAAAACATTACAAGAGTTGATTCTTCTTTTGTTTCTTATAAAGGATTTGCCTTTAATAAAACTACAACAGATGGTGTTGATACTTATACTCAAACTGTTTTTGATCAAAAACAATCGCCTATTTGGTTGTCATTAGATGAAGTAATTGCTGGTTGGTCTTATGTAATGCCACTTTTTAAAACAGGAACTTATATGGAAATGACAGATGGTTCTATTACTTTTAATGATTTTGGGGTGGGTGTTATGTTTCTTCCATCGGGATTAGCTTATTTTAGTTCAGGTACTTTATCTATTCCTTCTTATGCGCCTTTAGTTTTCTCATTTAAATTGCATAATTTAAGACGAAGAGATCATGACCAAGATGGTATTTTATCTATGTATGAGTATGGTAATCCATTAGATGATGATAGATTTAAAAAGGATGCAATAGATACAGATGGAGATGAAAGACCTGATTATATTGATGTTGATGATGATGCAGATGGAGTGTTAACTAAAGTTGAAATATCATTTACGTACGATGATGGAGGACTTACTAAAACAAAGTATTATCCTTATCATGGTGCATTAGTGGATGATCCTGCAACACCATATGATGATACTTATGGGATTCCTAGAAAATATACTGGACCTCTGAATTCAAGTAATAGACCAACACCGCTCCCAATAGATTTTACGGATGTTAACAGGTTAAGAAGGCATTTAGACAATACTGCAAAGCCACCATTTGAATAATATTAAAAAAACCGCTAGAAGTTATTTAGCGGTTTTTTTGTATAAAAAAACTCCGATTTACATCGGAGTGATTTTTTATAAACTAACCCTAACTAAATGAGAAACTCTCTCTTATTACGTTGCAAATATCTTACCTTTTTTTGAATAGTAATGTTAAGGTTATGTTATACTTATGTTATTGATTATTAAATTTTTACGAAAACGTTTTTTCTGTAAAGAATAAAAGATAAATTATTGTTTTTTATCTTGCATGGCAAACACTCTTTTTAATAAATCGGAACTTCTAGCGTTTAGGTTTGTGCGAATTTCTTTCTCTTCAAATGCAATCATTTTGAAAACACCTTCCATAGCTTTGTTTGTAGTGTAATCAGTCAAATCTGGGTTTACTTTTGTTACTAAAGGGATGGCGTTGTATTTCGTAATAATATTGCTCCAAACTTTATCAGCTCCTACTTTTGCAAACGAATTTTTAATCACAGGATTAAATTTTGCATACAAAGCAGTAGAAGTGGTGTTTTGTAAGTATGTCGTTGCAGAATTTTCATTCCCCATCAAAATGTTTTTGGCATCATTAAAAGTCATTTGTTTTACTGCATCAACAAAAATTGGAGTAGCTTCTTTTACAGCATCTTCTGCGGCACGATTTAATATTTTTAATCCTTCATCGGCTAATTTACTCATTCCTATTTGTCGTAATTTTTTATCAACCACTTGTAGTTCTTGTGGTAATAAAATTTTAACTGCTTCATTTTTAAAGAAACCATCCGTTGCGGTTAATTTTGAAACTTGTTTGGTAATTCCATTATTCAAAGCTTCTTTTAATCCGTTTCCAATTTCAGCCTGACTCAAAACTCCTGTTCCTTGTGGTAATTGATCTAAAACTTGCTGCATTTCGACACATCCAAACAAGCTAAAAACAAATAAACTTAATGCGATTTTTTTCATGATAAATATTTTGTAGCTATTAAGACAAAGATAGTGCCAATTTTTATCACAATTAATTCAGAATTTTGAATGAAATAAAATTATTAAATTCGTAAATTGCACCCTTAAAATTGAACAAAAATTACATATGGAACTACAAACTCCTTATATTCCTAAAAATAAAGTAAGAATTGTGACCGCAGCGTCACTTTTTGATGGACATGATGCAGCCATTAATATCATGCGTAGAATTATTCAAGCTACAGGTGTTGAGGTGATTCACCTTGGACATGATAGAAGTGTGGAAGAAGTTGTAAATACAGCAATTCAAGAAGATGCAAATGCGATTGCCATGACGTCTTATCAAGGAGGTCATAACGAATATTTCAAATACATGTACGATTTGCTTAAGGAAAAAGGAGCAGGTCATATTAAAATATTTGGTGGTGGTGGAGGTGTAATTCTTCCTTCTGAAATTGAAGAGTTACATGCATATGGAATCACTAAAATCTATTCGCCAGACGATGGTCGTGCTATGGGTTTACAAGGCATGATTAACGACTTGGTTCAAAAAGCAGATTTTCCTGTGGGAGATGTATTGAATGGAGAAGCCGATCATTTAGAAGATAAAAATCCAAGAGCGATTGCTCGTGTTATTTCGGCAGCAGAAAATTTCCCTGAAATTGCTAAAGAAACGTTAGATAAAATTCACGCTACAAATGAAACTTCTATGATTCCAGTTTTAGGGATTACAGGAACGGGTGGTGCTGGAAAATCATCATTATTAGATGAGTTAGTACGTCGTTTCTTAATCGATTTTCCTGAAAAAACAATTGGATTAATTTCGGTTGACCCATCAAAACGTAAAACTGGTGGGGCATTGTTAGGTGATAGAATTCGTATGAATGCAATTAACAATTCTCGTGTTTACATGCGTTCATTAGCGACTCGTCAATCGAATTTAGCGTTATCGAAATATGTAGCCGAAGCGATTCAAGTGTTGAAAGCGGCTAAATATGATTTAATCATTTTAGAAACTTCAGGAATTGGACAATCGGATACTGAAATCCTTGATCATTCAGACGTTTCTTTATATGTAATGACACCTGAGTTTGGTGCTGCAACGCAGTTGGAGAAAATCGATATGTTAGATTTCGCTGATTTAGTAGCGTTAAATAAATTCGACAAACGTGGGGCTTTAGATGCGATTCGCGATGTAAAAAAACAATACCAACGTAATCACAATCTATGGGATGTGGATACGGATAAGATGCCAATTTTTGGAACGATTGCATCACAATTCAACGATCCTGGAATGAATACGCTTTACAAATCTATCATGGATAAGATTGTAGAGAAAACAGGAGCGGATTTAAAATCGACTTTCGAAATTACGCGTGAAATGAGTGAGAAAATTTTCGTAATTCCTCCTCACAGAACGCGTTATCTATCGGAAATTGCAGAAAATAACAGAAAATATGACGAAACTGCTTTAACACAAGTAGAAGTAGCTCAAAAATTATACGGAATTTTCAAAACTATTGAATCAGTTAACGGAAATTTACCTCAAATTGACAAAGCAGGAATTATTGAAAGTTCTTTAAAAGTTAATGATAGTAACAAAGATTTCTTAGGCTTGTTATTGAAAGAGTTCGACCGTGTAAAAATGAATTTAGACCCATACAATTGGGAGATTCTTTTAACTTGGGAAGAAAAAGTGAACAAATACAAAAATCCTGTGTATTCGTTTAAAGTTCGTGATAAAGAAATCAAAATTGAAACACATACCGAATCTTTATCGCATTCTCAAATTCCAAAAGTGGCGTTACCAAAATACCAAGCTTGGGGCGATATCTTAAAATGGAATTTACAAGAAAACGTGCCAGGGGAATTCCCATTCGCATCGGGATTATATCCATTCAAACGTGAAGGTGAAGATCCAACACGTATGTTTGCTGGAGAAGGAGGGCCAGAAAGAACGAATCGTCGTTTCCATTATGTGTCTTTAGGAATGCCAGCAAAACGTTTATCAACAGCTTTCGATTCAGTAACTTTATACGGAAATGACCCAGACCACAGACCTGATATTTATGGGAAAATTGGTAATGCGGGAGTTTCTATTTGTTGTTTAGATGATGCTAAAAAATTATACTCAGGTTTCGATTTGAGTCACCCAGCAACTTCAGTTTCCATGACGATTAATGGTCCAGCTCCAATGTTGTTAGGTTTCTTTATGAATGCTGCTATCGACCAAAACTGTGAGAAATACATCAAAGAACATGGTTTAGAAGCAGAAGTAGAGAAAAAGAAAAAAGAATTATATGACGATAAAGGTTTAGAAAGACCAAGATATAACGGAGAATTACCTGAAGGAAATAATGGTTTAGGTTTGTTGCTTTTAGGAGTAACGGGAGACCAAGTGTTGCCAGTAGATGTTTACCAAGATATCAAAGTGAAAACGTTAGCGCAAGTTCGTGGTACGGTTCAAGCGGATATCTTAAAAGAAGATCAAGCACAAAATACGTGTATTTTCTCAACTGAGTTTGCTCTTCGTTTGATGGGAGATGTTCAAGAATATTTTATCAAGCAAAATATGCGTAACTTCTATTCGGTTTCGATTTCAGGTTATCATATTGCAGAAGCGGGTGCGAATCCAATTACGCAGTTAGCTTTCACGTTAGCAAATGGTTTCACTTACGTAGAATATTATTTAAGTAGAGGAATGAACATCAATGATTTCGGTCCGAATTTATCGTTCTTCTTCTCAAACGGAATTGATCCTGAATATGCTGTAATCGGTCGTGTGGCACGTAAGATTTGGGCAAAAGCCTTGAAAAACAAATACGGAGCTAACGAAAGAGCGCAAATGTTGAAATACCACATTCAAACATCTGGACGTTCATTACATGCTCAAGAGATTGATTTCAATGATATTCGTACGACTTTACAAGCGTTGTATGCGATTTATGATAACTGTAACTCGTTACACACGAATGCTTATGATGAAGCAATTACGACTCCAACAGAAGAATCAGTGCGTAGAGCAATGGCAATTCAGTTGATTATCAATAAAGAATTAGGTTTAGCTAAAAACGAAAATCCAATCCAAGGATCATTTATTATTGAAGAATTAACCGATTTAGTAGAAGAAGCGGTTTTAGCTGAATTTGATAGAATTACCGAAAGAGGTGGTGTTCTTGGTGCAATGGAAACAATGTATCAAAGAAGTAAAATTCAGGAGGAATCGTTGTATTACGAAACGTTGAAACATACAGGTGAATTCCCAATCATCGGAGTAAATACCTTCTTGAGTTCAAAAGGTTCACCAACGGTTATTCCAGCTGAGGTAATACGTGCAACAGAGGAGGAAAAACAATTCCAAATTAAAACATTAGAGAATTTACATCAAGCTAAAGCCAAAGAAGTAGAAAACCAAATCAATATCATTCAAGAGGCAGCGATTCAAAATCAGAACATTTTTGAAAAATTAATGGATGCAGCTAAGGTGTGTTCGTTAGGACAAATCACAAGTGCATTATTTGAGGTTGGTGGTCAGTACCGAAGAAATATGTAAAATTTAAAAATATTTTAAATCTAAAACCTTCCTTTTTGGGAGGTTTTTTTATTTTTGAAACATGAAACCTATAATCAAAATCTTTCCAACAACAAAATTCATCGGAATGAATAACCAATTTTCGTATTCTGATTATCGAATAGGAGAATTGTGGGGAAAATTTATGCCTAGACGAAATGAAGTTCAAAATGTGATAGGTGCCGATTTATTTAATATTCAAATCAATCCAGAAAATTTTGATTTCAATCCCCAAACCAAATTTGTAAAATGGGCTGCAATTCCTGTTTCAAATTTTGATTTTGTTCCTGAAGGAATGCAGACATTATTTGTAGATGAAGGTTTGTATGCTGTTTTTAATCATATTGGAGATGCTTCAAAAGCAAGAGAAACATTTGGTTATATTTTTGGAGTTTGGTTGCCAAATTCCGAATATGAATTAGATAATCGACCACATTTTGAAATTTTAGGGGAGAAGTATAATAACAATAGTTCTGATTCTGAAGAGGAAATTTGGATTCCGATCAAAAAAAGAACTTAATATTCTCCATCCACATAAAACCATTTATTATTTTCGAATTTAAAAGTCGAGTGTTCGTAATGGACTTGTGCTTTTAAATTTTCGTCTAAATAATACGCTTTGAAAGTTACTGTAGTTTCGGTTGAAGCTAAAACTTCTAATTTTAGCCATTTGTTAGCTTGACTCCAAGCTAAGATGTCTTTTTTATTATGAAGCCTGCGTTTTGAAATATGAGTGGTGTTTACTAAATAATCAGCGGCACCTGTTGCAAAAGCGCTGTAACGAGAACGCATTAATTTTTCTGCTGTTGTAGCATTAGCAATTCCTTTAATAAAAGGTTCGCAACAATCTTGAAATGAAATAGAATTTCCGCAGTAGCAACTCGACATAAATTACGATTTAGATTCATTAAATTTTCTAACGATTTCTTTTAATTTTTCAGCACGAGCATTCTTTTTAGCTTTTTCTTTTGCTTGCTCTTTATGCAATTTATCGTTGTGTGCTTTAATATTTTTTGGATTATTTCTTCCCATTTTACAAGCTTTTTTGAAGTTTCAAAGATAAGAAAATAAAGTGTGATAAATTTTTGGCACAACAATTGGTTATGATTAGATAGGAAATAATTTAAAACTCAAAGATTATGAAGAAAATTACTTTATTGATAGCTTTTATCGGGATGATAACACTTCAAAGTTGTACAGTTAACAAAGTTCGAGATAATGTAGATAACGATACTATTGCAGAGGTTTTTGAAGTTACACGTACTTTTAATACAGGAAACAGTTTTAGTACCTTTGTTGATTTAGGTACTCCGATTTATTCCTCAGATATGATTTTAGTATATCATTTATATGATGTAGTTGGTGGAGAAGACTTATGGAGATTGATGCCTCAAGCCTATTATTTGAATGGAGGTGGCGAATTGGATTATAATTATGATTTTACAAGATACGATGTGAATATATTTTTAGATGCAAACTTTCCATTAGTAGATTTGTCATCTGCTTGGACACAAAATCAAACTTTTAGAATTGTGATTATTCCAGGATATTTTTCTAACAGAAGTGCTGTTCAAGTAGATTTTAATGATTATGATGCAGTTATTCAAGCTTACGGAATTAATCCTAATAATATTAAAAATCTTTAAATATTAAGAGCTATCAAACCGGATAGCTCTTTTTTTATACCGATATTTTATCTAACTTTAAATAACCAATGTGTTTTTCTTCTTTCGAAATCGCATTGGTTTTTGTTATTTTCAAACGATACTGCGATTTGAATTTATCCGAAAGAATCTCTTCAATATTATGAATATCATCCACATCAACTCCATATTTATCATCAATATGTGATTCAGCTCCTTTGAAACCATAATGTTTATAAAAAGTAGTTTGCTTCGCTTTTTTGATAGCTTCGGCTTTTGTTTTAGCAACCACTAATACTTTATAATGATATTCTTCAAATTCTCCTTCTTTGTATCCGCCTAAATTCAAAAAGAATAATTGTTCTTCTTGTTCTAATTTTTTCTCATTGGAAACTATTTCAATAACAAATCCATCAACAGAAGTTACTTTTTGCCAAGCATCAATATGAATTCTTCCTTTTGCTTCAGGCCAAAAATCTTTCATGTCCGGAATTAATTCTTTTAAACTATTTCCAATGCCAAAAAAGATATCGTGTTGTTCGGTAAAGCGACCTTTTGGGGTACAACCTAACATAATCATGTATAAATTTGATGTTTTCATAATGTAAAAGTAATAAAAATTATTTTTACCCCTAAAAAAATAGGGGTTATTGTATAAATAATTAAAATATTTGTATATTTGCATATCTTTTTAGGGGTTTAACTTTAATACAACACAAATTATGTCAACATTTCGTTTTCAAGCTTTAAGAAAAGCAACCGACAGAAAACCAGTTCAAGTAGAAGAATTGGACAGAAAATCAGCTATTTTTGGTAGTAATGTTTTTGGAGATAAAGCGATGCGACAGTTTTTGACACCAGAAGCTTACAAAGCTGTTAAAGCGGCTGCTGAAGGAGTAAAAATTGATCGTAAAATTGCCGATTATATTGCTTTGGGAATGAAAGAATGGGCATTGTCAAAAGGAGTAACGCATTATACACACTGGTTCCAACCTTTAACAGGAACTACTGCTGAAAAACATGATGCTTTCTTTGAAACTTCATTTGACGGAAGTGACCCAGTTGAAAAATTTGGAGGAAGTCAATTAGTGCAACAAGAACCGGATGCGTCTTCTTTTCCAAATGGAGGAATTCGTAATACATTTGAAGCTAGAGGTTATACCGCTTGGGATCCAACTTCTCCAGCTTTTATCTTTGGAACTACATTATGTATTCCAACGGTTTTCGTTTCGTACACAGGAGAAGCTTTAGATAATAAAACTCCTTTATTACGTGCACTTCACGCTATTGATGAATCAGCAACAGAAGTAGCAAAATATTTCGATAAAAATGTTAAGAAAGTTACGCCAACTTTAGGTTGGGAACAAGAATATTTCCTTGTAGATAGCGCTTTAGCTACTTCAAGACCTGATATTTTAGCAACAGGAAGAACCTTATTAGGACACACTTCTGCTAAGGGACAACAGTTAGAAGATCATTATTTTGGTTCTATTCCAACTCGTGTTTTACAGTATATGCGTGATTTAGAAAATGAATGTATGTTATTAGGAATTCCAGTTAAAACACGTCACAATGAAGTAGCACCTAACCAATTTGAGTTAGCTCCTATCTTCGAAGAAACGAATTTAGCGGTAGACCATAACTCGTTATTAATGGATGTAATGCAAAAAGTAGCAGAACGTCATGATTTTAAAGTATTATTCCATGAGAAACCTTTCAAAGGAGTAAACGGTTCAGGAAAACACAATAACTGGTCATTAGCAACAGATACTGGAATTAACTTATTATCTCCAGGAAAAACGCCAATGAGTAACTTACAGTTCTTAACGTTTTTCATCAATACGATTAAAGCGGTTCATGATTACGAAGAATTATTAAGAGCATCAATTGCTTCTGCAAGTAACGACCACCGTTTAGGAGCGAATGAAGCACCACCAGCAATTATTTCGGTTTTCATTGGACAACAATTAACTAAAGTGTTGGCTGAGTTAGAAGGTGTTTCTCAAGGGAAATTATCTCCAGAAGAAAAAACAGATTTAAAATTAAACGTAGTAGGAAAATTACCAGACGTTTTATTAGATAATACGGATAGAAATAGAACATCTCCATTTGCTTTCACAGGAAACAAATTTGAGTTTAGAGCTGTGGGTTCTTCTGCAAACTGTGCGGTTTCTATGACGACTTTAAATACAATTGTAGCAAAACAATTAAAAGATTTTAAAAACGAAGTAGATTCACTTGTTGCTAAAAAAGATTTAAAGAAAGACGAAGCTATTTTTAATGTATTAAGAGAATACATTAAGCAAACAAAAACGATCCTTTTTGAAGGAGATGGTTATAGCGAAGCTTGGGAAAAAGAAGCGAAAAAACGTGGTTTAAGTAATCATAAAACAACTCCAAAAGCATTAAAAGCAAAAGTTTCTAAAAGAGCAATTGAGTTGTTTGGAGAAATGGGCGTAATGAATCATGTTGAGGTGGAATCACGTTACGAAATTGAATTGGAAGAATACGTAAAAAAAATCCAAATCGAAGGTCGTGTTTTAGGTGATATTGCTCGTAATCATGTAGTTCCAACGGCGATTAAATACCAAAACGTATTAATTGAAAACGTAAAAGGTTTAAAAGAAATTTTCGGTAAAGACTTTGAGAAAATAGCTAAAGAACAAATTTCGTTAATCAAAGAAATTTCAGAACATATTGAAGGAATCAATTCTAAGGTAGAAAAAATGACTGACGAACGCCGAAAAGCTAATGCTTTAACTAGCACAGAAAAAATGGCGGATGCGTATTGCGATAAAGTAAAACCTTATTTTGAAGAAATTCGTTACCATGCTGACAAATTAGAATTGTTAGTAGATGATGAAATTTGGACACTAACTAAATACAGAGAATTGTTATTTACGAAGTAAATAGATATAGGAATCCCAATCGAAAGATTGGGATTTTTTATTTTTATTACAGATATTATTGCAATATTTTTTTTACATTTCTGATTTAGATTAATATTCGTTAACATCAATCAATTCTATATTACTTGGAATTTTTAAAGAATCAAGTTTTTTTTTGAAACTATTAAATTTTAAATTACCAATCACAAAATTTTTAGAGGTATCTAAAATCCAATAATCTTTTGTTTTTTCGTCTGGAATTTTATAAGTATCTAATTTGTCATTTGGAGAACGTCTTTTTAGTCCTTGTCTTTCTGCAATTATGAAGTTTTTGTATACATTTACTCTCAATACTTTAGAAGGTATTATTGCAATCTTATCATTCCATCCATCATTAGGAGTTATCATTATTTCGTGTGCAGATGATCTAAATATTGAATAATTTGCAGTTAATTCTGTTGAAAAATCGCTAACACCTGGTCCAAAACAGCTAAAGTTTGATACTAATGGTATGGCTAAAAACAAAAGTAGCTTTAAAGTTTTCATATTTTAATACATCTTTAATTATAAAAAATAATGCTTTAGATCGAAAATTTTTTATCATCTATATTTACAAATATATTAAAGATTACATAAAAACTGCTCTTAAAAAAGATATCTCAATTCTTAACAACCATCATTCTTACTTAAGTCACGTTCAAAAAGCACTTTATTGTTGTGTTCAATATAGTCGCTCGAAAGAATTAAATACGGATGATTGTTCGAAAAACCGGCACTCTTACTTTTAATAAGTATTCTGTCGTTAACTTTCAAACTATTCAATTTCTCAAAATCCTGAGGAATAAATTGCATCATGTAATCTTCACCATTAATCTTTACAACTAACCATTTTGGACTAGATGGGTTTGTGGTTGGTAGTTGAAAAGTTACCGAAGTTACTAAAGCTTCCATCTTTGAAAAAGTATTTATTTCGTTTTTTATTTTATCATAGCTAGCTTGTACTTTTTTACCTTCGGGCGATTTTTTCCATTCGTTAAATTTTATTCCATCTGGCGAAGCTTCCCATTTTTTTTTCTTCTCTAAATTGGATAACGATTTTGAAGAAATTGTAGTATCGTTTTTAATTTCACTATTAACATTTAGCTCATTGGCAAAAGTTACAAGTCCAGCTATCACAACTAGCGACAGGATTAAAATGTAAATTGTTTTTTTCATGTGTTTCATTTTTTTAATTGATTACACGAATTTACATTCATAATTTTTTGTTAGAGCGATTGGGATTGTAAATAAAAATGTAAACTTTGTAAATAATTAATTGACACTATGAATAGTAAACAAATAATCCTTTCTGGGAAAACTAAATATGTAATTGCATTGCTATTACTGGTGTTAATTTCATTGGTTTTCTTTGTAAATACGAATAGCGATTTTGATCTTTCCAGAAGAGAAGTTTTACTGCGAAGAATAGGTCATGAAATACTTTTACAATCGGGAGATAGTACTTCGAGAGTGCTTCCGATAAAAAAGATAACTAATAATGAATACCAAATTAGTTTTGAGAAAGAATTTGCATTTGAAACCGATTCTTTGGTTAATACTACCAAACGTATACTTGCAAAAGATTATCACATTACGGATTATGTTGTAAGCGTAATTAATTGTGATGATTCAAATGTTTTTTATGGTTATGCTATTTCCAAAAACAAAAAAGAGGAGATTGTAGCCTGTGTTGGAAGAAAGCAACCTATTGCTTGTTATATGATTAATATTAAATTTTCTGATTGTCCGTTTGTTGTCATAATCCTGTAATATTAGCAATTACAAGCCTATCGAAAAGTTTTTCTTCAAAATATCTTCTATT
>JACCDV010957999.1_pt1 | contig 14265 bp, 17 predicted proteins | sample 7446131 | NCBI WGS metagenome assembly JACCDV01 (sample SAMN15323448, study PRJNA562643) | freshwater metagenome | isolation source: river surface water | place: USA:Blue River Watershed | collected 2017-08-17 | reverse complement strand
TTCTGTTTATTTTTCTGCAGATCTTGGGCTGATTCTAGCAAGAAAAAAGCCTCTGACTATGCAGAGGCTTAATTCATTAATTTGGCTCCTCGACCTGGGCTCGAACCAGGGACCTACGGATTAACAGATAACAATGCTCGTGTAATCCTGCTTTAAATCAATGGGTTATTAGTTGAAAAAACTGTTGTGCAATAACCTGTGTAATTGAGTTTTGGTAGCTTTAAGATACGCATCTATAACTAATACTTTAGTGCAATAAAAATTGATTGTCCAGTTGTTTCTAAAACTTTTATTCACGCGTAGAAGATCATAAATATCTACACAATGAATATCTATCAAGCGCAGGTGAATGTGAGTGGCTTTGCATTGAAAACAGCGGTTTATGCTGACAGCGCAAATCATGCTCGTTTATTACTCCAGCAACAATTTGGCGCTAACAATGTGATAACAACACCATTGAAAGTGGGGTAGACATGAGAGTACTTGAAATAACAAATAAACCACTGACCCCAGAGCAAGCCAGAATCAAGTCATTGCAAAATCAAGCTAAGCGTGCAAGAGATGCGGTTAAAGCTGAGAGGGCAAGGCAGCAAATTAGAAAAGCTCAAAATCAATTGGCTAAGATTTGACTAATCTAAAAATAAGATAGCCTAGCTTGATGAAGTCATATCCAAGAAGTAAAAAATGAGAAAAAGCTAAGCATGTGTTGATGCTTTAATAGCTCGACCCCAATCAGTGATTAGGGAAATACCTTTTTCACCCAGCACAACGGTCTTGTTTCTTTTTCCATTTAAAAATGCAATTTGCAAATAGTCTTCAGTGATGAGTTCATGAAGATGTTTATGCATCGTTGCTAAAGAGGCAATATTTCGGTTATTTACATATTGTGTGATAGTGCAGAAGGTACCATTTTTAGTATTTAAAAATACTAAATCTAGGATATTTTTCTTAATAGGGTCAAGCGTGTTGAGTCTCTTATTCTGAATGTACTCAAGATGAGAGAAGTAATACTTTAGGAGATGGTTTCGTTGTTTACTTTTACGCATCTTAAATCTGGCAAATGTTTATTACCAGGCACGTTTAATACCCAACGTTAAAAAGTTAGACCCAACACCCTCAGGAGCAATTAAGCCATACATACCTGAGCGATGGTGAATTCTAAAAAATACAGCTGAATCTTCCTTTTGATTCCAAAAGCTAGCTTCATAAGCGTTGTAATTTAATAAACGGTACTTCTTATTACTAGCATCTTTACCGCCATCATCAAAAGCAGGGGTGCCGTACACATACGATAAACCAACTGAAAATCCCAGAGTTAGCTTCGTCCAGCTCCAATCAAAAGGTCTACTTTTAATATGATAAGCAACAACATTCTCTAATAAAGAGTGTTGTGGGTAATGCTGAACGGCCATGAGCTCAAGACTTGATTTAGCATCAGTAATGCCAAAATAATCTAAGCTACTGGCAATGAAGTTGGGGTGTGCCACATCCTTTTGATAGCCAATGCCAGTCAGTTTGTGACCTTCAAACTCCAGATCGCCCTTAAGAGATTTAGAAGGCAAGTCAATGAGATTACTATTAACTGATTCTCCAGTGAGCACGAACAAAGAATCAGCGTAAGTGAAGCTAGAACAAGTCCAGGCGAGCAATAAACAAGCGATTTTTAATTTAAGTGATTTCATATTCTTTTGAATAAAGACAGCCGTTGACTTGTGTTGTGGCTATAACGTGAGTCTTGTAGTTATTAAAAATATCCTGATTAACTGTGCCTGGATTTTTCCAAAACTCTTCTAGTGTTCCTTGAAAGGTCAGGCCTTCCTTGTCATAAAAACAACGACCTAAAGTCATGACGGGTACTAGATATAAGAGGCTTTGCAGGCCAAAGGTGGAATTGACTGTGATGCAGCCTTTGCAATGTGGCAAGATTTCTGGCAAAGTCAAATCGTGTACGTAAATAACTTGAGATCTAATTCCTAAGTTTTCAGAAAGGCTTGAAATAAACGATCCATAATGAACATGCCCACGATCCATCGGATGATGCTTGATAATTAGGGAATCCGTACTAGATGAATTTGTAACATGTTCAGCAAATGAAGTAAGAATTTCTTCAATAAATTCCTCAACAGACTGATAGTCTGAATGCTCAGTAATCTGTGAGTCGTCATGTACTTGCAGTGGAACTAAAAAATATGACTTTGAGCTAGAGCAAGTGATTAACTTTTTAGTGGGTAATTCAGTTACTTTATATATAAAATATCTCAAGAATGATCTTACCCAACACACAGCTTTATTAAAATTTAATTCGCGATGATGAGTGTAATAGGGGTATTTTTTAGGGTGCATAACATTGGCCAACCAATACTTAAAACCAGCCAAGATCATTTGAGTATATCTTTTGGGGTAGCTAACTAGCTTTGTTTTAATTACTTTTACTGGTAGAAGTTTAGGTTGAGTATGCGTTAATGATGAATAGTAATTAACGCCATATCTTTCTAAAGTGTAAAAATCGGGTCTAAAGTAGCCTTCTTCAAAGCACCACAAATCAATATTCAAGCTATTGCACAGGGTCTTTGCAGGTTTATGAATCGCCCTACAATCACCAAACAAGAAAACTGCATCAAACTCATGGATAATCAACAGCTCTCTTAAATAAATTGGCCATTTATGTAGACCTTCTCTATATTGAATAGCTATATTTTTGTAGAAATAATCATCTCCAGGATTGAAGTTAATCTTGATTACTTGAGCTCCACGACCTACCCAATAGTCAGCCAATTTTTGAAAAAAATTACCTACAGGCCCTTGCAACAATAGAACGTTTTTATAGTCTGGCAGATCGCTAAGTACAAGTGACTGAGAGTGGTAGTCAGCCGATGTTTCGCAAACATTGTTAACCAGTACTGTCTCTTGCTCAATATACATATTAGCAAGATACATATTTAATCTAAGATTTATAACAAATTAGATTGGGATTTTTGAATCAGGAATTTACTTATTCAAACTTAAGTTGTTAATTTTCCCAATCATACGTTTAGTCCAATTTATTAGGTGCATTGGTAGGTTTTGAGGACTATTTTTTTTCTCATATAAATACTGAATTACAGCTTCTGGAGTAGTGTATAGCCCAGTTTTAGGGTGAATATATAAAGGATATTCAACTAAGGCGGCATATACCAATTCATCAATTGTTAGTGGAGCTAAGCCATAGGTATCAGTTCGCTTTGATCGTCGATTAATGCAGCCGAAAATATCATCTTTGTAGATATCTTTTGTTAATCCCCATCCTGCATAAAAAGGGTTCCCATAACAAAAAACTGACTTATCTCTAATTAGAGCTTCAAATCCAGTCAATGATGTTATGGTATGTACTTCGTTAACAATTTCTAACCAGTCACAAATATCACCTGAGTCAACATACAAGTCACAGTAGCTTCGTAAGTCATTAGATTGACTTCTTCTCATCCCTGCAACGATATCTGGATGTTCTTTATAAATTACAAAGGCATTTGGATTTGAGGTACGAACTAATTTAAGTAATGATAAGTTATCTTTTAGTTCGTTAGATCCGTAAAGTAGGGATGCGTCTGATTCCACTTGACCTGGGACGAGAATAACCTTTTCATGTCCATCTAGGGTGAATGAATCTGATCTTTTTTTTGATAAGTTATATTTACTGATTTTTAATTCACGTAATAATTTTCTTAGGGCTTGACCTCGAAATCTCTCTTCATCAGTAAATGAGCAAGTATTTAATATATTCTCTAAGTCTGAAGGATATCGGGCATCAAAGTAAATACCAGATTGATCAAAGATAAGTGATAGTGGACGACTTAATTCTGCCCCTAAACCTACGGACCGAATAAAACCATCTTCTACTCGAACGCTATCATTATCAGTGTCACCGTTGCTCCCAAGTTCACTCGCACCCCATTGCAACGGTTTTCCCAATGAAGTTTTTTTTGAAAACTGACTAAAAGTCTGGATATTTTTTGATTTATTTACACTAAAGGAATAATTAAGTGCCGATGGTAATTTCATCATGCAACGACGTTGCCAAGCAAAGAATTCAATTAAATCCTCTGCCTCACATAGAGATAAAGTTTCGGGATGTATATAGCGTGGATAACGTATTAGGCATGCATAAACCAATTGTTCAAGGGGCGCTTTAGAGCGTCGGTTACAAAATAATTGATCTTTACTTAAACCCCATCCGGCATAAAAAGGCATACCAAAAGTATGTACTGGTAACCCCCAGATTAAAGCTTCGAAACCAGCTTGAGAGGTCACAGTGTAAACAGCACAGCAATATCTAAAAAGACTGGGAATGTGAGCTTGAATATCAAGTAAGACAACCCGTGGGTCTTTTAGCCAACTAACATCAAAGCAAGATTTTTTCTTTCCTCCAATGCACTCGGGATGGGTCTTCACCACAATTTGCCTATCTGGATGATTCAATAATGCAGCCTTGATCATCTGCTTAAAAGACTCTCGATTGGCTTGGCCATACTCAATCGATAAATCACCATCTGTTTGATCAATCACCAAGACAAATTTATCCTTGATACCTAATTCTTCTAGTCTGGCAAGTGATATTGATGGGGCTGAGTTGTATTTTGAAATCTCTGACGAACGCCACAACCTAATTAAGGATTGAGCTCTTCTAAAATCAGCCTCCTTTAAAGGCTCAGCAATCAAAAGTTCTAAGCGAGATGGGGAAGTGCTGTCGTAATAAATTCCTAAATCATCGATGACCAAGGAGTAGGGTGATTGATCTCCAGGGTTCATGGAACGAAGAAAACCGTCCTCAAGATGTGTTACACCGCAATCTAGACGCCTCGCTAAAGATAATGATTTGAGATGAGAGGATTTTCTGCCCCAAGCTAAAACAGAATCCTTATCTTTTGGAGGTGAAGAAAAATGATTAAAGTTGGGTAAAAATGAAAAAAACAACTTAAGTTGGTTTTTGGAGAAGAAGTGAGGAAGAGTTTTATTTTGATAAATACCGTAGGTGGGAACCCAATACCTCATTCCAGACTTTTTATATGCTCTCTAAGATCTATTAAGTATGCCTGTATTTCGGGGGACTCAGTGCTATTAGCAAGAACCTTTTGCCATGCGGCTTCATACATGCGATTCCTTAGTTCTGGAGAGCGTACCAGCTTAACCAAAGTATCAACCCATAACTGTTGATCGTTCTTCAAAACAAAACCATCAACTCCATCAGCAACAAAAGATTCAAAAGCAGGCCCGCTTGAATAAACGCCAACTGCACCACAGCGTGCATAGTCAAAAAACTTAATAGGACCTCGCCCACGGTTAAAGAGGGTATCTAAGAGTGGGGCAACGCCAATATCAAAACGATTGTTTTGCGTATAGCTCAAATAATCTGGCCAAGTCATAGTATCCAAAACAGTGATTCTAGGTACCTTCTTAAAAATACGAGCAACCCGATCGCCACCAATGACCTCGAAATGAACCTCAGGACACAAACGCTGCACTTCACAAATGATTGGAGCAAACCATTTCATATCATCGCGGTGTGACCAGGTGCCGTGGTAACAGATATGAACTACACCTGAGTTAGATATTGAGGTAGTGTCTGTCAAAGAAAAGAGAGATGAATCTAGAGAGCTTGACTGAATAGAAGGTCTCTGAAAATGAAGCTTACTTACGAATTCTTGTGACAATAACCAATTTCGCTCTAAAAGAGGGCCAGATGCAACTGGGCGAATCAAAAGAGGGCTCCAGGCGGAATATTTTTTCGCAAGGTATGCTGTCGGAACTAAAAGCTTAGTGTGTAAAGATTTAATCCTACTCCTTTTAAAAGCGAATTTACGAAACAGGCGTAATGCATAAGGAATAGGAATGTTGGCTAAGCAGCTCAAGTCAAAAACATCGTCATCAATAAATAAAAAATTATCACCTCTAGCATTTAATATATGAGGAAAAAGATAATCGTTAGAAAAAAAATAACTAAATGACGAGGAATTATTAACCAGAACCATAATATATTAGATATATTTCAATGCATCCTTATTCCAGAAATATAAAATCCCATGACCAGAATCATAAATTTCTGTTGGAGATCTTCCTTGGTTCCAATCTAAAACATCGCTTGTATTTATCCCTCGTGAATTTATCTTTGTTTGATGGTAAGAGTTAGGCGCAACGATTATTATGTTTTCAGCGACACGTCTTGCTTCCTGAAAGGCTAAAGATTGATAGGGTGTTAGATGATGGAATACCCTCAAAGCCACAACAAAGTCATATTTTTTATTTGGGATTGGCCAGGGTGTATTTCTAGCATCATGTATATATTTTGGTTCTTGAATACGCCAACCTGAATTTACGTCAAAATCCATTTCATCGCTTGACTCACAAAGCTTAATTCCCATAGTACCTATTTCAAGAATATTTTTAGCGTTATTATTTTTTAATATATCTACTCCAATTGAGTGATATGACCACCTATTAATATTCCAATGAGAATCATTGGGATTAATTCTATTATATTTTTCTATAAAATTAGAAAATTTTTCAAAAGTAAGATACATAAAACTTCCTTTAATTATTTAATTGGACTTTGTTAAAATTTAGATTAACTAAATTAGCTAAATAGCCAATATCTGATCCATCATAGAAAATTACCGAGTCCGCCAACCTGGTATACTTTTCATCATAAAATTCATAAAATTTTGAGATATCATCAGGTTTAGCATGTTTCATATTGTCAGAATTTATTATTTTCATGTATTTATCAATTTTTGATAAAGGTCTTTTAATGTATAAAAAATGTATTTTTTTATTAAAAAAATACTTATATAGATATAAATTTTCTAATATTTCTGTTATATTTGAAATAGAAATAATATCCACATTTGATTTTATATTTTCAAACCACCTCATTACATCAAAGACGTCTGGTTTTATTCCTACCTCTAAAAAAACCTTATCCATATCACATATACTTCTATTACATTTAAATTGCTCTAATAAAGCGCTTTTCCCACAAGCTGGGTGCCCAATTAGCGCAATTATTGTTTTATTATGTTCCTTAGAATTTAAATCTGCATTAATTGAATATTTATAGATTCTTCCTTCAGAAATTCCATGAAGTATGTAGTGTACAACTGGATTAATAGACGAAAGTGCTACATCTGGATTCAATTGCAGGTAATTCAAGGGAATAAAATCTAAAGGAAGTAGATCAAGATTAATTTGATCTTTTTTAAGTAATTTACCTTTTAAAATTTTTTTTAAATTTTTCAACATGATACTTGTCTCAATATGATGCAAAAAGTGTCATTGCAGGGCCATTTGGATGATATAAATTATCCTCATAAATTTCAATCTCCATTCCTTTGTCTTTAAAGAACTCTAACAAAGATTCTTTGGTTAACCAATAACTTATTGGCTTCGATCCTCCACAAAAACCATCCCAATTTAAAGCATCTAAGTATTGCTGTTCATACATAAAAATATTTTTATTATTCAGTTGTGCAATATGAGGATTTTTTTTAAATTTTGACGCTAAATTTTTTTGACTAGAAATGATTTTTTCATCGTAATAATGAGTCCATATTGCGATTTCTTTTGAAGCTTTAGTCATACTTTCTAATAATTTATTTGGCTCTATCATATGGTATAGAACGCCACTACAAATAATTAAATCAAATTTTTCTTCAGTTTTATCGAGATATTGATTAAAATCCCCCAGCAAAAACTTAGCTGATATATTGAAATGATTTTTAATGAGAAGGCATTTAAAGAAAGATATCAAGTTTGACTCAATAGATATAATATTTTTGGCACCTGCTTCATGTAGCATATAGGTATGTCCACCTTCAAGTGGCCCTAATTCAAGAATTCTCTTGTCGTTTAATCCACCTACTTTTTCAATCCACCACTTAACTCTTTGATCATCAAATAATTTAGATTTTCCGAAGTTGGGGAATCCGGGTATATCTGATGACCATTGTCCCTTAAATAATTCAAATGCTGACTCATCTTTTGGAAAATTACTAAAGTAAGTTTCAAGAATATCTGCATTTGATTTTTTATAACTTCTCCCTTCTTTGATTCCAAACTCTAAGTAGTGTTTAGTGGCTTCAACTCCAGCTGCCTTAACATCAGGATTCAATTCCAAATAAATTTCTGATACAAAATCTTTTGGCAATATATTTTCAGCTTGATTTTTATTTAGATTAGCTAATAATTTATTAATAGATTTCATTTTTTAAATAATCCCGTCATCAAACATGATTCGTTTAAGGCCTTTGAAATGTGAGGCAGATGGTTTCTTAATCATTGACATAATTTCGGCGCTCTCTTCATTGAGATATTTCTTAAGAAAAGAGTAGAAGTGATCATAGCTATATCCGGCTCGATAAACCGAGTCTCTTTTAATAATTACAGGTAAATTAAGCTCTATAAAATTAAATGTATTCCAATGTGTATTATTTCTAAATGAAACTAAATTTACAAAGTCATATGTAAGCTGATTAATCTTAAATTTTCTAAAGTTTTGGGAATCATTAAATATTGTCTTTGTTAATTCTTGATCACCAAAGTTTTTAATATCTTTAATCATTTCTGAATAAAGTTTATAGTATGCCTCTGCTGAGTTATTAATTTGATCAATAATTCCAATATGTTGCGCAGATCTCGTTGGAAGGTTCTTAATAAATTTATAGAGAGTTTCAAATGTATTATCTTGATTCAAAATAGCTGAAATATCATTCAAAACATCAACACTTACCCCAGTTTTGAGTGCTACCTTGGTAATTCCAACCTCGCCTTTGTGGATCATGTATCTTCTTCGGTCTATTGGAAGATATTTCATCCAAAACTTAATAAATAATTTATCGTTGATTAGTGTGTTGTCGCATGCAAATAAAAAGGACTGAATGTGATAGTGGATTTCTTGAACATGGCTGTATCCAGTCATCGCTGACTTACTGGTAACAAGCTTGTTGAATAAATCTTTGATAAATTTTTGTGGATAAACAACACTGTCATTGGCAAAAATTAGCTTATTTATTAGCTCTAAATAACCTTTTTCATGAAGATATAGATAAGCATCTTTATAGCCCCCAATATCCTTGCCAGTGTTATTTCTAAACATTGAGAAATCAGCTATTTCTCGGACCTTATCCTTTTCTTCATCTTGAAGTTTAGAGTTGATTACTAAGAAAAGTTTTATTCCCATTTCTTGAATACTGTTGATAGCCTTCCATGTCATTTCTGGAATGCGTCCGCGTTCGTAGATGATAAAAATACAGACGTTATCACCTCGATGAATGGTTGACTCATTTAGTTCAATGATTCTTAGGTTTTTAAGATAAGTCCGCGGTCTTAATTTTTGACCTAATATGATTAGGTCATCATAAAATCGCAACATTGAAACAACATTACTTAGATAAAACCGTTTAAGTATTTTCATTTTTTTATTTGGTGATGTTTCCGACGTTCACAATTGGGTAGACCACAGAGACCACAATGTTCAAGAACTTTTGTAGTTCAGCTGCGGGTGCATTTGAAACATAAATTACATCCTTATGTTTGATATTAAAGTTCTGTGCCACAAAGAAAGTGGCTGGGTTGTTCATGTCAAACCTATATACCACCGGCACTTTTCCATCATTGGTCAATACTTTTGGTTTTTGATCATTGGGCAGGGTGCTTGGATCTTCAAATCTGAAAATAAACAATCCTTTTGCATCAGCTCTGTTGTCCTGCAGGCCGCCGATTCTTCCAAGAGCCTGAGTTAATGAAATTCCCTGTGCTTCAAACTGAATTTCATCATTTTTACCGGTAGCACCAAGGACGGTGAAGCTGAATGGTTGATAGAAAGCTGTTAGCACATCACCAGGTTCAAGGTGGATATTTTGTTTAGGGTCTTGTATGATTTTTTCAAGTGCTATGTTTTGCACTTGAGAGTTTCTAGATAGTTGAATAGTTATCTTATTGATCGGTTGTTTAACGCCACCAGCTGAGGCAATAGCATCCAATATTTTTTCTCTTTTTGGTGTTAGTGGCATTAACACGCTATTACCAACTTCACCAACTATTGTCACATTCGATGTGGTATTGCGTGTCATTCTGACTATTACCTGAGGATAATTAGCTTTTCCTTTGATGGCATCAGTAATGATGTTTTCAATCTCTGAGATTGTTTTTCCATTAACTATTAAGCGGCCTGCAAATGGAATGTTGATCATTCCTTCAGCATTGATCATTTGTTCAGGGATGGTGGAGCTTCTAGCCGTGCTTCCAGATGAAATTCCTTGAAGGCCTGCTACATTAGGTCCTGAGCTAAATAATAGGGCGGGGCTAGCTTCCCAGATGCTGACTTCTAGCACATCACCTGGTTTTGCTACATAAGGATGAAGTGATTGATTTGCAAAAACTTCCGAAAATAGTTGCTTCTTTTCTGTTCCTTGAATTCTTTGTGTTACGTCAGAGTTAATATCAATTAATTCTATTAAGTTGGTTTCGTTTGATTTATCAGTTGCGATATTGACATCCTTAAAGCTTGGTCCGGATGAAGGTAACCAATGATTCAGAGAACCGCAACCGTTTAACGATAATATGGCTAAGACTAAAAAACTTAGTTTAAGAGTTTTGTTTTTTTTTGCTTGATGCATATCAGTATTTTTAAGAATCATTGCAGAGCTCCTTGATAGAAGCTAAAGGCAGTATCTAAGTTATCAAAGTGATGTAATTGTTTATCACTTAATACACATGCTTTATTGCAGATTTGCTTTATGGTTGATGGATTGTGTGATACCAAAATAATTGATCGATCTCGGCTTTTGATTGTCAGTTCTTCATGACATCTAGCCCTAAAGCGATCATCACCCACTGATAAAACCTCATCAATTAAAAAACAATCAAAATCAATTGCAAGACTCAAAGCAAAAGCCAGGCGACCTCTCATGCCAGAAGAGTAGGTTTTTGCAGGCTCTGATAAATAAGTACCTAACTCGGAAAAATTTTCAACATACTCTAATACTTTTGAGTAGTCGGAGTTGTAAAGACGGCAAATAAAACGGATGTTATCTAAGCCGGTCAAACTACCTTGGAATCCGCCAGATAAAGCCAGCGGCCATGAAATTGACATGCCTTTCTCAACTACACCTTCATCAGGTGTAGCAATACCGCCTAAAATTCTAACCAAGGTTGATTTTCCTGAACCGTTGCGTCCTAAAATGCCAACTTTTTCCCCTTTGTTGATTTCGAGATTTACGTTTTTAAAAATAGTGTTCCATCCGTTCTGAGTTTTAAACTTCTTAGAGATGTTATGTAGTCGAATCATTTATTGGCCTCTATGATTCTTCTAAATTACGACGGATTTTTCGAACGAGTATCAAGCCAACTAATGTCAGAACTAAGTTGCAACTCATCAAGTAAAAAACTGAGTAAATTGCATTCACGCCTTCGCCAAAAAATCCTTCGCGTAGCATTTCAACCGCATGAACCATTGGAGACCATAAAAGAATGTTCTGAACGGATGTAGGTAACCAGCTGACCATACCGAATGCACCAGTAAAGGGTAGGGTTAAGTACATCATTACATGCCATACTCGATCAAAGATTTCAGAGGTCTCTCCAGCGTAAGCAGCAATCATGCCCGCGCCAATTGCAAACCAGATAAGTAAAAGCCAAGCTATCACTGTTTGAAGAGGGTCAACAGGAAAACCCATCAAACCAATTGCAGTAAAACAAAACGATAAGCCTATGAATGAAATACTCACGCCTGCTACCTCTAAAAAAGCTCTTGAAAGGATTAAATCCAATATTTTTACTTGGCTGTGGTACAGCAAGCCTTGATTTGCCGAACTCGTATTAGCTAGACGACCTACCATGTTGCGCCACAAAATAATGGATGAGTAACCGGTTAATGCAAAACCTGCTACCGGAATAATTCCTTTGCTCGTGCCACTAAAAGACCATAAGATGGTGATGCCGATAGAGAACATCATGGGTTCTAAAAAAAGCCATAAGAAACCAACGTTATGGCGACCATAACGGGTAATGATTTCTCTCATCAGAAGTGCCCATATCACTCTCGCTTGAACTTTGATTGAATTGCTTATGCTTCTCTCGTAGGAAGGATTCATCATGCGTGATGCTCCTTGATGCCAGAAATCATCAAACTCAATACACCCCAAGCGATTAAACCTAAAATTAAGGTTGTAAAAATACCTTTGATTCTTCTTGGCTCCATGGCTTTATCAGGTAAGTTTGCTTGAACCACTCTTTCAATATAGAGCTGCTTTCTGAGGGCTTCTGTTCTGGCTTGCTCTAATGAGGCTAAGGAGGTGGCTAGTTGTTTATCTGCAAAATCTCGCTCTAATGCAAGGCTTTGTAATTTGGACACTTGTTTTTCAGGCTCGTGATTAGTTTTTTCACTACGCAGCTTAGTAAGTTCTTGGGATATGGTTTCTAATTTATTTTTAGCGATACTCACTTCGTTGTTAGCCGCCTTAATTAAATCTTGCCTAGCTCTTTCATTCAGCCTATTAACTAGATCCTCACTCATTTCTACCAAGCGTTGATTGATTTTTTTAGAGTCTTCTGCCGAATACGCTCTAACAGTTAGCGTTGATATAGACGAACTACCATCAACCTGGACGCCTATATGTTCTTGATAGTAATTATGAAATCTTTCTAAACTGCTATCCCAAAATTTAAGGCCAGGATACCTATTAAAAATATCAATACTCGATTTGGAATATAGATCTTTTATTTTCATTTCTTCATTAAGCGTATGTAAGGCATCACGAGATGTGATGTAATCTCTAACGCTGTAGGAATCATCATCGGATTTAAAAAATCCTATCTTTCCAAATACATCACCAATAGATAATGGAGATGATTTTTGTGGGGATCGAACTACAAACTTTGATTCCGTGATGTAAACATCTGAAGCAATAACTCCAAAATATAAGATTGATAGAAATGTGGGTGCAATAACAGTCGTTAAAAAAAGCTTATTTCTCCAAATATGATTGGAGGATATTGATTTAATTATTCTCTCCGATTTTTCTAGGTATTGAACTAGCAATACAGAGGGCTGTTTCAATAATTTCATCACTTATTTTTCTTCTTAATATAAATTTTCAGTAGCTCAACCAATATTTCAACTTCAGCAGAAGAAAGTTTTTCAACTAGACGAAGAAGTTCAGGATTGGGATGGTGTGTGCCGTTTAAGTTATGTGTATTGAACAATTGCTTATCATGTTGTTCAGACTCTATATGGCCTAAAGAGGGGTCGATTTGTAACCAGGCACACAAAACTCTTAATCTTGCTGCATGGGGTAGGGCTTTACCTCTCATCCATTTTCTAGCTGTTTCGATAGAAATAGGTTCAACATCCCTTGCAAGTAAGGAAAAATCTCTAGCAAAGACAGCGCAACTTGGCAATTTGCCGTAGCGTTGTCTTAGCTTATTCTGGAGATGTATAGCAAAGCTACTTTTTAAGTTTTGCATCTGTGCATATTGTTACTTAATGCTTGCAAAAATTATCAATAAAAGTTGTAATTAATCAATGCGAATATAGTTATTTGATACAACTTTAGTTGTAAAACAACTAGTTAAGGTAATTTTTATAGGGCCTTATCGTCAAGACAAGACTCGAAATTGATTTTCAAGGCGCCACTCGCTCTCTCAAGAATTTCATCTAATTCTCCAGTTGCTGCAGATTGACGAACTATCTCTAAGACCTCTAATAATTCCTGATTGTTTTCTACCTTGATGACTGTCTTTCCTGGTTTGAGTTCAAGGCATTTAGAACCGTATTTAATTGACACGCAAACTTTTCCGTCAATATTGGTGAACCACCAGGGCTTTAATCTTTTTGGTAAACGAATACGCTGCGAGATACCGTTCACATCTTTAATCGTTTGGAGCTTGTGAATGACAAATTCGGAACCGTTTTGTTGACTTTTCAGTAACTGAATTTGTTCCCAAACCCTCGCAATTAACTTGTTTCTTCTTTTAAGAATAGCTGGTTGCCTATGAGGTCTTAAATCATTTCCATACTTAAAGTGATCAATTGTTGCCATATATCCTCCGTATAAAGGTCATACAAACAATATGACCTCTATGTGGTGGAGAGCAACCTAAATATCTAGTTAACCAAAAACACCAAATTTATGTCTATAAATTAATGGTTTTTCTTTGCCTGCAATAAATAAAGCTATGAAGACAATGGAATATCAGGCTAAAAAAGCTGAAAAAATATGGCTAGATGACATGGGT